>JGI24125J20156_1000416_pt1 | contig 10914 bp, 9 predicted proteins | sample Subbio12Aug_8Bad_FD_20156 | JGI IMG/M metagenome (IMG submission 20156) | reverse complement strand
GGTGCTGGCGCTGGGCGGCCTTGCCTACTGGCTGGGCCGACAGCGCGGGACGGCCTTTGCGGTTGCCGGCGGGGCGAAGGTGGGCGCCGTTCATTCGCGGCCGCAATATCATGGCGCGTTCGTCGCGATCATGGGAGTTCTGCCGGCCTTCCTGCTTCTGGCGATCTGGGCGGTGATGGGCGAGGGGCTGGTTTCGCGCGATGTGCTGGCCGGCCTGCCTGCGGGCGCGGTCGGCGAAACCGATCTTGACCGCTCCGCCTTTCTTTCGGAAGTGCGCGGGCTGGTGCGGGGCGATTATGCGGCGGCCTTCAGCCCGAGCGCCGAACATGCGGCGGCTGTGTGGAAGTCGGCCTCGGCCCGCTATGGCCTGTTGTTCGGCAGCGCGGCCCTGGCCCTTGGGCTGATGGGCGGGCTGTGGGCCTGGACCCGGCTGAAGCCGGATTTTCAGGCACGCACCCGGGTCGAGCGGTTCATGATGATCCTGCTGGTGGTCGCCTCGCTCGTGGCGATCCTGACGACCTTCGGGATCGTCGCCAGCCTCGTGTTCGAGAGCTTCCGTTTCTTCCAGCAGGTGAGCCCGGTCGAGTTCCTGTTCGGGACGCATTGGTCTCCGCAGACGGCGATCAGGGCGGACCAGGTCGGAGCTACCGGCGCGTTCGGGGCCGTTCCCCTGTTCTGGGGCACCATTTTCATCGGCGCGATCATTGCCATGATCGTGGCCATCCCGCTGGGGCTGATGACGGCGATCTATCTGACCCAATATGCAGCGCCCGGGTTCCGCAAGGTGGCCAAACCTGTGCTGGAAGTGCTCGCCGGGGTGCCGACCGTGGTTTATGGCTTTTTCGCTGCGCTGACGGTGGCGCCTGCGGTGCGGGATTTTGCGGTATCGATCGGTATTTCCAACGCGAGTTCGGAAAGCGCGCTGGCAGCGGGCCTTGTGATGGGGGTGATGATCATTCCCTTCGTGTCCTCGATGTCCGACGATGCGCTGACGGCGGTTCCCGCCTCGATGCGCGATGGTTCGCTGGCGATGGGGGCTACTCCTTCGGAGACAATTCGCAAGGTGATGATTCCAGCGGCGCTTCCCGGGATCGTGGGCGGCGTGTTGCTGGCGGTTTCGCGCGCGATCGGAGAGACCATGATCGTGGTGATGGCGGCCGGCCTTGCAGCGAACCTGACGGCCAATCCTTTCGATTCGGTGACGACGGTGACGGTGCAGATCGTGGCGCTTCTGACCGGCGACCAGGAGTTTGACAGCGCCAAGACGCTTTCTGCCTTTGCGCTGGGGCTGGTGCTGTTCCTGGTGACCCTTGCGCTCAACATCTACGCCCTTGCGGTCGTGAAAAAGTATCGGGAAGCCTATGACTGAGGCGAAAATCGACCGTGAGAACATGTCGGCTGCGCCGACTGTCTGGGCTTCGGATGCGATGCAGGCGCGCATTCGCCGCCGCTATCGGCAGGAGCGGACCTTCAAGGGTCTTGGCCTTCTGGCGATGACGATTGCGGCGGGATTCCTTGTGTTCCTGATGGTGACGGTGATCGGCAGCGGCTGGAACAGCTTCCGCCAGACACAGGTGCTGGTGCCCGTGACTTTCGATGCGGATCGGCTGGGGATCGGAATCGAACAGGCGATGGCGGACCCGCGGGCGCTTTCGCGCGCCAACTTTCAGGGCGTTCTGACCGATTCGGTGGAGCGGAGCTTCGGCGATGACGTGCCGATGGTTTCGGACGGCGCCTGGCTTGCGCTGCGCGAGGCGGCAGAGGCCAACCCCGCGATCATCGGGACGACACAGGACATGTGGCTGATCGCGACATCCAGCATGGACCAGCTTTCCAAGCGCCAGATCGACCTGGATGCCGATCAGGCGGACAGGCCGGTGACCGACCTGGAGATTGCCGCCTGGAACCGGCTGGAGGCCGACGGCAAGCTGCGCATGGTGCTTAACCTTACCTTCCTGACGAGCGCCGATTCGGTGGACCCCGAGCTTGCGGGTGTCTGGGGTGCGCTGAAGGGCAGCTTGCTGACGCTGATCGTGACGCTGGCGATCAGCTTTCCGATCGGGGTGCTTGCGGCGATCTATCTCGAGGAGTTCGCGGCGAAGAACCGCTGGACGGACATCGTCGAGGTAAGCATCAACAATCTGGCCGCCGTGCCTTCGATCATCTTTGGCCTGTTGGGGCTTGCGGTGTTCCTGAACACCATGAACATGCCGCGATCGGCACCCGTGGTGGGCGGCCTGACGCTGGCGCTGATGACGCTGCCGGTTATCGTGATCGCCAGCCGGGCCGCCATCAAGGCGGTGCCGCCTTCCATCCGGGATGGGGCGCTTGCGATCGGCGCGAGCCCGGTGCAGGTGGTGTTTCACCATGTGATTCCGCTGGCGCTGCCGGGCATGCTGACAGGCACGATCCTGGGCATGTCGCGAGCCCTTGGTGAAACGGCGCCCCTGCTGATGATCGGCATGCGGGCGTTTCTGACGAGCGTGCCGCAGGGGCTGACCCAGCCGGCGACTGCGCTTCCGGTTCAGATCTTCCTCTGGTCCGACAATGTGTCGCGGGGCTTTGTGGAGAAGACGAGTGGTGCAATCATCGTGCTGCTGGTGTTCCTGCTGACGATCAACAGCCTTGCTATCTATCTCCGCAACAGGTTCGAGGTGCGCTGGTGAACGAACTGACGATGACAGTGCCCGAGGCGGGCGCTTCGACGGGGGCGACGCCCCCCAAGATGACGGCGCGCAATGTCCGGGTATCCTATGGCGAGATCGAGGCACTGAAAGGCGTTTCGATCGATGTATCGACCGAGGATGTGACAGCGTTCATCGGCCCTTCCGGCTGCGGGAAATCCACCTTTTTGCGCTGTCTCAACCGGATGAACGATACGATTGTCGGCGCGCGGGTTTCAGGAGAGATATTGCTCGACGGGCATGACATTCATGCCGCCCACATGGATGTGGTGCAGTTGCGCGCACGGGTCGGCATGGTGTTTCAGAAGCCCAACCCCTTCCCGAAATCGATCTACGAGAATGTGGCCTATGGGCCGCGCATTCACGGCCTGGCTTCGAAGAAGGCGGACATGGATGTGATCGTCGAGAAGGCGCTGCGCCGGGCGGGGCTGTGGGACGAGGTGAAGGACCGGCTGCAGGATTCGGGCACCGCGCTTTCGGGCGGGCAGCAGCAGCGGCTCTGCATCGCGCGCGCGATTGCCGTGAACCCCGAAGTGATATTGATGGACGAGCCGGCCTCGTCGCTGGACCCGATCGCGACAGCCAGGATCGAGGAGCTGATCGACGAGTTGCGCGGGCGCTATGCAATCGTGATCGTGACGCACAACATGCAACAGGCAGCGCGGGTGAGCCAGAAGACGGCTTTCTTTCATCTCGGGACGCTGGTGGAATATGGCGACACGCGGGAGATATTCACCAACCCCAAGCAGCCACGCACCAAGGATTACATTACCGGCCGATACGGCTGAGGAGGAACACATGTCGCAATCGCCCACCGGCCATACGCCCAGCGCCCATACCGTCCGTTCCTTCGACCATGAGATCGACGAGCTGCGTTCCCTGATCGGGCAGATGGGCGGACTTGCCGAAGCGCAGGTCGGCGATGCAGTCGATGCGCTTTTGCGCCGTGATGGCGACGCCGCGAAGCTGGTGGTTGGCCGGGACGCCGAGCTGGACCGTATGGAAATAGAGGCCGAGCGGATGGCCGTGACCATCATCGCGCTGCGGGCGCCGATGGCGGACGATCTGCGCGAGATCGTGGCCGCCCTGAAGATTTCCGCCATAATCGAGCGGATCGGGGATTATGCAAAGAACATAGCAAAGCGGGTGCCGGTTCTGATGCAGGCCGCGCCTGTCGGGCCATCCGTGATCATACCGGAAATGGCGCGGATTGTTGCTTCCATGATCCGTGATGCGCTCGACAGCTATGTCGACCGCGATGCGGACCTTGCGCTGCAGGTCATGGATCGCGACCAGCGGGTGGACCAGTTCTACAACTCGCTGTTCCGCTCCCTCCTGACGTTCATGATGGAAAACCCGCATCACATCACGGCATCGGCGCATCTGCTGTTCATTGCGAAAAATCTCGAGCGGGTGGGCGATCATGCGACCAATATCGCAGAAATGGTGCATTTTTCGGTCACGGGCGAGCATATCGCCGAACGCACGAAGACCGACGATACCGCGACCATCGTCGCGCCCAATCAAGATTCGGACCCATAAGGAGAATGGCATGCGCCCGAAGATCCTGCTCGTGGAAGATGACGCCAATCTGGTTGAGCTGATCCGTTACAATCTGGACAAGGAAGGTTTCGATGTCGTTTCCACGCCCGATGGCGAGGAGGCGCTGGTGCTGGCCGAGGAAGTCCGTCCCGATATCGTCGTGCTGGACTGGATGATCGCAAATCTTTCCGGCATCGAAGTGTGCCGGCGGCTTCGCCGCGCGCCCGAGACGGCGAACCTGCCCATCATCATGCTGACCGCGCGCGCCGAGGAGAGCGACCGGGTGCGGGGGCTGGAGACCGGAGCCGACGATTATGTGACCAAGCCCTTCAGCCCGCGCGAGCTGGTAGCGCGGGTTCGGGCGCTGTTGCGGCGGTTGCGTCCGGCGCTTTCGGGCGGAAACCTGGATTATGGCGGCATCATCATGGACACCTCGGCCCACAAGGTGGCGCGCGATGGCGTTCAGATCCAGCTGGGACCGACGGAGTTCAGGCTTCTGCGCCATTTCCTGGAGCATCCCGGCCGGGTGTTCAGCCGCGAGCAACTGCTCGACGCAGTCTGGGGCCGCGATGTCTATGTGGAGCAGCGCACGGTGGACGTGCATATCCGGCGGTTGAGGAAGGCGATCAACGGCGACGACCTGCCCGATCTCATCCGCACGGTGCGCTCGGCGGGCTATGCGCTGGACAGTGAAGCTTCGCTGAAGATGGCGAGCTGATACCGGGGGGGAGACCCCTGCGATCAGGCTGTGCGTCCCTGCTTTTTTCGGGCTTGCGGGTTGCTGTCCGAGCTGGTTTCCTTGAAGCTGAAAGCAGGGGCTTGGCGGCATCGCCGCCGGCGGCCACGGCTTTTCATCATCATGACGCGGCACAAGCTGCGTGCCACAGCATTTTCGGGAGACGATCCACATGACCATTTGTTTCGACAATCGCGTTGCCATCGTGACGGGTGCCGGCGGCGGGCTTGGCCGGCAATATGCGCTCGATCTGGCTGCGCGCGGCGCGAAGGTGGTCGTGAACGACCTGGGCGGCGGACGCGATGGCTCGGGCGGCAGCATCTCGGCGGCGCGGGCCGTGGCGGACGAGATCGTGGCGGCCGGTGGCGAAGCGATGGCCAATGGCGCATCGGTGACGGATGTCGATGCCATCTTTGCAATGGTCGAGGATGTGAAGGCGAAGTGGGGGCGGATCGACATTCTGGTGAACAACGCCGGAATCCTGCGCGACCGGACGTTTGCCAGGATGACGCTCGATGATTTCCGCGCCGTGATCGAAGTGCATCTGATGGGCAGCGTGATCTGCACCAAGGCGGTATGGGATTTGATGCGCGAGCAGGCCTATGGCCGGATCCTGATGACGACATCGTCAACCGGGTTATACGGCAATTTCGGGCAGGCCAATTACGCTGCGGCCAAGATGGGTCTTGTTGGGCTGATGAAGACGCTGGCGCTGGAGGGCGCGAAATATAATGTGCGGGTGAACACGATCGCCCCGCTGGCCGCCACCCGCCTGACAGAAGATCTGCTGCCGCCCGGGATGCTGGCGAAAATGGGGCCCGAGACGGTCGCGCCGGCTGCCGTTTACCTCGTGAGCGAGGATGCGCCGACCGGCGTGGTGCTGAACGCTGGCGGCGGCGGGTTCGAGGCGGCGCATGTGACGCTGACGAAAGGCGTGCATGTGGCGGCAGATGCCATGACGGCCGAAACGGTGGCCGCGCGGATCGACGAGATCCGCGACCGGGCGGGCGAAATGGTTCCCGATACAGGTGCGGCACAGGCGCTGACGGCGCTGGCTGCCCCCGGAACTGCCATATAAATTTCATGCAGGCGCGGTCTTGACCAGGCTCTGGCGCGGTCTTACTTCCCCCTTGTTAGCACTCGCCTATGCAGAGTGCTAAACGTGTCGGGGCGGGGCTGTTCCCTTGGGTCATCCCTGCCTTGGTGCGCTTTCGCAAACTGAAGCGACAAGAGGGATAACCATGACTTTCACCCCACTGCACGATCGCGTGCTGGTTCGCCGTGTCGAGGCTGAAGAAAAGACGGCCGGCGGCATCATAATTCCCGACAGCGCCAAGGAAAAGCCGCAGGAAGGCGAAGTTGTCGCCGTTGGCCGCGGCGCCAAGGACGATGATGGCGACAGGATCGAAATGGACGTCAAGGTTGGCGACAGGATCCTGTTTGGAAAATGGTCTGGCACCGAAGTAAAGGTTGGTGGCGAAGACCTGATCATCATGAAGGAAAGCGACATTCTGGGCCTGATGGCCTGAAACGTTTTCAACTTCATTTATCAAGGGAATAGCAAAAATGGCAGCTAAAGAAGTAAAGTTCGGGCGTGACGCCCGCGAACGTATCCTGCAGGGTGTGGATATCCTCGCCGATGCGGTGAAGGTGACGCTGGGGCCGAAGGGCCGCAACGTGGTGATCGAGAAGAGCTTCGGCGCTCCGCGCATCACCAAGGACGGCGTGACCGTCGCCAAGGAAATCGAACTCAAGGACAGGTACCAGAACATTGGCGCCCAGATGGTCCGCGAAGTTGCTTCCAAGACCAACGACGCCGCCGGTGACGGCACCACCACCGCGACCGTGCTCGCCCAGGCCATTGTCCGCGAAGGCCTGAAGTCGGTTGCAGCCGGCATGAACCCGATGGATCTGAAGCGCGGCGTCGACCTTGCCGTTATCCGGGTGGTCGCAGACCTGAAGGCGCGTTCCAAGCCGGTTTCCAATTCGGCTGAAATCGCCCAGGTTGGCATCATCTCCGCGAACGGCGACACCGTGGTTGGCGAGAAGATTGCCGAAGCGATGGAAAAGGTCGGCAAGGAAGGCGTGATCACCGTGGAGGAGGCCAAGGGCCTCGACTTCGAACTCGACGTTGTCGAGGGAATGCAGTTCGACCGCGGTTATCTGAGCCCCTACTTCATCACCAACGCCGAGAAAATGCAGGTGGAACTCGACAACCCCTACATCCTGATCCACGAAAAGAAGCTTTCGAACCTGCAGGCGATGCTGCCGGTGCTGGAAGCTGTCGTGCAGTCGGGCCGCCCGCTGCTGATCATCGCGGAAGATGTCGAGGGCGAAGCGCTTGCTACGCTGGTCGTGAACAAGCTGCGCGGCGGCCTCAAGGTCGCGGCCGTGAAGGCGCCCGGCTTTGGCGATCGTCGCAAGGCGATGCTGGAAGACATCGCGATCCTGACGGCGGGCGAGATGATCTCGGAAGACCTTGGCATCAAGCTGGAAAATGTCAGCCTCCAGATGCTGGGCCAGGCCAAGAAGATCACCATCGACAAGGACAATACCACGATTGTCGATGGCGCCGGCGCTGCGGACAGGATCAAGGGCCGGGTCGAGCAGATCCGTGCGCAGATCGAGACGACGACCAGCGATTATGACCGCGAGAAGCTGCAGGAGCGTCTGGCAAAGCTTGCCGGAGGCGTAGCCGTGATCAAGGTCGGCGGCGCGACGGAAGTGGAAGTCAAGGAGCGCAAGGATCGGGTTGACGATGCCCTGCACGCCACCCGCGCTGCTGTCGAAGAGGGCATTGTCCCGGGCGGCGGCACGGCGCTTCTTTATGCCACCAAGGCGCTCGAGGGCATGAAGGGTGCGAACGACGACCAGACGCGGGGCATCGACATCATCCGTCGTGCGCTGCAGACGCCGCTTCGCCAGATTGCCCAGAACGCCGGACATGATGGCGCGGTGGTCGCCGGCAACCTGCTGCGCGAAAACGATGAGACCAGGGGCTTCAACGCCCAGACCGATGTCTATGAAAATCTGGTCGCCGCCGGTGTCATCGACCCGACCAAGGTTGTCCGCACGGCGCTGCAGGACGCAGCCTCGGTAGCCGGACTGCTGATCACCACCGAGGCGACCATCGCCGAACTGCCCGACGACAAGCCGGCCGCTGGCGGGATGCCCGGCGGCATGGGCGGCATGGGCGGCATGGACTTCTGAGCCGAAGCAGCCGGTCGCGGCCAGTGCTCGGCGCTGGTCCGCGGATCGGCTGATACTTCGGACGACATGCGAAAGGGCGGGGGACATACCCCCGCCCTTTTTCATGTCCGACGGGCCCGGATTTACCGAGCCGCGCTATTGCTCGAAGCTTCCCGCCTGCTATCATGACAGCGGCGTGCCTGACTGAGGAAACAGAGGCACCTGCACTCCGGGAGAGACACCCTCATGAAGACCGCATTTCTCGCCGGTTTCGCGCTGCTGGCATGCGCGCCGGCTGCTGCCCAACATCCCCACCATTCCGGAGCAAGGATGAGCGAGACCCCCCTTATCGAACGCACAAAGCTGTTCGGGAACCCGACGCGAGCGCAAGGCCGGCTTTCGCCCGACGGCAGGTGGCTGAGCTGGATCGCGCCCGCCAACGGGGTGCTGAACATCTGGGTGGCACCGGCCGACGCGTCGGAAAAGGCACGCGTGCTGACCAGCGAGACAAAGCGGCCGATCCGCCAGCATTTCTGGGCCCCCGACAGCAGCATGATCATGTTCATCAACGATGTGGGNGGAAACGAGGATTTCGCGCTGTTCGGAGTGAATGTGGCGGGCGGGGACCCGGTGAACTTCACGCCGTTCGAGAAGACCAGGGCGGAGATCGTGGGCATGTCGCACAAGCACCCGGACCGGCTGCTTGTGGGGCTGAACAACCGCGACCAGCGCTGGCATGATGTGCATTCGCTCGACCTGAGGACCGGAAAATTGACGCTGGTGCAGCGCAATGACGGCTATGCGGGCTTCATCGCCGACGAGCAACTGAGGCTGCGCGTGGCGATAAGGCCCAATGTTGCGGGTGGGCAGGACTATTTCCGGATGGTGGACGGCACTATTGCCGCCGAGCCGTTCCTGACCCACGGGCTGGACGACAGCCAGACGACGCAGCCGGTCGGTTTCTCGGCCGACGGCAGGACATTGTACTGGATCGATTCCCGCGGGCGGGACACCGCGGCAGCCTTTGCGATGGATTTCGGGACCGGCGCGATGACCATGCTGGCCGACGACCCGCGCGCTGACGTGGACGGAGTGCTGAGGCACCCGGTGACAGGAAAGCTGGAAGCGGTTTCGGTGAATTACCTGAAGCCCGAGTGGAAGATACTGGACCCGGGCGTGAAAGACGACATTGCCGCGCTGGACGCAAGGCTGGGCCGGTGGATGCTGTCTTCGCGGACCGACGCCGACGACAAGTGGGTGGTGGCGACCGACAACAGCAACGAGGCGTCGGCGACATGGCTTTATGATCGCAGGACCAGGGGGTTGACGAAACTGTTCGAAAGCCGGCCCGAACTGGCCGGGACGCCGCTGGCAACGATGCAGCCCGTGAAGATCAGATCGCGCGACGGCAAGACGCTGGTGAGTTACCTGACTTTGCCTGTCGGTGTGGGCACAAGGCCTGCAAAGCCTTTGCCGATGGTGTTGCTGGTCCATGGTGGCCCCTGGGCTCGGGACAGCTATGGATTTGACCGGGAAGCGCAATTTCTGGCGAACCGCGGATATGGCGTGCTGCAGGTGAACTTCCGCGGCTCGACCGGGTTCGGCAAGGACTTCATCAACGCCGGCGACGGCGCATGGGGCCGGGAAATGCAGGACGATCTGCTCGATGCGATGGACTGGGCAGTGGCGCAGGGTCATGCGGACCCGAAGAGGGTGGCCATCATGGGCGGCTCTTATGGCGGCTATGCCACGCTTGCGGGCCTTGCCTTCACGCCGGAGACCTTTGCCTGTGGTGTGAGCATCGTGGGGCCATCGAATCTGATGACGCTGCTGTCGACCGTGCCGCCTTATTGGGAAAGTTTCAGAAAGCAGCTTATCCAGCGGATGGGCGACCCCGACACCGAAGAAGGACGCGCATGGCTGAAGGAGCGGTCGCCCCTTACCCATGCCAACCGGATCGTGCGGCCGCTGCTGATCGGGCAGGGCGCGAACGACCCGCGGGTGAAGCAGGCCGAAAGCGATCAGATCGTGGCCGCGATGCAGGCGAAAAACATCCCCGTCACCTATGTGCTGTTCCCCGATGAAGGCCATGGCTTTGCCCGGCCCGAAAACAATATTGCCTTTATGGCCGTGACGGAAAATTTCCTGAGCGGGTGCATCGGCGGACGGGCCGAGCCGATCGGCGGAACTGTGGCCGCATCGAGCGCCAAGGTGCCGCACGGGGCGCAGTATGCGCCGGGGCTGAAGGCGGCGTTGGGGACTGCGAAGTAAGCGGAGACACCGGCGATGTGGTTCCTGCTGGCGCGCGCGCTGCTGTCTGGGGCGATCATTGCGATCGCTTCGGAGGCGGCGCGTCGCTGGCCTGCGGTGGGCGGACTGATCGTCTCCCTGCCGCTGATCTCGATCCTGACATTCCTGTGGCTGTGGCTGGAAACGCGGGATGTGGATCGGATCGCCCAGCTTTCCCAGAGCACTTTCTGGTTCCTGCTGCCGTCGCTGCCGATGTTCCTGATCCTGCCTGCGCTGTTGCGGGGCGGGTTCGGGTTCTGGGTGGCGCTGGGCCTTGCGGTGGGAGCGACGGCGCTCCTCTATATCGGGTTTTTCTGGCTGGCGCCCAGGGTGGGGATCAGCTTGTAGGCGTCGGGCGCAGCAGCAGCCTTCCGACCCGGGGGCTAGAGCGAGTCTCGATCTGACTGCATCAGATCGGCCGCCCCATCTCCTTGTTTTTCCGCATGGTTTTCCGATGCCGGTGATTCCACCAGA
>JGI24125J20156_1000415_pt1 | contig 10934 bp, 11 predicted proteins | sample Subbio12Aug_8Bad_FD_20156 | JGI IMG/M metagenome (IMG submission 20156) | reverse complement strand
TGGGCGGTAATTCGGCAAGGCGGCTAAAGCAGGCCCGCGGATATAACCCGCGCGAGCCTGCCCCGCATCGCATCGCCGGACTATTTCTTCTTGAGACGGCTGCGGACCGTTCCCAGGCCGATCGACTTGGCGAGCTGGCGGCGTGATTCGGCGTAGTTCGGAGCCACCATCGGATATTCGGCCGGAAGACCCCATTTTGCTCGATAATCATCCGGGGTCATGCCATAAGCCGTCATCAGGTGACGCTTCAGCATCTTCAGTTTCTTCCCGTCCTCAAGGCAGACAATATAGTCCGGCTTGATGGATTGGCGGATCGAAACTGCAGGTTCCTGCCTGGGTTCGGGCGCAGCCGTGGGCATCGAAAGGCCGGAAAGAGTCGCGAACACATTCTGGATCAGCTGCGGCAAGTCATTCACCGCGACACTGTTGTTGGCGACATGGCTTGATACGATGTCCGCGGTCAGCGCCAGCAGATCATTATGTTCTATCCGGTCGTTCATAGTTTCTCTTTCTTGATGATGTCGTTACAGCATTCAGTATGCACAGCCGCCATGAAGTCAGGAGACAAGGCACATGGTTTGCAAGCCAGAAGCTCTGTCGAGAGAGCAATGTGGATCAGGCAGCTATGCCATTGCCGCATAGGTAGCACAAGTGTTCACCGGAATCACTATTTTATCTTCAAAGTCGATTAACAATCACAGTTTCCTGGCAAGTGTGATCGCGTCGATGCTCTCGCCGGACAAGGTCCGGTAATAATCGGGTCTTCTTCCAACGGCAGCAAAACCGCAGGCCAGATAAAGTTCCATTGCCGCCAGATTGCTGCTGCGAACCTCCAGAAACATTCGGGTTGCGCCTCGCTTGCGCGCCCTTTCGGCAATCTGCCCGACCAGTTGTCGGCCAAGGCCGCGCCGCCGCCACTGGGGGCCTGTCGCGCACAACAGCAGTTCAACTTCATCCTGTGCCTGACGGCATAGCGCAAAGGCCGCCAGCGCCCCTTCGAGCCGCCCCAGCTCGAGCCAGGCAGAGGGTGTTGCCATTACCCCTGCAATCTGGCCCTCGGTCCAGGCTTCCCGGAAGTGTGGATCGAACGCGGACAGGGCAAGTTGGCCAACCAGCGACGCATCCGGAGGGCCGCCCAGCGACCATGTCAGGGCTTGCACTTCAGCAGGCTTTGATGCTGGCATCCATTTCCCCGGCACGAACATATAATGGCTCTGCCCGCATCAGATCGGACAAGGCAATAGCCGCAAGCGAAGCCGCCCTCGGAGGATCAGCCAGACAGCGGCTGCCCAGCTGCCGTGCGGCCGAGCCAACGATCGCATCGCCGGGCTCCAGCAGCGGGCCGACTTCGGATTCGGTCAATGCCCGGGGCGATCCGAGACTGGCGAGGCCGCCCGCTGCGAACCGTTCAACCCAGATCTGGCCCCGCGGCGCGGCCAGCGCCACCAGAAGCGGCTGCGCAATGCCCAGCGACCGGGCCTCGGCGGCAACCAGCTGGGTCGAGCGAACTCCCCGAACCGAGGCGTCCCATACCAGCGCCAATGCGTTGGCGGCAGCAAGTCCGATGCGCAGGCCCGTAAAGCTTCCCGGGCCGATTTCGGCAACGATATGCTCGCAGCGAACCGCACTGCCGCCGAACGGCGCCAGCAGCCGGGCAACGGCCGGCATCAGGGATTCGGCATGCCCGCGATCCATGGCCATGGTCGATTCAGCCAGAACCCTGCCGTCCACAAGCAATGCCAGCGAAAGTGCATGCCCCGTGGCGATGACGAGCGTCTGACCCGTCAGGCGATCCGGCATATCTCGTCGAAATCGAAACGCGGAAGCCGCGGAAAGATCTTCCTGCCGGTGCCCGTGCCCAGCGAACAGATGAAGTTCGTCTCGATCTTCGTGCCGGACCAGAAGGCGGAATCGACCTTCTCCTTGTCGAAGCCCGACATCGGCCCGGTATCAAGGCCAAGAGCCCGCGCCGCCATGATGAACCAGGCGCCCTGCAGGGTGGAATTGCGAAAGGCCGTTTCGCGGATCAGCGCCGGGTTTCCCTCGAACCAGCTCCGTGCGTCATCGTGCGGAAAAAGCCGCGGCAGATGATCGGCAAAATCCAGATCCATGCCGATGATGACGGTAACCGGCGCCTGCAACACCTTGGGATGATTGCCCACGGACACGCAATCGGCAAGCCGCGCGCGGGCTTCCGGGCTGGCGCAGAAGATGAAGCGGGCCGGAGACGCATTGGCCGACGTCGGGCCCATCTTCAGCAGATCGTAAAGGGCGCGCAGCAACTCCTCGGTGATCGGATCGGTGCTCCAGTCATAATGCGTTCGCGCATCGTGAAACAACTGCCCCAAGGATGCGGCATCGAGCGGATTCCTGTTCATCAGACGGCCCGGACCTCGATGACTTCGGGTATATAGTGGCGCAGCAGGTTCTCGATCCCGCCCTTCAGCGTCGCGGTGGACGAGGGGCATCCCGCGCAGCTTCCCTGCATGTGCAGATAGACGATTCCCTTCTGGAAGCCCCGATAGACAATATCGCCGCCATCATTGGCAACCGCCGGACGAACGCGGGTTTCAAGGAGTTCGCGGATCTGCATCACGATATCGGCGTCTTCAGGATCATCAAAGGTCTCGACCTCGGCTTCCTCTGCAACAAAAAGCGGCGCGCCGCTGGCAAAATGATCGACGATCAGCCCGAGCACGCCGAGCTTCAGCACCTCCCAGTCGTCGCTGCCCGGCGCCTTGGTGACGCTCAGGAAGTCCGACCCGAAATACACACGCTCCACGTCGCCGAGCGAGAAGAGACTTCTGGCAAGCGGCGAGCGCTCGGCTGATTCAGGCGTCGGGAAATCTGCGCCCTCTCCGGGCGACAGCATACGCCCCGGCAGGAATTTCAGCGTCGCCGGGTTCGGGGTCCGCTCGGTTTCGATCAGCATGGTCATACTCCTCAGCTGCCAAATGGCGCTTTGCATCGGCCCGATCAACCCCGTGGGCGGCGGAAACGCAGTGGAATGGAACGCGCCCGGGACGGGCTGAAATCAGGTCAGCCGGTCCAGCGCCTCGTCGCTTATGCCGCCCGGGACAATCATGACCATGCAGGGCATGGTGCCCGCCCGCTCGCCGGAAAAAAATTCGATCAATGGTCCCGGCCGGCCGCGCGCGGCCGCCGCCAGCACCAGAGCGCGGATGGAATTGTCGCCGGCCACGACCTGAAGCACGGTCTCGGCCGCCCGCCCGCGAGCGAGCCGAACAGCCGGGCGCCGGCCGGTCAGCGCTTCCACCTCGCCGGCCTTGGCGGCCAGCAGGGACTGCCCAACTTCCTCGGCCTCGGCGTCGATGTCCTGCTGCGCACCGCCCCATTGCATGAAGTTTGTCGGCTTCAGCACGTGCAGCAACGTAACCTGTGCGCCGGTATGCTGCGCCCGCAGTGCCGCAAAGCGGATCGCCTTTGCGCACTCCTCGGTTTCGTCCACCACCACCAGAAATGTTTCTGCCGATCCTGTCACCCCGGTCCTCCCAGTATGTCCCGCATGGCGTTGCCCGCCAGCAGAAGGGAATAGCCGGATTTCACCAGATCATCTCTCCCGACGAAAAGCGGATCAAGCCCTGCTGCCGCGTCGAGCGCGTCCAGAGCTTCGCCCCAGCGGGCCGCCCGCCCCGACAAGCGAACGGCTGCGGCATTGTCATCCCGGATCGCGCGCAGCATCATCGTGGCGGCAAAGGCCGTGCCCCGTGCAGATGAAATCTGGACCGAAGCACTGCCCTCCTCGACCCTGCGAAGAATTCTGTTCCCCCGGGCGGCCTCCGCTTCGACGCGCACGAGAAGGGCAAGCAGGGCTGCGCGCGAAGCGGGCTGAAGGCTGCGGGATACCGCAGCCGGGCGCCTTGCCGAACCGATATGCCGGTTATGGGCCAGAAGGGCGTTGATCGCGCTCTGGTAATGGCGTTCGGCCGTTCGCCCGACCGGCGGCGAGGCGGCACGCAGCCACCAGCTCCGCGGGTCGATTGCAAGGGACTGCGCTGCCGACGAAAGCCCGGGCGCCGGGCTTGCTTCATCCAGGGCGATCACGGCATCCGCCACCGTGCCGATGAAACTGGCCTGAAACGCCGGAGTGCGCCTTGCAAGGCCGGTGGGATAAAAGAGCGGGTCGTTGGGCGTGAACGATCGCTCGACGACCTGATGTTCGATCAGACGGGCGGCCATTCCAACGGCAACCGAGCCTCCGGGCGGCAGCTGGCTGGCTGTCGGCCTGATGGCAAGGTCCACCTCGATATCGGCCATCGCCGTTCCGATGACACCGTACCACCCCGCAAGAAGGGCCATCATCACCAGAAACAGCCGCAGCGGAGGCGGCACACGCGCCCAGCCGGCTGCGGCAGCCTTCATGTTCACCGGTCCGAACCGGCCGCCCGCATTGGCCCGGCCACGCAGCTGATCATGGCCCAGTCGCATCCATAGGGGTCGGTCGATTGCCATCACCTTGCCCTATACCGACACTGCGGGCCGGTCGAGGGCCGCGACCGGCACTTCAATGCTCTGACCCTATCTGGCGGTATCGAGGCGAACAACCTTGCTGCGCGCCGGCTCTCCGGGGAAATCGGTAAAGATCGCGGTCACCAGCCTGGGCATCACGGCCGGCAGATCATTGACGCGAATCGTCGTCTCCGCCCTTCCCTCGAACAGCGGGGTCTTGTCCGCCGCGCGGATGATGTCGATTTCCACAAAGGCGGGATAGACCGTGAAGCTGTAGATTTCGGGCTGGTTCCAGCCCGATCCCCAGAAAGGATCGTAGAAGCTGCCCCACCACAGCGGGCCCCGTCCGTGCCACCAGCGACCGTGCCAAGCCGATGTCATGCCCGGGCGGGTCGCAATGCGCTCATGACCCGGCCCTGCGCCAAAATCCATCAATACCAGCAATTCTGCTGGATCAGCGCCGGCAACCGGGCGGAAGCCATGTTTTTGCAACTGGGCCGCAACCAGGCTGGCATAGGACTGGAACTCAAGACTTGCCGGGCGATCATCGTCGGCGGGCCTGATCGCAAACGTCTGCCCCTGCGCTGCCGGCATGGTCTGGAAGCTTTGCACCCGGGCCTCGAACGGACTGGCGCATCCGCCAAGAAGGGCAAGCCCGGCTACGGCCGCGGCAATCTTTAGATGTCGGGTCGCGAATTGAAATGGCATCGGATTGTTCCTGTGTTCATCCAAACGCTTGATTACACCCGAACAGGTGAACCGAAGCTTTCAAACTGGCAAGCCCTCAAGGCCAGCTCTGCAGCCGCTCCCGAGTGTCGGCCCCGAGTGTCGGCCCCGAGTGTCGGCAACATTATCTGCGACAAACCGGCTTCGCGCGGGAGAAGCCTGCTTGCCCCGGAACGAGAAGAGGCATGTTGCCCGGAAGGGGACTGGGCGCTAAGGGCCGTCGCATCGGGGAGTGGCGCAGCCTGGTAGCGCATCTGCTTTGGGAGCAGAGGGTCGCAGGTTCGAATCCTGTCTCCCCGACCATATATCGACAAGCTTGCAGAACATTGCAGGCGAATGGGCGCTCCCGCTCGTTGGCGGCCAGTGCCGCCGGCCTTCCCGCAAAAAAGGAGCTGCCGGCAAAGCCGGGGCGGTGCCGTTGCCCGCCGGCAACGCCACAAATCTTTAACGGTTCGGTCGCAAACCAGAAATCGTTCCGTCTCGAAACCACAAACTGTGCCTGCCAACCGCGGTTCGTTCAATCAACCGGGGGTTATCGCATGCTCAGTCATTTCATCCGCGCTGCACTTCTTGCAGGAACAGCCGCCTTCCCTGCCTATGCCCTGACCGCATCTGCCGCCGACGGGAGCCCGGCCGACAGTGCAGAGACCATCATAGTCTTCGGTCGCGGTGAAACCCGGCAGGTCACCGAAGTCAGCGCCGGCGAGCTTCGCCTGCAGGCCCCCGGGTCGAGCCCGTTCCGGGCAATCGAGAAGCTGCCCGGAGTTAATTTCCAGTCGGCGGACCCTTTTGGCGCCTATGAATGGTCTACCCGCATCACCCTTCGCGGCTTCAACCAGAACCAGCTTGGTTTCACCCTGGACGGCTTGCCACTGGGCGACATGAGCTATGGCAACACCAACGGCCTGCACATCAGCCGGGCGAGCATTTCCGACAATATCGCCATAACCCGCGTTTCGCAGGGCGCCGGGGCGCTCGGCACCGCCTCCACCTCGAACCTCGGCGGCACCATCGAGTTCATCAGCATCGAGCCTTCAGCCGGTTTCGATATCGCCAGCAACGCCACATATGGTTCGGAGAACACGCTTCGCCTGTACGGCCGCATCGACAGCGGCGGTTTCGGAATCTTCCGGGGTTCGCTCAGCTATGCCTATCTCGATGCCGGCAAGTGGAAAGGCCATGGCCAGCAGCGCCAGCATCAGCTGAACAGCCGCCTTGTGGCCGACATTTCCGACACCATCAAACTGACCGCCTTCGTGAACTATTCCGACCGTCGCGAAAACGATTATCAGGATCTCAGCCTCGAGATGATCGACCGGCTGGGTTACGACTGGGACAATTTCGCGCCCGACTGGGCTGCCGCTGTTCGCGTCGCCCAGATTGCGCAGAACCGTGGCGATGTCGGCGGCCCGCCTTCCAACCCGGCGGCCGGCACGGTCTATCCGGCACCCATCCTTTCGGTGGACGATGCCTATTATGCCGGTGCCGGCCTCCGGCGGGACTGGCTGGCGGGGCTGAGGCTGGAAGCACAGCTCGCTACTGATCTTAACGTCTCGATTCACCCCTATTATCACAACAATGTGGGTCAGGGCCTGTGGTACACCCCCTATACCGCAACGCCCGGCGGCGCCCCCATCTCGGTGCGCACCACGGAATATGACATCAGCCGATACGGTATCGTCTTCGACGCCGGCCTCGATCTGGGCGCCCATGCCATCAACCTCGGGTTCTGGTTAGAAAACAACGAGTTCATTCAGGGACGCCGCTTCTATGGCCTCGACAACGCCCCGTTTGCATCGCGCAGCTCGCTGTCGTTCCAGAGCAATCCATTCTTCACCCAGTGGCGCGCGGGATTCACCACCGAAACCCTGCAGATTTATGTCCAGGACAAATGGTCGATCACCGATGCCGTCACGCTGAGCTTCGGTTTCAAAGGACAGAGCGTCTCCAACGCATCGCGCATCGACGTGCGCACCGGCGCCAATCCGGCCTCCGGCAACATCAGCTCCTCCGACTGGTTCCTGCCCCAGGCCGGCCTCGTGTGGCAGGTGGCCGATGAAACCGAGTTTTTCGCAAACTATTCTGAAAACCGGCGCGCTTTCTCGTCGGCTGCAACGAGCGGCCCCTTCTCGACAACCCAGGCCGGTTTCGACGCCATCCGCGCGACGTTGCAGCCGGAAACATCGAGCACCTTCGAGGGCGGCGTCCGCTTCGGTCACGGCAACATCCGCGGCGTGCTGGCTGGCTATTATGTCGACTTCGCGAACCGCCTGCTGGCGATCCCGACGGGCGCGGGCATCATCGGCAATCCAGCGGTCCTGCAGAATGTCGGATCGGTCCGCTCGGTCGGTGTCGAACTGGCACTGGCCTTCGAGATCATGGACGATCTCAATCTGTTCGGCAGCTACAGCTACAACAGATCCACCTACCGCGACGACGTGGTTAACGCAGCCGGCACGGTGGTGGCAGACATCGGCGGGAAGAATATCGTCGATACGCCTGAAAACATGCTGAAGATCGACATATCCTATGATCCTGAAACCGGCCCCTTTGCCCGCGCCGGCCTGAGCTACATGTCCAGGCGCTACTTTACCTTCACCAACGACCAGTCGGTCCCGGGCCGCGCGCTCGTTGATGCAAGCGCGGGCTGGCGCCTGGGCGGAGAAGGCTGGACACGCGGGCTCGCCATCCAGGCCAGCGTGACCAACCTGCTCGACAAGGATCATGTGTCGACCATCGGCTCCAACGGATTCGGCAACACGGGCGATCGCCAGACACTGCTTGCCGGTGCGCCACGGCAGTGGTTCCTGACGCTGCGCAAGGACATGTGATACAGGGCAGGATCGGGCTCATGGTCAGCCGGCCGCCGCGCTGACCGGTTCCCGTCAGCGCGGCGCGGTGTGCCGCGACCAGGCCGCCGCCTCTCGTGCTGCTGCGGTGATTGCCGCTGCATCAGGCCCGCCCTTGCCCACCAGCCAGCTGCCACCCACGCACAGGACAGCGTCTTCGGACAGCCATTCGGGCGCATTGGCCCGGCTGATCCCTCCTGTGGGGCAGAAGCGGACGTACCGGAACGGCGCGGCCAGCGCCTTCAGGGCCATCAAGCCGCCCGATGCTTCGGCCGGAAAGAATTTGAAGCGATCGAGACCAAGATCAAGGCCGAACATGATGTCGCTTGCGTTGGCAATGCCCGGCAGGAAGGGAATCTCCCGGTCTTGCGCGGTGCGCGCAAGCCGTTCGGTGAGGCCGGGCGAAACGATGAACTCGGCTCCGGCGCCCAGCGCCGCATCGAGATCGCGGCAGTTGAGCACCGTGCCCGCGCCAACGATAGCCCCGGGCACCTGTCGCATTTCATGGATCACCTGAAAGGCTGCCGCCGTTCTCAGCGTTACCTCCAGCACCCGCAGGCCGCCGGCCACCAGTGCTTCGGCGATGGGGGCGGCGTGGGCGACATCCTCCACCACCAGAACCGGGATGACCGGCGCGGTGCGCATGATCGTTTCCATCCTGGTCATGACTTGTCCTCTGCCAGACATGCAGCGGCTGCGACCGGCTCCATCAGAGGCCGGCCGCCAGCAGGATCGGCGATGCTCCCTGCTCGGGATTGTCGCAATTGTCGCGGAACAGCCTGAAGATTTCGCGACCCGTGCCGTCCAGCTCATGCGGCGATTGAGTTTTGATTCTTGAATTGAATTCCTGTTCATTAACAATAAGTTCAAGAGATTTGTTAACTGCACAAAGACGAATGATGTCGCCGTCCCGCACGCGCGCCAGCGGGCCGCCGACATGGGCTTCGGGCGTGACATGGATGGCAGCCGGCACCTTGCCCGATGCGCCCGACATTCGTCCGTCTGTCACCAGCGCGACCCTGAAGCCCTTGTCCTGCAACACGGCCAGCGGCGGCATCAGCTTGTGGAGTTCGGGCATGCCGTTGGCGCGGGGCCCCTGGAACCTGACGACGACGATCACGTCGCGGTCGAGCTCGCCCGCCCTGAACGCCGCATTGACAGCGCCCTGATCCTGGAACACCCGGCACGGGGCCTCGATCGTCAGGCGCGCCGGATCGACGGCGCTGGTTTTCACGATGCCACGACCGAGGTTGCCCACCACCAGCCGCATTCCGCCATCGGCCTGAAAAGGCAGGGAAACCGGGCGCAACATGCTTGTATCGCGGCTTTCGGCGGGCGCAGGGTGCCAGACAAGCTGCTCGTCCTCCAGCGCGGGCTCGACGGCGTAATCGCCAAGATCACGTCCGGCGACGGTCAGGATATCCCGGTGCAAAAGCCCGGCCTCGAGAAGCGTCGCAATGGTGAAGGCCATTCCGCCGGCCCGGTGGAAATGGTTAACGTCGCCCTCCCCCGCCGGATAGACGCTGGCGATGAGCGGCACGGCCGATGACAGGCGGTCGAGATCGTCCCAATCGATGAAGATGCCAGCCGCCCTTGCAATCGCTGGAATGTGAATGGCGTGGTTGGTGGAGCCACCTGTCGCCAGCAGGCCGACAACGGCGTTCACTATGGCCTTTTCATTGATGCACCAGCCGAGCGGGCGATAATCATCCCCGTCCCGGCCGATACGCACCAGCCGGTGCACGGCAGCACGCGACAGCTGCTGTCGCAGCTTTGTGCCCGGATTCACGAAAGCAGAGCCCGGCATGTGCAGACCCATGACTTCCATCATCATCTGGTTGGAGTTGGCAGTTCCGTAGAAAGTGCAGGTGCCCGGGCTGTGGTAGCTCTGGCTTTCGGTCTCCAGCAGCTCTTCCTTCCCGATCTTTCCCTCGGCCGCGAGCTGGCGGATGCGCTGCTTTTCCCTGTTGGGCAAACCCGACGGCATCGGCCCGGAAGGCACCAGGAGGGCGGGAAGATGGCCGAAGCGCAAGGCCCCGATCAGCAGCCCCGGCACGATCTTGTCGCAGATGCCAAGCATCGCGATTCCCTCGAACATGGCATGCGAAAGGCCGACCGCGGTCGCCAGCGCGATGGTGTCCCGGCTGAACAGCGACAGTTCCATCGAGCTCTGGCCCTGTGTCACCCCGTCGCACATCGCCGGAACGCCGCCTGCGACCTGGGCTGTCGCGCCGGCTTCGCGAGCCCAGACCTTCATCTGTTCGGGGTAGCGGCCATAGGGCTGGTGCGCCGACAGCATGTCGTTGAAGGCGGTGACAATCCCGATGTTGAAGGCCCGGCCGCTGCGGATCGTCGGCTTGTCCCCTTCGGCGGCCGCAAATCCATGCGCGAGATTGGAGCAGGAAAGGCGCTCCCTGCCGAGGCCGCTGTCCCGTTCCCGGGCGATGAGATCGAGATAGCGTTGCCGGCTTGCTGTGGAACGCTCGATTATGCGCCGGGTAACGGCTTCGACTGCAGGGTGCATCGGAACCTCCGCCTTCATGGACACCAGTGAATATCAATGGCCTGGTTCGCGTCGGCCAGCACACGACCGATGGGAAGCCTGGAGCCGGCGCCTTCGCTGAGCGCACGTTCCAGCAGGGCGCGCTTTTCATCGCCCCTGATCGAAATGAGCAGGGCTCGCGCCGACAATATGGCCGATCTGGTCAGCGTGACCCGCGCGACCGGAGCGTCTTCCGGCATCGGGTCGGGCGTTGTTCCGACGGCCCGATGCGGCGCCGTCAGCGCGGCCTCGAGATCCGGCCCGGCGAAGATTGAGGCCGTGTGGCCGTCCTCGCCCATGCCCAGCCACACCAGATCGGGCGGCCAGTGGATCGCCTGCAGCCGCGC
>JGI24125J20156_1000413_pt1 | contig 10961 bp, 8 predicted proteins | sample Subbio12Aug_8Bad_FD_20156 | JGI IMG/M metagenome (IMG submission 20156) | reverse complement strand
GCCGCGCAATACAGGAAGTGCGCGGCCTGCCACACCATCGAAAAGGGCGGCGCACAGGGGATCGGGCCCAATCTCTATGGCATAATGGGGGCAAGGCACGCCCATATTGCTGGATTCAACTACTCCGACGCCATGCAGGCGACCGCCGACCAGATATGGGATTGGGAGGGCATGTCGGCCTGGCTGGAAAATCCGCGCAGATTCATCCCCGGCAACAAGATGGCCTTCGCAGGCATGAGCAGGCCGCAGGAGCGGGCAGACCTGATGGCCTACCTCAACTCGCAAAGCGACAACCCGTTGCCGCTTCCCGCCGTGCCGCCGCCCGCACCGGAAGCACCCGCGCCGGCCGCAGAAACAGCGCCAGCCGAGGCTGCCCCAACCACCTGATCGGCCCCTTGCCGGCCCCTTGCCGGCCAGGATCTGCATCCGGCCAGATAATCTCAGGTCTCGCCCGGATCATCCATCATGTGGGCGCACACATGCGCCCAGGCTTCCTCTGCGGTTTCCACGAAACGGAACAGTGTCAGGTCTTCGGGCGAAATCACACCCTCCTCGGCGAGCGCATCGAAGTTCACCACCCGCTCCCAGAAGGACCGGCCGAACAGCAGGATCGGGATGGGCGCGATCTTTCTCGTCTGCACCAGCGTCAAGAGCTCGAACAGTTCATCGAATGTTCCATATCCACCCGGAAACACCGCCACTGCACGCGCGCGCATCAGAAAATGCATCTTGCGCAACGCGAAATAATGGAACTGGAACGACAGGCCCGGAGTGACGAAAGCGTTGGGCAACTGCTCATGCGGCAGCACTACATTCAGCCCGACAGAAAGAGCGCCGACATCGTGCGCGCCCCGGTTTGCCGCTTCCATGATCGAAGGGCCGCCCCCCGAACACACGACGAACTCGCGCGCAGCGCCATCGGTGCAGGTCTGGCGTGAAGCCAGTGCCGCGAGCTTGCGCGCTTCCTCATAATAGCGGGACTTGGCGACCAGCCGTTCGACAACCTTCCGGCGCTCGGGCGTGTCGGCACTCTTCTGCAGCACCTCGATTTCATGCGGCCCGGGAATTCGCGCCGAACCGTAAAAGACGAATGTCGATGCAATTCCCGCCTCGGAAAGCAGCAGTTCGGGCTTCAGCAGCTCCAGCTGGAATCGAACTGGCCGCAACTCGTGACGGAGCAGAAATTCATTGTCCTGGAATGCCAGCCGATAGGCTGCATGTTCGGTCTGGGCGGTTGGCGTCGGGTGGGCTGCGAAATCCGCCTCGCGGGCGGCGGGCTTGAACGGCGTGTGCGGTTTCCTGTCTGTCATCGGCAGATTGCTAGCCCGGTTTTTCCGGCCGCGCCACCTCGCTCGCGCACAAGCCTCCACCGCCGCGGGCCGGAACAGCGCGCTTGACAGGTGGCGGCACATCTCTATTCCGGCCAGCGGGCCACGCCGCCCCAACGCGGCGCGAGCTCTCTGAGAGGAGAGAATATGACTGCCAAGCAACCCGCGCGCCCAACCGGCGCAGCCGAAAAACCTGCTCCCGCCGGCGCAGCCGGCAAACCACTCCTGAGACCACAGCGTCCGCATTTCTCGTCCGGGCCATGCGCCAAGAGGCCGGGATATGATCTCGCTGCCCTCCCCATCGACAGTCTCGGCCGCTCGCACCGCGCAAAGATAGGCAAGTCGCGTCTGAAGGCCGCGATCGACCAGACCCGCGCCGTCCTGCAGATCCCTGAAACCCACCGGATCGGGATCGTTCCCGCATCCGACACAGGCGCCTATGAAATGGCGATGTGGTCCCTCCTGGGCGCCCGCCCCGTTACCGCCATCGCCTGGGAAAGTTTCGGCGAGGGCTGGGTTACCGACGCGGTCCAGCAGCTCAAACTGAGCCCGACCGTGCTTAGGGCCGAATATGGCCACCTCCCCGATCTGTCGACGGTCGACCAGGCGAGCGACATCCTGTTCACCTGGAACGGCACGACGTCGGGCGTGAGGGTGCCCGACGGCGACTGGATATCCGACACCCGCGAAGGCCTGACGCTGTGCGACGCGACAAGCGCTGCCTTCGCGCAGGAATTGCCATTTGAAAAGCTCGATGTCGTGACCTTCTCCTGGCAGAAGGTGCTGGGCGGAGAGGGTGCGCACGGCATGATCATCCTTGGGCCCCGCGCGGTGGAACGGCTGCAAAATCACAAGCCGGTCTGGCCCGTTCCTAAAATCTTCCGCATGACATCGGGGTCCTTGCCGGGCGCGGGAGGCGGCAAGCTCATCGAGGGAATCTTCCAGGGCGAAACGATCAACACGCCTTCCATGCTGGCGGTCGAGGATTATCTCGACGCGCTGCGCTGGGCCGAATCGATCGGCGGCCTCCTTGCGCTCCGCGCCAGGGCAGACGCCAACGCAGCCGCCCTGAACGCCTGGATCGACCGGACGCCCTGGGCAAGCAACCTCGCAGCAAATCCGGCCACCCGCTCCAACACATCGGTCTGCCTCACCATCGAAGGCGATCCCGATCTCCCCGGGGCCATGGCCTCGCTGCTGGAGAAGGAGGGCGTCGCCCATGACATCAACGGCTACCGCGACGCCCCTGCCGGCCTGCGCATCTGGTGCGGCGCAACCGTGGAAACCGCCGATATCGAGGCGCTGACGCCCTGGCTCGAATGGGCCTGGGCGACCGCCTCTGCTGATTGATATTCGAAAGTAATAAATATGCCCAAGGTTCTGATTTCCGATAAGATGTCTCCGAAAGCTGTTGAAATTTTCCGGGCCCGGGGCATCGAAGTCGATGCAAGGTCCGACCTAAGCAGGGATGAACTGATCGCCATCATCGGCGATTATGATGGTCTGGCCATCCGTTCCTCCACCAGGGTAACGGCCCCCGTCCTCGATGCAGCCACAAGGCTGAAGGTCATCGGCCGCGCCGGCATCGGCGTCGACAATGTCGACGTGTCGGCCGCCACCGCGCGCGGCATCGTGGTGATGAACACGCCCTTCGGGAACAGCATCACCACCGCCGAACACGCCATTGCCCTGATGTTCGCGCTGGCCCGCCAGCTGCCCGAGGCCGACGCCTCGACCCAGGCCGGCAAGTGGGAAAAGAACCGCTTCATGGGCGTGGAAGTCACCTCCAAGACACTGGGTCTCATCGGCTGCGGCAACATCGGCTCCATCGTTGCCGAGCGTGCGATCGGCCTGCGGATGAAGGTGATCGCCTTCGATCCCTTCCTCACTCCTGAACGCGCGCAGGACATCGGCGTCGAAAAGGTCACACTCGATGAGCTTCTCGCCAAGGCCGATTTCATCACCCTGCACACCCCGCTTACCGACAGCACGCGCAACATCCTTTCTGCCGAAAACCTCGCCAGAACCAGAAAGGGCGTGCGCATCATCAACTGCGCGCGCGGGGGCCTCGTCGACGAAGCGGCACTGAAGGCCGGGCTCGACAGCGGCCACATCGGCGGCGCGGCCCTCGACGTGTTCGCGCAGGAGCCCGCCACCAGCAGCCCGCTTTTCGGCACGCCGAACTTCATTTCCACACCGCACCTCGGCGCCTCCACCGATGAAGCCCAGGTCAATGTCGCAATCCAGGTTGCCGAACAGATGTCGGACTTCCTGTTGACCGGCAGCGTCACCAATGCGCTCAACATGCCCAGCCTGTCGGCCGAGGATGCCCCGAAACTGAAACCCTATATGGCGCTCGCCGAACATCTCGGGCACCTCATCGGCCAGCTCGAGAGCGAGGAACTTCGCGGCGTGACCGTCGAGGTGGAGGGGGCCGCCGCCAGCCTCAACATCAAGCCGATCACCGGCGCGGTGCTGGCGGGTCTGATGCGCACCTTTTCCGACACGGTGAACATGGTTAACGCCCCCGCGATGGCGCGCGACCGCAACATCGATGTCGCCGAAGTGCGGCACGAACGCGATACGGATTACCAGACGCTGGTGCGCGTCCGCATCCGCACCGCCACCGGCGAACGCTCGGTCGCGGGCACGCTGTTCGGCGCCGCCCAGCCGCGCCTCATCGAAATCTACGGCATCAAGGTGGAGGCCGATTTCGCGCCCCGCATGCTGTTCATCGTGAACGAGGACAAGCCCGGCTTCATCGGACGCCTCGGAACGCGGCTGGGCGAATGCAACGTCAACATCGGCACCTTCCACCTCGGGCGCCGCGACGCAAACGCCGAAGCCATCCTGCTGCTTTCGGTCGACCAGCCCATCGACAAGGCGCTCCTGAACGACATCTGCAAGCTCCCCGGCGTGAAGACGGTGAAGGCGCTGAAGTTCGGATGAACGAATGCGCGGACACAGCAGGCTTTTCAGGGGGACGGGCGGGCGCGCTGCTGCCCGTCGGCTTTCGCGACCGGCTACCCCCGGCGGCCGAGGCGGCTTCGCAGCTTGTCCGTATCGTCGTCGATACCTTTGCCGGCCATGGCTACGAACGCGTTGCCCCGCCGCTCGTCGAACATGAAACCTCGCTGGCCCGCTGGCTGGGAAAGCCGCTCGGAACCGCCCTGTTCCGCTCACCGGACCCAACGAGCGGCGAAGCGCTTGCGCTCAGGCCCGACATCACCGGCCAGATCGCCCGCATCGCAGCAACCAGGCTTTCGGCCGCACCCCGCCCGCTGCGGCTGGCCTATGCCGGCCCGGTGCTTCGCGCCCGGGCCGGCCAGCTCGATCCATCGCGCGAACTTACCCAGGCCGGTGCCGAACTGATCGGAACCGACAGCATCGCGGCGCTCGCCGAACTGATCGGGGCCGCCATCGAGGCGCTGAGCGCAGCCGGCGTCACCAACATCTCCGTCGATCTCACCACCCCGGAACTGGTCGCCGACCTCGCCGCCAGCCGCTGGCCGGTCGCGGATCTCGCGTCGCTCGTCGCTGCCCTCGACAGCAAGGACTGGGGCGCACTCGAATCGCCTGAAACACGCCCCTATCGGGCCCTTCTCCAGGCCGCCGGTCCGGCCGAAACCGCCCTTGCCTGCCTGAAGGCCATCGCACCAGATCTCACCGCGCGCCTCGCGGAACTCGTGGCCATCCTGCCTCAGGTCCGTGTCACGATCGACCCGACCGAGCGCCACGGCTTCGAATATCAGAGCTGGGTCGGCGTCTCTCTCTTCGGCGACGCCGGTGGCCAGCCGCTGGCCCGGGAAATCGGCCGCGGCGGCGCTTACCGGGTCCGCCACCCGGATGGCGCGGATGAACCCGCTGCCGGCGTCTCCCTTTATGTCGATGCGCTGGTCGATGCAGGCCTCGGCGGTTCCCCGCGCCGCCGTCTGTTCCTGCCGCAAGGCACGCCGGGCGCCACAGCCGCAAGCCTCCGCAAGGAAGGCTGGGCGACGGTCTCGGCTCTTTCCGGAATGGATTCGTCCGAAGGCTGCTCCCATGTCTGGAACGGAACGGTCGCCGTCGCTAAGGACTGACGGCAGCCCGGCGCATCCGCGCCGAACAAACACTCCGGCGCATCCGCGCCGAACAAACACTCCGGCGCATCCGCGCCATGCAAGCCCCCGGCGCATCCGCGCCAAACAAACACTCCGGCGCATCCGCGCCATGCAAGCCAAGGAACGCGCATTGGCCAACGTAGTCGTGATCGGCGCCCAGTGGGGCGACGAAGGCAAGGGCAAGATCGTCGACTGGCTTTCCGCCCGTGCCGATGTGGTCGTCCGCTTTCAGGGTGGTCACAATGCCGGCCACACCCTGGTTGTTGGCGATCAGGTCTACAAGCTCTCGCTGCTCCCCTCCGGCATCGTTCGCGGCACGCTTTCGTGCATCGGCAATGGCGTCGTGCTCGATCCCTGGGCGCTGCGCGATGAAATCGGCCGCCTGCGCGCTCAGGGCATCACCATCAACCCGGAACGGCTGATGGTGGCCGATACCTGCCCGCTGATCCTCCCCTTCCACCGCGATCTCGACGCGCTTCGCGAAGATGCGTCGGGTGCCGGCAAGATCGGCACGACCCGGCGCGGCATCGGCCCGGCCTATGAAGACAAGGTCGGCCGCCGGGCGCTGCGCGTCTGCGATCTCGCCGATCTCGATTCAGCCGCGCCGCAGATCGACCGGCTGCTTGCCCATCACAACGCGCTGCGCGCCGGCTTCGGCGTCGCCGCGATCGATCGGGCCGAGCTGATCACCGAACTCCGCCAGATCGCGCCCGAGATACTGCCCTACGCAGCGCCCGTCTGGGTCACGCTCGCCGCCAAGCGCCGCCAGCGCGCCCGAATCCTGTTCGAAGGCGCACAGGGCGTATTGCTCGATGTCGATCACGGCACCTACCCCTTCGTAACATCGTCGAACGTGGTCGCCGGCCAGGCCGCCGCCGGCTCGGGCATGGGGCCCGGAGCGCTCTCTTATGTGCTGGGCATAGTGAAGGCATACACCACGCGCGTCGGATCGGGCCCATTTCCTACCGAACTGAATGACGAGTTCGGCGAGCGGCTCGGCGAGCGCGGCCGCGAGTTCGGCACCGTCACCGGTCGCAAGCGACGCTGCGGCTGGTTCGATGCAGCCCTTGTGCGGCAATCCATAACCCTTAGCGGCGTGGACGGCATTGCCCTGACCAAACTGGATGTGCTCGACGGCTTCGAGGAACTGCTGGTGTGCACCGGATATGAGGTGAACGGGCGACGCCTCGACCACCTGCCCGCCTCCATGGCGGATCAGGCAGCGGCAAGGCCGATCTACGAACGCTTCGAAGGCTGGCCGGACAGCACGCAGGGTGCACGAAGCTGGGCCGACCTTCCGGCCGCCGCCGTCAAATATATCCGCCGGATCGAGGAACTGATCGACTGCCCCGTCGCCCTGGTCAGCACCAGCCCGGAGCGCGATGATACCATATTGGTGCGCGATCCCTTCCGGGACTGATACCGCGTCCCGTTGACGGGAACCGGTCAGCGGGACGCGGCACACGCGACCGCGCGCCGGCCGAGAGGCCGCACTCGATGAGTCTTTCTCATCGAGCCTTGGCATGAAATGCCCCGGGGATCATTGTCAGCCCGCAACCAGCAGGGTTGCCACCCCCACGGCGACGAACACCAGGGCTGATCCCCGCCGGATCAGCCGCACCGGCAGCTTCGCCAGCAGCCGGTCCGCCAGAAGCACGGCGGGCACCGTCGCCATCAGCATGCCTGTCGTTGCCCCCAGCGCCACCGCGACCGGCAATTCGAACCGCGCCGACAGCGCCACCGTCATCAACTGGGTCTTGTCGCCCATTTCCACCACGAAGAAAGTGACCGCCGTCGTCAGGAACGGGCCCCAGTGGGCCACCGGCGCCACCGGCGCCTCCACCGTCTCTGCCATCTCCTTGTCATCACCCGACCTCAGCACCCACAGCGCAGCCGCGAAGAAGCCGCCGGCAATGATCCAGCGCAACACATCCCCCGACACGACGCGGGTCACCAGAATCCCGACGGCGGCGGCCAGCACATGGTTGGCGAACATGCCCAGCGCCATCCCGCCGATCACTGCCCCCGGGTTGCGGTATCTTGCGGCCAGCACCATCGCCAGCAACTGGGATTTGTCTCCGAATTCCGCCATGAATGCGGTGCCGGCTGTCAGGAGGAAAGCTTCCAGCATCGCCGCCCCCTGCCCGCCCAACCGTCGGCTTGCAAGCCGACGCGGCAGCCCCTAACCGAACCCCCATGTCCGACAGTCTCGCCCGCCTCATCAGTCTCCTCGATGTCGAGGAAATCGAAGTCGATCTCTACCGCGGCACCAACACCGACGAAGGCTGGGTCCGCGTCTATGGCGGACAGGTGGTAGCCCAGGCGCTTGCTGCGGCCCAGCGCACCGTCGCACAGGACCGCCCCGTCCACAGCCTGCACAGCTATTTCATCCGCCCGGGCGAGCCGAAGATCCCGATTCTCTACAAGGTCGATCGCGAACGCGACGGCGCCAGCTTCACCACCCGCCGGGTGGCCGCCATCCAGCACGGTCGCGCAATCTTCTCGCTCGCCGCCAGCTTCCAGAAGCGCGAACAGGGCTTCATCCATCAGGATCCGATGCCCGAAGCCCGAGGCCCCGAAGGCCTGCTGAACGAGCATGAACTCCACCAGCGCGCGGGCGACCGCATCCCTGAACCCTGGCGCACGATCTGGGCCACGCGCGACCGGCCCTTCGAATTCCGCCCCGTCCAGCCGCTCAATCCCTTCCGCCCGCAAAGCAGCCCCCCCTGCATGCAGCACTGGTTCAGGGCCGATGGCGATATCCCTGCCGGCCAGGCGCTGCGCGCCGCGCTTTTTGCCTACGCCACCGACATGACCCTGCTCGACACCTGCCTCCTTCCCCATGCGGTTGCATGGACCGACACCAGGCTCCAGGCCGCCAGCCTCGATCACGCCATCTGGTTCCATCACGAGCCGGACCCGGGCCAATGGCTGCTGTTCGATCAGACAAGCCCGGCCGCATCCGGGGGGCGCGGCCTCAACATCGGAAAAATCTACAGCCAGTCGGGGATGCTGGTTGCAACGGTCGTGCAGGAAGGCCTTATCCGCTACCGAAGCTGAACATCGACCGCGCCGATCAGCGCAAGCTCGGTAACGCGCCGCTGCCGGACAGCCGCCACTTCACCCAGAAAGCCCGCCCTATCCCCGGCGCGGGCCCTGTCGAGCAGCCTGGCTGCAAGCTCGGCAGCGGCTCCACCATGGGGTGAAGCGGCAAGCGGCTGCAGCACCGCTGCCGCCTCTGGCATCAAGCCGGCATGTTGCAGGGCAACGGCTGCATCCAGAACCACTTCGGAAACCTGCGGCGCAAGTTCGTGCGCCCGCAGGAGCAATGTCAGCAATTCAGGCGGCAGCGGCCGGGACGTCGGGCCGTGCAGGCGGACATATGCATGCAGCGTGCGCCAGTCATCGGGATCGCTTTGCAACGCACGCGCCAGAAAGCGCTTTGCTTTCGCCACCACAGCCGGGGATGCAGCGCCCGCCATCGGCCGGACAGAAAGCGCCCGCCAGCGCAGCAGATCGGCGTCCCCCGGCGTCGATGCCAGCAACTGGTCCAGCAGCATGATTGCCGTGACGGGGTCGCCATGCTCCAGTTCGGCCAGCGCAAGAGCGCGCTTCGCCAGGGGGTCGAGCGGCGCGCCCGCCGCCAGCGCCCGCACATCGGCCAGCGCGGCAGCGCCCTCCCCCGGGGAAACGCCATGTTCCAGCGCCACCAGCCGCATCAGCATCGTTCCAGCCGATGGCGGCAACGCCGTCAAGCGGACTGCGACCGGCGTCGCCGGCGGCCGGTCAAACCTGGTGTAGGTGGCCTTTGCGTTCACATAACGCCGCAGCTTCGATTGAAATGCGCCAAGATCCGGGTCGACATGCAGGCGAAACGCCTCCACCGGATCCATGCCGCTGGAAAAGGCCAGCAGATAGGCAATCAGCTTTTCCCGCATGCCCGGCGCCCGGAACATGTAGTGCGTCAACGCCCAGCTCTGCGCGTAGAACATGGCAGCCGATCTTCCGCTCGCGGCGCCGGGCCTGCCGGCCAGAAGCTGCTCCAGCGGGATCCAGGGCAGGTTCGACAGCCAGATCGCGCGGTTGGGGCTTATCTTTCCAAGCTCGATCCTGTCGGGCTGAAACTCTGCTGTGGAAAAATATTCCGCAAATCCTTCCACATACCAGGCCGGATGGGCCAGGCCGTTGGCGGCCAGCATGAAATGATGCGCAAATTCGTGCAGCAGTATCTGCTGCGCATTGATCCCGGACACCCGCCCTGACGCCCGATCCTGCGCGACGGCGGAAATCCGCCCTGCACTGGCCCGATAGAAGCCCACCATGCCCCTCGGCGGCTCCCGCCAGGGCATCGCAGTCGCCAGATCATCGACCATGAACACATCGAGCCGTGGCATGTCGGCGGCGGGAACATGGCCAGTCATGCGTATCAGCAGCGAGCGGAAATCCTCCAGAACCGCCGCCTGCTCCATGAGCCTGCTGTCGGGCGCTTCTGAATAGACCCGAAAGTTCGCGGTTTCGGCCACCTTCCAGTCAGCCTGCGCCGGCCCTGCCCAAAGCAGGCATGCAAGCATCCATGACAGCAGACATGACCGCAGGCTCAAAACCAAACTCCCGAACAATCAGGACATCGTGGTTAATCCCGGGTCGCAATTGTTCCAACAAGAACAACGGCTCCAATTGTCAATTATTGCGACTTGTCAGCTTAGCAATGCCTCCAGCCTGGCCTGCCGTCCCCGCCGCATCCGCAAGCCCGGGAACGCCCAGTCCGCCGCCAGCCGCCAGTTCCAGCCGCAAGGCGGCATCCAGTGCCAGCGCTTCTGCCGCCAGTTGGCGGTCGCGCGCATCGGCAAGCCTGCGCGCCGCCTCGGCTGCCGCGCGCGCGTCGGTCAGCCCGCCGCGATAGGCGGCTTCCGCCAGCGCCCGCGCAGATCGAGCGCCGCTGCGGATTGCCCCAGTGCAGCAGCCTGCCGCCGCGCGGCCTTTGCTTCGGCCAGCGCCGCTTCCACTTCCGCCAGAGCGCCCAGCACGGTTCCCCGGTACAGGCCGGCAAGTTCGGCCGCCACGCCCCGGCTGCGCTCGACCTCGGCTGCAACCCGGCCGAAATCCAGCAGTGGCCCGGCCAGCACAGCCCCCCCGCCGCCCGTTATCCCCTCCAGCAGGAACAGCCCCGACAGCGTCGATGTCATCCAGGTCAAAGTGCCCGTCAGCGTAACATTGGGATAGCGCGCCATCACGGCCGTCGCCACATCCCGGTCGGCCGCTGCAAGCCGCGCTGCGCTGGCTGCAACGTCGGGCCGCCGCTGCAACAGGTTCGCCGGCACCTGGGATATTGCCCATCCATCTGCCGAAAGAAGTGGCTGAACCGGAATCAGCAATCCGGCAATCCGGTCAGTCGGCAGCCCGGTCAGCCGCATCAGTGCTGCGACACGCGCTGCCCGCTCGGCAATGATGGGCTCGATGCCGGCGTCCGCCGCTGCCACGTCGGCCTTTGCCGTCGCCACGTCCAGCCCCGTCGCGAGCCCGGCCTCGGCCC
>JGI24125J20156_1000406_pt1 | contig 11070 bp, 9 predicted proteins | sample Subbio12Aug_8Bad_FD_20156 | JGI IMG/M metagenome (IMG submission 20156) | reverse complement strand
GAGGAGGCGCATACGGCTTCGCCCTTCGGGGTGAACCCTCAGGGGAACCCTCGGCGCTTCGCTGATCCGCTCCGTGCCCCGGTTTTTGCTCGCCATACCCGCCTCCTTTGTCGGCTCATTTTGTGGGCTCATGTAGTCTCACGTTGGGACAGATTCTAGCATGCGGCACCCCCTAAGTTCTGGCTGTGGGTTGTAGGGTGCGCGGGCGCGTCCCGCGCTTGACAAACTCTTTGACTGCATTGTATCATGTGATCGCTCACAACAGCATCCTTGGCATCAAGGATCTGCCGTAGCTTGGCGTAAGGGGATTAGTCCCAGAGGAGCAGCGCATGGCATTGTATAGATAGCCTGTTAGTCCGATCAGCGCGAGAGGCGCAAGTCTTTGAATGGTTCCCTGTCAAAGGCGGGGTTTTAGACGAGCCGAAAGGAGGTTAGGCAAATGGGGTATTATCAAGCACACTGCTGGAAGCGTGACCGCGCCAACAGCCCTCTGGGGGTAGGTGTGCTGTTGGCGCTACTGATCGGCAGCCTCGCCTGGTCGCAAGAGGTGGCAATGACGGGAGTGCTCGAGCTTAAAGGCTCCATCCACGGGGTTCATGACCCGGTCATAGCGGAGGAAAACGGTAGCTTCTATCTCTTTTCGACTGGAAGGGGCATTCCCAGACACTGCTCGGATGACCTGATTCAGTGGCGAGGGTGCGGTCTGGTCTTCTTTGGGCTGCCGCGTTGGGCGCGGGAGTATGTGCCCGGCGTAACGGACATCTGGGCCCCGGACATCTCCTTTTTCAACGGCAGATGGCACCTCTATTACTCGCTGTCCACCTTCGGCAGCAACGTTTCGGCCATCGGTCTGGCCACTAACCGGACGCTTGACCCAAACAGCCCGGAGCACGAGTGGGTGGATGAAGGTGTGGTCATCGCTTCCCGCTCAACCGATAGCTGGAACGCTATCGACCCCAACATCGTGATCGATACCGAAGGGAGGGTGTGGCTCGCCTTCGGAGTCACTGGGACGGCATCAAGATGCGGCGCATCGATGCGGAGACAGGCAAACTCTCCAGTGACGATCAGACTCTCTATGCGCTGGCCAGTCGCCCTGTTCATCCGCGCGCTGTCGAAGCCCCCTTCATTATCTATAGGCAGGGTTACTACTACCTCTTCGTATCGTTCGATGCCTGTTGCCGGGGGGTGAACAGCACCTATAACATCCGCGTAGGGCGCTCACCCGCAGTAACCGGGCCGTACCTTGACCGAGAAGGCGTGCCACTGCTTCAAGGCGGCGGCACACTCTTGCTTGAAGGGTTTGGGCGCTGGCGCGGCCCTGGGCACAACGCCATCTTGCAGGACTCCCAAGGAGAACTGCTGGTCTATCACGCCTATGACGCCGAGTTTGGCGGTACGCCGGCCTTGCGTATCGAGAGGCTCATCTGGCACGAGGGCTGGCCCATGGCCCCAAGCGCTACCTTCGCTGATCCTTGAGAGACGAGTTTTGGTCATCGCGCCAGCTCTGGTTAGAGGTTTATGATCCCTACCCAAGCTTTAGTTCTGGACACCCTGCTCCCCCTTAGGGCCAGCAATGGCGGCCTCTTCGTCTCGCGCGGCCAAGGCATTCATCCGAACCGGGTCATCGATTCCTATGAGCTTATCTTTGTCAAAGAAGGGATGCTTGGCTTGCAGGAGGAGGATAAGCGCTTTGAGGTGCAAGCTGGTGAAACCCTCCTGCTCTGGCCGGGACGGCGACACTGGGGGGTAGCGCCTTTTTCGGATAAGCTTTCCTTCTACTGGCTTCACTTCCGGCTGCAAGGGGACCCGCCGGCGCGCTACGGCACAGGAGAAGTCTTGTCAGTGCCGCAACATGTCAGGATTGGCCGGCCGGACCACCTGACAAACTTATTCCGACGTTTTCTGGACGACCAAGAGACGGTCGGCGTTCAACCCTTGCCGGCCGGGCTGCTCGTCATGCTCATGCTCTACGAGGTGGCATTCGCGGTTTCTTGTGACTTAGCGACCGAAACGACCCCGGTCCACTTGGCAGAACGTGCCAACAGCCTCATTCGCACCAGGTTTCACACGCCGCTCAGCACCTCTTCACTGGCCGACACACTGCGCTGCAATCCTGATTACCTCGGCAGAATCTTCCGGCAAGTTTACGGCTGTACCATCACCGAAATGATTCATCGCCGCCGCCTTAAACACGCCTGCCAGCTCCTGTTGGAGGACGAGCAGACCATCGAACGGATTGCCGAGTGCTGCGGCTTTAACGACGTGATCTACTTCAGGCGGCTCTTTAAGCGTATGGAGGGCATGCCCCCTTCGGCCTTCCGCAAACTATATGAGCGGCAACACGTCAATACCGCATAGACATCAAAAGCGACCAGACTGAGGTGAGGTCGAAACCATGAAGCAAAAGTCGGAATCGTCTTCCTTTTCTATCCAATCATCATCTTGCCCCAACTTAAAACCTTTGACATAATACCCTTAGCGCTAACCTAACGTCAAGTTGAAAGGAGAGGCTTTTGGGCAAGGTTGTGGGTAGGTGCATGTCGCTATGTGGCAAACCGGTTAGGTGGCGGCACGGTGGAATGGGAGGATTCCAAAATGTCGATAATGTCGATGAACAACAGAATCTCGCGCAGAAAGTTTATTAAGCTTCTGGGCACCTCGGCGGCCGCAGGTGCGTTCTTGTCCACCTCCGACCTCATGAAGGCATACGCGCAGAATGTTACGACCATTTCCTTCAGAGGCTGGGGCGGTGTCGAGGAGGACGCAGGTGTACGGGCAGCCATTGAGGTCTTCCAGGAAGAAAATCCTCACATCCGGGTGGAGTGGCAGCATATAGTTGCCGACTACGCGATGGTGCTTCTCGCGGACATTGCCGCCGGAACGGCGCCAGATACGGCGTTTGTCGGCAGTGAGCAATACGAGACGCTCCGCCAGGGTGGCATGCTCCTGGACATTACCGACAGGATCAGGAACGACCCGCTGCTCGGCCAGCCGGGCTACTTCTTCGAGCCACAAGAGGCCGCCCGCAGTGCGGACGCCGACGGGCGCTGGCATGGGATTGGTTCATGTTGGGTCGCCCCTCACATCTTTTACAACGCCGCCCTGTTTGATGAAGCCGGCATTACTCCCCCCGGCTTCAGGGACGACCAGATCTGGGATTGGGATACCTTCGTTGAGATTGCCAAGCAACTCACGGTGGATCACCATGGGCGGCACCCGGGCGATGCCGGTTTCGATCGAGAAAACATCCAGTGTTGGGGTGTCAACTGGCCACTGTGGTGGATACCCATTGCTGCTGCGGTAGTTGCCAATGGCGGCAAGTTCTTTACCGAAGATGGGCTATCCGGGTTAGACAGTCCGGAAGCGCTGGAAGCCCTGCAGCGCCTTTCTGATCTCATCTACGTACATCACGTTGCGCCCCGCGGTGCTGCACTTGAGGGCCTGGGCATGCCGATTGCAGCGATGCTCGATACGAACCGGTTGGCTATGGCCGTGGACGGATCGTGGGCGCTGGCGTGGATAAACCCAACCGCGCTCACTGTGCCCATGGGCACGGGCGCTTTGCCGAAGATGGCACAGACCGCCACTTACATGCAAGCTCATTTCCACTCGGCCCTGGCGCCAACACGACACCCCGAAGAAGCTTGGCAGTGGGTGCGCTTCCTGGCCACGCCGTTCTACCAGACACAGTTCCTCAAGATTGGCTTATGGCTGCCGAGCCAAACCGCGTTACTGACCGAGGAGGGTATGGCGGGCTGGCTTACTGAAGGCATTCACCCGGATAGCCACGCTTACTTTGTAGCGAACTACCTGCCGAAATATGGTGTTACCGGACGCATACCACCAGGCTGGCCCGAAGCGGCAACCGATCACATTGCACCGGCGTTCGAGGCGTTGGGACTTGGCACGCCTGCTGAAGAGGTGTTCCCAGACGCAGTGCGGCGAGCGAACGAGGTGCTCAGAGCGGCACAAATGTAAAGTCAGTCGGCGCTTGGCGGCGGGGAGACCGGCTCTCCCCGCCCAAGCAAGACTTAAGGGGCAAGCAAGTCTTAAGGGGTAGGTATTATGGCAATCTGGCGGACTGACCGTAAAGCACCAGGTCTGACACTGGTACAAAGACGCACCATTATCGGTTATATCTTCATCGCCCCCTTCATTCTAGGCGTCATTCTGTGGTGGCTGCTGCCGGCGGCGGTGGCAGCGCACCTCTCCTTGCATCGTTGGAATCTCATCAGCCCCCCTCGCTTTGTAGGGCTTGACAATTTCGAGCGCCTCTTTGCGGACCCGCTCCTTATGCAGTCGCTCCATGCGACATTTATCTTTACGATTTTTTCGGTGCCGATCGGGTTAGCTTTTGCGTTCTTTCTGGCCTCGCTGCTCACTACCCGGATTCGCGGTATCGCCATTTTTCGGACCATCTACTTTCTGCCGAGCATCGTGCCGGCAGTTGCCGGTGCGGTTTTATGGGCCTGGATCTTCAACACCGAGTTTGGGCTCCTCAACGTAATCGTGCGCGAGCTCGGAGGCCCGAGGATCGCTTGGCTCCAAGATCCCAACTGGACTATGGCTGCCTTCATCATTCTAAGTACCTGGGGCGTTGGCGGCACTATGATTATCTACCTGGCCGGGCTGCAGGGAATTCCCACGATGTATTATGAGGCGGCCGATATAGATGGCGCGGGTCGTTGGGCGAAAGTTCGGCACATTACGTTGCCGCTCATGTCTCCCATCATCTTCTTCACTCTAATTCTCGGACTTATTGGTTCAATGCAGGTCTTTACCAGCGCCTTCCTCATAACGAATGGAGGACCCCAGAACGCTACTCTCTTCCTGGTGCTGTACATCTACCGCATGGCCTTCCAGAGTCTACACATGGGTTATGCCGCCGTCCTCTCATGGCTGCTGTTCTTCATTCTGGTGGTGCTTTCGCTTATCGTCTTTCGCTATTTCGGCCGCCGGGTCTATTATGAAAACTAACTTGGGAGAGCGACTTATATGAAAGCATCCAAACCGGCTGAGATTGTGTCAAGAGCAGTAATGTCAGACGCAAAAACGTCAACCGCAAGAAGGCGCATCTCGATAACCGGCGAACACCTGTGGCGCTGGCTGACGGCCGCACTTCTCATCTTCTTTGCGGTGGTCATGATTACGCCCTTCTTGTGGCTGGTCAGCAGCTCGCTCAAAACGCAGCTGCAAATCTTCCAGTACCCTCCGGTGTGGATACCAGACCCGATTCGCTGGGATAACTATGTGCGGGCGCTAACCGCTAGGCCGTTTCATCTCTACTTCCTAAACACCATGACGATCGCTTCGCTAAACGTCATTGCGGTCGTACTCACCTCGTCCTTCTGCGCCTATGGGTTTGCCCGCATTCACTTTCCTGGGCGCGATTTCTGGTTTGCTGTCGTGATAGCGACACTCTTATTGCCTGGCGTCATCACGATCGTCCCAAATTTCGTAATCTTTACTCGTCTGGGCTGGGTCGATACCATCTTGCCGCTCACGGTACCGTTGTTCTTCGGCGGCGGGGCCTTCAACATCTTCCTGTTGCGTCAATTCTTCCGCACGATTCCAGAGGAGTTGGCCGATGCCGCCCGCATCGACGGATGCAGTGAGTTCGGCATCTACTGGCGAATATATATGCCCTTGGCCAAACCCGCTCTGATTACGGTCGCCATCTTTACGTTCTTGGCTGCATGGAATGACTTGCTGGGACCGGTCATCTACTTGCGCTCGCCAGGAAATTGGACCCTCGCCCAAGGACTGTCGTCTTTCGTCGGTGTGTTCGGCGGTAATTGGGAGTTACAAATGGCGGCTGCGACGGCCATGACACTTCCTATCATTATCCTGTTCTTCTTTGCCCAGCGTTACTTTATCCGCGGCATCGTGCTGACGGGACTGAAGTGACGGTCGGCCCGATTGCTTCCATACGCTTTGAAACTTTCCTAATAGGAGTGTTGCCATGACCAAGCCCAAAGTCCCAGATACCGCCCAATTCCAGAGGCCAAAAGCTCTGGCGGTAGACACTTCTAAGAGTCCCTATACTCGGCTCAGACCCGTCTCCCTGAGCGAAGTCGCCCTGAGCGACGCTTTTTGGGCGCCAAGACTGCGTATTAACCGCGAAGTCACTCTCCCCTCGCAGTTTCAGCAGCTCGAGGAAAGCAGCTGCCTTGACAACTTCCGGCGCGTCTCCGGCAAAAAGCGGGGGATTCCTTTTAGAGGCATGTACTTCAGCGATTCCGATGCCTACAAGTGGCTCGAGGCCGCCTCCTGGGCACTGGCCGGCGGGCCTGACTCGGAGCTTGAAAAGTTGGCGGACATCGTTATCCAAGAAGTTGCGGATGCCCAGCGGCCGGACGGCTACTTGAACACCTACTTCGCCTTGGAGAGGGCCGCTGAGCGCTGGACCAACTTCGACCTGCACGAGATGTACTGCGCCGGCCACCTCTTTCAGGCCGCGGTCGCGCACTACCGGGCAACTGAGAAGACCAGCCTGCTAGATGTCGCTACGCGCTTTGCGGATCATATCTGCGACACTTTCGGGCCTGAGGCGGAGGGCAAGCGCCGGGCCGTAGACGGCCATGAAGAGGTCGAAATGGCGCTGGTGGAGCTTTATCGCGCCACCGGCAACAGGCGCTATCTGGAGCAGGCCAAGTTTTTCATTGAGGCACGGGGGCGCGGCCTGCTCGGGCGGCCTTACGGGCACCTCAGCCCTGAGTATGCCCAGGATCATAAACCGGCACGTGAACTAGATTTGATGGTCGGACATGCCGTTCGGGCAGTTTATTACAACGCGGGCATCGCCGACGTTTGCGCCGAAGAGACTGATGAAGGCTATAAGACCGCGCTTACGCGCCTCTGGCGCAATATGACCACCAAGCGCATGTACGTTACCGGCGGCATCGGTTCGCGCTACGAGGGGGAGGCTTTTGGCAAGGACTACGAACTCCCCAACGACCGGGCTTATACCGAAACGTGTGCAGCCATTGGCAGCGTCATGTGGAACTGGCGCATGCTCGCGCTTGAAGGCGACGCGCGCTACAGCGACCTGCTGGAATGGACCCTCTACAACGCGGTGTTGCCGGGACTATCGCTAGACGGCCAGCACTACTTTTATCAGAACCCGTTAGCCGACGACGGCAGCCATCGTCGCCAGCCTTGGTTCGGCTGCGCCTGCTGCCCGCCGAATGTGGCGCGCCTGTTGGCGTCGCTGCCAGCCTACTGCTATAGCACCTCAAACGAAGGGCTGTGGGTCCACCTCTACGCCGAGAGCGGGGTGGATACCCGCCTCCCGAATGGGCAGCGCGTCAAGCTTACTCAGCACGGCAGCTATCCCTGGGATGGGGAGATTGCTCTTGAAGTGGAATGTGAAGGTGAGTTCAGCCTCATGCTCCGCATCCCCGCGTGGTGTGAGCATGGCGCGACACTCACGATCAACGGCGAGGCGTCGTCCGAGCCCATCAAGCCCGGCGCTTACGCCCGCATCGCGCGACGCTGGCAAGCCGGCGATACGGTGCGGCTCAGCCTGCCGATGCCGGTGCGCTATCTCGAAGCGCATCCTTACGTGTTCGAAGCTGCGGGGCGCGTCGCACTGGCGCGTGGGCCGATTCTCTACTGTGTCGAGGGGGTCGATCATCCAGGGCTTGACGTGCGCGATCTCGCCTTGCCGCCAGACCCCGCTCACATTGCAGCGACACCTTCAAACCTGCTCGGCGGGGTGACCATCCTGACGACCCAGGCCAAAGTCGTGCCCCCTGAGGGTGAATACCTCTACCGCACGCGCTCTGGTGGTAACAAGGCGAGTGTTGGCGCTGCCAAATTGACAGCGATCCCTTACTTCGCCTGGGCCAACCGCGAGCCCAGCGGCATGCAGGTCTGGCTGCGCTTGGCATAAAGCAGTTGGTAGGACCCGGCTGGGGTAGCATGCCGCATGGACACCACCGCCCTCTTCCGTAAAGCTATTTTGGGGGCCACTCAAAACCGGCTCGTGAAAAGCATGGTAAGTCGCTACGGGATGCGTCTGGGCGCTAGGCGCTTCGTGGCGGGCGAGACCCTGGCTGAGTGCATCGCAACCATCAAGCACCTAGAGGCCCAGGGGCTTTACACCAACACCACCCTCTTGGGCGAGCACGCCCAGGACGAAGGCGCCACTCGTGAGATTGTCGCGCAGTACCTGGAGATTTTAGACCACATCGCGCGCGAAGGGCTCAAAACCAGCATCGCGCTCAAACTGACCCACTTGGGGCTTGACTTCGGCGAGGCGCTGGCGCTCGACAACGCCAAGCGGATCGCTCTTCACGCCCGCTCGCTGGGGAACTTCGTGTGCATCGATATGGAAGAGTCGAACCGCGTTGACGCAACGCTGAGGATCTATCGCACCCTGCGCGAGCAGGGTCTCGCCAACGTCGGCACAGTGCTACAGGCCTACCTCTACCGCAGCGAGCGAGACTTGGCCGCGCTCTTGCCCATCAAGCCCTACCTCCGCCTCGTCAAAGGCGCATACCTCGAGCCCCCAGAGGTCGCCTTCCCCGCCAAGCGTGACGTGGATGCGGCGTTTGCCAAGCTCATCGAGCGCTCGCTGTCAGGCGAGGGCTACACCGCCGTCGCCACCCACGACGCCAAGGTCATCGACCACACCATCGCTTTCGCTGAGCAGCACAGCATCCCGCGCGAGCGCTTCGAGTTCCAGGTGCTCTATGGTGTGCACTCGCAGTATCAGCTTAAGCTGGTACGCCTCGGCTACAAGGTGCTTGTCGCTACCCCCTACGGCAAGGAGTGGTACCCGTTCCTGATGCGCCGCTTGGCCGAACGGCCAGCTAATGTGCTCTTTATAGCCAAGAGCCTCGTTGGCCGCAAGCGGGCTTGACACCCTAAAAACTGAACCAGCTCCCCTTACGCACGTTGTCATTGCGAACGGAGTGAAGCGTAGTGAAGCAATCTCTGGATGCACGTGCTGCACACAAACCGAGATTGCCACGTCGCTCCTTTGTCGCTCCTCGCAATGACAAAAAGGGCTTACAGCACGGTGCCTGCGTAAGGGGAGTGAACCAGGTAAGAGGGTATCCCCTGATGAAAGAGTCACGGTGCCGAACAGCTTGTCTTGACGCTACGAAAGATCGAAGGTGCCCAAGCGCAGGGGAACACAGCACCGTTACAGCTCCGCGCTGTCGATCCCGTAGACCTCGCGGGCTCGCTCGGGAGTGAGGAGGCCGTTCTTTAGGTCAGCCCTGATCGCAGCGAGCGGTCGTTCTTGCGCTGGGCCGTAGCCGGCGCCGTTCCCGGTAACGATGCGAATGACGTCATCCTTGTTCACCGGCAAGGCGGTAGCAATGGCGTGCCTCTCCCGCCTGCCGTCGGCCCGGATCACCTCAAGGTAGTTCGGGCTGCCCTCGAGCCCACCCTCCAGAGCCCACGGCGCGAACTTCGAGCGGGTGTAGGTCACCGTCATGAAGCACCCGTCAGACCGGATGCGGTAATCGGTCGTAATGCCCTTTCCGCCGCGGTACTTCCCTTCCCCGCCCGGCGCCTCATTGAGCGACATGCGGTCCACCCAGAGACCGTAACGGGCCTCGGCAACCTCAGCTGGGCAGTTGTACGTCTCACCGTGGAACCCCGAGAAGACCGCGTGATTGCCGTCCCAGCCTTCGTACGCCCCCCAGCCGCCAAGCTGGGGCTCGACGATGGTGTAGTGGCTGCCCGTGTCGGGGTGGGGACCGCCGATGACAGTGCCGCAGATGGAGGCGAAGTGCCCGCTGGGCAGGCGGCCCTGCATGTGGGGAGCAAGGCAGCGCCAGATGAGGTCATAAAGCCGCATCTCCACCTCGTAATAGATGCCAAACGCTGCGGGCTCCTTGGCGTCGAATACTGAGCCAGGTCGCGTATGCACAACCAGGGGCCGGAAGATGCCGCCGTTGGCGATGTCGCCAGATTCCATCAGGGAGGTGAAGATTATCTGCACCGCAATCAGCGAGCCATCCCGGCAGGCGTTGTTGGGCCCGGTGTCCTGGTCGGGGTTATCGCGCAGGTCCACAATGAACTCTTCATCGGTGATCTCAATGCTGACCCGGTAGACGACGCCGCTGTCTTGCTCCTCCTCAAAACTGAAGGTGCCTTTGGGTAGCTGCTTAAGCGCCCTGCGGGCGACGTTCTCGCCGTAATCGAGATAGTGCTCGAGCGCGGCGAGGAAGGTGTCGCGCCCGTATTTTGCGACGAGCTCCTGGATCCGCTTGGCGCCGATACGCACCGACGCGATGCCGGCCCAGAGGTCGCCTTCGAGGAAGTCGGGAAGGCGGCTATTGGTCTTCAGGATGGCTATCACCGCGTCGTTGGTTTTGCCGCGCTCGATGAGTTTGATCGCCGGGAGGCGGATCCCTTCTTGGTAAACTTCGGTGGCGTCGGTGGACATGCTGCCGGGTACCTTGCCGCCGACGTCGTTCCAGTGGGCGATGTTAGCGGTCCAGGCGATCAGTTCGCCCTGACTGAAGACTGGCATCAACAGCACCATGTCATTGAGGTGCGTTACACCGCCGTAGTAGGGGTCGTTGGTGGCAAAGAGGTCGCCCTCGTGAATCGAGTCGAGGCTGTACAGCTGGAGCATGTACTGCACGGCCTTGTCGAGCACCCCGACGAACCCCGGGATGCCCGCACCGGACGAAGCCAAGTTCCCTCTGGCGTCGGTGATGCCGGTGCCCATGTCGAGCACTTCATAGATGATGGCGCTCATAGCGGTTTTCTTCATGGCGACGAACATCTCTTCGCTGATAGCGCGCAGGGCGCTCTGGATGATCTCGAAACTGATGGGGTCGTGCGAAGCCATCTTCACTCTCGCCCTACGCGAATGATGACATTGCCGTAGAGGTCGATGGTGACGCGGTCGCTGGGGTGAATGACCACAGTGGTGCCGGCGGTCTCGATCACGGCGGGTCCGACGAACTCCATGCCGGGCTCGAGCAGGTCGCCGTGGTAGATGTCGGTGAGGTGAAGCCCGTCAAGGGCGAAGTCCACCTGCCGCTGTCCTTTGCGGGCATCGCTCACCATACGGCCGGTGCTTCGGAGCGCGACCGGTTG
>JGI24125J20156_1000400_pt1 | contig 11102 bp, 11 predicted proteins | sample Subbio12Aug_8Bad_FD_20156 | JGI IMG/M metagenome (IMG submission 20156) | reverse complement strand
GACCGGGCTGCCGTGGGTGAGGTGCCCGCCGTGGGCTAAATCCATGCCCAGCACGGTGTCGCCGGGCTTGAGCAGCGCTTGATAGACGGCCAGGTTGGCGCTGCTGCCGGAGTGCGGCTGGACGTTGGCCCAGGCCGCGCCGAATAGCATTTTGGTCCGGTCGATGGCTAGCTGCTCGATTTCGTCGACCACCTCGCAGCCGCCGTACCAGCGCTTGCGCGGGTAGCCTTCGGCGTACTTGTTGGTCAAAATACTGCCGGTCGCCTCCAGGACCGCTCGGGAGGTGAAGTTCTCCGAGGCGATCAGCTCGAGCCCGTCGTGCTGACGCGCGACTTCGCGGGCGATCAGGGCGAACAGAACCTCGTCGCGCTTAGCGGTGTTGAGGAGGCTGGGGGTAGCTGTGGCGCTCATGCGGCAGAGTATAGCAGTCTCCTGGCAGGGTAAAGTAAGGGGCATGGAGCGGCTGCAAAAGGTGCTAGCCCAAGCCGGTGTGGCGAGCCGACGCAAGGCCGAGGTGCTGATTGTGGCGGGCCGCGTTACCATCAACGGCCGACCGGCTAAGCTCGGAGCTAAGGTGGCAGCAGGTGACGAGGTGCGGATCGACGGCCAGCGGATAAAGCGCCCCGCCACCGTAACCTACGCCTACCACAAGCCGGTCGGGGAGCTCTGCACTGTTAGCGATGAGCGTGGGCGCAGGACGGTGCTCGATCATCTGCCGCGGCTGGCAGGCCTGCACCCGGTCGGGCGGCTCGATCAGGACTCCGAAGGACTGCTGCTGATTACCAACGACGGGGCGCTGACGCAGCGGCTCACCCATCCGCGCTTTGGTCAGGAGAAGGAGTACCGCGTCTGGTGCGTTGAGGGTACGCTCTCCGCCCAAGCCCTTGAGCAGCTCAGGCAGGGGGTGGTGCTCGATGACGGCCCGGCTGCCGCGCTAAGAGCTCGAGCCGCTCCCGGCGGCTGCATCGTGGTCTTGGGGGAGGGGCGCAAGCGCCAGCTAAGGAGAATGCTGGCGGCGGTGGGTTTTAGCGTGCTGCGCCTTAAGCGGACCCGCATCGCCGGGCTTAAGCTCGGCGACTTAGCGCCCGGCCGGTATCGCGAGCTTGGCCCGCTCGAGCTAGCAAGCCTTGGGTATACTGAACACATGTTCTCGCCCACAAGCATTCTTAGAAATTCTCGCTATCGCTCGGATCGCTACGCTCGGATCCGCTCGGACCGCTAACAATGAGTGAGTCGATTTTTAAGTTAGGCCCAGGGCTGGTACAGATCAGCCAGGCTCAAATTATGGAGCGGGTGGCCGAGTTGGGTCGGCAGATCCGTGACGATTACGCTACTACCACACCCCATCTCATCTGCGTCCTAAACGGCGCTTTTATCTTTATGGCCGACCTGGTGCGCGCCATCGATCGCCCGCTGACAGTCGATTTCCTATCGGTGTCGAGCTACGGCTCGCGCACCGAGACCAGCGGCGAGGTGCGGCTGGTCAAAGACCTCGATCAGTCGCTCAAGGGCCGCCAGGTAATCTTGGTCGAGGACATTGTCGATACCGGCCTGACCATGCGCTACCTGCTTAACTACCTGCAGGGGCGCGGGCCGGTATCGGTCAAGGTGGCGGCGCTGTTGTCCAAGCCGTCACGCCGCCAGGTTGAGGTGCCGCTGCACTATCTGGGTTTTGAGATCGACGACGCCTTCGTCTACGGCTACGGGCTGGATGTCGATCACCAGTACCGCAACCTCCCCTTCGTGACCAGTCAGCGTGGCTAAGGTGAAAGGGACTTCCTGGCTTATCGCTGCGCTGCTGGGGCTGGCGGCCATCAGCATGACGGCGGTGCTGATCGGTGCCGAGGCTACTCCCCCGCAAGTCCATGCCGAGTTTCCGGCCGTGGTGCCTGCCGATCTGCCCTTTAACATCCTGATTAGCGCTGACCGGCCGATTAGCTTCACTCTGCGCTACGGAGGCGAGCAGCATGAAGCCGTGGCTCAGGAATTGTCGGGCGAAGCCTTGTTGCGGCTCGAGCTGCTGGCTCTACCCGGTGTCCAGACGCTGGAGCTAACCGCGCGCGACCGCGCCGGCAACGAAAGTCATCACCGCTTTGAGATCTTTGGCATTCCGCTGACGCAACCGCTGGTGCGTGCCCCGGAGCGGGTCGTTCCCGGCGAGCCGTTTAGCATCCGGGTGGCGCTGCCGCCGGAAGCCATAGCCATAAGTGAGCTGCGCATCAGCTTAGCGGATGTGCCGCTCAGAGTCTTCCGTAACGATTTGGAGGCGGTGGCGCTCGGCGCGGTTCCGCTGGGTAGTGCGGCAGGAGAGCAGTTGCTGACCATTAAGCTTATCGACGGCTTTGACCGCACTGCTGTGGTCCACCATACCCTCAGGGTAGGCGATTACCCGCAGCCGGTCCAGGAGCTGAACGTAGCGGCCAATGTCCTCAGCGTGGTGACGCCCGAGAACCGGGCGCTCGAGGCGGCGGTGGTCGAGGCCGCTCATGCCGCGGCCAAACCCGAGCCGGTGTGGCGCGAGCCGTTTCTGCTCCCCGCTGAAGGACGGCTAACCAGCCCTTTTGGAGTGCCGCGGCGCTTTGTGCGCGGCGGTCAGGTGGCGTTTCATCACGGTACTGACATCGCGGCGCCGGTCGGCACGCCGATTATGGCCACCAACCGCGGCACGGTGGTGGCCGCCGGTTTCTATCCGATCAGGGGCGGCTTCACCATGATCGACCACGGCGGCGGGGTGTTTAGCCACTACTTCCATCAGGCAAGGCTACACGTACAGGTTGGCGACTTAGTAGAGCGCGGCGCTCTCATCGGCGAGATCGGTTCGACCGGCCTCTCGACCGGGCCGCACCTGCATTGGGAGATGCGGGTGAGCGGGATATCGACCGACCCGCTGGCCTGGGTTGATAAATTGTTCCCTTAGCGAGAGCCTCCCACAACGTCAAAACATGCGTCCGTTAGGCGGCCTGCCCTGTATACACGCTAGACAGCCGCAGGGGGTTGTGCTACATTCACGCCATGAAACTTTATTCGTTAGGGGGTGAATCCTGTCTAATATAGGGGAGCCATTCGCTGCGAAGAATGAACAGGCTATCAGCCCTGTTAAGCTGCCAGCCTGACAGCCTGAGAGATTTAAGGGTTTTCTCGAATACTTGAATACTCGAATACTTGACTACTAATTTTCGGAGAGGTCGCGCTAAGGTTCCAACTTTCAGGAGGTTGGCTATGATAGTGAAAAATCTCAAGAAGCCCATTAGTCGGCGCCAGTTTCTGCGCTACGGCGTCGCCAGCGGAGCCGCGCTGTGGTTAGCAGGCCAGGGTCACCCACTCTACGCTCAAGGTGGGGGTGGGACCTTAGTGTGGCTTGGACATCACGACGTGGCCGGTTTAGGGCCTAACGACATCGGCCCCAGCGTTCAGGCGGCGGTGATTTTTAATATCCTCAACCCCCTTATCCACGTCAACCACGTAGCCGAGACCGAGGGGGTCCTGGCCCGCTCCCATGAGGTAGCCGAGGACGGCCTTACCTATACTTTCCACCTGCATGAGGGGGTGCGCTTCCACGACGGCAGCGAGTTCACCGCCGAGGACGTCAAATACACCTACGAGACCTACGCCCAACCCGGCAATGTCGTGGCCGGTCGCTTTAGCGGCATGCGCGAGGTCGAGGTCGTTAACCGCTATACCGCCCGCGTCCACATGGCGGCGGTCAACGCCGCGTTCCTGCGCGTCGCCTGCGAGGTGCCGATCGTGCCCGCGGCCTACCACGCCACGGTTGGGGTAGACGGCTTCCGCACTAATCCTATCGGCACCGGAGCGTTCAGGTTGCGTGAGTGGCGCCCGGCGGAGTTTACCGAAATCGTTGCGTTTGACGATCATTTCCGAGGCAGGCCGCTGGTTGACGCTATCCGCCTTGAGGTGGTGCCCGAGGCTTCGGTGCGCTATATCGCCCTGCTCACCGGCACCGCAGACGCCACGGTGTGGCCGCTTAGCGTCGAGGACAGCATCGAGCTGATGGGCGACCCGCGCTTCCGGGTCGTCGCCACCAACTGGGACTCGCCGCGCTTCATCCCGCTCAACAACGAACGGCCCCAGCTGGCTGATAGGCGTGTCCGCCAGGCGATGCTGTTCGCCATAGACCGCGAGCGCAACCTCGAGGAGCTCGAGCGCGGTTTCGGTGTGGTGGCTACCTCGCACCTGGCGCCGCATAACCCGTTCTATAACCCCGACGTAGCCCTCTACCCTTATGACCCGGAGCGGGCGCGCTCGCTCCTCGACGGAGCCGGTTGGGTGCCGGGCGGTGACGGCATCCGCAGCAAGGACGGCCTGCGGCTATCGTTTACCTGCACCACCCTGAGCGGCGATACGGTGCGACGGCCGATGGCCGAGCTGGCGCAGTACTTCCTGCGCGCGGTAGGAGTCGAGATGCTGCTGGCCGAGGCGCCGATAGCAGCGGTCCTGCAGGGTATGCGTGAAGGGACGCTCGATGCTTCGCTGTTTAACTGGACCCACGGCTCGATCGCCGACCCCAGTCCGACCAGCACGCTCCGCAGCGACGGCGGCGACAACTTCTACCGCTACCGCAACCCCGAGATGGACCGGCTTATCGACGAGGGTTTATCCATTGTCGACCCGGAGCGGCGCCGCCCCATCTATAACCGCACGCAGGAGCTCTACGCTGAGGATGTGCCCGGTCTGATGCTGCACTACAACCAGGGGCTCACCGTCTTCGCCGATACCATGCAGGGCCTGCCCGACGAGATCTTAACCGTTATGCCGGTGTTCTGGCGCGGGCACGAGTACCGGCGTGGCTGAGCCTAGCTGACGGCTGATTCTCAGAATGCCTGAGTTTCAAAATCCCCTCGCCCCCTTAGTAAGGGGGGCAGGGGGGATTTTTGTGGCGCAGGTAGCTCAGTAAGAATGAACACCGCCATGAGGTTAATTTGGGGGCAGCATTTCGCCGTTCGCGTCGTACCCGTGGCAGGAAGCGGGGTTGGGCGCTAGCGTAAGGCGCCTGGGAGCAATTTTGTCGAGTTATTTGACCTTTCGTATCCTCAAGGGCCTGCTTGTCGTGGCGCTGATCAGCGTCCTGACCTTCGTGATCATGCGCCTGATGCCCGGCGATCCGGTGTTTATGCTCCTCGGCGAGGGGCAGATCCCGATCACCGACGCCCAGATCGAGGCCATCCGGGCCAAGTGGGGCTTAGACCGCCCGTATCACGAGCAGTTCTTGGTCTGGGTCGTTAACCTCTTGCGCGGCGACTTTGGCACCTCGCTGATCCGCACCGGCGTGCCGGTACGGCAGATGATCTTCGAGGCCATCCCGGTCACTGCGCTCTTAAACCTCTACGCCCTGGCGCTGGCTATCGCTGTGGCGGTGCCCATGGGCATCTTGGCGGCAGCGCGGCGCAACTCCTGGATCGACTACGCCACCAACGCCTTTTCCGCGCTGGGCATCGCTACCCCCAACTTCTGGCTGGCGCTGATGCTGATCGTGCTCTTCGCGCTGTACGTACCCCGCTGGTTTGGCGATTTGCCGCTGATTGGGCGGATCCCACCCTTTGGCCTGCGCAGCTGGCAGGGGTGGATCCTACCGGTGATTGTGCTGGCTACTGAAGAGATGGCGGTGTTGATGCGCATCACCCGCGGTACGGTGTTGGAGCTCTTGCCGCAGGACTTTGTGCGCACTGCGTGGAGCAAGGGCCTGTCCGAGCGGGTGGTGCTGTACCGGCATGTGGTGGCTAATGCACTCTTGCCGGTCGTGACCGTAATCGGCTTCCGCATCGCCTTTATTTTGTCCGGGACGATCATTGTAGAGAATGTGTTTGCCATCCCCGGCATCGGCCGGCTGTTTGTCGACTCGGTAATGCGGCTCGACTACCAGGTGGTGCAGTCGCTGGTGGTGATCTTCGCGGTGCTGGTGGTAATCGTGAACCTCTTAACCGACCTGGTCTATGCGTTAATCGATCCGCGCATCCGCATCTCGTGAGGACCATATGACTACGATTAGCAGGACCGATCCTATGAGCACCTCGGGCCGGCAGCTGACGCGCCGCCGCGCGCTACGGCGCTTCTTCGCCAACCGCATGGCGGTAGTCGGCCTGGTGGTGGTGACGGTTTTAATCATAGTAGCGGTATTTGCCCCAGCCTTTGCGCCGCATCACCCCACCGACGATATCTTCCGCGGTATGCGGGGGGTAGGACCCTCCTGGGAGCACCCGCTGGGCTTTGACCACCTCGGGCGCGACCTGCTTAGCCGCGTCATCTACGGCGCCCGCATCGCGCTGACCGTGGGGCTGTTGTCGACTTTGATTGCGGTAGTGATCGGGGTGGTGGTGGGGGCAGTGGCGGGCTACTTCGGCGGCTGGATCGACGAGGCACTGTCGCTCTTAGTCGACGCCCTGATGGCCTTCCCGCTGATTGCGCTGCTGATTGTGCTGGCCGCCATGCTGGGGCCGAGCCTGACCACTATTGTCATCGTGATCGGGGTGACCGTGTGGGCCCGCTACGCCCGGGTGGTGCGAGCCGAGGTGATGAGCCTGCGCGAACGGGACTTCGTAATCGCCGCTAAGGCGCTGGGTTCGCGTGATCGCCGCATTATCTGGCGCCATGTGATCCCTAACGTGCTGACCTCGGTGATCGTGCTGGCCTCGCTGCAGGTAGGCTCGATTATTATCCTCGAGTCGGCGCTGTCGTTCTTGGGCCTCGGTGTCCGTCCACCCACACCGTCGTGGGGCGGCATCCTGGCTGACGGCCGGGCGTTTATCTTGCGATACCCGCATATCGCCCTCTTCCCCGGCGTGATGATTGTAATCACTGTGCTCTCCTTTAACTTTATCGGTGACGGCCTGCGCGATGCGCTAGACCCACACGATAAGCGCTAAGCCGGAGTGTCGAGCGATCTGCTGTATACTAACCGGCTATGGTAGAGGCGACCATCCTCCCCGGCAGCAAGGCACTGGCTCAGGAAGAGCGCGTGCGCGCTCTAACCGGTATTCAACCCTCCGGCGAGCTACACCTAGGCAACTATCTGGGTGCAGTGCGCAACTGGGTAACTATGTGCCGCAGCCACGAGATGTTCACCTGCATTGTTGACTACCACGCGCTGACCAGCCCGCTCGAGCCCGAGCGGCTAGCCGGGCAGACCTTCGAGATGGCGCTAGCCATCCTGGCGGCGGGCTTTGATCCTCATGAGGGGACCCTCTTTGTCCAGTCGCAGATCCCCGAGGTAACCGAGCTGACCTGGATCTTCGTCACCCTAACCCCGATGGGCGAGCTCGAGCGCATGACGCAGTTCAAAGATAAGGCCAGCCGCCAGACCTCGGTCTTAGCGGGGCTCTTTATCTATCCGGTGCTGCAGGCGGCCGACATCCTGATCTACCGGGCCCAGGCCGTGCCGGTCGGCGAAGACCAGGTACAGCACGTCGAGCTGACCCGCGAGATCGCCCGCAAGTTCAATCTGGCCTTCGGCGAGACTTTCCCCGAGCCGGAGGCGGTCGTCCCGGCCCTTGGCGGCAGGATCCGCGGGCTAGACGGCAAAGCCAAGATGTCCAAGAGCCTTGGCAACACCATCTCGCTGCTCGAGCCCCCTACCCAAGCCTGGGAGAAGCTGCGCACGGCAGTTACCGACCCGGCGCGGCTGCGCCGCAGCGACCCCGGCGACCCGAGCAAGTGCAACATCTTCACGCTGCATCAGAACTTTAGCCCCCAGGCCACCACCAAGATGATCGATATCGAGTGCCGCCGGGCCGGGATAGGCTGCGTGGACTGCAAGAAGGTGCTGTTTACCCACCTGGACGCCGAGCTGGCGCCGATGCGCGAGCGCGCTGCAAAGCTGCGGGCGCAGCCCGAGCAGGTCCGCGAGATACTTGAGCACGGAGCGCAACATGCGCGTCAGGTCGCCCGGGCGACCATGGCCGAAGTGCGCGAGAAGGTGGGGTTCTATCGGCCTTAAGCCGCTGCTACTCATATTCTTGGACGGGGTGGGCTTGGGCGACGAGGCCGCCTATAACCCCTGGTTCGTGGCCGACACGCCGCTGCTGCGGGCGCTAATCGGTGGGCCGCTCACCGCGTCGCTGAGGCCCATCACCAGCGCTGCGCTAGTAGTGCGCCAGCTTGACGCCGGTTTGGGCTATCCCGGCCTCCCGCAGTCGGCGACCGGCCAAACTACCCTGCTGACCGGTGTCAACGCCGCCGCTGTGATGAGCGGCCACTATGGGCCGTGGCCGGGGCCGACCTTAAAGGGCTTGCTGGAGGCAGGGACGCTGTTCTCTAGCGTTGTGGCGGCGGGAGGCAGGAGTCTGCTGGCTAACGTCTTCCCGCCCGGCTATTACCAGGCGCTAAAGAGCGGGCATCGGGTCAACGTGCCGGTCTACGCGGCGCAAGCCGCCGGGCTGGCGCTACAGGACTTGGCCGCCTACCGCGCCGGCCGGGCTATCAGCGCCGACCTCAGCGGCCGCCATCTGCACGGGCTTGACGCCTCGCTCCCGGTGCTGCAGCCGGAGGCGGCCGGGCAGCGCCTGGCCGAGATCGCTAGCCGGCACACCTTTACCTTCTTTGACTTCTGGCTCTCGGACACGGCGGGCCACCGCTGGCCGCTGGATCAGGCCGTGGCCCTGGTCGCTCTACTAGATAGCTTTCTGGCCGGGGTGGTGGGAGCGCTAGACGGTGTCACGTTGCTGGTGACTTCCGACCACGGCAATCTTGAAGACAAGCGCGTTAGGACCCATACCGCTAACCCGGTGCCGCTGCTGGCGCTGGGGCCGGAGGCGGGCGCATTTGCAGAAGCTGCCAGCCTGCTCGATGTCTACGGGGCGGCCATGAGCAGCCTGGGTCTCTAGAAGAAGCCCGTGACCTTGAGACTCAGCCCTACTGCTGGCGGCTCGGGGCCGAGGTGCGCACGCAGCGAGGCGGTCACCTCGCGCTCGCTCTCCAGACGGCTGTAGCTGGCCAGCGCTGTGAAGCGCGGCGCATCCGGGTCGAAGGCGCTGCTGGCGAACAGGATCAGGCTCCCGGCTTCGCCCAGCGGGAGCGCGATCTGCCCCAGTACCACCGGTCGTGCCGGCAAGGGGGGATCAGAGCGAAGCGAGAATAGATTCTCAGCAGGGGGCAGCCAGGCAGCCTCCAGCGTCCACAAAGCGTCCTCCCGGAAGCCGCTGAGACCTAGCGCGCCACGCGCTGCGGTTGGCCCCAGAAGCAACCAGGCTTCGCCGTAAAGCACCAGGTCGCCGACGAGGCCGCTGCCGCCTAAGCCGAATGTCGGGCGGCTTGAGTAGATGGCATGCGCTTCCAGCTCAAACCGGTCAAAGCCTCGCTTGACGCTGATGAGCGGGACCAGCCCCTGGCGATAGACGAGCCCTCCCCGCAGGCGCCAGTCGTCGGCAAACCAGGTAAGCTGCACGCCGGGCACCCCCTGGCGCTGCCCAAAGCGGCCGGTCGGCTCTAGGCTAAACGGCAGGCTGAGGCGGGCGTACTCCAGGGGGAGGCGCCTGAGACCGGCGCTGATGTCGAGGGCGCCTAGCGGGGCAGCGGCTTCCGAGCGAAGCGAGAACGCTATGTATAGCTCGTGCAGGCCGAGGTCGCCCTTAACCTCCTGACTGAAGCGCACGGCGGGCTCGAGCACCAGCCGGAAGGCTACCGGGTCAATACGGTTTCCGGGCGAAGCAGGAACGATATAGTCGGCCTGCAAGTGACCCGACAGCGTCCAGCCGACCTGCGCCGGGAACGCCTCTGAGAGCGTCCCGTCCGCACCCAGAGCGACTTCGCCGCGAACGCTGACTTGCGCTAGAGTGAAGGGAAGTAACAGGAGAACGAGCGGGATCAGGTATTTCATGGCAACCTCTCAGTGCAGCTAGTGCATGGTTGGTCTATAATCGCAACAGGAGTTACCGTGACCGAAGTGCTAGAAAGCAGAATGGCCCGCTTGGAAGGTGCTTACGATCAGATCGACAAGCGCCTGGCAACGGTGGAGGGCCGTTTGGAGAACTTGGAGAACAAGGTCGAACTCAGGTTCAATCAGGTCGACGTGCGTCTTGACCGGCTCGATGCCAAGATCGACACGCGCTTCGATCAGCTGAATGCGCGCTTCGATCAGTTGAGTGGGCGTATCGACCAGGTCAACGGCCGCATTGACCAGATGAGCGCTGAGGTCAACAACCGCTTCGGCCAGGTCAACGGCCGCATTGACCAGATGAGCGCTGAGGTCAACAACCGCTTCGGCCAGGTCAACGGCCGCTTCGACCGGCTCGAGGCCAAAGTCGACCGTATCGTCTGGGTGGTGGCGATCGGCCTGTTGGTAACGATCCTGGTTAATCTGGTCGTCCGGTAGCACCCCTTAGCCTCGTAATCAACTAGCGCTTAAGCTGCCTGCAAGACGCTGTCTTTAACGATCTGACCGTCTTCCAGATAGACGGTGCGCGTGACATGCTCCAAGAGCCGCGGGTCGTGGGTGCTAAAGAGGAAGGTCACGCCGTCTTCGCTATTGAGGCGCTGCATGTGCTCAATCAGCGCCAGGCCGGTCTTGGAATCCAGGTTGGCGGTCGGCTCGTCAGCCAGGATCAGCTTGGGGTTGGCCGCCAAGGCCCGCGCTACCGCCACACGCTGCTGCTGGCCGCCCGAGAGCTGGTTGGGGCGGCGACCAGACAGCTCGGCAATCCCTAAGATCGCCAGCGCCTCAAGCGCCTTGGTCTCCCGCTCACGCCGGGGCATCCCCTGAAGCTCGAGCACAAACGCGGCATTCTCTAAGGCGGTCAGTACGGGGATTAAGTTATAAGCCTGAAAGACGAAGCCGAAGTGCGTCAGGCGCAGCTTGGCCAGTTCGGTAAAACTCAGCCCGTCGATACGGGCCTCGCCCAGCCAGACTTCGCCCTGGTTCGGGCGGTCGAGACCGCCGAGGATATGCAGCAAGGTGCTCTTGCCGCTACCGGAGGGTCCGGCGATGGCTGTGAACTCGCCAGCGTGGATGTCTAAGTCCACCCCGCGCAGGGCGTGGGTCTCGACCTCACCGGTGCGGTAGGTTTTGTGGATGTCGCGGGCTTTGAGGATGGTTTTCATCGTCTCTCCGTGGGATTTGGTAGGGGCAGCCCTGTGTGGCTGCCCTGTCGGCAGGG
>JGI24125J20156_1000398_pt1 | contig 11136 bp, 7 predicted proteins | sample Subbio12Aug_8Bad_FD_20156 | JGI IMG/M metagenome (IMG submission 20156) | reverse complement strand
AGGACCGATACCGCGCCGCCATCGGCGGCCTCGCCCGATTGATCAACCTCCTCCGCATCCCAGAGCGTTGAACAGCCCTGGTCCGAGAGGGGCGCGCTGCCCTTCACCGCCTGGCCGAAGGTGGCGGAGTATTCGAAGGAGAAACCCTTCTCACAGAGCGCATCGCGGTATCGCATCCAGGCGCCGTCGCCGCCGCCCGAGGCGCCGCGGTGGCCTTCATCCACCAGGACCAGGTTGTTGCCCTCAAAGGCGTCCACTGCGACGGTTTTGTCGCCCATGTCCTCGCGCAGTCGCGTGACTTCGAGGATCTCCACCGCTTGGCCGGCGAACAGGCCGCGGGCGTCCTTGCTGAAGATCTCAGCGTCGATGCCCGAGATTCCGAACTCCCGCAGATGCTGTTGCGACAGGCCCTCATTCGGCGTCAGCAGGATGATGCGGTTGAGGTCCCGTGCCCTGCCGTGCTTCGCCAGGTAGTGCTGGTATTGGAGGATGTTCGCGTGCATCAGCAGCGTCTTGCCGCTGCCCGTTGCCATCCAAAAGGCGAGCTTGTTGAGCTGGAGCCTCGCCTCTGCTCCCTCTTCGAGCGGCTTGATCTGGTCGCCGTCGGGCTTGCCCTCGTTGAATGCGGCGACGTGGGTGTTTAGCTCCTGCAGCAGGCCCGCAGCATCGCGGAAGCAGCGATCAAGGTAGATTTCAGTGAACAGCAGGGCCAGGTACTGGAAATACTTCCAGCGTAGCGGCTCTTCGCCCCGACGGACTCGCTTCTCGCTCAGCCGCTGCGTGTGGCGAACGATGTTCTGGTCGTATTCCAGCAGGAGGTCAGACGGCAGCTGGGTCAGGTTAAACAACTGCGCGGTGAGGGCGTGGTGGAAGCGGTGGACGTTGTTCTCGTCAAGTCCCTCTAAAGCCTCATCCTTTAGCAGCGCGGCGAGATCCTCAAATTTCTTCACGTTGAACAGGCCTAGCAGCCACTGGTTGAGCACCAGGCGGTAGGCGAAGGGCAGCGGCTTCGGGGCGGCCTGACGGCCTCGCGTACGCGGGGCTGCCGGGGCTGCGGGGTTCTTGCGAGGGCGGCCGCGGGGCATCAGCCTTCCTCCGCAAACATCAGGCGGTGGAAGTCTTCCTCGATCAGCCGCACCTTCCAGAGGTCGTCCGCGGCCTTCAGATTTTCTAGATTGTTGTCGCCGTTCACGTAGATGAGATCGAACTCGCTGTCCTTGCTGGAGTAGCCCTGCCGGGTGAACCACTCGTCCAGAACTAGATTGTCCTGCTCTGTATCGCCGGTGAGCTTGCGCCAGATCACCAGGGCCTTGCGGCCCTCGGGCGTGGTGCCAGTGACGGTGCGGAACCAAAAAGGCCCATCGGCGTCGGGCCGGAGGCGGCCTTCGTGGCGCAGGCGGCCTTCACCATCGCGTTTGAAGGCGGCGGCGAACCTCTGTGGCGCCCCGTAGTGCCAGACAGTGAGGCCGACCAGCCAGTTGAAGGTCTCGATCAGATCGACGCAAACCTCCCGGCTTTCGTCGCTGCCGGGCCGCTTGACGGTCAGGCGATAGGCGGTTGGGTCGCTGAATGCCTGGACGTTCAGCAGCGAGGAACTACCCCGGCTCTCTGCTTCGAGCAGGTATCGGAGCACGTATTGCTCGCGGAGGGCGTCGGCACCCTGGGCCTCAGGGCGGTCCAAGAGCGACTGCATCTCCGCTGACCGGCGTAGATCGAGGTTGTTCAGGGTGTCATCGTACGACTCCAGCCGTAGAACCTTAACAAACGCGCTCAGGGCGTCGGCCGATCGCGGGGCCCCTGCTTTCCAGTCACTGGCGTAGAGAGCCTTAAGAATACGGGGCTTAGTCAGAGTGTCGAAATGCTGACCCGCTTCGACGAGCAGAAATTTGCGGGTGCCACCATCCTCTCGATTCGCCTGAATGACGGCATGACCAGAGCTTCCACTGCCGCCAAAAAAGTCGGAAAACCAGCTATCCTTCCTGGTAGATTGAAGAATGAATTTCTTTACAAATTTGGAGCTCTTGGGAGATAGAAATAGTCCCGATTCACCAAACATATTTGAAAGTTCTGCCTCTCCGTCATTATATTCATAGAATACGCTTGTTCCTATATTACTTTCGACTTCATGCAGAAATCCTTTTGTGCGGGGGACTTTATTTTCATCTTCTCCCCATGCAATTCGCTTATCGGCTTCCAAGGATTCATACGAGCGACGGTCCGCATTCCCCTCCATGGGGCGCTGAGGAAACTTCCATCCGCTTTGCGGGTGGGGGCAAGGCTTTCCTGTGGTGGGGTGAAGTGGCTTGTAGTACCGAAAATTAGCGTTCGTAGGGTCCTTCGTCGTGGGAGATTGCTTCGACGCCGGTGCACCAGTTGGGATCTCGCTCCAAACCCACAGGCTCGCTTGACGGGAACGCGCTTCACTCTCCAGAACGTATGCGCCGGCTGAGTCACGATACTCCGCTCGATTATATGGATACAGGCCTCGCCACGGGTCCTGCCGTTTTGCGTCGGCATCCCACTCCTGGCCGTTCGCTTCGATCTCCTCGCGGTACGCGTCTCGGTGCGACTGATAGAGAGCCTTCAGAGCATTTTCCGCGTCGGCGAGGCACGGATATTCCGGGTTCAGACGGCTCACCAGCTCCATAACCTCAGAGAAGCCCGGCTTCGGCTCTCTGAACATATCCTTGTCAGCTTCGACAGTGACTCGATCTCGTGCGTAGACCTCGACGTATTCGTGATTGGTGGAATAGTTCGGGAGCTGGCTGTTTGCTGTCGCCTGCGTCCAGATCAGCTCCTCGATGTGGTTATCGCCGCCAAATACCTCATCGAGGGCATGCTCCACTACTGTGCGCTCAGTCTTATCTATGCTGACAAAGATAGCTCCGTCTTTTGAAAGCATCGGGCGAGCGCCAGCAAGGCGATCCCTGATGAACGTCGCGAAGGAGGAGTGCCGATAGTTATTCTTATAAGGAATAGAACTGCTATTTGTATTATATGGCGGATCAATATACATAGATTTTATGCGTTCCGAGAAGCGTCGCTGTGCTAGGCTTAGCGCGTGGGCATTGTCCGAATGCACCATGACGCCCGTGAGATCTGCATCGAGCGCAGCTTGGTGGTCTAGCACTGCTTCCGCAAAATCGGGAGCGAAGTAAGCTGTATCGACAATCAGTTTCTTATTCTGAACCAGGAAATCGATATCAATGATTTCATTGTATTCAGGAATCGCCTCAATCTTAAGAAGGGATTTCCACGCCGAAATTTGGTTAGCATTAGATAGTACTGTCTCATAGAGCCTCGAAGGCACACGATCCAGAGAAACGAGATAACTTGTATCGATGACTAACTTTTTCTTTTGCCACAGTTTCTTTTGGAAATCTTCTACTTGTCCTAGAAAATGAATGATCTTTCCAGCGATGCGGCGGATCACTTTGATTTTGGAGAGGTACTGCTCGACCCGCGGCGCCGATTCCGCATCTATATCGTCGAGGTGCATCACTTCGTTTTTGATATAGAAGTCCAACTCCTGGCGCAGGAATCCGCCCAGGTCCTTGTGGATAAAGTAGTCGAAGGTGTTACGCGCAGTGTAGCGGTCAAGGTGCACGCGAAGACGCGTGCTGTCCGATGTGGTGCCGTCGCTGCGGAGATGCGGCCTGCGCAATTCCGTGAGCCATTCGGCAAGCGCCGGATCCTCCAGCTCCAGCAGTCGCGTCTCGGCGTCCGCGTTCAGGTCTTTCTGCTTCCGGCCTTGTGGATCGGGGCGATAGGTGAAGCGGATCACCAGTTCGCCGTCCTCGACCACGGGGGAGGTGTCGGCCAGGACGAAGCGCCGCTCCTTGCCCTCGGCCTCCTTCACGTTGCCGGGCTCCCCCTCCGCCGCGTCCTGCAGGCGAAGGTGCACGCGCATCGGACGCGCGTCGTCCTCAGGGCGCAGCCGGTAAGCGTAGTCGCGCAGATACTCGCTGGTCTTGATGTAGTACTGGTCGGCGTTGGCCCAGTGGAGCTTCACCTCCTCCCCTTCGTAAGGGATGGCGTAGACGCCGGGCTTGTAGACGCGCTTGGAGAGGAAATCGCCTTCCGAGTAGTAGCGCCGAAAGAAGCTGTAGAGGTGGTCATACACCTCCGCCTCCAGCCCGCTGACATCCACAGCCTCGGATTGCAGGCGGGCACGGAGTGCCGTCACCTTCGGCGCCTGGTCGGGATCGGGAAAGCCGAGGTCGCGCGCCTGTGCGATTGCCTTCTCGAGCTCCTTCTCGATCTCCGCCTTGTCGGCGGTGCGGTACGTCCCGAAGGCCGCCTGCACCTGCGGAAGCAGGTCGCGATCCAGAAACTGCGACACCTCCGCGGCCCGGGCATGCAGGATGCGATAGATACCGAAATCCAGATCAGGCTTATCGAGCTGGAACAGCTCCTTCAGCAGGGTCTTCAGCTTCTCGAACTTTTGGCTCATCGGGGTCCCGGTACGATTCGGCCTGGAGTGGCCCTGGAGGCTGTCATGCCACTGCCCAGCGTATGGTGAACAGGGTTTCGGTCTCGGTGCGCTGGGCAAGGCGCTGCTCGAGTTGGTCGATCAGCCCGTCCCGCTTTCCCATGATCTCGTCCTCGACCTGGAAGATTTCTTGGCGCTGCCGGCGCTGCTGCTGCTCCAGCCGGCGTATCTTCTCCTGGATCTGCTTCTGCTCCTCCAGCGTTGGGGCCTGGCGCGCCTGACGATGCAGGACCTTGAGCTGCTCCTTGGTGTCGGCCAAGGCCTTCTCGGCGGCCAGCACCATGTCATCGGCCCAGCGTTCGAGCTTCTCCCGTGCCTCCTGGAAGTACCGGCTGTTGGCCTCCAGGCTGCGGCTGAGTGTGGCTTTGGCGTGGCGTTCCGCCTCAGCTTCCAGGCGCGTCTCGACGGAAGACGGTGCGGCCACCGGCCGAACTTCCCGGGCTGCGCAGAGGAACAGCCGCTCAAGGGTCTCCTGGTCGAGCGTCGAGCCACCATCGGTGAAGCCGGAGAAGAGCAGATGCTCCTCCCGGTCATAGCTCTCGACGGCGAGCAGTCGCAGCGTGAGCCAGCCGGCCTTGCCTTTGAGCGCCTCGACAACGGACAGGCGGGTCGGATGATTCGAGATATCGAAGACGATCTCGGCGGGTGGGGTAGGCAGCGCGCGCGCCGCCTCGAGCACATGCTGGCCGAGGGGATGCGACAGTCGGTAGAGGAACTGGTTGACCCCGTCCCCACCGCTCTCCTGAGCCTGCGGCCGAGCTTTGGAGATCAGATGGTAGCGCCCGCGCGCGATCTCGGGCTTCGGCGGGGCGCGCAAATCGAAGGTCAGCGAATTCTCATCGAAGGCCGCGGCGCCCCTCAGCATGTGCCGGGTCACGGTCCAGAAGCGCCGACTGACACGATCCAAGGTCGCCTGAGTGTCCGCGAGCTGCAACCGCAGGCGCTCGTGGACATCCTCGTCGAAATTTTCGAGCAGCGCCTTGCGTGTGTCGGCAAGCCGGGTGCGAATCTGCTCCTCGAGTTCCGCCTGAAGCGCGCGGAAGGCAGTGTCGATCTCCGCCGGGCTACGGCACTGCTGATAAATGGCCAGGATTCGCTTTTCGAAATCTACTCCAGATTCGATCGAGCCTAGGATCTCGTCCGACGCGCCGAAGATGCCGTTGAACAGGTTGAACTTCTCGGTCAGCAGCTCGAGCACGCGCTTGTCGGCGGCATTTCGTTCGTTCAGGAAATTGATCACCACCACGTCGTGCTTCTGCCCGTAGCGGTGGCAGCGGCCGATCCGCTGTTCAATGCGTTGGGGGTTCCAGGGCAGATCGTAATTCACGACCAGAGAGCAAAACTGGAGGTTCAAGCCCTCAGCCGCGGCTTCTGTCGCCAGCATGATGCTCGCGTGGTCGCGGAAATGCTCCACCAGAGCAGTGCGAGAATCAACGGCGCGGGAGCCGGATACGCGACCTGTGTCTCGGTTGCACGCGACCCAATTCTCGTAGATCGCAGTTACGTCTGGGCCGCCGTTCGTGCCATTGAAAAGCACAACCTCTCCAGCGTAGCCATGCCCTTCTAGGAAATCTCTGAGGTACTCCTGAGTGCGACGTGACTCAGTGAAGATAAGGGCCTTGCGAGCTGCGCCAGTCTTCTGCATCTCCGCGAAGCCAAGGTCTAGCGCCTGCAACAAGGTCTGCGATTTGGTATCTACACCGATGCGGCGCGCCCGCTGCGCGAGGGCTTCGAGTATCGCGATCTCTTCGGTCAGCGCCGCCCGATCGATAGTCTGTGGCTCGGCGCCTTCGCCATTCTCGTCGCCGCCATCCTCGTCGAGGATCTCGTCGAGTAGATCGTTCTCAATCTCCTCATCCTCAACGATCCGTTCCACCCATCCGGCATCATTGCCAATTTTCCGCTCTCGAAGGTCTTCCAATCGCAGTCGAAGGGCGTCGAGGGTCGCAGCAATTGCAATAGAAGATGATGCCAAGAGCTTTCGCAGGATGAGCGCCGTCAGATGACGCTGCCGCCGCGGTAGCGCGTAACTCTCTTCCCGTTGGAGGAAAGCTGAGACGGCCTCGTATAGGGATTGCTCTGCGTCGTTAGGGTGAAACGGTCGAGTGAGAGCACGCCGTTCCGTGTACCGGACGTACTCGGTGACCTGCTTTCGCAGTGTCCTCTTGCAGAACGCTGCGAGGCGTACGCGCAGGCCAGCCAGATCGCCTCCGGCCGTGGTGTACTGCGACCGGAACGCGTCCAGGTCGCCGAATAGCTGCTCCTCGATGAGTGTACTCAGTCCATATAGCTCCAGCAGTGAGTTCTGAAGCGGCGTGGCAGTCAGGAGAACCTTGCGGCAGCCCTCCGTAGCCCAGCGGATCCCCTGGCCGACCTTGTTGCTCGGCCGATAGGCGTTGCGAAGCTTGTGTGCCTCGTCGATGACCACGATGTCCCAGGCAATGCGCTTCAGCGCTTCGCGCTGGCTATTCGCGAAGTGGTAGGACATGACCAGAACAGCGCGTTGCGTGAGCGGCTCCTGGCCGAGGCGCTGGGCCTCGCGCCAGGAGCGCGCGTCGAGCACGACTGCAGGCAGATTAAACTTCTCCTCGAGCTCAAGAGCCCACTGTTTCCGGATTGAGGCGGGACAGATTACGAGGAGCCGCCGCCTGCGTTCCGCCCAAAGCTGGCAAAGGACAATGCCGGCCTCGATCGTCTTTCCGAGACCCACCTCGTCGGCAAGAATCACGCCCTTCGAGAGTGGCGACCTAAGCGCGAAAAGTGCGGCTTCGATCTGGTGGGGATTAAGGTCGACTGCCGCGTCAAACAACGCTGCGGAAAGGCGGTCGATGCCGGCCGGCGCACGACGCGACAGGTCCTTCGAAAAATACTTTGCGTGCTGATCGGAAACCCTCATGTCAGCCGATCTAGGCTTGACGAAAGAGGCTCGTAATCGCGCCAGTTGTTACTAGAAAAGTTGCAGGCAGGACGGGGCACCTGGCGCTTGAGCCTTTGTGGGCCCGGTGCATAGCTTGGACGGTCTCCCAGCAATTCTGCGCTCATACTGCCACCCTCCCAAGGAACCACCTCCCGAGGTCCCGAGAAGACGTGCTGGTTCGATCCGCATTCTGCCGAGGGAGCGTCTACCTGCAAAGGGCGCAACCTCGATTGCACAACCGTTCGGCGGAGCCGGGTCCGCCAATGTGCCCCTTACGGTAGCAAGTGGCCGCACGCGCGGCGTTTCCCTTACGACCCGGTTCAGATGCGCCCGGGGACCGATAGTTGCCGGTCCCACTCCACCGGAAACGGCTCCATCAGCCCCGGCAGCGTCATCTCCTCCCGCTGCCGCCCGTCCAGGATCGCCTCGACGATGTTCGGCGCCAGCAGCGTCAGGCGCAGCAGCCGCGAGACATAGGACGAGTTGATCTTCTCCGCCGCCGCCAGCTCGTCGATCGTGCTGTATCGGCCCGTCTCCATCATCCGCCGCCACCGGAACGCTCGGGCCAGCGCCTTCACCAGCGTGGTGTCGGCCGCCGAGGCGCCGCGGTGCGTCATGCCGCCCGGCGTCAGGACCAGCTTCCGCCCGCCCCGCGGTTTCCGAGCCGCCAGAGGCACCCGAACGGTCAGCATCTGCGCGGTGCTCATGCTGCAGCCCTCGCTGCTTCGGCAGGCGCAGCCAGGTCCCGCGCAAGGCTGACCAGCCCCTCCAGCTTCAGCCGCACTTCGGCTCCGCCCGCCCCAATGTCTACGCGGTCGACCAGGAGGCGGATGATTCGCGCCTGCTCCGCAGGGAACAGCTCCTCCCACAGCGGGTCCAGCCGCTCCAGTGCCAACCGCGCCTCGTCCTCCGTCATGTCGGGCGCGGAGACCCGTGCCGCGCGCCAGGCGCCCAACACCACCTCCGGCTGGCGCAACAGCCCACGAACCTGGCCGATGACCGCGTCCTCGATCTCCGCGGCCGAGATGCGCGCGATCGCCGGCCCGTCCGCGGCGCTGCCCTTCAGCACCGACTGGCTGACATAGTAGCGGTACTGCTGGCCACGGCGGCCCCGCGCGTGGGTGGGCGACATGGCGCGGCCGTCACTGCCGAAGATCAGCCCGCGCAGAAGCGAAGGCGTCCGGCAGCGCGTGCGGTTGGCGCGGGTCCGCGGGCTGATCGTCAGGAGGGCGTGCGCCGCGTCCCACATCGCCTGTGGCACGATGGCGGCGTGCTCGCCGGGATGCGACTTCCCCTTGTGCATCGCCTCGCCGAGATAGGTGCGGTTGCTCAGCACCCGATACACGTCGCTCTTGGTGAAGGCGCGGCCGCGCTTCGTGGTGGCGCCCTCGGCCCGGAGCATGGTGACCAGCTTCGTGCCGGATTCTGTCTCGACGAAGCCCTCAAAGATCCGACGCACCAACGCGGCCTCAGCGTCATTTACCAGCAGCTTGCGGTCCTTGGCGTCATAGCCGAGCGGCACGAAGCCCCCCATCCAGATCCCGCGCGCCCGCGACGCGGCCACCTTGTCGCGGATGCGCTCGCCAATGACCTCTCGCTCGAACTGCGCGAAGCTGAGCAGGATGTTCAGTGTGAGGCGGCCCATGCTGGTCGTCGTGTTGAAGGACTGCGTGACCGACACGAAGGTCACGCTGTTCGCGTCGAACACCTCGACCAGCTTGGCGAAGTCCATCAGGGCGCGCGACAGCCGGTCGATCTTGTAGACCACCACCACATCGATGAGGCCGCGCTCGATGTCCGCCAGCAGGCGCCGCAGCGCCGGCCGGTCCAGCGTCCCGCCGGAAACCCCGCCGTCGTCGTAGCGGTCCGGCACCAGCACCCAGCCCTCCGACCGCTGGCTGGTGATGTACGCCTCACATGCCTCGCGCTGGGCATCGAGCGAGTTGAACTCCATGTCGAGCCCTTCCTCGCTCGACTTGCGCGTGTACACGGCGGCGCGGATCTTTCTGACCGTGGCCGGCATCGCGGCGTCGGCGGCTGGCTTGCGCTTCATGCCGCGGCCCGCCGGTTCTTTAGGCCGAAGAACAGCCAGCCATTCCAGCGTGTGCCGGTGATGGCGCGGGCGATCGAGGACAGCGACTGGTAGGGGCGGCCCTGATATTCGTACCCGTTGTGCAGCACGGTCACGCTGTGTTCGACGCCCTGGTACTCGCGGATAAGGCGCGTGCCGGCGATCGGCTTGTCGTCGCCGCGGATGCGCCGCAGGACGGGGTTGCCGCCGTCCAGCTGCTCGCCCAGGGCCTCGAGGCGCTGGATGGTCTCCGGCTTCAAGCCGCCGTACGCGATTTCCTGCACGCGATAAGCCAGGCGGCTCTCCAGGAAGCGCCGGTTGTAGGGCGGCGGTTCGGCGGCGAAGAGTTCACGCCACTGCTGCTTCAGGTCGGATGTGGCGGCGGTCTTGAGGGCAGCCAGCCGGCCCAGCACGTCGGCCGGCGGAATGGCGGGGATGGTCGGCGCCGGCGGGGTGCCGGCTTTAGGTTTGGTGGCGCGTGTCATGCGAGTCTCCGGTTGGTCCGGTTCGCATCCAGGCGCTGGGGGGCCGGGAAGTGTAGGCCACGCTCTCCACGGTCAGCAGCCTCGCGCGCAGCTTCCTCGGCGGCGCGGCTGCGCAGCCGCAGCAGCCCCGCGGCCAGGATGCTGCACACCTCTCGGAGGTGCGGCGGGAGGTGGGCGTTCAGTCCCACGGGTGATGGCTTCATACTTAGCCCTACCCGTCCCCGCCGCGATCCGTCCCAATCAGGCAGGCATGCGCGCCAAGGCCTCGTGGTAGCGACGCCACAGCAGCGCGACCTTCTTCTTGACCGTGCTGGGGTCCGGATACTGATTGCGATCCGCGAACCATTCGATCATTCGCCGAATGATGGCGGCCTGGCTCTCCGGGAAGCCATCAATCTGCATCGACACTGCCAGCTCGCAGTAAAACTCGTCCCTGTCATATTTCGGCGGCGCCCCGCGCTTGCCACCTCGGGCGACGACTGGCCCGGGTGCCGTAGACACTACGGCCGTGGCCTGCTCGGCCTCGAATCGCTCCCGCTCGGCATGCCGAACAACCAGCCGCTCCCGAGGGACATCGAATAGGTCCTCCCCGTCGGATGGTACCCAGAGGCAACGGTACGTGCCGGGCTCCGCGCGAAATGCGCTTACTCCGTGAGTCCCTGTCATCATCACGTGCCACGCGTCGTGTGCCCAAAGGTCCAGCGTGCCGCTGAACCGGAAGCGGCGCTCAGGCATGTCGACGAAGTGTCCGTCGTCCACCTCCTCGACGCTGCCATCTTCAAGCGGCAGCTGCGCCACCACGATTGATAGCGTCAGTTCGCCAGCGATGGCGAAGTTGGCAATGTCGCTCTCGCTCACGCCCCAACGTTCACAGACCTCGGCCAGCCCGTAGCACGGCTTCCTCACAACTCGGCCGCCCACGACATTCATCCCTTCCCGACAAAGCGCAACCGCCGATACGCTTGCACAACCTTGGCCATATCCTTCCGCATGTCGGGCGGCAGTCGCTGCGCCTCGACGAACAGATCATCCATCCGCAGGCCGAGAATGGCGGCGGCGCGCTCTATCAGCTCGTCGCGGGGCGGATTCTCCTGGTCGCGCTCAATGCGCGACCAATAGGCCGCCGAGATTTCCAATCGCTCCGCGAAATCGTTCAACCCGATGCCGAGCG
>JGI24125J20156_1000390_pt1 | contig 11311 bp, 8 predicted proteins | sample Subbio12Aug_8Bad_FD_20156 | JGI IMG/M metagenome (IMG submission 20156) | reverse complement strand
GACAGCTCATACCGACGTGCGCTCATGCCAAGCTCCCTTCACAGAGCTTGAATCACATCACCCGCGCCAAGGGAATCCCATTTATGAGTTCGTGACCTAGTCGAACAGGGACGAGACGCTGGATTCATCCGAAATGCGGCGGATGGCTTCACCGATGAGCGGGGCTATCGTGAGGACACGGACCTTGCTGGCTTCGGCGACCGGCACTAGCGCCAGAATGGAATCGGTGATCACCAGTTCGGTCAGCGCCGAGTCTTCGACCCTTGCGACAGCACCGCCTGACAGCACCCCGTGCGTGACATAGGCAGCAACGCCGGAAGCCCCATGGTCCATGAGGGCCTGCGCTGCGTTGCACAGGGTCCCTGCTGAATCGACGATATCATCGACAAGGATGCAAAAGCGGCCCTTCACATCGCCGATGATGTTCATCACTTCGGAATCGCCGGGCCGTTCGCGGCGCTTGTCGACGATGGCCAGCGGCGCGTTATCCAGCCGGCGGGCCAACGCCCGGGCACGGACGACGCCGCCGACATCGGGCGATACCACCATCAGCTTGCCGGCCTGCGCCGGATATCGCGACTGGATGTCGGCCGACATGACGGGGGCACCATAGAGATTGTCTGTCGGGATATCGAAGAAGCCCTGGATCTGCCCGGCGTGAAGATCGACCGACAGCACGCGCGACGCACCGGCAACCGTGATGAGGTTCGCCACCAGCTTTGCCGAAATCGGCGTGCGGGGGCCGGGCTTCCGATCCTGCCTGGCGTAGCCGAAATAGGGAACGACCGCCGTGATCCGCTTGGCGGACGCGCGGCGGAGCGCATCAATGCAGATGAGCAGTTCCATGAGATTGTCGTTCGCGGGGGCGGACGTGGATTGCAGGACGAACACGTCCTGCCCGCGCACATTCTCGTGGATTTCGACAAAGATCTCCTCGTCGGCGAACCGGCGGACGGAGGCCGCCGTCAGCGGGATTTCCAGGTAGCGGGCAACCTCTTGGGCAAGCCTCGGATTGCTGTTTCCAGCCAGCAGTTTCATGGTGATGATCCCCTTTTCCCGCCAGCTAGCCCATGCGCTACCAACGGGCAACCACTGCAAGCGGCATCCGCCACGCCCGGGAAGATGCCGCATCTGTCAGCACAAGGATCAGCTGGCCCGGATGCCCGGTGTAAGGGGCCGAACGCCTGCCGTTACTCGGCGGCATCCGCCAGGACCGGGGCTTTGGCGGACGAGGCAGGGCGAAACTGCAGGTTGCCGTCGTCCAGCGGGTCGTTGCGGATGGATTTGCGGTCGCGCAGATAATCCTGGGTATCGCGCCACGGATCGGTGGAAGATTGGCGCGGGAGAATATCGAGGGCGCGCCGGACATAACCCGAAGTCAGCAGAAGCTCTTCGTCCTGTACAGCCCCGGTTCGGACGGGAACGACGATGGGCGTTTTTCGCTGGTCGAGTTCGTTGATGACACGGCATGCGAATTCGCAGGTCAGGTCTGCGCGCAGGGTCCATGACGCGTTGAAATAACCGAACACATAGATGAGATTGGGAACGCCCTCGAGCATCATGCCACGATACACGTAACGGCTGGCGGGGTTCACCGCTTCGCCGTCGATCAGGATATTTGCCCCACCCAGCACCTGCAGGCGCAGCCCGGTGGCTTTCACGATGACATCGGCATCGAGATGCCGCCCGGATTTCAGCACTATCCCGCTTTCATCGAAATGGTCGACATGATCGGTGACAACCGAAGCCCTGCCGCTTTTCACGGCGTTGAAGAAATCGCTGTCAGGGACAAGGCAGAGGCGCTGTTCCCAGACATTGTATCCGGGCTGGAAGTGCGCCTGCACGATAACGGCGGGCAATTCCTTCAGCAGCATTTCCGTGACCTTGGCGTTGACCTTCCGCGGGTTGGCCCGGGCCCGCTTGAACACGAAATTCTGCATGAGGACGTTGCGCCAGCGGATCATGTTGTAGGCCAGCATGGCGGGCAGCAGCTTGCGCACAAGATTGGCGAGCTTGTCCGTAGCCGGGCGCGACACCATCCAGGTGGGCGAGCGCTGCAGCATGGTTACATGGGCGGCCTTTTGCGCCGCTGCCGGGACAATGGTGACCGCCGTTGCGCCCGAGCCGATCACGACCATGCGCTTGCCCGCATAGTCCAGCTTCTCGGGCCAGTGCTGGGCGTGGAACATGGTGCCCTGGAAGCGTTCCTCGCCTTCGAAATGCGGGTTGTGAGGATTGTCGTAGCTGTAATAGCCCGCAGCCATCAGCAGCATGGCGGCGCTGAACTGGCGCTGGCCTTCGGGGGTTTCGGCGGTGACGGTCCAGCGGGCCGTCGCGCTGTCGAAGCTGGCGCTGATGACCTTGTGACGGAAGCGAATCCGCTGGTCGATTCCGGCTTCGCGGGCTGTTTCGTTCACATATTTGCGAATGTCGGGGCCGTCGGCGATGGCTTTCTGTTCCGTCCACGGGCGGAAGTTGTAGCCAAGCGTGAACATGTCGCTGTCGGAGCGAATGCCGGGATAGCGGAACAGGTCCCATGTGCCGCCGATGGCTTCGCGGGCTTCGAGGATCGCGTAGCTCTTGCCGGGGCATTTGTCTGTCAGATGCCAGGCAGCGCCGATGCCGCTGAGGCCGGCGCCTACAATGAGAATGTCCAGATGTTCCATGACCCACTCCTTCGACGCGAGACTGGCATGCGTAGAAGGACTACGCAACCTGATGGAAGCGCGGTGTTCAGGAGCGTGCGGCCAGGGCAAGGCTCCTTGTTAATTGGGATGTCGATCGCCCTTTCCATTCCATCGACATGACCGGGCACAAAATCACTGGCAGGCCCGCGAGGAACCCGCTCGGGGCTGACTTTCGGTTGGCGCCTTCATGTCCGCACAAGCCGCCAGCGCCCGCTCACGCGCGAACCTGTGCTCCACGATCGGCGGCGGATAGCCGCCGAACCCGCGTTCGAACGGCCCGTGCACAAGGTCGCCGCTGAGGCCGGCCAGCTCGGGCACCCAGCGGCGCACATAATCTCCCGCGTCGAACTTCCTGCTCTGCCCGGTCGGCGCGAAAATCCGGAAATAGGGCGCTGAATCGACCCCCGATCCGGTCACCCACTGCCAGCCCATGGCGTTGTTCGGCAGGTCGGCATCCACCAGCGTGTCCCAGAACCAGCGCTCGCCTTCCCGCCAGTCGATCAGCAGGTGCTTCACGAGAAAACTTGCCACGACCATCCGCACCCGGTTGTGCATCCAGCCCGTCGCCCAGAGCTGCCGCATTCCGGCATCGACCAGCGGATATCCTGTCCGCCCGTCCTGCCAGGCCTTCAGCAGCGCAGCGCCTGTGCCTTGCGTCACATCGGTCCAGGGCATCCGTTCGAACTGCGCCCGATGCGCCCGCGTTGCAGAATCCGGGAACTGGACCACGGCTTCATGGGCAAAATCCCGCCAAACCAGTTGCCGCGTCCATGGCGTCGCGGCCGCACCTGCCGCAACGACTGCCGCATGCCAGCATTGCGCCGCTGAAATCTCTCCGAAATGGAGGTGCGCAGAAAGGCTCGATGTCGCCGCTTCGGATGGGAAGTTCCGCCGCGCATCATAGGCCTCAAGGCGCGGCAGGAAGGCATCAAGCGCCGCGCGAGCGCCTGTTTCACCCGGTGTCCAGTCGAAATGCTTCGCCCAGTTGGGGGAATCCGGCAAAAGTTTCCACTGTGCAAGCCGATCCCCCGGGGGCGCATCGGCAAAGGCCAGAAACGCGGGAGCCGGCCGAGGAGCGGGCGGCCGCCCGAACGCGGCGTGCGCCCGCCAGAAGGGTGTGAACATGCGGAACGGCCCGCCCGTCTGCGTCTTCAACAGGCCGGTCGGCGCCAATGTCACGCCCTCGTGCAGCACCAGCCGCGGAACCGCCGCCTCGATCGCCGGCCACCATGGTTCCGCATGACGCAGCGCATGAACCGCCACGGCCCCCGTCTCTGCCACCAGACCGGCCAGCACCCGGGCGGAAGGCCCGCGCTGCAAATGCAGCGCACCACCCAGCGTCCGCAGGCGCGCATCCAGCGCAGCAAGGCTGTGATGCAGCCACCAGCGCGATGCCCCGCCCATCGGCCGCACACCCTTGCTGGCCTCGTCCAGCACATAGACGCCCAGCACCGGCCCGGCCGAAGCCGCCGCCCGCACAGCCGCCTGATCGGCAAGGCGAAGATCCTGCCGGAACCAGATGATCTGCGGGCCTGCCATCGGCCTTTGATACGCATGTCATTGCACCGCGCAACTGCGACGCCTAATCGTGCAAGTCATGCCCGCTGTCGCTTACACCAATGGCCGCTACGGCCCCATCGCCGAAGCTGCCGTCTCCATCGACGATCGCGGCTTCCAGTTCGCCGACAGCGTTTACGAAGTCGTCGCCTTTCTGAACTGGCGCTTCCTGGATTGGGACAAGCATCTGTGGCGCCTGCGCCGCAACCTCGCAGCACTTCACATGCAGGACGTGCCATCGGATGAAGTCCTCTCGGCGATAGCGCTCCGCCTCGTCGGGAAGTGCCGCGCCAGCGATGGCCTGCTTTACATCCAGATCAGCCGCGGTGTCGCCAGGCGGGATCACCCCTTTCCGGCGAACGTCAGGCCAACGCTGGTGATGACAGCGCGGCGTTTCGATTTCGTCCAGCGCATCGGCCAGCAGAAAAGCGGCATCGCCGTCATCACCCTGCCGGACCAACGCTGGGCCCGCTGCGACATCAAGACAACCGGCCTGCTCCCGGCCGTCCTCGCCAGGCAGGAAGCGCGGCAGGCCGGCGCATTCGAGGCGGTGTTTCACCTGCCCGACGGCACCGTCACCGAAGGCGGGGCCACCAACATCTATATGGTGGACAAGGCCGGAACCGTCATCACCCATCCCGTTTCCGCACGGATACTGCCGGGCGTTGCCCGCGACACGCTGCTGGCCATTGCGCGCGCCAACCGGATCGGGGTGGAGGAGCGCGCGTTCACCCTGGAGGAAGCCCGCGCCGCCCCCGAACTGTTCCTCACCTCCACCACCGCCCCCCTGCTCCCCATCACCAGGCTGGATGATGCGGCTGTCGACGGCGGAAAGCCGGGCCCGGTCACGGCCCGGCTGGCTGAACTGCTGTGGAACGAAGTGCAGCGGCAAACCGGCTGGAGGCCCTGAAACCCGGTTATCGTCGCCCACTGCCTGCCTGGTTGCCATTTGGCAGCGGGTCTGCCAGTATCTCGCCCACTGCGGGGGTAGATTTCATGGTATCGCTGCGTCTTTTTCTGCTGCTGGGCCTTGCGCTCGCTTCGCCGGTCGGGGCGCACCCCGCCCCGACCCACCGTGCCGAAGCCTTGGCCGAGGCCGAGGCCAGAGCCGAGGCTGACCGCGCGCGCGCGATGGCGACCAGCGCCGACGCCTTTCTTGCTACCCTTTCGCCACCGCAGCGGCAATCGGCGCTTCGCCCCTTCGGCGACGCCGCCGCGCGGGACTCCTGGCACTTCCTGCCGCTTCCCTTGGCGCCGCGGCAGGGCATCGAAATCGCCGCGCTCGACGCCATCCAGCGCAAGGCTTTGCACCGCTTCCTCAGCACGGCCCTCAGCAGCCAGGGCTATCTGAAGGCCACCCACATCATGTGGTTCGATGACCTGCTGCACGACTTCGAGCTCGCCGATCTGGACACGGCCCCGCCCGGCACCAATACCGAACTGCGGCGTGCGCTGGTTCCGGCCCGCCGGTCGGATGCCTATGTCCTGCTGTTCCGCGGCGAGCCGTCCGCCGCGCGCTGGGGCTTCATCCTCTCCGGGCACCACCTTGCGCTCAACATCAACATCGTCGACGGCCGCATCGCCTTTGCCCCGGGCTTTCTCGGCGCCTCGCCCCAACGGATCGGCTCCGGCCGCTACGCCGGGTGGCAGCTTCTCCAGCATGAGATCGACCGCGGCGGCGCCCTCATCGCCAGCCTCGACAAGGCACAGCGCGCCAAGGCGATGCAATCGCCGACCGTCCCGCCGACCCTGCTGTTCGCCCGGAACGGACCGGCGGCGGGCTCTCGTCCGCTCGGGATCACGGCGGCTGCCCTGAACGATGCCCAGCGCTCGCTGCTCAAGGCCCTTGTCCGCGAATATGTCGAAAACGGCGCTGACGAGGCCGCAACCCGTCAACTCGCTGCCATCGAGGCCGACGGCGAGGCCAGCCTCCATTTCGCCTGGTGGGGGCCAGCCGACGACACGTCGCAACGCTTCATGTACCGGGTCGAGGGGCCCTCAGTGCTGATCGAGTTCGTTCGGGAGCCGACGCCCGACGGAGCACCGGCCAACCATGTCCATTCCATCTTGCGCGACCCGCGCAACGACTACGGCAAGGACTGGCTGGGTAGCCACTACCGGGATCATCACACGCCCTGATCAGGTCGGCTGGTCCCGCCGCCCAAGCCCATCCGCCACCAGCGCGTGTGCCCGTGCCAGCACATCGGCCATGTCCGTCCCGTCGCCCCACACGCCGTAGCGCAGGCCCAGAAACACGTTCATCCCGGCAATCGCCCAGGCTTCCACCTCGCCCACGCCTTCGCGCAGCTCGCCCCTGGCGGCCCCGGCCTCGAGGCGCGCTGCAATACGCGCAACCGTGGAACGATAATGGTTCGCATAAGCATCGGGTGCCACGAACTCGGCCTCGTCGATGATCCGGTAAATCAGCTGCTGCTCGGACACGAACCCCAGATAGGATTCCAGCGCGACCCGTTCGGCCGCCAGCGCATCGGGTGCAGCCTGCACATACGGGCCGACATGCGCCCTCACCTGTTCTGAAAGATCCGTCACCAGCGCGCGGAAAATCTCCTCCTTGCTGGTGAAATAGGTGTAGAAGCTGCCCAGCGCGACGCTGGCCCGACGAGTGATGTCGGTAATCCCGGTCGCGTGGAAACCATTGTTGCCGAATTCCTGGGCCGCAGCGTCCAGCAGCGCCCGCAGCGTCCGCCGCCCGCGCGCGGTACGCGGCGCGCGGTCCGCGCCTTTTGGAAACTGGCCGCGGGCTGCATTTTCGGGCGGGTCGCCTCCATCTGACTGTGTCTGCGCTGCATCACTCACAACCAATCTCCCGACCGTCAGGCCATTGTCGTCGACTCCGAGTTGAAAAGCGATTCATATTTCATTAGAGTGGCTCGAAACCGTGTCGCAAGCCCAAAACGGGCTGCCTGCCTTGGGAGAGTTTCATGACCACCCGCAATCCTGTCCAGAACCGTGCCCGGAAAACCTCGCTCCGCAGCCTTTCCATATTCGCGCTGGCGGCCGGGCTTGCAAGCCCCGCGCTTGCCCAGGAGCTGCCCACGGTCGAAGCCGTCGAAACGGCTGGTGGCCAGGACATCATCGTTTCCGCCCGCCGCCGCGACGAGGCCCTTATCGAAGTGCCGATCGCCGTTTCGGTCTTCTCCGGCGCAACGCTTGAAGCCCAGGGCGCGCCCGACATCACCGCGCTCCAGCGGCAGACGCCCAACCTCACCCTGCAGGTCGCCCGCGGCTCCAACTCCACCCTCATCGCCTTCATCCGCGGAGTCGGCCAGCAGGATCCGCTCTGGGGTTTCGAGCCCGGCGTCGGCCTCTATGTCGATGATGTTTATGTCGCCCGCCCGCAAGGCGCTGTGCTCGACATCTTCGAAATCGAGCGCGTGGAAATCCTGCGCGGGCCGCAGGGCACGCTCTATGGCCGCAACACCATCGGCGGCGCGATCAAATATGTCACCAGACGGCTGGGCAATGAGTTCCGCGGCTCCGCCAGGGCGACCTATGGCAGCTACAACCAGATCGATCTCAGCAGCACCGTTGCGGTTCCGCTGGGGAACGGCTTTGCTGTCGGCGCCGCAGTCCTCTGGTCGCAGCGCGACGGCTACGGCAAGAACCTGAACACCGGCGCCGAACATTATAACAAGGACGTGCTGGCTGGCCGGCTGTCCGCCGAATTCGACAATGGCGATATCTTCATCCGCCTCGCGGGCGACCGCACCGAAGACAATTCCAACCCCCGCCACGGGACGCGCCTTGTCGGCAACCTGGGCCTTCCCGCCTTCCAGCCGACGGCAAGCGTTTATGATACCCGCGCAGGTATCGGTGATGACAACAAGGTAGTCACCCAGGGTGCCAGCCTTACCGCCGAATTCGGCCTGAACGACATGCTCACGCTGAAGTCGGTCTCGGCCTATCGCGAAGGCCGCACGGACACGCTGATCGATTTCGACAATACGCCCGGTCCGGTGCTCGACATTCCCGCCTATTACGAGGACGACCAGTGGACCCAGGAAGTGCAGCTGCTGATCGAGGCAGATCGTTTCCAGGGCGTCATCGGCGGCTTCTATCTCGACAGCCGCGCCGAAGGTGCGTTCGACACCGTGATCGGCAACGCAGGCCTCACCACCTACACCAGCGGACGGGTTGATACCCAGTCCATCGCCTTCTTCGGCGACGTCTCTTTCGACGTGACCGAAAAGCTGCAAGTCTCGGCCGGGCTGCGCTGGACCAGGGACGACAAGACCGCGACCGTGCTTCGGCAGGACTTCCTCGGCATCCGCTCGCCTGCGTTCGGCAATCCGAACGCGATCTTCTTCCGCACCCGCACGGATTACACGAATGATCGCAGTTTCGATAAATTCACCCCACGCCTGTCGGTCAGCTACCAGCCGAAAGAGGATCTCAACCTTTATGCAAGCTGGGGCCGGGGCTTCAAATCGGGCGGATTCGACATGCGCGGCGATGCGATCTTCATTCCCGGCACGGTGAACGGCTACGAGCCGGAGACGATCGACAGTTTCGAAGTCGGCATGAAGGGCGCATTCCTCGACCGCACGCTGTTCTTGAACATTGCCGGCTTCTATTCCGACTACCGGGACCAGCAGGTCACCGTGCAGGCCGTCCAGCCGCCGCCGGGCGTCGGTGTCGCCTCCATCGTCGACAACGCCGGTCAGGCCAGGATCTACGGTCTCGAGATTGAAATGCGCGCCGTCCCGACGGAAAATCTGCAGGTCAGCGCGATGTTCGGCTACACCAATGCCGACTACAAGGAGTTCCTGACCTTTATCGCGGGCGGCACGACCCCTGTCGATGTTTCCGACCAGCGCGTCTTCCAGAACACGCCGAAGTTCGTGGCCAACGTAGCGGCCACATGGTCCACCGACCTCGCGGGCGGCCGCCTGTCGATCACTCCTGCTGTCGCGCTCCGGTCCGAACAGACGATGTTCGAAATCCCCGTCCCGCTGCTCGATCAGCCGGCAACCGTGCTGGTCGACGCATCGGCCAACTGGGTATCGGCAGACGACCGCTTCACGCTGGGCATCCATGGTCGCAACCTGACAGACGAGCAGTATCGCGTGGGCGGCTACAACTTCCCCGGAGCGCTGCTCGGCAATTCGGTCATCGGCTTCTACGGCCCGCCGCGCACCGTGGCGGTTACGGCCGGCATCCGCTTCTGATCGCACATCCCCGGCAGTCGCGCATCGAGGGCGCGTCCCGTTCGGTGCGCGGCGGCACGGTCGCGGCATCTTCCTGTCTTTCGCACGGGTTTTTCGATTGCCGTGATTACACGCACACGGCACATGCTCTGGCATCGTCACCAGTCGAAACGATGGAGGGAATGGCATGAACCAGATCGCGCGCAGGGACTTCATGGCCGGGGCGACAGCGGCGGGCGCGCTGGCGGCGGCCGCGCCGCTTTGGGCGGCACCGGCTGCGGGTGCCGCGCCCTTCCTCACATCCGACATCGGGACGCTGAAACGGGTGCTCGTCCACTCCCTGTCTCTGGATGATGTAAATCACGACCGCCTGTCCTCGGATCTGCTGCCGGGCGTGGACAACGACCTTCCCGCCGGCGTCCAGCAGCACAAGGCCCTGCTGGAGCTGCTCCGCAAGTCCGGTGCCGACATTGTCGTAGTGAAGGAGGCGCTGGAAGCGGCAATTTCCGCCACCCGTCCGAGCGGTCTGTTCGAGACCTGGCTCCGGGCGAGTTTCCCGCGCCTTGCCGCCGATCCGGCCGCCGTCACGGCCGACATGTTGCTGGGCCGCACGCCCGGCGTTCGTTATCGTCTGGGCGCAGACGGCAACTTCCGACAGCAGGCCGACAGCAGCCATTCCACCATCTGGACCCGGGATTCCGCGGTGATGACCCCGCGCGGGCTGCTGATCTGCCGCGCCGTCTCGCTCCGCCGGCGGCGGGAGAACATGCTGCTGCGCTTCCTTTACCGCCACTCTCCGTTGCTCGCGCGCTACCCCATCGCGTTCGATGCGGTCGAGGAGGGAATCAATGTCGAGGGCGGCGACATGATGATAGTCGATCGGGACACGATGTTCCTCGGTGTCGGCAACCGCACCGATCCGCGGGTCGCCCCGATCCTCGCCCGGAAACTCGACATGGACGTGGTGACGGTGCAGACCATGGAGCGCGACTTCCTGCCGACCGACCGGGGGGCCGGCGGCTGGGGCGCAATTCGCGCGCTCAGGGTGCTGCTGCTGCACCTCGACACCTATTTCACCCATGTCGCGCCGAGGCACGGGCTAGCTGTGCCCTATCTGCTGGAAAAGGCCCATTCCACCGACAATCCAATCGCCCGCTTCCTGCGCGGAGCGCGCGCCGACACATTGCTCGAGGAGAAGGACGCCGAGGCTGCGCTCGAAATGCTGAAAGGCTTCGGCAAGGTAAGCCGCTATGCGCGCGGAAGCGGCAAGGCGGACAGCCTCGGAGACCTGAAGCTTGTCGATTATCTGCGCCAGTTGCGCTACCGGCTCACATTCGTGGGCGGCCCGCGTCCCTCGGGCGACCAGGCGGAATTCTCCCATTTCATGGAAATCTCCTACCCGGAATTGCGCAGGCAGGCGGCAAATGTGGTGCAGGCGACACCCGGACGGGTAATCGCCTATGCGGGAAACCCGGCTACAAAGGCGGCGCTCGAAGCCGACGGCATCGCTGTCGATACCTTCGGCGCGCGCGAACTATGGGCCTGGGGTGGCGGGCCACACTGCCTGACACAACCGCTCGAACGAGCCTGACGCGAGAGAGCGGGCGCGAGCGATTCCACGCCTGTTCTTTCCAGCCGCCAGAGTTCCCGGGATGCGACAGCGCCCCGAGACCCGGCCTTCAGCTTGCGGGCGCGCGTTCCATGCTGCGGCGCTCCATCCTCTGCTTCATCTGGTCACGACCGGCCCGCGCATCCGCCACGAAAGCCCTGCGGTCTTCGGCTGAAAGCTTCTGGAAGGCTTCAACCATATTGGCCTGGCGGCGGGCGTGCCGCTGGTCCGCCAGCCTGCGCTCGGCCTCCATCGCGCTGCGCAGCGCGCCCACATCCAGCCTGTCGGCC
>JGI24125J20156_1000385_pt1 | contig 11464 bp, 12 predicted proteins | sample Subbio12Aug_8Bad_FD_20156 | JGI IMG/M metagenome (IMG submission 20156) | reverse complement strand
TCGTTTCCGGCACGAGGGATGCCAGGGGCTTCCGGCAATGGAATGAGGTCGGACGCTATGTCAAAAAGGGGGCCAAAGCGTTTCACATTCTTGCCCCGCGGTTCGTCAAGAAGGAATCCAGAACTAACCGTGGTCGATCCTCTTCGACAGAAGATGAGGGTATCGAGGAATTCACCTCTGAGGATGTGATGTCCCAAAAGACACCCTCAAGGAATCGAGAAGAGAAGATAATATCAGGCTTCCTTACGGTTCCGGTATTTCGGGTCGAGGACACGGAAGGCGAACCCCTCGCTGACTTAGAGAATTTAACTCTCCCGCCTCTCCCCTTATCGGAGGTGGCGGAAAGTTGGGGCGTGCCGGTCAAGGCAATCCCAGGAAATTACAGTATCCGGGGGGCCTTTAGCATCTCGAAGAACGAGATAACCCTTGCCACGGAAGAGGAGACGGTGTTTTTTCACGAACTGGCTCACGTTGCTCATCAGAAACTCTTTGGTAAGGTGTGACATGAAGTCCCAGTATTTGAGCGGATAAGTCTATGATTTTAATAGGCTTCTATCTATGGTGAATCTGTTCACCATTCCCCATATCACCAGTTCAGGACTGGCAACGGACCTGGGCGGGAGCAGGTGGTAAACGTATCCTAATCTGGTAGTCACAACTGGAAAGGGGCAAGGGGAAGATCGGCATGGGTAACGAATAGTCAACTTCCTATAAACTCCGTTAAGAGTAAAAGGCTAAAGTGACTGATAAGCCTTGACCAAAATGGTCCATGGGTGGTCATGGTGCTCTTACTTCATCATGATAACAGATCATATTCCCATCGGAGAAGAGGAAGGCCCTAAACCAATCGNATCTCAATTCTGGGGAACATGGAAACCCTGTTGGATTGTTCTGATTTATCAGAACTCAACAACGTGCAAACGTTGCCAATGCCCAGCAGGAATGGGACTGGGGAAAAAGCGAAGGCCATTCTGTAATGGAGTGGATAGGGTCTTATGACCTAACTCGAAAGAGTGCAGACGTCCCCTAATGGGTAGCATGAAAATCTAACCTTAAAGGAGGTAACGTAATTATGATTAACGGATTAGAGGCAGAAATGCAAAAATGTGATCGTGTCCCTCCATGGAATTTTATTGATTGGAAGAAAGTGGAGCGGAAAGTGACCAACCTGAGACGGAGGATTTTCAAAGCAACTGAACGAGGTGATTTGAAACAGGTCGCAAACCTGCAAAAACTCGCCTCAAGGTCTTTTGCTGTAAAAGTGTTGGCGATAAAACGAGCTACACAAATCAATGATGGTAAGGATACCGCTGGTATTGATGGTAAGATTATTGACGATCATGCAGGTAGAGTGAAAATAGCCAATGAGGAAATTGAACTCAACAGCTACAATCCTCCTCCTGTAAAGAGAGTCTATATTCCAAAGAAACCTAAGAAGTCAAAAAGGTCGTTAAGGAAGAAATTCTCTAATGAACCCAAAAGACCATTAGGAATCCCCACCATCAAAGACAGGATAATTCAAGGAATTGGAAAGATTGCCCTTGAACCAGAATACGAAGCCAAATTCGAGAACAACTCTTTTGGCTTCCGTCCTGGTAGATGCGCCCATGATGCCATTTCAGAAATCCATGCTGCACTAAACAATTGTGCAGTTGGAAGGAATGAATGGATACTGGATGCAGACATTACAAAGGCATTCGACACAATAAACCATGAATTTATTCTGAACCAGTTGGGAAAATTCCCTGCTAAAGACTTAATTTCTAAATGGTTAAAAGCGGGCTTTGTAGACATGGGAAAAACCCATGAAACTACAATAGGAACCCCTCAAGGTGGAGTAATAAGTCCTCTTCTGGCAAACATTGCATTGGATGGACTTCAGAAACATCTTGGAAAAGGATACCGATACGTCCGTTATGCTGACGACTTTGTCATTATGGCAAAGACTAAGCAAGCCATTGAAGAAGTGAAGCCAAAGGTAGAACAATGGCTCCTTGAGCGTGGACTGAAACTGAATGATGAGAAAACCAAAATTATACACCGAGAACAGGGATTCAACTTTTTAGGATTCCATATCAAAATGTATAACGAAAAGCTCATCATAAAACCTCAAAAAGAAAAGATTAAAGAACTCCTTGATGAAATCAGAACTTGGCTTGATGAACATAAGCAAGTCAAAACTGAGGCAATCATTGAGAAACTTAATCCAATCCTCAGAGGTTGGGCCAATTACTATCGCTTTGTATGTAGTAAGGATACATTTTCTAAAATCCAACATAGATTATGGTGGATACTATGGAAATGGGCCAAAAGAAGACATCCAAATAAATCTAAATCTTGGATTCTCAATAAATACTATGAGAAAAACAGATATGGAAAATTTGAATACTTCAAAGGGCTATATCGGACTAATAAAGTCCCTATAATCCGCTACATCAGAGTAAAGGGTAAGGCCAGTCCTGATGACCCAAAATTATTAGAGTATTGGGAAAATAGGGGCAAAAAGCTCGGTAAAATCCAATTCGCAAAAGGTAGCACACGCCACCTATTAGCAGAAAACCAAAATTGGAAGTGTTGTGCGTGTGGTAATTGGCTTATGAATGGTGAAGATGTTCATATTAATCACATTATACCCGTTAGTGAGGGTGGAAGTGATGATATATCGAACAAGATTATCTACCATAAGTCATGCCACTATCAATGGCACTCGAACAGAAAAAGAAACAAGTTGCGTGCTGCTTGAGCCGTGTGAAGGGAAACCTTCAAGCACGGTTCTGAGGGGAGGAAGGGGTGGTAACATCCCTTCCTTACCCGACCTACGGGCGGGCCAGGACTGGAAACAGGAGATCGTCGCTGAGCTTTCGGCGGCGGCCCTCTGCGCTATTGTCGGAAAGACCTCAAGGACAAGGACTCTCGGAAACAGCTATCAATACATTTCCAGATACGCTGAGGAGGCCAATCTGACGCCTGTTCAGGCGTGTCTTAAGGTCATAAAGGATGTTGAAGGCGTGTTGAACTTAATCTTAAACGGCGCAACACAGAAAGGAGGAAATGACGATGGAAACATTGACCGAAACAATTGGAGGGTTTATGAGAGAAGAATTAGAGAGACGAGCGCGGGAGATAAAAGAGAAGTTAAAGCCGTGGAGAGGCTTGACCATCCGTGAAGCGAGAGAGAAGGGGTGGGGTGAGCAGGAAGATAGGTTGCAGATAGAGCTTTGGGCGATAGGATTTCAGTTGAATCAATTGAGGACTCAATTCTTTTGCCTATGACGTTGAGGAATAGGGGGTGAATTATGCTTTTTACGATCTATAAGGTATGTCCAGAGGCGTTGGACTGATTGTTTTGAGATAAAGGCAGAGGAGATAGAGAGGGAGGCCCCGGTGATCAGTTTTTTCATCGGGGCTTTCTATTTCAACAGTCCCGCCTGGGGCGGGACAGAGAAAGGAGGTTCGAGATGTTCCTGAAAAGGATTGAGCTACAGATGGTCTCTGATCGCAATGTCCCATACGGTCCTATTCCGAATGGAATTCCGGAGGGTCTTGAGATCAGAAAAGAGGAGGATGTATTTCGGGTTTTTGGTTTCCTTTCTGGCCGTGTCCAGGAGGAGACTTATTCCCTGTATTTGGACAACAGGAGCAGGGTGATTGGCTTCTATATGGTATCGCGCGGGACGCTTGATAAGACCATTCTCAGTCCTGCCGACATATTGAGACCGGCCCTTTTGATGATGGGCTGCGCTTCAATCATTCTCGTGCACAATCACCCTTCTGGTATGACTGACCCGTCTCCGGAGGATCTAACGGTGACTAAGAGAATGAATGAAGCCTGTCAGCTTCTCGGTTTTAAGCTTCTGGACCACATCATCGTCGGCCAGGGGTGTTATCGGTCCATCATTTCGATGGTCTAAAGTCCCGCCTGGAGCGGGACCAAAAAAAAGGAGGTTTTATGGCACGTTTAGCTTCGGATGCGAAGATGGGGTTTTATCCCACGCCTTCACAAACCCTGGATCACATTTCCAGGTATTTGGAGGCTAAGAGAGGAGGAGGTATCAATTTACTTGATCCCTGCTGCGGCGAGGGAAAGGCTCTTCGTGAGATAGCCGTTTCTCTTGAGTGGTCTGCCCGCCCCGTCACCTATGGGGTGGAGCAGGATACTGAAAGAGTGGTTGCGGCATCCCAATTCCTAAAAGATGTCGTTAACGGTTCAATCTTTGAAGTCAGAATCAATCCGCTTGGTTGCATGGGTCTCCTCTGGCTAAATCCCCCATACGGAAGTGAAGGCGGGGAGCGCTATGAGATGAAGTTTCTAAAACACTCAATCAAATGGCTCTGCGAAAACGGGATTCTGGTTTATCTCGTTCCCGAGCCTTTATTTGAGAGGGAAAAAGACCGCCAGTGGATAGCCCAAAACTTTTACGACTGTCGGGTCTTTCGGTTTCACAGTGAGGAATATCCTCGCTTCAAGCAAGCGGTTCTGATCGGGAAGAAGAGGGCGAAATTGGGGGAAGGTGAAATTCCGCCTCCTCCGTATCCCTGCATTGATGACGTCCAACTTTCGGAGGATGATTCTCCACCCTTTATTATTCCCGAGACGGACGGACCCGATGTCTTTCAGGGGTCTGACACGGTGACGGATGAGGAGGTATTGTTGAATCGGTCCCGTCTCATTGAAGAGGTAGTGAAAATTACCGGCAATGGGGAAGGGATCGGCAAGATCAAACCTCTTTTACCCTTGAGAAAGGGTCATCTTGTAGCCCTGCTTACAGCGGGGTTCCTGGATGGCAGGATTGAGGCTCCGGAAGGATCGATCTGGCTCAGGGGTTTTTCCGACAGGGTTTCTTCCACGAGGGTGGAAGACGACAAAGAGATCACCCGTTACACCTACCAAGTGGGTATCAGGGTGCTCGATCAAGGAGGGAATTGGTATGACATTAAGTAAAGAGATCAGGTTGGTTCAGTGCGGTGGAGTATCCTGCAAAACTGATGCAGGTCTCTACCTGGAAAACTCTTACAAATCTATCCTCAAGTTCATATCCATCTACGGCTCTCCTCAGCAGGTCCGGGCGGTCTTTGCCCTGCTGGTTGCCAACAAGACCATCGAAGTGATCGATGAAAAAGGAGAGATTATTAGCCTCGATAGAGGTTGGTATGATGGAATGAGGCTAAAGACCTTTCCTCTTGGTTATGCCAAGAGGCACGGTCTAATATTTATCGAAGGTCTCGGCAAGGGGGCGATCCTCTGGACCTCGCCTGAAGAGAAGGAGCGGGCGCTGTTTTCCGCTTTATCGAAAAGGCGGATCCCATTCGACAGACTGTGGCTCCCCGGGATCGAAGAGGTTCTCGTTGAGGATGGTCAATTGATCCCCCTTCATGGATGGGGCGGTTTAAACGGTTACGACTGTTCCCTGAACGATGATAAGGTTTGCAATCTGATAACCGAGAAGATTTTAGCCCTTTACAGGAGTGATAGGAGGAATTCATGGAACTCAGAAAGTTCATCGAGAAGTATGGCGCACAGCTCAGTGCCAGAATAGAGGAGAACATGAGCTATGTCTATAACCCCCTTAAACCGGAGGGGGTTGGGGAGTATGAGCAGAAAATCCCTGCTTTAATAAGAACCCCTTATCCAGTCCAGGGAGAGGTTATCAAAGGAATATCGAAGGCTCTCTACAAAGAGGGCCGGAATCATCTTTTTCTGGTTGGAGAGATGGGGACCGGCAAAACCATTATCTCGCTCTCATCGGTATTTATGTCTGAGAAGCCGATCAGGGTGTTGGTGGTTTGTCCCGGCCATCTGGTTGAAAAATGGATGCGTGAGGTTCGGCAAACGATTCCTGGGGCCAAGATTATTAATCTCTCCGTAAGGAATGTGATTACGGTCCTTGACGGGCTGAGGAAAGTTCGTCAAAGACCATCCGAGAATGAGGTCTATATCATTTCGAAGGAGAGAGTGAAGCTCAGTTATGGTTGGAGACCGGCGGCCAATTATCCCGCCAAAGGCGGGACAAGCAAGTTTCCTCACTGTCCCAGGTGCGGGAAAGTTTCCCAGGACAAGAACGAAAACATACTCACTTCAGAATATCTCAAGAAAAAGCGTTTTTTCTGTGAGTGTGGTGAGGCCCTTTGGCAGGCGGACCCAAAGCTCAGGAGATTCTCTGCTTCGGAATACGTCAAGAGGTATCTAAAAAACTTCTTCGACATAGTGATTCTCGACGAAATCCAGGACTTCAAGGCCGGAGAAAGCCTCCAGGGTCAGGCGATGGGAATGTTAGTTGGGGGTCGAACCAAATGTCTATGTTTAACGGGGACGTTGAACGGTGGTTATGCGGACGATATCTTCTTCCTGCTCTATCGGATGGAGGCCGGACTGTTGAAGGTTGACGGTTTTGACTACCGTAAGTCCCGACAATGGCTTGAGGCGTATGGAACCATCGAGCATGAGATGAAGATTGAGGACAACGACCACCATTATGGCCGAGGGAGAAGGAAGAACGTCATCGTAAAAAAGCGTCCCGGCGTCTCTCCTCTGGTTGTGGGGAAGTATCTTCTTGACCGCTCCTGTTTCATCCGTCTTTCGGACGTGATAGAGGGACTCCCACCCTATGAAGAGAGAGTTGTTATGTTGGCGATGACCGAAAAGCAGGAAGAGGAATACCGGTATTTTGAAAAAAAACTGAAGGATGCGGTTAAAACCTACAAATACAAGGCGCTATCGTCCATGCTTCAGGCCCTTCTGAGTTATCCAGACTCCTGTGTGGCCTTTGAGGAAAACGTTCTGATTAGAGATAGAACGGGAGAGGTGCTTGCTGAAATCTATGCGCCCTTAATCCATGCAAAACTTCTTCCGAAAGAAGAGGAATTGTTGAAGCTCGTCCAAGACGAGGTTTCTGCGGGTCGGAAGGTTCTCTGCTATCTCACCTTTACAGGGTCAAGGGACATACGGCCCAGGTTAAAGAAGATATTAGAGGATGCCGGTCTCAGGGTCGGGGTGCTTGACGTAACGGTTGAGCCTATAAAGAGGGAGGCATGGATCGAAAAGCATGTCGGAGATATGGACATTCTCCTGGTCAATGCTGAACTCGTTAAAACAGGGCTGGATTTATACGCCTTTCCAACGGTTGTATTTTTCCAGACCGGCTATAACATCTTCACCCTCCGTCAGGCTGCCCGAAGGTCTTGGCGTATCGGTCAGACGAAACCGGTCAAAGTATTATTCTTTTGCTATCAGGGAACGATGCAGGCGATTGCGATCTCTCTCATAGCAAAGAAACTTGAGGTCGCCCTGATTGTGGAAGGAGACCTCCCGGAAGGTTTGGCGCAGTATGCCGTCGATACCGGTTCAATTATCGAGGAGATGGGCAAGGCCCTGATCGAAGGAGGTTCCTTTCAGAGCGCGGAGACCGCCTGGGCTAACTTCCGAAAGAAGGAGCTTGAGGTTCAGCTTGGTCTTACTCAAAAAGAAAAGATATTTGAGGAGACCTCAAAGGTAAGCAAGGGTGTCTCGGACAAGCTAAAGACCGGGACATCAATTGACAAGAATGTTGTGATCAGGGTTTCAATCGTCGAGGGCAGGAAGAAAAAGCAGTCAATGGTTGAAGTGAAGTACGGGGACCTGGAAGAGATGGCCAATGGCAAACCTATCCAGTTCTGCCTGTTTTGATTGATCCTTTTACCTGTCAGTTTTGTTGATAGGGGTTGTGGGTGAGTGTGGCCCAGCCCCTTTTTTATTTTCAGTCCAAATAGAAAGGAGGTCAAAAGATGCGTAGAGGTAGAGAAGAAATTGAAGATCTAAAGCGAATAGACCTCATTGCCTTCCTTGAGGGCCTGGGCTTCAGTCCTCGCTGGTATAGCGGTCAGAGGGCGATGTTCTCTTCCCCTCTCAGGGATGAGGTCAACCCCTCTTTTTACGTTCAGAGGTCTTCTGACGGCTCCTGGTCTTGGAAGGATTGGGGGACGGGAGAGAGCGGCGACATCATAAAATTCGCTCAGACATATTATGGAATTGACTTTAAGGAAGCCCTGAAGAGGCTTGGAGGTTCTTCTGAATCTTTAAGATCTTCCAAGGTGGAGTGCGCCGGCAATCAGATCCCTAATAAAACTGATGCCGACACGTCAGGATGGGCCAAAGAGTTCTACGGAAAAGAGGTAGTAAAAATGCAAAGCCACAAACTTGAGATTGTGAGAGATTATTTTCTGAACATGGGGGTGAAGTATCACCTGGAGACAAAGTGCATCCACGTTCAGGATCGGAAGGACGGGAAGTCCTATATCGGAATCCCGATCCCTTATCCCCTCAAAATGCGAGGGCTTGAGTTAAGGGAAATCGGCGGGAATTCGAAGAAGACCTGGGGTAAAAAGACCCTCTGGCTTCTCAATCGTGATTCCCGAAGAATGCTTATCACAGAAAGCATTCTCGATGCCCTGGCCGGAGAGGTCGTTTTAGGCGAGGACTCAATCACGCTCTGCTCACTGAACGGGGTCGGTAATGTTGATCAGCTTGACGCCCTGTTCAACCAGTATAAACCTGGTGAAGTGATTTTGGCCATTGATAATGATGAACCAGGGCGGAATGCGACAGAAAGGGCATTTAAGATTGCCCTGAGTCATTCAGTCCGTGTCGTTGAATTCAGGGGTCATATCGAGGCCAACGTAAAGGACCTTCACAAATTGCTAAGATCGGGACAGGAGGTGCGGCATGAAAGAGTCGATGCAGATCGACCGAAGTATGATCTGTCTCAGGTGTGGAGAACCCCTGCATTTCTCTCGTGATAGGGGTTGGGTTCATCTTGACGGGAGGATCTACAAGACCCGTCTCGTTTATCCAAAACAGTGTCGCAGGTGTATGAACTCCCTGCATGAGGGTTTCTGTTACACTTGCGGGCGACAGTATCTTACGGAAGAGGTGGACGATCATTGCGTCCTCCCTGGAAGGAGGTGAAAAGGATGAAGTGTTTCAGGTGCGGGGGTTTTATGTTTTTCGAGAAATTTTATCCTCCAGGGGTTGAACCACCTTTTTGGGGGTGGAGGTGTATCAATTGTGGGGATATTATTGATGAGGTGATCATCTCAAACAGGTGGATCTTTAGCAAGAGTAGAGGTCAGTCGTTAAAGCGCGCAACTGCGTGAAAGAAAGGTATAGCAAGAGAGCCCCTGGACCTTATGGTCTGGGGGCTTTTTTTTGCCGTTTTCACAGTAATACTCTAATGAAAGGAAGGTAGGTATTTTAGGTGTTTGAGCGGTATCGGTTCTTTAACGGACATAGGATTCTGAGCGGCTGCCCTTACTGCGAGGGAGCGGTCTTCATATATATCTCAAGGTCCAAGTGGGGGAATGAAGAGGCGCTGCATAAGTGTTTTCAGTGCGGAAGGATGTTTAAGTATAAGGAGGGTCACCTGGTTCTCTGGCCCTTCCGGGAGTATCCACATCTTGAGAAGCGCCGTGTTATCAGGAATTAAAGGTCTTTCATTGCGTTTTGCCCACTCACACAATTGACATAAGGCCCCGCAACTACGACACGTTATCTCATCCCATTCCTGGTAGAGACAATCATACTCTGGACAGCATTTTCTAAGATGGAGTTATCTTCATTCGAAATCACCCAGGCATCCACAGCTTATCAATTGCCCGTTGCATCTTGGACACCGTTCGACATCACAGCCGGGATGATGACGTCCGCCATGTTTAATCCAGCAATCGTGACACCGGCCGGACTCTTCCTCAAAATGGTACGTGGAAGAAGGAAGTTTTGAACCGTCGGGAAATTGCACCATCCGGTTGCGAGTGCATGTGTCACTCGCCAGCATTTCCTGATTACAGAATTTACAAACAGCCATAATAAGACCTACTACGTTTCGTGTCCATTGTTTTCGTTTTTTTTCCTCCGAAAAGAATAGGCAGGTCAGGCAGGTATTCAGGATTATTCCCTGCCATCCCCCGAAGTAAGGATGAGGCTTCCGCCTACGAACTGCTTTAAATTGAGCCTGTTCAATACTAAATTATCTTCATAATATTAAGTAGTTACAAATGCAAAAAATCCGACTTACCCCCCAAATAGGCCCTTTGGGGGCGTTTGATCTCAAAAAGTTCAATGATTTGAAAAAAGTTACCCCCATAAAATTGGGACCTGAGAGACAACTTACCCCCATAAATTTGGTTTTGGCAGTTATTGAAAAGATGATTGCTTTTTGAAATACCATTAAAATACAACGCCTTTAGCCTCTTTTGAAATATTGAACAGGTTTATTGAACAGTAATCGACATGGGAAGCCTGCTTTCATGGTAAAAAATTGAATTATTGAACAGGCTCAAATTGTAAAAGGTTCGTGAAGGCTTTCAAAATCAACCTTCCTCGCCTCACGTAGTTTGGAAACCATTTCTTTTGAATTCTCCAGCACCCTTTGTATCTCTTTCTGTCCATCTGGAGAACTAACCCATTTCCTAACACTATCAGCGGTATCTTCTACCAATTTACTCTTTCCCCCTTCTTTCAGACAGATCGAGCAAATATCTGGCATGAAAAACATAATGTCCTCCCCGCTTCGATTGTTGCCAACACATTGCCCAAAACGCCCAATTCTTTTGCATAGCCTCAATTATTTCTTCATTGCCACTCCAGCCAGCCGTAGAAATGTTATATTCAATCGCATCTGCAAGTTTCTCTTTGCTCCATCCCCACTCGGCATATTCCCAAATAGAATGAATAAAATTCATCAACCCAGGGTAATCCTTGACCGGCCATTCCTCAATTTTTTTAAGCTCTCCTTCGCTTGGATACCGATTCATAAAACCTCCGGGCATCTACAGCTTTTTTTCTAAGAAGATACCCAATACTGGATGTTTGGGTATTCGGTCAAAGCCTCACAACAGCACACCGTTGTGGGAGAGGCTGACCTCTCCTGGCTTCGGGATATGTCCTCCTCCGATCAGGCCTGCATCAGAGACCGTATGATGGGGGTTCCGAAAAGGCCGTGTGACGATGAGGGCCCTGTCCGATGGGATCAGCCCAAGCACACTGTGAATCTTCGTCGTCTCGATGCTCTCCTCAAAATTCATATCCGGCAGGATCGTGGGAAGGCGTTTTGCGAGCATCGTCTTCCCTGAACCGGGCGGACCGACCATGATCACATTATGTCCGCCTGCGGCAGCCACCTCCAGAGATCGCTTCACATGTTCCTGACCTTTCACCTCATTGAAGTCGACAGGATAGTTCATCTCCTGCTTAAAGATTCCGTCGAGATCTAAAACAACAGGATCGATATGGAGGGACCCATTTAAGAATTCGACGCAATCGGAGAGGGTATCGAGAGGAAAAATCTCAATTCCTTTGACAACGGCGGCCTCTTTTGAATTATCCCTGGGGAGCAAGATTCCTCGCAGCCCTGCGTCCCGTGCAGCCACGGCAATGGGAAGGGTCCCCTTGATGGGTTTGACCTGGCCGTCCAGGGAGAGCTCCCCCAGGATG
>JGI24125J20156_1000384_pt1 | contig 11487 bp, 10 predicted proteins | sample Subbio12Aug_8Bad_FD_20156 | JGI IMG/M metagenome (IMG submission 20156) | reverse complement strand
ATGAAGAATTGGCCAAATTTCTCTCTGCTGCTGATTTGTTTGTAGCACCATATATTGGCGGTACACAAAGTGGAACCATAAAACTGGCAATGGGGTTCAATCTTCCAATTGTAGCAACCGAAGAAATTGGAACAGATCTTGAGGAGAGCAAATACCCAAATTTTATTCTTGTGCCCTCAAAAAATTCACAAGCGTTGGCAGATGCCATTAAGGAATTGCATACCATGCAAAGCAGGGTTATAAATAAAAATTTTGTTACAGAAAACCATTGGGCCAAAACCATTCTTGAAATAAACAAGATCTCAAAAGCTAATTAATAATGGTCATTGATTCATGTTTACAACAAGTTTTCCAACATTTAATATTTTCCCTGTTCTGCAAGGAATATTTTTACCAACCTCTGGCCCTCGAAAGATATTTTTATGAAAACCGGTAATTTCACCAACTAAAATGTCATATCACCCGGGTCTATTTTTCAACCATGAATTTCCCTTTCCCATTCGTAATCAACCCTGGGATAGTAGCTCCTTCTAAGACAATCCTAGCATTTTTGTGATCATCATCCCAATAAATGCGCAATATTCGAATAACAATTTTTTCCATTCCTTTACGATTACCAACGAACCCATTGATCTCCTGGCTGAAAACCCCAGACTCCGTTGGCTGAACACTCAAATCAGCCTCATTGGACGCCCATTTGGCGGAACATTGGTGTAACTCAGGTGTGGCTGTGAGGGTAAATACTGCGTGTGGACTTGGGTTGATTCTCTATTCGTGAGTTGGGCAAGGGGTATGCGATTTGATATAATAGCAGCATTCGGATAAAAAACTCAGCTGCGCATGAAATTAATCATCCAACCCCCTTTTTTTAATGAAGCTGGTTCGCTGCCTGAAACCCTTAAACGACTGCCGAGGCAGCTTAATGGGTTTGATTCAGTTGAGTACCTGGTGATTGACGACGGCAGTACCGATGCCACCCTCGAGGTCGCCCGTGAACATGGGGTTGGCCATATCGTGCGGCTGATTATATATTCTGACCTGGCGCACGCCTATCGCACCGGTCTGGATGCCAGCCTGCGGTTAAGCTCAAATATGATTCTGAACACTGTCGCTGACAACCAATATCCTCGGGGCTATTTTGGTCATCGTCGGTTTTCAGACTTTTCTGATCGGCCTGGTAGCCGATTTGGTCAGTTTTAACAGGAAGGTGTGGGAAGAGGTGTTGTACAGAATCAAGAGAACGGGATTTTTTGTTATAGAAAGATAACCAACAATAAATTGAGACGACAATAATGAACAAAGACGCTATTTATGTTTTGGTATTAGCATGGAATCATAAAGAAGATACCAGAGAAGTCCTTTATTCTGTTCAAGCCAGCAACTATACCAATGTTCGGATTGCGGTAATCAATAATGGTTCAACGGATGGCACAGAAGAGATGTTATCCACGGAATTTCCGACGGTAGAGGTGATTCGCTCAGAGAAAAATTTAGGGGTAAGTGGCGGATATAACTTGGGAATTAATTACGCTATGAATACTGGAGCGGATTATATATTAATCGCTAATAATGATATTTCCGTCGATCCCAGGATGATAACTAATCTTTATAATGGATTAATAAAAATTTCCGATGCCGGAATTGCGATGCCAAAAATATTTCATTATTACGGAAATCGTAATCGTTTATGGTGTACAGGGGCATATTGGCGCAAGTTTCCTCCCACCATTAAAATGAGAGACTACAATAAAATTGATGATGCAAATAATAACAATATTGAATCTATAGAATTTGCCCCCAGTTGCGTATTAATGTTAACTTCAAAATTGATTAACAAAATAGGTATGTTCGATACGAACTATTTTTTCTATTTTGATGACTGGGATTATTCAAAAAGAGCGCGTTCTGAAAGGTTTAAAATCATTTATGTCCCAACTGCAACGATGTGGCATAAAATTTCTGAGAGCACCCAAAAAAGCGACAAGCCGTATAAATGGTGGGAAGAAATGGGCTGGAGTGCCGCCAGGTATTATTCAAAATATCATACGAATTTCCAGAGATTTTTGTTTTTTTCTTGGTTTGTGATTAGAGAAAGCCTGAAAGGAAAACCAGCCCATGGCATCGCTTTTATTACAGGTGCAAAAAAATACATACAGGTTAAATCGAATATTAAGCTGGCATGACCAAATGGTAGATAAAGATTTAGAACTAGAATACGTAGCATGCAATTTATGTAATAGCAATAGCTATGAGTTGCACCTGCAAAGGGAAGATCTGAACTTATACTTGCCGGGAATTTTTCGTCTTGTAAAATGTAAAAACTGCGGTTTGATTTATCAAAACCCTAGGCCATCACAAAATAGTTGGGAAACGATATATCCTGATGAATATGATCAATATGTGAATGTAAACAAAGGACAACACACACTCAAATTATTTATTGATAATTATGGATTATTTAAAAGGGCGAAAATAATATCCAAGTATTGTAAGGGTGGAAATTTATGTGATATCGGCTGTAGTACAGGAGATTTTTTAATTACATTGCAGAGATTTCCTCAATGGAATGGTTATGGGGTTGAGCCAAAAAAAACTATGGCTGAAATTGCTAATGCACGAAGATTGAAAGTTCATCACGGTTATTTTGATGAAAAAGCATTTCCGGATATTGAGTTCGATTGCGTGACTTTATGGAATACAATCGAACATTTATCTGATCCTTCCGATACACTATCCTTGATCAACAGACGATTAAATAAGGGTGGATTATTAATATTTAACACACCAAACCTAGACAGTTTTGATGCACGCTTTTTCGGAAAATATTGGATAGGATATGAACTGCCAAGGCATTTTTTTGTTTTTTCAGAAAATACCATTGATTCTTTACTTCAAAAATCTGGTTTTAATATAGAACGAACATTTTGTTTTTATGGGCAACATGCAGCAGCAATGTCAAGTCTTAGATTCTACTTGAGAGCCCAGAGCAAAGGGAAGTTATACAGTTTGGAGAATATATTATTTAGTATTCCCGTCAAAGCTCTTCTGCTACCTATTTTTTATTTACAAGACAAAATAAAAAAATCTTCGCAAATTTCCATTATTGCGAAAAAAACTTAATAATATGAAGATCATTGATAATCTGATAAAACGGTTCATAGGGAATTCTATTTTAATCACAAGTTTTTTTCAGAAACATCGGTGGTTAAATTTTTTAATTAATTTTATTCTTTTTATTTCAATGGTTTTATTTTTATATTTCTACATCTCCAAAGATTTTGATATAATCACAGATTTCAAATTTAATATCAACATAAAATATCTTGGGGTAAGTATTCTTTTGTTAGGTTTAAATTATTGGACTTTTGTTATTGCATGGCATTTGCTCCTGAAGCAATTTGGGGTTAATACATCATTTACTACAAATTTTAGTTTTTATTCCCATAGTCAAATCGCAAAATTATTGCCCACACCAGCCTGGTTCATTACTGGTCGATTGATTCTGTACAATAATATCGGTGCATCAAAACGAATGATCTTCTCTTTAACTGTTATCGAAACCATTCTCCATGCATACATTGGTTTCATTCTATTTTTACTGTTACATATACAACCATCTAGCCCAATTACTTGGTTATACAGTTTGTCTATAATTCCATTAATATGGGTTATGTTTTATCTAAACATTTCTAACCCAAATTTTATGCCTATTTCTACTAGAAATATCAGTTCAAAGATAAAATTTATTATTTTATTATTGTTTATTTTTACCTGGATAATATCTTTGCCTTTTATTTTTTATCTTGTCCGAAGTATTTTACCGACCGAAGTTTTTTCTCTTGTAATTTTATGGAGAATTTGGATTATTTCCTCTCTGGCATCCTATCTAGCAATGTTCACATTAGGTGGGATCGGATTGTTGCGTGAATTCTCCTTGACACTTTTACTCAGCCCTTATGTAACACTCCCGGGTGCCATGCTTATTGCGGCCCTAACGAGAATTACAATAACTATTGGAAATCTTATTTGGCCGTTAATTTTTATTCTTCTTGAAAAAGCACTTAAGTATCGATCTTTATTATTAAATAAAAAATCCTTCTAAGAAAGGTACAAATACATGCACCGAATCGGGTTAATTCCAGCAGCCGGAAAAGCTAAAAGGCTTCCATTTTTACCATGCAGTAAAGAAATATTTCCAATCGGAATTATGGAAAGAATAATTGACGGAACAAGAGTAACAATTCCAAAACCAATAATATCCTATCTGATTGAACAAATGATTGCCGCGAATATTAAGGAAATAATTATCGTTGTTAGCGATGATAAAACTGATATCCTTCGTTTGCTCGGAGAAGGAAAAGATTATGGGGTTAATATTACCTACCAAATTCAAGAAGATAAACGGGGAATGCCTTTTGCATTAAATTTAGCTTATCCTTGGACAAAAGAATCCGTTGTTTTTTTTGGAATGCCAGATACAATATTTTCACCTCCTGGTGCATATAATTTGCTTCTGGAAAAATTCATAAAAACCAACGCAGACATTACATTAGGACTTTTCCCGACATCAAAACCTCAAAAATTTGGGATGGTTTCTTTCGAAATCGAAAGTGGAGATTTTATTTATACGATTGACAAACCAGATCAATCAGATCTTGAGTTCATGTGGGGAATTGCCTGCTGGGGACCTAGATTCTCGGAATTACTCTTAGAGAATGTCAACACCCATTCTTCAGATACAGAATTGGTTTTTGGCACTGTTATCCAAAATGCCCATAATAATGGTTTAAAAGTGAATATTGTTCCTTTTCAGGATGGTGAATACATCGACATTGGAACACCTGATGACCTTTTAAATGCGATGATTCATTTCTACCCGCACCAAAACAGGAAAATTCGTAAATAATAATCCAAAAGGACTATTGATTCAATCGATATTGATCAGGGATAATATAAAAAAATTGGAGGCCCTAATGAAAAAGTCTATAGGAATTATTTTACTAATCGCAATTTTCGTGTCCATTACACCTGTAAGTGCTCGGGCAACTTTTCAAACCTCTATCGCCCCTGGTACATGGGCAAGTAGTATCAATATTCAGAACCCGACAAACCCGACAAATGCCTCGGCTACTGTTACACTAACTTTTTATGACAGCACTGGTATTAAAGTTCTTGAATTTACTGTCGCACCCCCTATTCCCGCAGGGGGATCCCGTTCACTTTATGTCCCGGCTGATATCGGAGGATTATCAAGCGGCCAATTCTCGGTTGTAGCTAGGAGTGATGTTGATGTCAATATTGTTGTAAACTCCAGTTCAACGTCTCCATATACTGCAGGATCTTATACCGGCTTGAAAGCCGATGGCGATATTGGCACCGCTTTGTATTACCCTGGCCTCTATAATAATTATTATGGATTCAGCTCTGAAATCGTAATCCAAAATACTGACATTAGTTTTCCAGCAAATATTCAAATCCAGTTTTTCAACCAGAGGACAGGTGCAGCTGTTGGACCCATAATCACCGAGACTGTCCCTGGTGGTTCTTCAAAAGCGTTCCCACTATCAGAGGTTGGTGGTCTTCCAACTGGGAATACAAATGGCTTATTTTCGGCAAAGGTGACTTCAACAAATGGGAAAAGTCTTGCTGGAATCGCAAATATTTGGACAGCGGCTCTTCGGGGCAGTTTTGCGGATTACAACGCTTTTGTCGATGGAGCGACAAGCACATGGGTTCCTGCCCTTTATAAGAATTATTTTGGATTTGTGAGTTCTCTAACCGTTCAAAACATAGAATCAACAATGGCTAATGTCACCATCACGTATTCAAATGGTGTAACGGTGACTACTACTTTGGCTCCAAACCAAGCGGCCGAATTCTTCCAACCGAACAATCCTCAACTGCCTTCAGGAAATACACAGGGTGTTTTCTCTGCAAAAATCGTATCGGATAAGAAAATTGTTACTTTAGTAAACATCGAGGACAAAACCAGGGGTTTGTTAGCCTCGTATAATGGTGCAAAAAACCCATCTCCCACGGTTCTGTGTCCGGTAGTCCTTAAGGAATTCTATCAATGGTTTAGTGCCCAAACTGTCCAAAACGTTGGTACCTTGGCGACAAACATAACCATTACCTACGCAAATGGGAACACAAGAGCATTCAACAATATCCTCCCCAATGGGACTGTTAATATTATTGAACTCAATACTACTGGAAGTGTATTGCCTAGTGGCTCATCTCTCGCAGCCACCATTACAAGTCATAATGGCCAACCATTAGTGGCTGTTGTTCAACAGAACAGTAATGAAAGAAATATTGCTAACCCTGGCGACTATTTGTTAAGCTACACTTGTGCCAATCAATAGCCCTTAAGGTTTAGTATAATAAAATGGAGTCCTTACTTTGTGTAAGGACTCCATTTTTAAAGGAGAAATCTATGAAACAATTGTCCGAAATTACTTTGTTAGGTTTCTTAATCATTTTCATGGCAGTTGGTTGCACCAAAAGAGATAGTTTGATAGAAATTGTCGAAGCTATACCGACAGGATATCCAGTTCCAACCAAAAATACTTTAGAAAATTCATATCCTGTGCTTATGAATGAAGAAAAACAACTCAGCGCCTTCGAGGCATTTCAAATCGCTGAAGCTGTTGCTTTGAGGTGGAAACCAGATGCAATTCTTTATCGTATCCCAGCAACGGGAATTATGGAAATGAATTTAGGTTTTCCTCCGATCGGTTCTGGGTGGTTCTTTTTATTTAAAGGCGAGAAAGATGATCTTGAATATTACATATTAGTCAATAACAATGATATTGCAGGGATTACTGAAGCTCAACCCATTCTTGTGGGTGAACCTCCCATAAAATTCATACCTCTACCGTCACTGGAGAAAATGATAGATAGTGATGATGTTTTTGAAATATTTATTCAAAATAGTGGTGATGCCAAGTTTAAGGAAAATACACAAACAATAATTAATCTACAGCTTGAGTATTTAGAGGCAAATGGATTACCCATGTGGACAGTATTTAGCCTCGCACAAGATGGCACCATAACCCCTCTACTCCACATAAATGCATTTACTGGTGAGATTGTAAAGTAACAAATCTGGCCTATAGGTTTTTCACCTTAGGTTCAATGGTACTAATCAAATTGGACCATGAAAAATTTTTAACTCTTTCGTAACCCAAAAGACGCAACTTATTTGATAGCTCTGCGTTTGTAATAATCGTTACAATCGCATTAGCTAAGTTTTCAACATCTCCAGGTGGAACGATCATGCTTGCTGGGGGATCGCCTGAAAGTAATCTTCGATCACCAACATCTCCTGTAACAAAGGGGACTCCACAATGCCAGCTCTCAAACATTTTCAAAGGTGATCTGCTCGCTGCTACCGTATTGTCGTGAACGGGATCAATGGAAACTGTCATTATTTTATAATACTTTCCAGCTTCCTCGGGTGACACTCGCCCAGTAAAGTACACTTTTTCGAAAAGACCCAATTTGTCAACTAACCTCTTCAAATCACTAAAATTCTCTCCGCCACCCACCAATAATAACCTGACTTCGGGTAATCTAGATGCAACAATACTAAATGCGGAGACTAATAAATCGACCGGATGACTGGTAAAACTGATAGAACCGACAAATCCTACAATCGGTTTCTCATTAAAACCAATTTCATCTTTTATTTTACTAAGTTCACTTTGATCATTTATCGGAAAACGCTCAATGTCTATACCATTTGGCAGGTATAGGACATTTTCTGGTTTACCCCCCCATGCTATAGCTTTTTGAACCATAAATTGGGTATTAGCAGAAATGTAGTTGCCACGAGGAACAAAATATCGTTCAACAGAGGAGATGATCGTGTATTGCCATTTTTTCTGAAACCGATTGGTAGCTGCTTCATAATCATCGCAGTCGACCCAGATCTTTTTGTTGTTAAATAATCTAAGAAAAAAAGCAGGCAGAGTATTCATCGGATGAGGTTTTCCTACAAATAACAAGTCGGCATTTTCCTTAATAATAACTAACAAGAAAGCAATTATTTCCCAAATCGCAATTGGTACAAATCGAAAAAGCGGATAATAATCCTTGGAATTTCCGTATTTCTTAACATACATAGGAGCAATATAATTTATCCTTACACCTTCTTTATAAAAAGATTTTTGGTTTAATGAATTAAAACTTGGGTGTAAAGCTGAAATTGTAACTTGATGACCTTTTTTGGTTAATTCGCGAGCCATAGGGAAAAATCGCCCTAAACCCGACGGACTTTCAATATCTTGAGTGATCAAGAATTGTATTTTCATGAAATTAACATATTATTCGGAGTACATTAATTTATTTAATAAAAACAATTGGAGAGGATAAACACTATTGATTATATCTTGATTTATTCCATCTATTTGTCTCTAAAATTCATTTATTTTTCCCTGCTAATCTCCTTTAACCCGGGCAAAATCCATAACGAATAAAAATGTTTAGAAGCCAGAATTTTTTGTCATATAATTGATACAGGTCATTGGTTTTTGGAGTATTTTATAATGTGGAAATTCTCCCTCCTCCTCCTCCTGCTGCTGAGCGCCTGCGCCCGGTCTCCCGCCCCGCTTCCAGCGCCTACCCCCGAGCCGAAGATCGAGCCTTCGGCTACCGTTACCCTCACCTCCGAGGCGCCTCCCGCCGAGCCAACCGCTACAACGGTCCCAACCTCCGCTGAAGGGCTGTTCCTACAGACCGGCCGGATGACCCATGCCGGTGCCCGCCAGGTAGTGTGGATGAATGACGGGCTGTCGTTGGCGCTTGTCTACGAGGATGGCGTTGCCATCCTGGATATCAAAACACTCGCCCTTACCCACACGTTCAGTGACCCAACTTTGGGAATCCTGCTCGATTTTTCCGCCGATGGGCGGACCCTGGCAGCCACCCACGACCAGAGCAGCATCGATCTTATCGATATCTACACCCTTGAGAGCCGCAAGCTGGAAACGGGTATCCTGTTCAACGCGGTTTCCTTCTCGCCAGAAGGCAGCCTGTTCGTTGTAACCTCCAATGAGGAGTGGGCCGCCCACATCTGGGACGCCAAGTCCGGGCAGTTCCGCCTAAAGATGACCGGTTTTGAGACCGCCGCGCCTGTTTACCAGGTAAACTTTGCCGCGAGTATGCTCGACTTGTTGTGGATCGCGCGCGGGACGGTTCAGGTGCAAAACATCCCCAGCACCGAGCTTTATCCGGCGGTCGGTCACGAGGATTTTGTATCGGCGGTTGCCCTGGCAAATGGCGAACCGCTCCTGGTCACGACTGCTGGTGGGACGCTGGATGGGGAATTCACCCCGCTTTTGTATGTATGGGATGTGCTTACCGGTGAGGAGCTGCTGCGCATTCGGCAGGACCAGCCCGCCTACAGCCTGCACTTCTCGCCAAATGACCGCTTCCTGGCGGTTGGCGAAGGGGAAAATGTGGTTATTTTCACAACCGCTGACATGAATGAAGTTGACCGGTTACCCGGACATTCCGCCAGTGTGGTGGAGGTCCGTTTTTCGCCGGATGGCAGCCGCCTGGCAGCTCTGGACAGTGACGGTTTGTTGATCCTCTGGCAGCTGGCGGGCGAGTAAATTGTTTACTGTCCATACCCACCCTGAAATATTTTTGTTTTCAGCTCCGGATACAAACCTGACCGCCGGTGTGGTTCACCAAGATCAAGGTGCTGACCCAGCTCCACGCCTTCGCTGCCATCGACCTGTGCTTAAACCATGCTAGGTGCCAGGCTGTTGAAGGAGCCTGCGGCTAGCAGGGCGCTTAAGAAAACCTACGATGCCGTAGTGGTTGGTTCCGGTCCGAACGGGTTGGCGGCGGCAATCACCCTGGCAAAGGCCGGGAAACACGTTTTGGTGATCGAATCTCGTCCAACTCCTGGCGGCGGTACACGCACGGCAGAATTAACATTGCCCGGCTTCTGGCACGATATCTGCTCGGCGGTTCACCCACTGGGGGTCGCCTCTCCTTTTTTTCGCCGGTTGGGATTGGAAAAATACGGGCTGGATTGGATATTCTCACCGGCTGCCCTGGCGCATCCCTTCGATGACGGCTCGTGCGTGTTGGTACAAAAATCTGTGCCAGAAACAGCACANNGCCTTGGCATCGACCGGNTGGCATATACCCGCTTGTTNACAGCGATCGCGCACAANGCTGANAAGATNNTCGGTGACCTGTTCGGGCCGCTGCCGCTNCCNCCGCGNCATATTTTCGCCGATATTCGCTTCGGATTGCCGGCCCTTCTTCCGGCCAAACTTCTGGCCCGAATGGCTTTTCNGAGCGAGAAAGCCCGGGCGGTTTTCGGCGGAATGTCTGCCCACGCCATTTTGCCCTTGGAAAAACCGGTCACGGCCGCATTTGGGTTAGCCATGCACATGTTCGCCCACACTGGCGGTTGGCCTGTGGCCCGCGGTGGTTCCCAGCGCATTAGCGATGCATTGACCGCTCACCTTATAGCCCTGGGGGGTGAAATGATCACCGGCTGGCAGGTAGAGTCGCTCGCCGAACTCCCGCCGGCTCCCATCGTAATGTTCGACCTCGCCCCGCGCCAGGTATTGAAGATCACCGGCGACCGATTACCGCGGGGTTACCGCCGGCGTTTGGAAGGCTTTCGTTATGGCCCTGGTATATTCAAGGTGGATTGGGCCTTGGACGCGCCGATCCCCTGGCAGGCTCCCGAAACCAGCCAGGCCGTTGCGGTTCACCTGGGAGGCACATTAGAGGAAATTTGTGCGAGCGAGCGTGCGGTTTGGGAGGATCGTATCCCAGAACAGCCTTATATCATCCTCAGCCAACCAACCCTATTTGACCCAACCCGGGCCCCGGCCGGCAGGCATATCGCCTGGGCTTACTGCCACGTCCCGCACGGTTCGACCGAGGATATGACCGCTCGCATCGAAGCCCAGATCGAACGCTTTGCGCCCGGTTTTCGCAGCCGCATCCTGGCCCGCAGGGGGATGAACACCCAGCAGTTGGAAGCCTACAACCCGAATTACGTCGGCGGCGATATCAACAGCGGCGTACAAGACCTGAGCCAATTTTTCACCCGCCCGGTAGCGAGCCCGAACCCCTACGCTACCCCACTTAAGGGGGTATATCTCTGTAATTCATCCACCCCACCCGGCGGCGGTGTGCATGGTTTATGCGGCTACCACGCCGCCAGCGCCGCCCTGCGCTCATCCAAACCAAGGGGTACAGGTTAGATTTACGCCTAAGGGAACAGGATTACTCCATCCGCAATGGCAATCGGTTATAATTCCTCCTCAGAGGGAATACGATATGACCATCCACGATACCCACCTTTATAAAGAAATCCACGAACAGCCTGATGTGTTGCGTCGTTTTTTGAGCAGCGGGATGGCCCCTCTCCACGATTTGGTGGAGCACATTCGCCGCGATAAGATCCGCCACATTTTGATCGCCGCACGCGGAAGCAGCGACAATGCCGGA
>JGI24125J20156_1000383_pt1 | contig 11539 bp, 10 predicted proteins | sample Subbio12Aug_8Bad_FD_20156 | JGI IMG/M metagenome (IMG submission 20156) | reverse complement strand
CCGCGATCCCTGTTCCGATAAGCGGCATGATCGCTGTCCTACTTGGCTTTTCCGGCCTTGGAAAGGCGAGCCGCCGGTTTTTGCGCCCATGCCGGTCTTGCCGGTGATCTTCTTGCCTTGCGGGGCGGTTGCCGCTATGCGCCCACGCTTTCCAATATGGCTCCCCTGGCTGGTCGGAACCAGCCGCATTCGCAGGAACATGAAAATGGCCAAGGCAGGCATTCACCCCGATTATCACACCATCAAGGTGCAGATGACCGACGGCACGGTGTTTGAAACCCGTTCCACCTGGGGCAAGGAAGGCGACACGCTGGCGCTCGACATCGACCCCAAGAGCCACCCGGCCTGGACCGGCGGCGCCGCCAAGCTGCAGGACGGTGGCCGTGTCGCGAAGTTCAACAAGCGCTTCGCCGGTGTTTCGGGCATCGGCAAGAAGTAGGCGCTTTGCCATCCACGACATGAATCGCCTGTCATCCGGGATCGGTGCGCCGAGGATGGCCGGACGAGGCTGGTCGCTTGACGCGCGCCGCTGAACCGCTCCTGTCTGTAGCCGAAATGCGCGCGGCCGAGGCGCGGTGGTTCGCCGCCGGGAATGACAGCTTTGCCCTGATGACGGTTGCGGGACGCGCGGTTGCCGCCCGCGCCGCAGCGATGACGCCGCCCGGCGGGCGTATCCTGGTGCTGGCCGGCCCGGGCAACAATGGCGGGGATGGCCATGTCGCGGCACGGCTGCTGGCGGAACAGGGCTTCGACGTCCGGGTGCTGGCGCTTGCCCCGCGCGCCGGGCTGAAGGGCGATTCGCTGCGCGCCGAAAGGGAATGGCAGCGGCTGTGCGCCGCAGGGGAATGGCAGCGGCTCAGCGCCGCAGGGGAAGGGCAGCGCGCGGCTCTCCACCCCAAAGACGCCGATCCGGCCGATTTCGACCTGGTGATCGACGCGCTGTTCGGGATCGGCCTTGCGCGCGCGCTGGATGGCCCGGCCGCCGGGCTGGTCGGGCAGGTGAATGCATCGCGAACGCCGGTGCTTGCAGTCGACATCGCTTCGGGCGTCGATGCCGACAGCGGCGAGGCGCCGGGGGCTGCGATCCACGCGACCGAGACGGTCAGCTTTCACGCCGCCAAGCCCGGGCACCTGCTGCTGCCCGGCCGTCTGCACACGGGCGCCCTGACGGTGGCGGATATCGGCCTGCCCGCGCCGGATGAACCCAGCCTCTGGGTGAACGGACCGGGTCTTTGGCAGCTTCCGCGTCCGGCGCCTGATACCCACAAATATACGCGCGGCGGCGCGCTCGTCTGGTCGGGCCCGGCGCTGGCGACCGGTGCATCGCGTCTTTCGGCGCAGGCCGCGTTGCGGGCGGGCGCGGGGGCCGTGACCCTGGCGGGACCCCGGGACGCGCTGCTCGTGCATGCAGCGCATGTGACGGCGGTGATGCTGGCCGAAGCCGATGCGCAAGGTTTTGCGCACCTTTTTTCCGGCCCGAAGCTGCGCGCGGCATGCGTTGGCCCCGGCGCCGGGTCGCTGGCCCGCAGCGTGGCCATTGCTGCGCTGCAATCGGGCAAGGCGCTGGTGCTGGATGCCGATGCGCTGACCGGCTTTGCCGACGATCCCGCGCATCTCGGCAGGCTGATTCGCCGCCATGACCGCGCGGTGGTACTGACCCCGCACGCGGGGGAATTCGCCCGGCTGTTCCCGTTGCTCAACGGCTCGAAGCCCGATCGCGCGCGCGCGGCCGCGATCGCGACGGGCGCTGTCGTGGTGCTGAAGGGGGCCGATGGCGTGATCGCCGCGCCCGACGGCCGGGCCGCGATTAACGCCAATGCGCCGCCATGGCTTGCAACGGCGGGATCGGGGGATGTGCTGGCCGGGTTCATCACCGGCTTTCTGGCGCAGGGCATGCAAGGGTTCGAAGCGGCGGCCGCCGCCTGCCATCTGCATGGGGCGCTGGGCGAGGCGCTGGGGCCGGGGCTGATTGCCGACGATCTTGTCGGGCCGGATGTTCGCGCGCTGCTGTCCGGGCTGATTCAGGATCCCTGACGAGCCCGGTTTTCCATCAGCATGGCGTCTGCCGAGCGCATCGCGCTTTCAAGGTCGGCTGCGCCGGTGGCGACGCCGGTCCGCGTTCCGACCCGGACGGAAGCAGGTCCGCCGCTTGCCGAGAGATCATAGGCCAGCGCCCTCGCGTTGCTGATCAGGGCCTGTTGCGCATCGACCCGATCAGCCGGGATCACGGCCACGAACTCGTCGCCGCCCCAGCGCGCCACCATGCCGGGTGGCACGATGGCTGATGCCAGCCGCAGCGCCACCTGCTTCAAAAGCGCATCCCCCACGATATGGCCGTGGCTGTCGTTGACCGCCTTGAAGCCTTCGAGGTCGATCAGGATCAGCGCCTTTTCGCCGGAAAGCGCATTCCAGTGGGCCTGCAGCCCGCGCCGGTTCGCAAGGCCGGTCAGCGGATCGTGCCGGGCCTCGACAAGAAGCTGCTGCAAACGGCGGTGCTGCCGGCGCGAAACGACGCCGAGACCGATCAGCGCCATTGCGAGCAGCAGCGACAGTATCGCCAGCAGAAGGATGAGGGGTGGCGTCATGAAGGCGGTTTCATCCAGCGCTCTGCATCAGGACCGGGCAGGCCGGATCAGCCGATGGTTTCCAGGCGGTAGGTTCCAAAGCCATGCTCGCGCAGCAGATAGCCGCTTCGCCCTTCGCCTTCCACCCGGCACCAGCGGTCCGCGCACATCGTCACGCGCATCACCACGCCCGGTTCGGCGCGCAGAACGATGGGCGATGCAATGTCGGGGCGGGCGCGCAGTTCGCGCGGCTGCCCGGTGATCTGGATGGTGCGGTCGGTCGACAGCATGGCCCGGTCCATCCAGCCCTCGGTTCCGTCGGCGTCGCGCACACGGCGCCACACATTCCACTCGGCCGTCACTTCGAGTGGCGTGCCGGGACGGATGAACACCCAGATGACGGGATATTTCTTGCCCGGCCCGGCCCGCATGTGGGCGCGACTGGCGCGCAGCGAGGCAAAGCGCGGGACGGGAAGGCCCGAGCGGAACCGCAACGCATCCCTGTTGCTGGGTTCCAGTGTTCCGGGTGCGGGCGCCTCAGTTCTGGCCGCGGGCGCGTCGGTTCTGATCGCCGGCGCATCGGCTGTCTGCGCGGCCAGCGGCGCGGCCAGCGCCATGAGCAGGATGGAGATCACGGCGTGCATGGCGACTTCCCTGCCAAGCATGGGCGTTGCTGGCAAGTGCGGTGCCATTTCCGCAACCTGGAATTGCAGCCGTTCTGATGCCCGGACTTGCGCCCCTGCGGGCGCGCCGCCTACCATGCGGCCATGTCCGCTTCCCGCTTCGCCAAATATGATCGCAAGCTCCGCGTGATCGTGACTCGCCGTCTTCCCCAGGCGGTGGAAACCCGCATGGCCGAACTGTTCGATGTCGATCTCAATTTCGCCGATGCGGCCTTCACCCGCGAACAGATGGCAGCCGCGATGGCGACTGCCGATGTGCTGGTGCCGACGGTAACGGACGAGATCGACGCGGGCCTTGTCGAAGGGGCGGGGCCCGGCCTGAAGCTGATCGCGAACTTCGGAACCGGAGTCGATCATATCGATCTTGCCGCCGCCCGCGCCAGGGGCACCATAGTCACCAATACCCCCGGCGTGCTGACGCACGACACGGCCGATCTTGTCATGGCGCTGATCCTGTCGGTTCCGCGCCGGCTTTCCGAAGGAGAGAAACTCGTCCGCGCCGGGCAATGGGCCGGCTGGACGCCCACGGGAATGCTGGGGCACCGCATCACCGGCAAACGGCTTGGCATTGTCGGCATGGGGCGGATCGGCCAGGCCGTCGCCGCGCGGGCGCGGGCCTTCGGGCTTTCCATCCATTACCACAATCGTCACCGGCTGCCCGAAGCGGTCGAGGCCCCGCTGGAGGCAGCCTGGTGGCCGACGCTCGACGCCATGCTGGAGCGGGTCGACATCGTCAGCCTGAACTGCCCGGAAACCGCCGAGACCCGGCACATGATCAACACCCGGCGGTTGCGGCTGATGCAGCCGCACGCCTATCTGATCAATGTGGCGCGCGGGGCGCTGATCGACGAGGAGGCGCTGGTGGCGGCGCTGAGCACCGGCGGGATCGCCGGAGCGGGGCTCGACGTGTTCGAACATGAGCCCAGCGTTTCGCCGACGCTCCTGAAGCTGGCCAATGTCGTGCTGCTGCCGCACATGGGCTCGGCAACCTTCGAAGGGCGCCAGGCGATGGGCGAAAAGGTGATCGCCAACATCCGCATGTTCGCCGACGGGCACCGGCCGCCCGACCAGGTCATCGCGGATTTCTAGGCGCATTGCCGTGTGCTGCGCTCCTGTCCCGTGCATTCGGGCCGCATGTGCAGGCGCCGGGCCGGGATGATCCGCCAGAAGGAATTGCGCCTCGCGCTTGTCTGTTACGGCGGCATCAGCCTTGCGGTCTACATGCACGGCGTCATCAAGGAACTGTGGAAGCTGCTGCGGGCCAGCGAGGCGCGCAAGCGCGGGCAGGCAGCCGCGAGCGACAGCGAATCGGTGTGGCACCGGTTTCTGGAAGCGATCGGGGAAACCACCGACCTTTCCGTCATCTGCGATGTCCTGACCGGATCGTCTGCGGGCGGCCTGAACGCGGTGCTCCTGTCCAACGCGATCACGCTGGGGCACGACATGGAACCCCTGCGCGACATGTGGCTGGAAAAGGCCGATGTGGATCATCTGCTGGATCCGGCCGCCCGGCCAAAGGGAGCCGTCTCGGGACGGATCGCGCAATTCTACAAGGAACCGGTGGCCTGGTTTGCTGCCCGGCAGTCGGCCAGCCTGGCTTCGGTGGATGATCCGGGGGTCCGCGCCGAAATTGCCCTGAAACTGGGCGGGTTCGTGCGCAGCCGCTGGTTCAAGCCGCCCTTTTCCGGCGATGTGCTGACCCGCATGCTGGACGATGCGATGGACGCCATGGCGGCCGGCAAGCAGGGCGAACCGCTGGTGCCGCCTACCCTGCCGCTCGATCTTTATGTCACCGTCACCGATTACTGGGGGGTGAAGACCGATCTTCCCATTCATTCGCCGCCCATGGTGACGGAGCGCGAGCACCGCCGGCTGTTCGCCTTTTCCTCCCCCGCCGTCACGCGCGCACACGGCGAGGAACGCGATGCCCTGCTGCCCGCGCGCCGACCCGCAGGAGAACGGCCCGCGCTGCTGCTGGCCGCGCGCGCCACGGCCAGCTTTCCGGGTGCGTTCCCGCCGGCCTCCATCGGCGAAGTGGACCGGCTTCTGGCCGAGCGGGGCGAGGCCTGGCCCGGCCGCGCGACGTTCGTGCGCACGCAACTGCAAAGCGACCGCGCGCCCGGGGATGTCGCGATGATCGACGGCAGCGTTCTGAACAACGCGCCTTTCGGTCCGGCCATTGCCGCCATCCGCACCCGCCCCGCCCACCGCGAGGTGGACCGGCGCTTCGTCTATATCGATCCCAAGCCCGGGCTCGGCAATGCGGCCGATGCACTGGACCAGCGCGAGCCCGGCTTCTTCACGGCAATGTTCCGCGCGCTCGCCGACATCCCGCGCGAGCAGCCCATCCGCGACAATCTCGAGACGATCGCGGCGCTGTCGCACCGTGTCCGCCGGATCCGCAGCGTGACGGATGCGATGCGGCCCGATGTGGATGCAGCGATCCTGCGCGCGGTGGGCGGGCGTTTCTTCCTGCTGCCGATGAACGAAGAACGGCTGGGCCGGGCGCGATCGCGAATCCAGACGGTAGCGGCGCAGGAAGCCGGCTTCGCCTTTGCCGCTTACGCCCAATTGAAGCTCCGCTCGGTGCTGGACGAAGCCGCCCGCCTGCTGGCCGGAAGCGCGAACCTGCGCCCGGCAGAGACGGCGCGGCTGCGCGTTGCGCTGGGCATGGCCGCTGAAATGCGCGGGGCCTATGATCACCGGCCCGCCGTGGGGCGGCACCCGCAAGACTCGGGCTATGTGCTGCTTCTCAGGCAGCTCGACATCGGCTTTCGTGTGCGCCGGCTGCGGTTCATCATCCGCAGGCTCAGCGCCGAGATGGCGGCGTCGTCCGACCCGGTGGAACGCGGCTGCGCCGAAGAGCTGAAATCGGCGCTGCACGCAGCCGTCGCCGCGTTCGAGACGCGGCGCAGCGTTTGCCAGGGGGCAGACGCCGAAGGCCTTGCAGCGGCCGTGGGCAAGGTTCTGGACGGCGCGACTGCGGCCGATCAGCAGGCGGCGGCCGGCGCTGCCATCGACACGCTGGCACAGCAGCTTGGCCTTTCCGCCCTCGACGGATCGGTCGACCGGATGCTGGCCGAGGTGGCAGCCGATCCGCGCTTTGGCCGCCTCATGCAGCGAAGCCTTGTCCGCATTTGGCTGGGATACCCCTTTTATGACATCGCCATCATGCCGCTGATGCAGGAAACCGCATCCGACAGTTTCGAGGAGCTGAAGGTGGACCGCATCTCGCCCGATGATGCCGTTGCCCTGCGCAAGGGCGGCACCCGGGCATGCCTGAAGGGGTGGCAGCTTAACGCCTTTGCCGCATTTTTCAGCCGCGCCTACCGCGAGAATGATTATCTGTGGGGCCGCCTGCATGCCGCCGAGCGGCTGGTCGACATCGTCGCCTCCGCTGTCCCGGAAGTGCCGCTCGACGACCGGCACTGGAAAGGCTTGCTGTTTCGCGCGATCCTGGCCGCCGAACGGCCGCATCTGCAGCAGGTGCAGCCGCTGATCGACGAACTGGAGGGGATATTGGAACAATGGGCAACGCCGTAGCCGCACGGGCGCTGCATCGCTGCAGGAGGCCAGCCGGCACCGCCTCGGGAAGGGCACGGCCTGATTCCGCCCATCAGGGCAGGCGTGCGAGCGCCCAGCGCGCAGCTTCCGAGACCGCCGGATCGGGGTCGTCGATCAGTCGCCGGACCGCAGGCACAAGCGCCGCCAGCCCGCTGTTGCCCGCCGCATAGAGGCAGTTGCGCACGAAGCGGTTGCGGCCGATGCGCTTGATGGGAGAGCCGGAAAAGACCGTGCGGAACCCGGCGTCGTCGAGCGCCAGCAGATCGGCAAGACGAGGCGCGGCCAGTTCGGCGCGCGGCAGCAGGGCAGGATCGGCCGGTGCTGTCGCGAAGCGGTTCCACGGGCAGGCGGCCAGGCAATCGTCGCAACCATAGATGCGGTTCCCCAGTGCCTGGCGGAATTCGGCGGGGATGGGCCCCTTGTGCTCGATGGTCAGGTAGGAAATGCAGCGCCGCGCATCCACCCGGTAGGGCGCGACAATGGCGCCGGTGGGGCAGGCGGTGATACAGGCGCTGCAGGTGCCGCAGCTGGCCGCCGTGCCGGTGGTCTGCACCGGCTCGAGATCGGCTGTCGTGTAGATTGCGCCGAGGAACAGCCAGTTGCCGTGATGACGGGACAGCAGGTTCGTGTGCTTGCCCTGCCAGCCAAGGCCCGCAGCTTCGGCCAGCGGCTTTTCCATCACCGGCGCGGTATCGACGAACAGCTTGACATCTTCGCCTGACTGCCGGTGCAGCCAGCCGGCGAGTGCCTTCAGTTTCGATTTCACGACATCATGATAATCCCGCCCCAGCGCATGGACCGAAATGGTTGCAAGTTCGGGCTGGCCAAGGTTGCGTGCCGGATCCAGCGGCGGGGTATAGGGCAACCCCAGCATGACGATGGAGCGCACCTCGGGCCAGAGCCCCGCGGGGCTTGCCCGGCGTTCGGCGGTGTCGGCCATCCACAGCATGTCCGCGTGGCAGCCGTCGGCCAGCCAGGCCTTGAGCCGCCCGGCCGTCAGAGGCGCGGCATTGGCGGGCGCAATCCCGAACGCCACAAAGCCGAGGCTTCGCGCCTCGGCTTCCAGCAGGTCAGAAATCGAGCTTGTCATAGTCGGGCGGCGGACGGACACCTTCCATCCGGTCGGCCAGCAGCGCCCGGAAGCTGGGGCGTGATTTCAGCGCGGAATACCAGATCCTGGCGCTCTGGTGGCCGCCCCAGTCGAGCCCGCCCAGATAATCGGCCACCGACAGCTGGGCGGCGGCGTGGATGTCGGCAATTCCGAACGTGGGGCCGGCCAGCCAGCGGTTCTCGTCGAGCAGATCGTCGATATACTGCAGGTGGAGCTCGGTCGCGCGGTTGGCGTTGCGGATCGAGATGCCGTCGGGAATCTCGCGGCTGACCAGCCGCTTGTACATCCGTTCCGCCAGAAGCGGGGCGGTCACCTCGCGGTAGAATCGCTGGGCGAACCAGAAGGCAAGGCGTCGCGCCTCGGCGCGCTCGCTGGCGCCGGCTCCGATCAGCGGCGGGCGTTCCACCGTTTCATCCAGATATTCGAGGATGGCGGCGCTGTCGCACAGCGTCAGCGTGCCGTTTTCCAGAACCGGGGTCTGGATCGCCGGGTTGAGCCGGGACAGCGTTTCGCCCCGCTCCCACGGATAGGCGAGCACCAGTTCGAAATGCACGCCCTTTTCTGCCATGGCAAAGCGGACCGCGCGCGAAAAGGGGCAAAGGGGGAACTGGTGGAGGCGCCACATGAGACACTTCTTTAGCGCGGAGTTTTCGTTGCGCCAGCATGCCGCAGCACAAAGTGCAAAAGCTGGCCCGGGAAGGATCGCGGGGGGCGTGGCATTACTGGCAGCTTGGCCTGTCGCCCGCCCGATGCTAGCGGGCACGCGAAAGAAGGGAGTGACCATGGACCTTGCATTCAGCCCCGAAGAGATCGCCTTCCGCGAGGAAGTCCGCGACTTCATTGCCCGGAATTACCCCGCCCGATTGCGCGGAAAGCAGGATGAAGGCGAAGAGCTGGGCAAGGAGGACATGCTCGCCTGGCACAGGATCCTGGCGAAAAAGGGCTGGTCCGCGCCGGCCTGGCCGGTCGAATATGGCGGCACCGGCTGGACGGCAACCCAGCGCTACATCTTTTCCGAGGAATCCGCCCGCGCCGAGACCATTCCGCCGCTGCCGTTCGGCATCAACATGGTCGGCCCCGTGATCTACACTTTCGGCACTCCCGAACAGAAGGCGCAGCATCTTCCGGGCATTCTTTCAGGCGACACATGGTGGTGCCAGGGCTATTCCGAGCCGGGCGCCGGATCCGACCTTGCATCCCTGCGCACCCGGGCCGAGCGCATGACCGGGAACGGCCAGGAATATTACATCGTCAACGGCCAGAAGACCTGGACGACCCTGGCCCAGCACGCCGACTGGGGCTTCTTCCTGGTTCGCACCGCGACCGACGTGAAGGCGCAGGAGGGCATCTCGTTCCTGCTGATCGACATGAAATCGCCCGGCATCACGGTCAAGCCGATCATCACGCTGGGCGGCGAGCATGAAGTGAACGAAGTCTGGCTCGACAATGTGAAAGTGCCGGTCGGCAACCGCATCCACGAAGAGAACAGGGGCTGGACCTGCGCGAAGTTCCTGCTGGCGCACGAGCGCACCGGCATTGCCGGCGTCGCGCGCTCCAAGCGCGGGATCGAGAAGCTGAAAGCCATCGCGCGCACCGAGCAGGACGGCCATGGCCAGTCGCTGCTGGCGAACCCGTTTTTCCGCCGCAAGGTGGCCGAGCTGGAAACCGACCTGACGGCGCTCGAGTTCACCGAGCTGCGCACGCTGGCCGGCGAAGCATCGGGCAGGGGCCCCGGGCCGGAATCCTCACTGCTGAAGGTCAAGGGCACGGAAATCCAGCAACGGATCACCGAGCTGGTTCTGGAAGCGGCGGGCAATTACGGCGCGCCCTATTTCCGGCAGTTTCCCGAGGGCTCCAACGAATATCCGATCGGGCCGGCATTCGCGCACCGCGCGGCGCCGACCTATTTCAACATGCGCAAGACCAGCATCTATGGCGGATCCAACGAGATCCAGCGCAACATCATCGCGAAAATGGTGCTCGGCCTTTAAGGCCGGGCACCCCTTGAACCGGCTCCGGGAGGCCACAGATGGATTTCAACTTTACCGAAACGCAGTCCATGCTGCGCGACACGCTGCGCCGTTATCTGTTGGACAGTTATGATTTCGACACCCGCCAGGCGATGCTGAGGAAGGATGGCGGGCGCGACCCCGGCATCTGGCGGAGCCTCGCGACCGAGATCGGAATCCTGGGAGCAGCGCTGCCCGAGCAATATGGCGGCTTTGGCGGCGGACCCGTCGATTCGATGGTGCTGATGCAGGAACTGGGCCGGGCCATTGCGGTCGAACCCTATGTCTCGACCGTGGTGATCGGCGGCAACGCGCTGGCTGCAACAGGCGGTGCGCTTGCAGATGCGCTGGTGCCTGCCATCATCGGTGGCGAAGCGATCATCGGCGCGGGCTTTTATGAACCGCAGGGCCGCTACAACCTGGCCGACCTGCGGACAACGGCGGGGGCGGACGGATCGGGCTGGACGCTGAACGGGCACAAGGCCGTGGTGGTGGCGGCGCCTTATGCCACGCATTTCCTCGTCACCGCCCGCACCGGCGGCAGCCAGCGGGAAGAAAATGGCGTTTCCCTGTTCCTCGTGGAAGCCGGCGCAAAGGGCATAGTCCGCCGGGATTATCCCACGGTCGACGGCTTCATGGCCTCCGAACTCTATTTCGAGAACGCCAAAGTCGGCCCCCATGCGCTGCTGGGCGCCGAGGGCGGGGCCCTGCCGCTTGTCGAGATGCTGATCGACCATGCCACCATGGCCGTGTGCGCCGAAGCGACGGGCGCCATGCAGAAGCTGCACGAGCTGACGCTGGACTATGCCAGGCAGCGCAAGCAGTTCGGCAAGGCGATCGGTGAGTTCCAGGTGATCCAGCACCGGCTTGTCGACATGTTCATGGAGGCCGAACAGGCGATGTCGATGACATTGATGGGCACGTTGCGGCTCGAGGATGCCCAGCGGTCGAAATGGGTCAGCCAGGCAAAGGCCAAGGTGAACAAGGGCGCCCGCGCGCTCGGCCAGTGGGCCGTGCAGACGCATGGCGGCATCGGCATCACCACCGAGCTGGCGGCCGGGCATTATTTCAAGCGCCTCTCCATCATCGAGACGCAGTTCGGCGATTTCGACCACCACATGGCGCGGCTGGAAGCCGGGCTGATGGCAGAGGCGGCCTGAGGAACCGGCCCCCCGTTTCCGGCCCGGATTCCCGGTTCCTTCGATTCCCCGTCCACGGCCCATGCTGCGATGAACGGTTCAACCCGAGTTCATGGGCGCGACCACAGGTTGCGGACATGAGACGGTTTCTTGCGCCAGTGGTACTTGGTCTTGCCCTTGCCGGCTGCGTTCACACCGGCATGTGGAGCGAGGCGCCCCCTGGCGACTATCACCGCGGCGACTATTATCATGGCGGCCACCATGGCAGCCGGGCGCCGGTCGGCTGGTGGGGATCGAACGCCGCTTCCATCGATGTCTTCTATGCCGCGCTTGCCCCGCATGGCCGGTGGGATATCTTCCCCGGCTATGGCCGCGTCTTCATTCCCGCGGGCGTCGGGCCGGATTGGCGGCCCTATTCCCGCGGCCATTGGGTGCAGGATCCGCGCTTTGGCCGCCGCTGGGTTCCGCC
>JGI24125J20156_1000380_pt1 | contig 11592 bp, 15 predicted proteins | sample Subbio12Aug_8Bad_FD_20156 | JGI IMG/M metagenome (IMG submission 20156) | reverse complement strand
AGAGGAACTCAACTACGGAGTCGATCTATCAACCATCTGAGGGTGGTATCAGATTGATGGGGTGAAGGTGCCCCATCAACCATTAAATCCGTATACCCAAAACTCTGAACCTCGAACACGCCATGTCTCCCGACATTCATGTGGCCTGCCTGTGCGCGGCCTGGTGCAGGTTGTGCGAAGAATATGCCGCCGTCATCGACACAGTGGTCGCCTCGTTCCAGGCGGAGGGTGTTTCCCTGCAGGTGCACTGGGTCGACATCGAAGACGAAGCGGATTTCGTCGGTGAGGTGGAGGTGGAGACGTTCCCGACGATCATCATCGTCACTGGAAATGTGGTGCGGTTTGCCGGGCCTGTGACCCCGCAGGCACCAACCCTGAACCGCCTGCTCCGCGCGACGGCGCTGGGCGTTTCCGCCAACGCTCCCGTCGCGGCGGTTGCGCCCGAGATTCAGGCCTTCGCCGACCGGCTGGCGCGGCGTGTCGATTCCGGCCGCGCCCGTTCGTCGTCCTGAAGTCAGCCACTCACTTCAAGGAGATTCATCATGCCGACCGGAACCGTTCGCCTCCATCGCGTCTTTCGCGTTCCGCCCGATCGGGTCTACCGTGCCTTCCTGGAGCCCGCGGCCATGGCCAAGTGGCTGCCGCCCTATGGCTTCACCTGCACCGTGCACCACATGGAGGCCAAGGTGGGCGGCACCTACAAGATGTCGTTCACAAACTTCGGTGCCGGCCAGGGACATTCGTTCGGGGGGCAGTACCTGGAACTGGCCCCGGGCGAGAAGATCGTCTACACCTCGCAGTTCGACAACCCCCACCTACCCGGCCAGATGCGCACCACCGTGACGCTGAAGACGGTCTCCTGCGGGACCGAGATGTCGGTGGTGCAGGAAGGCGTGCCCGAGGTGATCCCTGTGGAGATGTGCTACCTGGGCTGGCAGGAATCGCTGGCCCAGCTGGCACAGCTGGTGGAGCCTGAGATTCCCAACGAATGAGCCGGGGCGCAGGCGCTGTAGCATCGGTTGATGCGATCCGCCGCGCTCCTGCTTGCCGCGACCCTGCTGGCCGCTTGTGCCGTAGGACCGGTACCCGTCGATCCCGACTCCGACGCACCCGATGTGCGGGTGTCGGCGCAGCGGCCCGTGCCAGTCCATGCCTCCTATGCGCAGGCCCTGATGGTCTGGCGCACCCCCGAGGACGTGAATGACTGGATCGGTGCGCGCTTCGAGTACGACAGGGACCGCGCGCTGGCGCTGTCCGAGAGCCAGCGCGAGCGGGGCCCGGCGCCAGCCCTCCACCCGCCCCAGGCGTTCTACGACCGGCCGGTGGGGGTGTGCGTGGACTTGGCCCGCTTCGCTGTGGACGCGTTGAAGCAGGTGGCGCCCGACCTCAGGCCGCGCTACCTGATGATCGAGTTCGACCCGACGCGCCTCCAGGGACAGACCCTGCGCCGCCACTGGGTGGCGGTGTATGAACGGGCCGACGGGATCTACGTCTTTGCCGACTCCAAGCGGCCCGGCGTGACGGCCGGGCCTTACCCATCGGTCGGGGCCTTCATCGACGACTACGCGCGCTATCGCAAGCGCCGCATCGTGGCGTTTCGTGAATTGGACGACCACCGGCGCAAGGTTCGCACCCCGCAAGCGGCGACACAGGGCTCGATGTCACCCTGACCTCCCCGGCCATGACCGCCAGGCCGGTGAGGTGTCGAACTCTCCTGCTGCCCTTCGTCTTGCTCGGGTGTGCAAGAGGGAGGGTGCGCTGTGGGCGATGCGCCAGGGAGTGTCCTGATCGGGGCCGGGGGGTGGTGGCGGTGGGCCCAGGCGGACGATGTCGGCCCACCGGAGCACGACGAAGACGGGGGGAGGGCACGCAAGCGCGATGATGACCCGGGGTCCGACGGTGAAGCGCAAGGCAGCCTAGAATGGGCCGATGTCTTCGTCCCGCATCCGCGCCGATCGTCCTGAACAGGTCCTTCAAGGGGCCGGCGGGTGCGCACACGCGCGCGCGGCTCGGGCCCTGGCGGTCCGACGCAGCCCGGCCGCACTTTCCTGAGCCCGGCGAGACACCTCCACCTCCTTCCATCGCGCACCCCACAGTCATCGCCGGGCCTCTCCACAGCGCCTGACCTGACCTGCGCCGCGTCTTGCGGCCGGGTCGCCCGATGACTGGAGCGTCCGATGACTTCCATTCCCGCCCCGGCCCGCCACGAGCGGCTGCTGTCCGAACTCGACCACGTCCGCCTGCGGCGCCTGGGCGCTGCGGCCTGGCCCGAGGCCCTGCACGAGCTGATGGAGGCGTCCGAGCGGGTGCCGCCGCGCGAGATGCCGCCCGATGTGGTCACCATGTATTCGAGGGTGGTGCTGGCGGACTTGGACGGCGTTGCGGAACGCCGCCTGACCTTGACCTACCCGCAAGACGCCGAGCCGTCGCGCGGCTTCGTGTCGGTGCTGTCGCCCATCGGCGCGAGCCTGCTGGGCCTGCGCGTGGGCGACGTGGCCCGCTGGCGCACGCCGGACGGCCGCGAACATGCGGCGAAGGTGGCTGCGCTGCTCTTCCAGCCCGAGGCCAGCGGCGACTACACGACCTGAGAAGCCACTGGCCGGGGGGCGGGTTCTCCCGGATGGGCCAGGGCACCGGCAGATTTGTATGATGACATGATGAAACGGCAGGTCAGCCCATCCGAACCCCTGCAAGCGCCGGAGCGCCTGTCGGACCAGTTGGCCGACCTGCTGCGCGAGCGCATCGAACGCGGTGAACTGCGCCCCGAGGACCGCCTGCCCACCGAACAGGAACTGGCCGAGCGGCATGGCGTGTCGCGCACCGTCGTGCGCGAGGCGGTGAGCCGGCTCAAGTCCATGGGGCTGCTGGTGTCGCGCCAGGGCTCGGGGGTCTATGTGGCGCCGGTCTCGCGGGCCAGGCCGCTGGCCTTCGACCCGGCCGTGCTGCATTCGCTGGAGGCGGTGGTGCAGATCGTCGAGGTGCGCCGGGCACTGGAAGGCGAGGTGGCTGCCCTGGCCGCTCAGCGCGCCGACGAGGCGGCCGTCCAACGCATCCTGGCCGCGCTGGCGGCCATCGATGTGGCGGTGGCTGCCGGCGGCGATGGCGTCGAGGAGGACCTGCACTTCCACCGCACCGTGGCTGCGGCCACCGGCAACCCGCAGTTCACCCGGCTGCTGGGCTTCCTCGAGCAGTACCAGCGCGATGCGATGACCGTGACGCGAGCCAACGAGGCCATGCGCGAGGACTTCATGGAGCAGGTGCGCGCCGAACACCGCGAGATTGCCCACGCCATCGCAGCGCATGACACCGAGCGGGCCCGGCGGGCCGCCACCACCCACATGCTGCGCGCGGCCCGCCGCATCGAGGAGGCCGATGCGTCGGTGCGCGCGGCCCTGAGCGATGCCCTGGTGCCGCGTCGCGACGACTCGAAAGGATCTGCCACATGACTTCCAAGACCCTGGGCGTGATCGGCCTGGGCTCCATGGGCCTGGGCGCCGCGCTCTCGGCCCACCGTCAGGGCGTGCCCACCTGGGGCTGCGACCCGCGCGCCGAAGCCCGCGAGGCCTTTGCGAAAGAAGGCGGCCGCGTGGCCGCCAGCCCGGTCGAGCTGGCCGCGCAGTGCGATGTGGTGCTCATCCTCGTGGTCAACGCCGCGCAGACCGAGGACGTGCTCTTTGGCAGCGGCGCGGTGGCCGAGCACCTGAAGCCCGGTTCCGTGGTGGTGGCCTCGGCCACGGTGGACCCCTCACTGCCGCCGCAGTGGGAGTCGCGCCTGCTCGAGCGTGGCCTGTGGCTGATCGACGGCCCCGTCTCGGGGGGCGCTGCCAAGGCCGCCCAAGGCCAGATGACGGTGATGGCCTCGGGCCGGCCCGAAGCCTTCGAGGCCGCCGGCGACGTGCTCGAGGCCCTGGCCGGCAAGGTCTATCGCCTGGGCGATGCCGCGGGCATCGGCTCGACGGTGAAGATGGTCAACCAGCACCTGGCGGGGGTGCACATTGCGGCGGCTGCCGAGGCCATGGCGCTGGGCCTGCGCGCCGGCGCCGACCCGGCCCAGCTCTACGAGGTGATCTGCCACTCGGCCGGCATGAGCTGGATGTTCCAGAACCGCGTGCCCCACATCCTGGCGGGCGACTACCGGCCGCTGTCGGCCGTGAACATCTTCGTGAAGGACCTGGGCATCGTGCTCGATGCGGCCCGCAAGTTCACGATGCCGCTGCCGCTGGCGGCCTCGGCCCACCAGATGTACCTGCAGGCCGCCGCCGCCGGCCATGGGGGCGAGGACGACAGCGCGGTGATCAAGATCTTCCCGGGCATCGACTTGCCGAAGGGCACGCGGGCATGACGGTGCTGGGCGTCATCGCCGACGATTTCACCGGCGCCACCGACGTGGCCAGCATGCTGGTGCGCGCGGGCATGCGCACGGTGCAGGTGATCGGGGTGCCGGAGGGGCCACCGCCCAACGCCGATGCCGTGGTCGTGGCGCTGAAGTCGCGCACCACGCCGGCCGCCCAGGCCGTGGCCGATTCGCTCGCGGCGCTGCGCTGGCTCCAGGCAGCCGGCGCGAGGCAGTTCTACTTCAAGTACTGCTCCACCTTCGACTCCACGCCCGCGGGCAACATCGGCCCGGTGGCCGAAGCGCTGCTGGAGGCGCTGGGCAGCGACTTCGCCATCGCCTGCCCGGCCTTCCCGGAGAACGGCCGCACCGTGTTTCGCGGGCACCTCTTCGTGGGCGACCAGCTGCTTTGCGACTCGGGCATGCGCCATCACCCGCTCACGCCGATGACCGACGCGAACCTGGTTCATGTGCTGCAGGCGCAGTCGCGCGGCCGGGTGGGTCTCGTCCGCTACGACACGGTGGGGCAGGGCGTGGAGGCCGTGCGGGCCCGCTTTGCCCAGTTGCGCACCGAGGGCGTACGCCTGGCCGTGGCCGACGCCATCGGCAATGAGGACCTGCGCACCCTGGCGGCGGCCTGTGCCGAGCTGCCGCTGATCACCGCCGGCTCGGGCGTGGCCCTGGGTCTGCCGGCCGTGTACGAGGCGCGCGGCTGGATCCGGCCCGATGCGCAGGCGGCTGCGCTGCCCGCCGTAGGCGGTGCGGCGGCGGTGCTCTCGGGCTCGTGTTCGGGGGCCACCAACGCGCAGGTGCAGCACTGGATCGAGGCGGGCCGGCCGGCGCTGCGAATCGATGCGCGCGAGCTCGCGCAAGGCCGCCCCGTGGCCGCCGAGGCCGTGGCCTGGGCAGGCGGGCGGGCGGCCGACGCGCCGGTGCTCATCTATGCCACCGCTCGGCCCGACGAGGTGCAGGCGATCCAGGCAGAACTCGGCGCCGAGCGGGCGGGGGCTCTGGTGGAACACTGCCTCGCCACGATCGCGCAGGGCCTGGTCGAGGCCGGCGTGCGCCGCCTCGTGGTGGCTGGCGGCGAAACCTCCGGCGCCGTGGTGCAGGCCCTGGGCGTGCAGCAACTGCGCATCGGCGCGCCCATCGACCCCGGCGTGCCCTGGACGCAGGCCGAGGGCCGGCCGCTGCTGCTGGCGCTCAAGTCGGGCAACTTCGGCAGCACCGACTTCTTCAGCAAGGCCCTGGGGCAGGTGGTGTGATGCCCAGCCAGGACATCGAACGCCGGGAGATCTGCCGCATCGGCCGCTCGCTCTTCGAGCGCGGCTATGTGCATGCCACGGCGGGCAACATCAGCGTGCGGCTCGACGAGTCGCAAGGCGGCGGCTTCCTGATCACGCCCACCGATGCCTGCCTGGGCTTCCTGGCCCCCGAACGACTGGCCTGGGTGGATGCCGACGGCGAGCTGCGCAGCGGCGAGCGCGCCAGCAAGACGCTGGCCTTGCACCGGCGCCTGTATGCCGCCGCCCCCGAGGCGCGCTGCATCCTCCACACCCATTCCTCCCACCTCGTGGCGCTCACGCTGCAGGGGGTGTGGAGCCCCGCCGACATCGTGCCGCCCCTCACGCCCTACTACGTGATGAAGGTGGGCGAGGATAGTGTTTTCAAACGCCCTTTTTCCTTCCCCGTGGCACCCCGAACGCGGCGGCCGACGCGCTTGAGTCGGTGTTTGAAGGTGGCTGAGATCCGTTGAGCGTTGACGGCGAAGCCGAAAGTCGTCTCTCTTGGGCGTCGTCTGCGGGTTATCCCTTGTCATCAGGCCGATTCCATCGGTCCCGCAAACCCCAGGCGCGGCCCATCCCCACGACCCGTGGCGCCGGACCGCTCGATCGATGGTGGTTGACTTCGCTCAGGCCGCTTGCAAGGCCTGGCCGCGGGCTGGCGCCCGAGGGGGTGCCCGCGCCTGCAGCCCCAGGTGCATGAGGATCTTCTCGATCACCGGTTGCTCCAGGATCGCCGCAATGACCTTGAGCTCGCCGCCGCAGTTCGGGCAGTGCTCCAGGTCGAGATCGAACACGCGCTTGAGCAGCTTGGCCCAGCTCAGCCGCACCGGGCGGTGGTGCGCACAGTTCGCCTCGCAATCGGCGGGTGGCGCGGCCTGCGCGGGCGCCTCGGCCTCTTGCGGAACCACCTGCGCGCGCAGCTTGGCGTTGGGTGCCAGCACACCATGGAAGCGGATCAGGTGCAGCCGAGGTCTGGGCACCAGCGCTGCCAGCCGCTGCATGAACTCCAGCGGCGACATGACCAGGTGCGTGGTGCCGTCGCGCCAGGCTGTCTTGAGCTTGAGCACCACCTGTCCGGCGGCGTTGGTCTGCACGCGCTCATTGGCCAGTGCCGGGCGGGTGATGTAGCGGCACAGTTGCTCCAGCGCCTGGCGGTCATCGGCGCCGCAGCGCACCGCGGCGTGCAGGCTGAAGCCGTTGCTGTCGGCACACAGCGTCTGCTTGAAGTCCGTATCCCTGGGCATGGCGCCCTGCACCGTCAGCACCTTCTGGCCGGCGCGCGGGCCGAAGGCGATCCGGTAGGTACACGCTGCGGCCTGCAGCGGCCTGAGCGCGCGGGCCTCGTCCGAATCGCCGTCGTTGTCGGCCATGTAGGTCGAACCCTCCTCTTCGACCAACACCCCCCGACGGGTGAGCAGCTTCATCATGCGGGTGATGATCTTGTGCAACACCGTCTGCAGCGCTTCGTCGGTCGGCGCTGGTACTTCGACGAATGCCGGCGCGCCGCCGGTGCCGCGCCGGTACACGCCGTCCAGCACCAGGCAGTGAAGGTGAATGTTGAGGTTGGCCGCGGACCCAAATCGTTGAATCAGCGTGACCGCGCCGCTGTCGGCCTCGTCTGCCTTCACGCCCGCCTGCTCGAGCAGGAACCGCGTGATCACGCGGTGCACGACCTGCAGCACGGGCGTCAGCAGCTTGGGCTGTGCGGCCAGCAGCAGGCGCAGCGGAATCGGCAGTGACAGCACCCACTGGCGCACCGGCACATGCTGCGATGACGTGGTCGACCAGATGCGCCGCCGTCTGGGCCATCCGCCGCGCACCGCACGACGGGCAAAACCCGCGGCGCTTGCAACTGAAGGCGACCAGCTTGTCGTGGCCGCAGTCACCGCAGCGCAGGCGCAGGAAGCCGTGGGCCAGGATGCCGCATTCGAGAAAGGCGTCGAACTCGTCTTTGACGAACTGCGGCAGGTCGGCGCCGGCCGCGTCTTCGGTCTGGGCGAAGAAGGTCGCGGCGTGCTGCCGTACCAGGCGGTACAGCGTGGTCTGCTCCGGGCGGTGGCGTTCGTAGTGGACCGGGGCGCCATGCGGCGCCCGCTGGGGCCGCCGGCCAATGGCTTGCACGCGAGGCTCCCGAGGTTGTGACCTCGGAGGCTCTCAGGCCCGGTAGCGAGCCTCAATCGCTCTGTGGGCTGCCTACCTCTGTGTGGCCACCTTCTGGTGACCACCCTGCGCTTGCTTGCGGCGCGAGGTCCCCGAGACGAGATGCCAGATGGCGCGTGGCCGCTCGGTGCGCGCGCTGCGCCGGCTCGAGCGGACCCTGGCCGACCTGGAGCACCTGCTGCCGGGGGCGGCGGTGGGGGCCGCGCGTCAGTCGCCGAGGTAGCGCGCCTGCAGGTGCGCGCGGTAATGCGCCGGGTTCAGCGGCTCGCCGCTGGCGCGCCGCACCAGCTCGTCGGTCGGCCACAGGCTGCCCTGGCTCCACAGGCGCGCGTGCAGCCAGCCGTAGACCGGCTGCAGGTCGCCGGCGCCGATGCGCGCATCGAACCCGGGCTGCTCGCGGCGCAGCGCGGCAAACCACTGCGCGGCGTACATCGCGCCCAGCGTGTAGCAGGGGAAGTAGCCGAACGCGCCCTCGGCCCAGTGCACGTCCTGCAGCGGGCCGTCGCGCAAGTCGCCGCGCGTGTCGATGCCCAGCAGGGCCTGCATCTTCGCGTCCCACAGCGCGGGCACGTCGTCGGCCTCGGCGTCGCCGGCGATCAGCGCGCGCTCGATCTCGTAGCGCAGGATGACATGCGCCGGGTAGCTCAGCTCGTCGGCGTCGACGCGGATGCGCCCGGGCTGCACGCGGGTCAGCAGGCGCTGCAGGTTGGCGGGCTCGAAGGCCGGCTGTGCGCCAAAGGCCTCGGCCAGCAGCGGCGCAAGCCGGCGCACCCAGCCCGGGTGCACGGCGAGCTGCATCTCGAAGGCCAGCGCGCGCGCGTCGCGTGGATCGCCATCGAGCGCGCGCGACCGGCGGGCTGCCCGCGCCAGGCCGGCGGCAGGTTCTGCTCGTAGCGCGCGTGGCCGCATTCGTGGATGGTGCCCATCAGGCTGCCGAGGAAGTCGTCGCCCGAGTACCGCGTCGTGATCCGCACGTCCTCGGGCACGCCGCCGCAGAACGGGTGCGCGCTGACGTCGAGGCGGCCGGCGTCGAAGTCGAAGCCCAGCTCGCGCAGCACGCGCTCGCACAGCCGGCGCTGCGCGTCGACGGCGAACGGGCCGCGCGGCGCCAGCACCGGCTCGCCGGCCTGGCGCTCGCGGACCTGCGCGATCAGCCCCGGCAGCCATTGCCAGAGGTCGGCAAACAGGCGGTCGACGACGGCGCTGCGCATGCCGGGCTCATAGCGGTCGATCAGCGCGTCGTACGGCGCGAGGCCGCCCGCATCCGACAGCCGCGCGGCCTCCTCGCGCACGATGGCGAGCACGGCGCGGAAGTTGACGACGAAGCCGGCCCAGTCGTTGGCCGCGCGCTGGCTGCGCCAGGCATGCTCGCAGCGCGCGCAGGCCTGCTCGCGCCGTGCGACCAGCGCCGCGGGCAGCGCGCTGGCCTGCCGCCAGTCGCGCTCGATCTCGCGCAGGTTGGCGCGCTGCGCCGGCGTCAGCGGCTCGCCCGCGGCACGCGCGATGCGCTCGCCGCGCGCCGGCTCGGCCTGCAGGCCTTGCAGCAGCGCGGCCAGCTCGGCCAGCGCCGCCGCGCGCGCCTCGTTGCCGCGCGGCGGCATCAGCGCGGCGCGGTCCCACTGCGCCAGCGCCTGCAGGTGCTCGAAGCGGTGCAGGCGCGCGCAGTCGGCGGCCAGCGCGTCGTAGGCGGGGGTGGTGGGGGTCATCGTCGGGCTCCTCGGTCCGGGCCTGGTCCAGCCTGCTGCCGCGTCACACCGGCAGCGGCCACGGCAGCACCCACAGCAGGGCGCCGACGTAGACCAGGTAGCGCAGAAACTTGCCGATCGCCATGTAGGCCACGCAGGGCCAGAACGGAAGCCGCAGCCAGCCGGCGACGCCGCACAGCGGGTCGCCGACGAAGGGCAGCCACGACAGCAGGCAGGCCGGCGGCCCCCAGCGCTGCAGCCAGGCCAGCGCGCGCGCGTCGCGCGGCGGGTGGTGGGTGACCTTCTCGTAGGCGCGCTCGGCGCCCCAGCCCATCGCGTAGGTGATGGCGCCACCCAGCGTATTGCCGGCGGTGGCCACGAGCAGCACCGGCCAGAACAGCGCCGGGTTGATCTCGACCACGCCCCAGACCACCGGCACGCTGGCCATCGGCAGCAGCGTGGCCGACAGCAGCGAGACGACGAAGACCGTGCCGAGGCCATGTTGGGGCAGCGCCAGCCAGGCCAGCAGCACCTGCACCCAGGGCGGAAAGGCGTCCATCGGCGCGCATTGTGGCCGCGGGGCCGGGGGCTATACTTTTTGTCCCCCCTGCCCACCCCCTCCCCCCACGCGATGAAGATCGGTGCCGTCGAGCTGCCGGCCGTGCCAGCCATTGGCCTGCGCCGGCCGCGGCCGGTCACGCTGGTCGCCGCGCCGATGGCCGGCGTCACCGACCGGCCGTTTCGCATGCTCTGCCGCCGCCTGGGCGCGCAGCATGCGGTCAGCGAGATGGTCACCAGCCGGCGCGAGCTGTGGGCCAGCCTGAAGACCTCGCGCCGCGCCGACCACGCCGGCGAGCCGGGGCCGGTGGCGGTGCAGATCGCCGGCGTCGACCCGGCCGAGATGGCCGACGCGGCGCGCCACAACGTCGAGCGCGGCGCGCAGATCATCGACATCAACATGGGCTGCCCGGCCAAGAAGGTCTGCCAGGCCTGGGCCGGCTCGGCGCTGATGCGCGACGAGGCGCTGGCCGCGCGCATCGTCGACGCGGTGGTCGCGGCCTGCACGCCGCTGGGCGTGCCGGTGACGCTGAAGATGCGCACCGGCTGGTGCGCCGGCGAGCGCAACGCGCTGGCCATCGCGCGGCGCGCGCAGGACAGCGGCGTCGCCCTGCTCACCGTGCACGGCCGCACGCGCGAGCAGGGCTACGCCGGCAGCGCCGAGTACGACACGATCGCCGCGGTCAAGGCCGCGCTCGCGATCCCGGTGGTCGCCAACGGCGACATCGACTCGCCGCAGCAGGCGCTGGCGGTACTCGACCATACCGGCGCCGACGCGGTGATGGTCGGCCGCGCCGCGCAGGGCCGGCCGTGGATCTTCGGCGACATCGCGCACTACCTGGCCACCGGCACGCTGCGCGCGCCGCCGACGCTGGCCGAGGTCCGGCAATGGCTGCTCGCGCACCTGCTCGACCATTACGCCTTCCACGGCGAGGCCCGCGGCGTGCGCAGCGCGCGCAAGCACATCGGCTGGGCGCTGCGCGCGCTGCCCGGCGGCGAGGCCCTGCGCCAGCGCCTGGTCGCGATCGACGACGCCGCGACCCAGCACCGCGTGCTGGCCGACGGCCTGGCCGCGCTGGCCGAGCGGCTGCCGCACTGGCCCGGCGCCGCAGTGCCCGCGGCGGCCAACGACGAAGCCCCGCTGCAGCAGCGCGCATGAACCGTCACAACGCGATCGAACAGTGCCTGCGCGACGCGCTCGCGCAATACTTCGACGACCTGCGCGGCACCGAGCCGCACGCGCTGCACGAGATGGTCCTGCGCGCCGTCGAGCGCCCGCTGCTCGAGGTCGTCATGCAGCGCGCCGAGGGCAACCAGAGCCGCGCCGCGCAGTGGCTGGGCATCAACCGCAACACGCTGCGCCGCAAGCTGCGCGAGCACCGCCTCCCCGAACCCTGATGGCCGCGCGCCGCACCCTGCACCGATGACCACCGCCCTGCTTTCGGTCTCCGACAAGACCGGCCTCGTCGACTTCGCCCGCGGCCTGCACGCGCTGGGCGTGCGGCTGCTTTCTACCGGCGGCACCGCGCGCCTGCTGGCCGAGGCCGGCCTGCCGGTGGTCGAGGTCGCC
>JGI24125J20156_1000377_pt1 | contig 11672 bp, 10 predicted proteins | sample Subbio12Aug_8Bad_FD_20156 | JGI IMG/M metagenome (IMG submission 20156) | reverse complement strand
GGCTCGATCCGCTCAAGCCGCTGGCGGGCGCGGTGCTGGCGCCCGCGCATGGCGTGCTTGTCGCCTCGGCCACGCTGGGGGAACCGCCCGAAGCAGCAGCGGGTGCAGGACATCTGCATGTGCATGCCCGGCTGTTCAGCGTGAAAAGCCCGTTTGAATATGCCCGGCAGGCGCGGGTCTTCATAGTCAACGACATCGTCCGCCACGATACGGCTTCGCTCGCCCACGCCTATGCCCGGCTGATCGAGGCGGCGGACGGCGGCACGCTCGGCCTGTTCACCGCAATTGCGCGGCTGCGCGCGGTGCATGCCCGACTGGCAGACCGGATGGCGCGCGCCGGGCTGCCGCTGTTTGCCCAGCATGTCGATGCGGTGGATACCGGCACGCTTGTCGACCTGTTCCGGGCCGATCCGCGCGCCACGCTGTTCGGCACCGATGCCCTGCGCGACGGGGTGGACGTGCCCGGCGAATCGCTCAGGCTCATCGTGTTCGAAGGGGTGCCATGGTCCCGCCCGACCATNTTGAACAGCGCGCGGCGCGCGGCTTTCGGGGGCAGGGCGCATGAGGAAATCCAGGTGAAGCAGCGCCTTGCCCAGGCGTTCGGGAGGCTGATCAGATCGGCCGATGATCGCGGCGCGTTCGTGCTGCTGGGCGCGGCCGTGCCGACGCGCCTGCTCTGCGCATTCCCGCCCGATGTCGAAGTGCGCCGGGTTTCGCTGGAAACCGCCGCGGCCGAAATCCGCGCCTTCCTGGCCGGGGATTGCGCGCCATCGCCGCCCCTCCTAGGAGAAGGCGACGGTGTGGGAGACCGGTTCGAACCATGAAGACCCTGAGCCTGTTGCGCCACGCCAAATCAAGTTGGGATGACCCGGTCGAGCGCGACTTCGACCGCCCGCTGAACGGCAGGGGCCACCGTGCTGCGCGCCGGATGGGCGAATGGCTGAAACAGAATGACGTTCGGTTCGATGCCGTCATCGCCTCGCCCGCATTGCGGGTCAGGCAGACGATCGAAGGCGTGGAAGCCGGCCTTGAAGCGCGGTTGCGTCCCGATTTCGACAAGCGGATCTACATGGCGTCGGCGGCGCTCCTGTTCGATGTTGTCCGTGATACCCCCGAAGGGGTCGGGCACCTCCTGCTGGTGGGTCACAACCCGGGTCTGGAGGACATGCTGCTGCTTGCAACCAGGGGCGACCGTTCGAAGCTGCGCAAGGAAGCCGAGCTGAAATATCCGACCGCCACCTTCGCCACCATCCGGCTGCCCGTCGGGCACTGGGCCAAGATCGAGGAGGGCGGATCAAGGCTTGTCGCCTTCGTCCGCCCGCGCGATCTCGACCCGGCGCTCGGGCCGGAAGACTGAGCGGGGGATCCATGCATGTGCCTGACCGCAGCACGGCCCTCGGGGCCGCAGCCGACACGCTTCTGAAACCGCTGATCGCGCTCGGCGCCTTTGCGCTCGGGGTGCTGGCTGTTGTCGGGCGGCTGGCGATCTTTGCCGCGCAGGCGGTCGCCCGTGCATTCACGCCACCCTGGTATCCTGCACGACTGCTGGAACAGATGGTGCTGATCGGCTGGTTCTCGCTTCCGGTCGTCGGCCTCACCGCACTGTTCACCGGCGCCGCGCTTGCCCAGCAGATCTATGTGGGCGGCCAGCGCTTTTCGGCGGAAGCGACCGTGCCTGCCGTCACCGTCATCGCGATCGTGCGCGAACTGGGGCCGGTTCTTGCCGGCCTGATGGTGGCCGGACGGGTTTCTTCTGCCATGGCGGCCGAACTTGCGACCATGCGGGTGACCGAACAGCTTGACGCCATGGTCACGCTGCGAACGGATCCGTGGCGCTACCTGATCGTGCCACGCATCATCGCGTCCACCATCATGCTCCCCTTTCTCGTGCTTGTCGCCAACATCATCGGGGTTCTGGGCGGCTATGCGCTGGCAACCGGGCGGCTGGGCTTCAACGCCGCCGCCTACCTCGCCACGACGCGCCGCTACCTCGAAACCGAGGACATCGTGTCGAGCCTGGTGAAGGCAGCGGTGTTCGGATTCCTGCTCGCACTGGCGGGCTGCTACCATGGTTTTCGCTCTTCGGGCGGGGCGGCTGGTGTCGGCCGGGCGACCACCAACGCTGTCGTGGCGGCCTTCGTGCTGATCCTGCTGTTCAACCTTATCATAACCATATTGGCCTTCAATTCGTGACCGGCAGGATCGTCATCCGGGGTCTGGTCAAGGCCTTCGGGTCCAGGCATGTGCTCGAGGGCGTCGATCTTCGTGTCGCGAAGGGGGAATCGCTGGTCATCATCGGCGGTTCGGGCAGCGGCAAGTCGGTCATGCTGAAAATCATATTGGGCCTCATCAGGCCTGACGCGGGCTCCATCCTGCTCGACGGGCAGGAACTTGTCGGCCTGAAAGGCAGGGCGCAGGAAACTGCGCGCGCGCACTTCGGCATGCTGTTCCAGGGCGGGGCCCTGTTCGACAGCCTGCCCGTGTGGCGCAACGTGACCTTCGCGTTGACTCACGGGAAGCCGGGCGGGGGGAAGGTCATGCATGCGCTCGCCGTCAGGGTGCTGGCGCAGGTGGGGCTGGAGGCCCGGGTTGCGGATCTGAAGCCGGCGGAGCTTTCAGGCGGGATGCAAAAGCGCGTGGCCCTGGCGCGCGCGATTGCCGCAAATCCGGAAATTCTCTTCTTCGACGAGCCGACAGCCGGCCTCGATCCGATCCGGGCGGGCACCATCAATGCCCTGATCCGCGAACGGGTTGCAGCGCTTGGCGCAACGGCGATCACCATCACCCACGACATGGCATCCGCGCGCAGGATCGCGGACCGGGTAGCGATGCTGCATGACGGAAGGATCATCTGGGAGGGGCCTGTTTCCGCAATGGATTCCAGCGGCAACCCCTTTGTCGACCAGTTCGTCCACGGCCGGGCGGAAGGCCCCGTCGGCACCGCCGTCACCGGCTGAACCGATTCGCGGCCCCGACCGGGCCGGCCCAAGCGGTGCCACGGGCGGGCCATATCGCAGATATCCTGCTGAAATATATTAATAATCGTCCCGTTACAATGATTTACTTCCCCCGCAGGCAGAGCTGATGCTTGCTGTCGCCAACGGTTGTGGAGGGTCACAGCCGGGGACGGAGATTTCAGAAAATGGATGGGCATATGTCCACTACCCGGATTCTGCTTCTTGCAATTGCCCTTGGCTTTGCGGCGGGATTCTCGTGGGTCGTCCTGACGAGCGGCACCACGGCAAGCCCTGAGGTCTTTGGGGTCTACGCCGGAACCGACTGATCCTCGCCCGACAGCGCCGGTCTGGGCCGGGTTTCATGGTCTGGCCGGCTGCCGGTCGAGCCTTCTTCCAGGGTCTGTTGCGACCACAGGTCCGCATAGGCGCCGCCGGCTGCCAGAAGTTCCGCATGGCGCCCCCGTTCCACGATCCGGCCGTCGGCCATCACCAGGATCTGGTCGGCATCGACAATGGTGGAAAGCCGGTGCGCGATGACCAGTGTCGTGCGGCCGCGGCCGACAAGGTCCAGCGCATCCTGGATTCCGGCCTCGGTCGCGCTGTCGAGCGCGCTGGTCGCCTCGTCGAGGATCAGCAGCGGCGGGTTCTTCAGCAGCGTTCGCGCAATCGCCACGCGCTGCTTTTCGCCACCTGAAAGCTTCAGGCCCCGCTCGCCCACCATCGTTGCATAACCATCGGGCAGCCGCTGCACGAAGTCGTGGATCTGCGCCTTTCTTGCGGCGGCCTCGATCTCGTCGTGCGTCGCGCCCTCGCGACCGTAGCCGATGTTGAAGGCGATGGTGTCGTTGAACAGCACGGTATCCTGCGGAACGATCCCGATGGCAGCGCGCAGGCTTTCCTGTGTCACCTCGCGGACATCCTGCCCGTCGATCAGAACATGGCCCGTGCCGACTTCGTAGAAGCGGAAGAGGATGCGCGCGAGCGTGGATTTCCCGGCGCCCGACTGCCCGACGATGGCCGTGCGCGTGCCTGCCGGCACCTCGAAGCTGACCCCTTTCAGGATCTGCCGGCGCGGATCATAGGAGAAATGCACATCCTGGAAACTGACGGCCCCGCCGCGCACTGCAAGCGCCCGGGCGTCCGGCGAATCGATGATTGCCGGCGGCGTGTCCAGCAGCCCGAACATCGCCTCCATGTCGATGAGACCCTGCTTCACTTCGCGGTACACCATCCCCAGCATGTCCAGTGGCCGGAACAGCTGGGCAAGCAGGGTGTTCACCAGCACGATGTCGCCCGGCGTGAAGCGCCCCTGCGCCCAGCCATGGACGGTGAAGGCCATGGCGCCTGCCATCATCAGGTTGGTGATTGCGGACTGGCCGATGTTCAGCCAGGCGAGCGAGGCTTCCGATCTGGTCGCGGCATCGGCAAAGCGCCGGGCTGCGCGCTCATAGCGCCGGGCTTCCACGCCTTCTGCGTTGAAATACTTTACCGTTTCGAAATTCAGCAGGGAATCGACCGCGCGGGCGGACACCTTGTTGTCCAGATCCACCGTCTGGCGCCGAAGTTCGGTGCGCCAGCGGGTTATCGCCCATGTGAACCAGCAATAGGCCACCACCATGACAAGGGTGGCAACCACCAGCTCCATGCCCAGGAGGGTGCCNAATATCACCAGCACCGCCGTCAGCTCGATGATGACAGGGGCGAGGTTGAACAGCAGCAGGTAGAGCATCAGGTCGATGGATTTCGCACCCCGCTCGATGGTGCGGGCAAGCGAGCCGGTCTTGCGCTCCAGGTGGAATTGCAGCGGCAGCCGGTGGAGGTGGCGGAATACCGCCACTGCAAGCTCCCGCGTGGCTTCCTGGCCGACCCTTTCGAAGATCGCGTTCCTGAGGTTGTCGAACAGCACCGCCCCGAACCGCGCGGCGGCATAGGCCCAGACCAGCGCGACGATGACCCACACCGCCTCGGCTTGCCTTGAGGCGCCGGCCATCGCATCGATTATCGCCTTGTAGGCAAAAGGCATGGTGAGAAGCACGGCCTTGGCCACAAGCACCAGCAGCAGCGCCGTGACCACGCGCGCCTTCAGCAGCGGACGCCCCGCCGGCCACAGATAGGGCAGGAAGCGTTTCAGCGTCGCGAAATCCGCGTCGCCCTGCGCGGCTTCAGGGGCCGTATGGCCAGACGGGGGGCTCATCGCTCACTCCCTGCCGCAATCTTCCCCCGAGGCCAAGCCGAGGACTTGTCGCGCACCGGATCGCAGGCCACATGGACGGCATGACAACGCCAGCCACCCCGCCCATGCAGGCCGTGATAGTCCCGGTCACGCCGCTGCAGCAGAATTGCACGCTGATATGGTGCACCGAAACGATGCAGGGCGCCTTCACCGACCCGGGCGGCGATCTCGACCATCTGATGAAGGCGGCGGCTGAAAATGGCGTCACCATCGAGAAGCTGCTCGTCACCCACGGCCATATCGATCATTGCGGCCTGACGGGCGTGCTGGCCGAGCGGCTTGGCGTGCCCATCGAGGGGCCGCACCCCGACGACAAGTTCTGGATCGACATGAACCCGAGCGTGGGTGCGCAATATGGCATTGCCGGGGCCACCGCCTTCGAGCCGGACCGCTGGCTGCACGATGGTGATCAGGTGACGGTCGGCAACCTTGTTCTCGATGTCTATCATTGCCCCGGCCACACGCCGGGCCATGTGATATTCCACCATGCGCCTTCCAGCCTGGCGATCGTGGGCGACGTGCTGTTCCAGGGCTCGGTCGGCCGGACGGATTTTCCAAGGGGCGATTTCCAGCAGTTGGTGAACAGCATCACCTCGCGGCTCTGGCCGCTTGGCAACCAGACAATGTTCGTCCCCGGCCACGGCCCGGTCAGCACTTTTGGCCGCGAGCGGCAGACCAACCCCTTCGTGGGCGACGCCGTCCTCTGAGGAGTTCCGTTTCCCCGGAAGCAGGGGAAGATGGGATGCCCGCTTCGTTTCAGGGCCAGCGGGATATGATATCGGCCGGCAAGGGCCGGGGGCGTTCCTCCAGCGGGCGCGAGGCGCTCCCCAGGAAAAAGTAGCCCGCGACCTTGCCGCCCGGAACGCCAAGTTCATCCGCAATTCCCGGAAGATAAGCGGGTGCGCCCGTCAGCCAGTTGCCCGCGAACCCCATGGCATGCGCGGCCATCAGCAGCGACTGGGCGGCGGCGCCGGCGGAAAGCTCCTGTTCCCAGCGAGGTATGTGGCTTTCGCGCGGCGCCGAGATCAGTGCGACGAGGGTAGGCGCCTGCCGCGCAAAGGCGGCCAGCGCTTCCAGTTCCAGCCGGCCGGGCGCCGGCCTGTCGGCCCGGTATAGCCGCTCCAGCAGGGCAGCGAATGCCCCCCGGTCGGCGATCACGACAAAGCGCCACGGGGCCAGCTTGCCATGATCGGGAACCCGGCTGGCGGCCGACAATATGGTATCCAGTTCGGTGGGCGTCGGCCCCGGCTCCACCAGTTCGCGTGCCTTGCCCGACCGGCGCGTCAGGCACAGCGAAAGTGCAGTCGAGCGGTCATTGAAAAGAGACTGTTGCATGGGCGCGTTCTTGGCACAGCAGCACAAGGCAGGCTAGGCTGTCTGCGATGCCCGAAATTCCCGCATATTTTCCGTCCATCGGCGCTGAAACAATCTTCGTTTCGGGCCGCGCGATCACGCCCGCCGCCGGGTCCGAAGCGTTCGGGGCCATCCGGCTGGATGCCGATGCGCTCCGGCCCGCCTCGGGCCGGATCGAGGATGCAGTCCGCAACCTGGGCGGACTGCAGCTGTTCCGTGCCAGTTCCACCCGCACGTCGAGCCCGACGGCAGACGGACTGACTGCACGCGGCCTGGCGGGGAATGCCGCAAGCCGGATCCTTGTCACGCTGGACGGCGTTCCGCTGGCGGATCCGTTTTTCGGCTTTGTTGCCTGGGGCAGCCTCGTCGGTCGTCCGGTCGGCTCGGCTGAACTGGTGCGCGGGGGCGGGCTGGGCGGCCCGGGCGCGCTGGCGGGAACACTGGCGCTGGAAAGCGCGCCTGCCCGGACCGAAGGCCGGCTTCGCGGCGGCAGCAGGGGCTCGTTCGACGGCAGCGCTTCGCTTGCTGTTCCCGTGCAGGGTGGCGGTCTTTCGCTGTTCGGCGGATTCGCGCGCGGAGACGGCCATCTGCTGGTCGATGCCCCCGGCCCGGCTGATGTCGCGTCGCGCTACAGCCAATGGGTTGCAGGCAGCCGCATGCTGGCCGAGCAGGGCGATCTGCGTTTGGCTGCGGCCGTATCCGTGTTTCAGGACCAGCGCCTTCGCGGCGTGCAGGGCGCGGGCATCGAAAGCCATGGCGCTGATGCCAGCCTGCGTATCATACGGGAAGGCGGGTGGCGCATCGATGGCCTGCTCCATGCCCAGCTTCGCGACTTCACGACCGTCATCCGCACGCTCGATCCCGGCCGCGTGGTCGCGACAACCGCCCTCGACCAGATGAAGACGCCGGCGTCGGGATGGGGTGTCAGGCTCGCGGTGGAGCCGCCGCTCGGCGAAGATGCAGCCCTGCTGCTGGGCGCGGAGTGGCGCCTGGCCGAAGGTTTCACGACCGAACGGTTCCGCTATGTTGCAGGCCAGCCTACCCGGCAGCGCCGCGCCGGCGGCGACCAGGCCGTAGCCGGCCTGTTCGCCGATGCCAGCCTGCGCGCAAGCACCGAATTGCTGCTCACGGCCGCCGGTCGGGTCGATCGCTGGAACCTGGGCGCAGGATCCTTGCGGGAAATCGATCTCGCCAGCGGAGCAGCCACTCTCGATCGGCCCAGCCCGTCGCGCACCGGCACAAAGGCCAGCGGGCGGCTAGGGGCGCTGTGGCGACCGGTTCCGGCCACCCGCCTGCGCGCCGCTGCTTATCGCGGCTGGCGCCTTCCCACGCTCAACGAACTGCACCGGCCGTTTCGCGCGGGGCTGGATGCAACGGCCGCCAATCCGGCGCTCGATCCTGAGCAGCTGACGGGGGTAGAGGCCAGCATCGGCTGGCAGCCGGTCGCCGCGATCGATTTCTCGGCGACGCTCTTTGCCAACCGGCTGGACAATGCGATCAGCAATGTGACGCTCGGGCGGGGGCCGGGCGTCTTTCCCGGCGTCGGCTTCATCCCCGCGGGCGGCCATTATCGCCAGCGCCAGAATCTGGAACAAATCCAGAGCAGGGGCCTTGAGGCCGATGCACGGATTTCAGCCGGCGCAACCGGGCTGCGCGGGAGCCTTGCCTTTGTCGATGCCGGGGTGCGCGGCGGGGGGCTGGACGGCCTGGCGCCGGCGCAGGCGCCCGAGTTCAGCGGCAGCCTCACGCTTTTCCATCGGATCGACAGGTTTCAGGGATCGGCCACGCTGCGCCACATCGGCGCGCGCTTCGAGGACGATCAGAACAGGCGGACGCTGCCCGCCGCCACCACGCTCGACACCGAAATCAGGATCGCGCTCGGCTCGAACATCTATCTGGAAGCGGCGGCGGAGAATCTGCTGGATGCCGATATCGCGTCCGGCTTTTCCGGCGCGCAGCTGGAACGCGGCCAGCCGCGAACCCTGTGGTTCGGCCTCAGAGTGGGCGGAAGCTGAAGCTGTTCCGACGCTTGCCGCCTATTCCGAAGGGTGCCTTCACGTCGGTCGCCGATGTCTGGGCCACAAGGAAAGGGTGCGCGGCGCCGTGCCGATAGTGGCTGGTCACTTCGAAGTGGTTCATCGTGGCAATGCCGCGGATCCTGAACGGCGCGGCCGCAAAGATGCGGACCTTGCTGATCAGTGGCTTTCCGCCCACCTCCTCTATCGTGGCTTCAGCCGAAAGGCTGGCCGAAATGTCGCCGCCCGGCGTCAGCACGGCACCGGCTGGAAGGCTGTTCCACCGATAGACAATGCGGCCTTCGGTCTCGGTCCGGTGCTCCGGGGTGCCCCCCAGAACTTTGTGCAGGCGATGAAAGCCGGGCACCGGCCCATCGGCATTGGCCCTGCGGTGGCGTCTGGTTTCGTCTGCGGTGGGTGGGCGGCCATCGATGCTGACAAGGGCCCAGCTGCCCGATGCGCCGTCGCGCGGCACGAAGCGATCGATCACGACCGCAGGCTCCTTGTCGGGATCTGCCCGAAGTTCCGCGCGTGCGGTACGCTCGAACGCCACAACGGGCGCTTTGGCCGAATCGGCCAGTATCTGCTGCAGCACAGGGTCTGGCCGCACCGCAGCAGGCGCCGCCACGGGAGAGAGGGCAAGGATGGCAGCAGCCAGCAGGGCAGGGCGCATTGAATTCCTCTGGAGTTCAGGAATGGGGAGTCATACGATAGCCACGGCATGTGTTCCGCCCATTAACGGCGGGTGATCTGCCAGCCACAATGGCCTCAGCTGTCCAGGAAACTGCGCATCTTGCGACTGCGNGACGGGTGCTTCAGCTTCCTGAGCGCNTTTGCCTCGATCTGCCGGATACGCTCGCGCGTTACCGAGAATTGCTGGCCGACTTCCTCCAGCGTGTGATCGGTGTTCATTCCGATCCCGAAACGCATGCGCAACACGCGCTCCTCGCGCGGGGTCAGGCTGGCCAGAACCCGTGTCACGGTTTCCTTCAGATTGGCGTGGATAGCCGCATCCACCGGGATCACGGCATTCTTGTCCTCGATGAAGTCGCCCAGATGGCTGTCCTCCTCGTCGCCGATGGGCGTTTCGAGGCTGATCGGCTCTTTTGCGATTTTCAGCACCTTGCGCACCTTGTCGAGCGGCATCGAAAGCCGCTCGGCAAGCTCTTCGGGGGTCGCTTCGCGCCCGGTCTCGTGCAGATACTGGCGGCTGGCGCGCACCAGCTTGTTGATCGTCTCGATCATGTGGACAGGGATGCGGATGGTCCGCGCCTGATCGGCGATGCTGCGCGTGATGGCCTGACGGATCCACCATGTGGCGTAGGTGGAGAATTTGTAGCCGCGCCGATACTCGAACTTGTCCACTGCCTTCATCAGGCCGATATTCCCTTCCTGGATCAGATCCAGAAACTGCAGGCCGCGGTTGGTGTATTTCTTGGCGATGGAAATGACGAGGCGCAGGTTTGCTTCCACCATCTCCTTCTTGGCGATTCGCGCTTCGCGTTCGCCCTTTTGCACCACGTTCACGATCCGGCGATATTCTCCCAGATCAACGCCCGTCTCGGCAGCGATATCGCCCAGTTCATTGCGGATCCGGTCGACCTCGCGCACTTCGGCGGCGGCAAAGGCCGCCCACTTNCTGTCGCGCCCGGCGTTGGCGGGCAGCCAGGCTTCATCCAGCTCGCGCCCGACATAGCTGTCCAGGAAGTCCCTGCGGTTGATCTTGTGGCGGTCTGCCAGCTTCAGCATCTGTCCGCCCAGCGTCATCAGCCGGCGGTTGAAGCTGTAGAGATGCTCGACCAGCTGCTCGATCTTGGCGTTGGTGAACTGCACTGCGGCGATCTGGTGGGTCAGCTCGATCCGCAGCTTCTGATATTTCTTTTCGTCGGCTGCGGGAAATCCCTCGCCGACGGCCAGCGCCTGCATCCGGGCCTGTTGCAGCCTGTGGAACTTGGAATAGCTTGCCTCGATCGCGGCGAAGGTTTCCAGCGCCTGCGGCTTCAGCGTTTCCTCCATGGCGGCAAGGCTCATGCCGCCTTCGTCCTCCTCTTCCTCGAAGACCGGGGGCGGTGTGCGGCGTTCCGTCAGCGCGTCCTCGTCGTCGGGCGCGGCGGGCGGTTCCTCGGCTTCCGCCTCGTCCTTGAACGCTACCGGCAGGTCGGTCGCCCCGGATTCTTCCTCGCCCTCTTCGGTTGTCGGCTTGGCCAGCATGGCTTCCAGATCGAGGATCTCGCGCAGCTGCATCCGGCCTTCGTTCAGTGCGCGCGACCAGTCGATGATGGCGGCAAAGGTCATCGGGCTTTCGCACAGCCCGGCGATCATCGTGTCCCGCCCGGCCTCGATCCGCTTGGCGATCGCGATCTCGCCCTCGCGCGACAGCAGCTCTACTGCCCCCATTTCGCGCAGATACATGCGGACAGGGTCGTCGGTGCGATCCAGCTTTTCCCTCGGAGTAGCCGCCACCGGGGCCGGGCCGATCGGGTCGACCTCCACTTCCTCGGCAGCCTCCTCCTCCTCGGGATCGGCCTCCTCGACCGTATCCTCGTTCTCGACAATGTTGATCCCAAGGTCGCTCAGCGCGGACATCACGTCCTCGATCTGCTCGGAGCTCATCTGGTCCTGCGGCAGGGCCTTGTTCAGCTCGTCATAGGTCAGCCAACCGCGCTTTTTCGCCTTGGCAATCAGCCGCTTCAGCGTTGTTTCGTTCAGGTCGATGACGGGAGCGCCATCGCCCTCGGGCTTCTCGGTCGTGTCGCCATCAAATGCGGGCTTTGCCATGCCTGTCCTATGCTGTTTCAGGCGCGAGGGGCAGGCCGGCCATCACGCCGGGGGCCCATCACACCAGGTCATCGTCTCGTCCAAGAGCAGCAGCGGCTCTCATGCGTTCGCCATGCGTCAATGCGTTAGCGCGGTTCTGCTCAAAGGCTTCTTCCCACGATTCGGCCCACGATTCGGCCCGCGATTCAGCATTGCCCGGATAATCATACCGCCTGTCTCGCTGCGCTATGTGGTGCGACTCGGCGATCGACGCAAGTGCAGTTGCGATTCGCGCCCCGAAGTCGTGCGAATCCGCACCGCCGAGGCTCAGCGGCCGGTAGCCTGTCAGCAGTCCGC
>JGI24125J20156_1000371_pt1 | contig 11777 bp, 8 predicted proteins | sample Subbio12Aug_8Bad_FD_20156 | JGI IMG/M metagenome (IMG submission 20156) | reverse complement strand
GGCTGGCGCAGCCGCTGGCGCTCATCGATGGCCGGTTCCGGCTGGCCAATGGCGCGCCGCTCGTCGTCGCCGCCACTGCGCAAGAAGCAACCGGCGAACTCGGCTTCGACCTTGGCGGGATGTCGTTCGCGGCCTTCCACCGCCGCGACGCCGGCAACATCCCGGGCCTGTCGGATAGCGGGGCCGCCTTCACCGTCCGCCGCTATTTCTAGAGCGAGTCTCGNTCCGAGAGCATCAGATCGNCCGCTCCATNTTTTTGTTGTTCCGCATGGCCTTCCGATGCCGGCGATTCCGCCAGATCGGAACATGCTCCAGAGCATGCANCCGGCAAGGTGCATTGCGGCAATTTCCGCGCTAATCCCCCGCCATGACCTGGATAGACATGCGCCCCGCCGGCGACACCGCCCTTTCGCTCGAACTCTCCCCGCCGGTCTGTGTCGGCCCCGCCGACCGGCTGTTCATGTTCGGCGGCGTTGGCCTGGGGGCCAGCCTCGAAGCACTGGAAACCGTCGTCGGCCGTCCGGTCGTCTGGGCGTCGGCCCAGTATGAAAGCTATGCCCGCCCCGGCGAGACCGTCACCTTCACGGTCGACGAGCGCGTGCGCGGCAACCAGGTAAGCCAGGCGCGCGTGACGGCGACCGCTGGTGGCCGCGAGGTTCTGACCGTGGTCTCGGCGCTCGGCCAGCGCGAAATGGCAGTCCGCGGGCAGTGGACGCTTGCGCCGCGGGTTCCACCGCCCGATGATTGCGCGCCGCGCCAGCTTTGGCCCGGCCGCCACCCTGACGACATTCACAGCCGGATCGATTTCCGCATCGCCAGGGGTTCGATGCACGGCCCACGCGCCGGCGGCGGCCCCGCGCCTGACGGCAACATCATAATGTGGGCGCGCCCCAATCCGGCCGTTTTGGGCGACGACGCCGTCATCGACACCAGGTTCGTCGCGATCGTCGCCGATTATGTGCCCAGCGGCGTCGGCCCGTCGCTCGGCCGCGATGCCGGCGGCAACAGCCTCGACAACTCGATACGCTTCCACCGCATGATCGAAACCGAATGGCTGCTGTGCGATGTGCAGATCCATGGGATCGCCAACGGCTTCGCGCACGGCAGGATGCATATTTTCGCACAGACGGGCGAACTCATCGCCACGGCGTCCCAAAGCCTCATCCTTCGATTGTGGGACTGAACGCACGGGCCCGGTCGGCGGGGCGCGCGGGCGTCAGGCCACTTCGCCGGCCCAGCTGTCGCGCAGTTCCCGCTTCAGTATCTTGCCGATGACGCTGCGGGGCAGTTCGTCCACAATCTGCACGGCGGCAAGGCGCTGAACCTTGCCGAGGCGCCTGTTGGCCCATTCGCGCACTGCATCGGGCGTGGTGCCCGATGCCACCACGAACGCCACGGGCGTTTCCCCCCAGGCTTTGCTGGGAACCCCCACCACGGCGCAGTCCCTGACGGCGGGATGTCCGGCCAGAACCTGCTCGATGTCGGCGGGATAGATGTTGAAACCGCCCGATATGATCATGTCCTTGGCGCGGCCGACCAGCTCGATGAACCCGTCCGCGTCGCGCCGCGCAAGGTCTCCGGTGCGGATGAAGATCCGGCCGTCCGGGTGAACCCACTGGGCGGCCCTGGTCGCTTCGGGCCGGTTGGCGTAGCCCGACATGGTGGCGCCCGAGAAGCCGACGATCTCGCCGATCTCGCCGATGTCGGCCGGCGTGCCGTCGTCCTTCACCAGCATCAGTTCATGCCCTGGAATGGGGTGGCCGATGGTGTGCAGCTTGGTCGGATTGGTGTGGGCGACGAGCACGGTGCCGCCGCCGCCTTCCGTCATGCCCCAATATTCGATGAGGCCGCCGGGCCAGCGCTGCAGGATGTCGGCCTTCAGGGCTGCATCGAATGGAGCGGAGGTGCAGAATTTCATCTGGTAGCTGGAAAGGTCGAAGCTGCCGAAATCGGGCAGATCCATGATGCGCCGATACTGCACCGGAACAAGCATGGAGTGGGTGGCGCGCACCTTCTGCGCCAGTTCGAGGAAGCCGCGCGCGTCGAACTTCGGCATCATCACCAGATGCCCGCCCCAGGCAAGGCAGGGCAGCGCCGAGACGAGGGTGGTGTTGGAATAGAGCGGGGTCGCCAAAAGGCAGACCGCGTCCGGCCCGTAGCCCACCGGCAGGCCGCCAAGCAGATGGGCCCAGCGCATGCGCCAGCTGTGGATGATGCCCTTGGGAACGCCGGTGGTGCCGCTGGAATAGATGATGTTGAACGGCAGCGGCAGCAGCGCCTCGTCCGGCATGTCGAGCGGCGCGGGCGGCGCACTGTCCAGCCAGCCGTCCAGCGCCTCGATGACGATCCTGCGGGCGGGAATGTCGGTGTCGGCGAGCGCTTGGGCGTTGGTTTCATCGACAAACAGTATCGGCGCGCCGCTGTCGGCGACCATGGCGGCGAGCTGTTCCGTCGTCGCCGAGGGCGGCATGGGGGCGACCGCAACGCCGGCCATGAGCGCGCCCATGTAAAGCACGACATAATCCGTGCTGGTGCCCGAAATGATGGCAATGGCGCTGCCCACCGGCACGCCGTCGCGCTGCAGGCTGGCGGCGACCTGCGATGCGCGGGCGGCAAGCCGGCCCCAGCCGAGATGGGAATCGCCGACCGTCACGGCCGGCGCATCGGGGCGCGTGCGCCCGTGCCCGGCGACCAGATCATTTATGCGGCGGAAATCGGGCGCGCTGGTCATGCCAGAAGGCTCCTGAGTGCTGCGACCAGCGCCAGCGGCTGGTCGGCCATGACATGGTGATGGGCTTCGGGCAGCCCCACGAAGCGCGTGCCCGCCGGCAGCAGTTCGCGGATACGCTTGACAACGCCATGCTCGGCAAGGACAGACCGCTCGCCCCAGACGTACGACAGCGGCACCGGAATCGCGCCGAGCGTTTGTTCCATCTCGACATGCTCGAAGCGGGACCAGAGCCAGGGGTCGAACTTCCATGTCCAGCCGCCCTCGACCTGCCTGAGCGAGGTTCGGGCGATGAAATCGGCGATATAGAGATTGGGCGATGGCTGCACCGGCGCCCAGCGGAAGCGCGCAAGGGCATCTGCCAGGGTCGGGTAGATGCGGTGGGGCTGGGGATTTTCGCGCCTGGGCGGCCGGCGATCATCCCCGAACGGCGTGTCGATCACGATGGCCTGGGCTATCCGGCCGGAATGCCAGGCACCCAGCAGCGCCGCCGGCATGCCGCCAAAGCTGTGGCCTGCAACCGCGAACCGGGCACCAAGCCCGCCTGCATCGGCGACCGCCAGCGCTTCCCGGACGAACTGGCCTGCGGTGTAGCCGGGCCGATGGTCGCTGCCGCCCATGCCCGACCAGCTCATGGCGACAACGCGGTGTGTGCCCGACAGAAAGGGTGCGATGAAGCGCCACCAGTCCGCATTGGCGCCATTGCCGTGCAGCAGCAGGAGCCCGGGCCTGCCGCGCGCGCCCCAGGCGAGCCACTCGACGCCGGCGCCTTCCACCAGCAGCCGGCTGCGTTCGTGCGGGGTGTCGATCGCGTTGCGGAACCAGTGCGGGGCATCGGGCGTTTTTCCCGCCAGCGGGCCCAGCGGCGACATCAGCCGTGCATCGTCTGATGCTATCGCAAAAGGCGTGGGTTCGTCCGTCGGGCCCATGTCCCCGGCTGCGGCTTCAGCCATAGGTGCGCGGCTGCCACCAGGGATAGAAATCCGGCATATCTTGCGACACCTTGTCGGGAAAGGCGGCGGGCCGCTTCTCGAGGAAGCTCATCACGCCCTCCTTCGCATCGGCCTGCCGGCCGCGGGCATAGATGGCGCGGCTGTCCAGCTTGTGCGCTTCCATCGGATGGTCCGCGCCGAGCATGCGCCAGAGCATCTGCCGTGTGAGCGCAACCGAAACCGCCGCGCTGTTTTCGGCGATCTCGCGCGCGAGGGCGGTAGCCGTTTCCAGCAGATCTTCGGGCGCAACGACCCGGCTGACGAGACGGCCGGCCAGGGCCTCGTCGGCGCCGAACACCCGCCCCGTCGCGCACCATTCCATGGCCTGCGAAATGCCGACAAGGCGCGGCAGGAACCAGCTGGACGCGGCTTCGGGAACGATTCCGCGACGGGCAAAGACAAAGCCGAACTTCGCGGCATTGCTGGCTATCCGGATGTCCATCGGCAACTGCATCGTCACGCCGATGCCGACGGCCGCGCCATTGATGGCGCCGATGACGGGCTTCAGGCTCTCGAAGATCCTCAGGGTCACGCGGCCGCCGCCGTCGCGCACCGCTTCGTGGGCATAATCCACGCTGCCATCGGCCCGCACAGGCGAACCATGGCCCGTGCGCGAGCTGAGATCATCGGACCGGGCGTCGTAATCGAAGGTCCGGGCACCGGCCGAAAGATCCGCGCCGGCGCAGAAGGCCCGGCCGGCACCCGTGACGATCACGGCGCGGACATCATCGCGTGCGTCGGTCTCGTCGAAGGCCGCGATGATTTCCTGCATCATCGTTCCGGTGAAGGCGTTCAGCTTGTCAGGCCGGTTCAGCGTCAGCGTCGCGACGCCGCCGGCGACCTCAAGGATCGTTTCCTGCCGATCTGCCATCACAGCCGTTCCACGATCGTCGCGTTCGCAAGGCCGCCGCCCTCGCACATGGTCTGCAGGCCATAACGCTTGCCGCGCGCCCTGAGGGCATGCACCAGCGTCGCCATCAGCTTGGTGCCCGAAGCGCCCAGCGGATGACCGAGCGCAATCGCGCCGCCGTTGACGTTCAGGCGATCCGGGTCTGCGCCGGTCTGCTGCAGCCAGGCCATGGGCACGCTGGCGAAGGCCTCGTTCACTTCGTGAAGGTCGATGTCGTCGATCTTCATGCCTGCCCTGGCGAGCGCGCGGCGGGTGGCAAGGATCGGGGCTTCCAGCATGATGACCGGATCCTCGCCCACCACGGTCATCTGGTGAATGCGCGCCAGCGGCTCTACCCCGAGCGCCTTCAGCCCGCGCTCGTTGACGATGAGCACGCCGGACGCCCCGTCGCAGATCTGGGACGAGGTGGCCGCCGTCAGCCGGCCGCCTTCGGACAGCAGCTTCACCGCCCTTGTCGCTTCCAGGGTCGCTTCGAAGCGGATGCCTTCGTCGGCGATGTGCCGGACCGGGTTGTTTTCGGTATCGAGGCCGGTCACCGGCACGATTTCGGCATCGAATGCGCCCGCCTTCGTGGCGGTCGCGCCCTTGCGCTGGCTTTCATAGCCGAATTCGTCGAGCGCATCCTTCGAGAGATCATATTTCTTCGCGATCATCTCGGCGCCCATGAACTGGCTGAACTGGATGCCGGGATAGCGCTTCTGAATCGCCGGGCTCATGTAGGTTCCGGCCCCGGCGTCGATCGCAAGCCTGGTCGGCAGGGCCATCGGCACCCGCGTCATGCTTTCGACCCCGGCGGCGATCACCACGTCCATCTGGCCCGACATCACGGTGGCAGCGGCAAAGCTGATCGCCTGCTGCGAGCTGCCGCACTGCCGGTCGACCGAAGTGCCCGGCACCGATTCGGGAAGCGAGGATGCAAGCACCGCGTTGCGCGCGACGTTCGTGCTCTGCTGCCCGAACTGACCGACGCAGCCCATGATCACATCCTCGACCAGCGCAGGGTCGAAGCCGGCGACAAGATCGTCGAGCACCTGCGCGGCGAGATCGGCCGGATGCCAGTCCCTGAGCCGTCCGCCCTTGCGTCCCCCGGCGGTCCGCCGCGCCTTCACGATATAGGCTTCACCCATGATCATCTCTCCGTTACTGCCATGCTCCACGTTTCCATGCGCTCCCTTTGCGCGCCTGTCCCCTCGCACTCTTGCCAAGGACAGCTTGCCAAGGCCAGCGCCGGCAGGTGAAGCCGGGGGGAGAGAAGATGCGATGCGGAAGTTCCTGATCGGATTGCTGCTGCTGGCGGCGATTTTCGGTGGCGCATTTGCCGTGCTGCGCGGCCCGGTGGAACAGACCGGGACGGCGGCGCTGAAAGCCTTTCCGATCTACAGTTTCGTGCGGCTGCGCGACATGACCCTGATGCGCGCAAGCCATGCCGGCACCCATGCTTCGAACCGGCTGGAGCATCGGCGCGACCTTGCGACCCCGCGCGACCGTTCGGTGACGACGCCCAACAACGACACGCTCTATTCAAGCGCGTTCCTCGACCTTGCCGCCGGACCCGTGCAACTGACCATGCCGAAGCCTGCAGGCCGATATCTGTCGGTGGCAGTGATGGACGCGCGGACCGATCACGCCTTCGTGATCGGCACCCGCGTCGCGCCCGGCGGCGAAACCATCTCCATCGAATATGACGCAGGCAAGACTGGCGCAGGCAAGACTGGCGCAGGCAAGACTGGCGCAGGCAAGGCGGAGGGAGCCGCCTTGCCGCGCCACGTCGTGCAAACGCCGCAGGCCTGGCTGCTGATCCGCACGCTGGTCGATGGCCCGCAGGATCTGGAGGCAGCGCGTGCGGTCCAGCAGGGCTTTGTGCTGCGCGTGCCCGAAGGCAGCCGCCGGCCCGACCATGTGCCGCAGGTGCGCCCCGTCCTTCCCGGCCCGGCCGAGCTGCTCGAGGCCGTAAACCCGGTGATCGCCGAGAGCCCGTCTCTCCGGGATCCGGCGCTGGCGGCTACCGGCTATGGCGGAGGGGCGGACGCATTTGCGCAGTTGCCGGCCTGGCGGCAATGGCTCTGGCAGCTGCTGCTGCCGCGCATCTTCGAGCGGATGAGCGAGGTGATAGCAGAGGGAAGCGTCGTGTCGGCCGACGGATGGTCGATAACGCCGCCGGGAATCGGAACCGCCGCGGCCAGCAACGCGGTTCGCGCCGGCGTGGCGCTTGCCGGACTGGGGGCCTTGCCGGCCGAAGAGGCGGTGTACTGGTCGGCGACCCAGGATTCCGCGCGGGTGCCGCTCGACGGTGCTGGCCGCTACCGCCTGACCATCCCCGCCGACGTGCCCGCCGCGGCCTTCTGGTCTCTTTCCCTGTATGAGCGCCTGCCGGACGGGCGGCTCTTTTACATTGAAAACCCGATGGACCGCTTCGCCATCGGCAACAGAACGCCGGGCCTGGTGCGCAACCCGGACGGCAGCCTCACGATCCTGCTGTCGTCAGCGCCGCCGCAGCAGGCCGCCAACTGGCTGCCGGCACCCCGGGCCGGGCCCTTCACATTGATCTTCCGGGCCTATCTTCCCGGACCTGAAATGCGCAACGGCACATGGAGGCTGCCCGCCGTGGAACGGGTTTCGCAATGACGCGGATGATTGCCGAAGCGACGAAACAGCGCCCGGGCTTTCCCGCGGGCCCGGCCTGTCCTAGGGCATGGCCATGGCCGACAAGCTCAGGATCGCCGCTGCCCAGCTGAACCCCGCGATGGGGGACCTTCGCGCCAATGCAGATGCCATGCTGCGGGCCCGGGCGGCGGTGCCGAAAGCGGATCTTGTCGTCACGCCCGAGCTTTCGCTCATCGGCTACCCGCCCGAGGACCTGGTGCTGAAGCCGGCGCTGGTGGCAGCAGCCGAGGAGCAGGTGGCGCGGATGGCGGCTGTCACGGCCGATGGCGGCCCGGCGCTGCTGGTGGGCACAATCCATCGCGACGCCGCCGGGCTGCACAACGGCCATATGCTGCTGGCCGACGGCCAGGTGGCGGGTGTCGCGCTGAAGCATCAGCTGCCCAATTACGGCGTGTTCGATGAAAAGCGCGTGTTCGCAGCCGGGCCGCTTCCCGAGCCCGTCGGTTTCAGGGGTGTGCGGCTGGGCATTCCGATCTGCGAGGACATGTGGACCGCGCCCGTTTGCGGCCATCTGAAGGAGCGCGGCGCCGAACTGCTGCTGGTGCCCAACGGATCGCCCTATGAACTCGGGAAGGAATATCAGCGGCTGGTGCTGGCGCGTGCGCGCGCAGCCGAGACGGGGCTGGCGCTGCTCTATGTGAACCGCAGCGGCGGGCAGGACGAGCTGGTGTTCGATGGCGCCAGCTTTGCCGTGAATCCCGATGGCGAGCTGATGGCGCGCCTGCCCGACTGGGATGAAGCGCTGGTCTGCATCGACTGGATCCGGGGCGAAGGGTTCCAGCAGGGCACTAAGTCGACGCCCGACATCGACGACGAGGAAATCTATCATGCGATGCTGGTGGGCCTTCGCGATTATGTGGGGCGCAACCGCTTTCCAGGCGTGGTGCTCGGCCTTTCGGGCGGTATCGACAGCGCCCTGTCCGCGGCTGTCGCTGTCGATGCGCTGGGTGCTGACCGGGTCTGGTGCGTAATGCTGCCTTCGCGCTTCACCAGCAGGGAAAGCCTGGAGGATGCAGCCGCGTGCGCGCGCCTGATGGGATGCCGGCTGGACAGCATTTCCATCGAGCCCGCGGTTGGCGCGCTGGCCGGAATGATGGCGCCGGCCCTTGCCGGAAGGCCGAGCGGCCTTGCCGGGGAAAATGCCCAGTCGCGCCTGCGAATGGTGGCGCTGATGGGGCTCTCCAACACCTTCGGGCACATGCTGCTGACGACGGGCAACAAGAGCGAAATGTCGGTCGGCTATGCCACCATCTATGGCGACATGGCCGGCGGCTACAATGTGCTGAAGGATATCTACAAAACGACGGTGTTCCGGCTTTCGCGCTGGCGCAACGGGAACCGCCCGCGTCTGGGGCTGGGGCCCAGCGGCCCGGTCATGCCCGACCGGGTGATCACCAGGCCGCCGACAGCCGAACTGCGCGAGAACCAGCGCGACGACGACAGCCTGCCGCCCTACGACATCCTCGATCCCATCCTGCACGGCCTGGTGGAAGAGGAGCTTTCGGCAGCCGACATCGCCGGGCGCGGCCATGATCCCGAAGTCGTCGCGCGGATCGAGCGGCTGCTTTATCTCGCCGAATACAAACGCCGACAGGCCCCCCCGGGCGTGAAGATCGGCCGGCGCAACTTCGGCCGCGACCGCCGCTATCCGATCACCAACGCCTTCCGGACCAGCTGACCCTTCTTCCCATGGTTCCTGATAGCTGCGATTCTGCAGGGTCGGAACATGCGCTATTTGTAGAAGGCGTCGAGCCGGGCGCCGTACACGGTCCTCAGAACATGGCGCCGGATCTTCATGCTGGGCGTCATCTGCTCATTCTCGATCGTGAACGGCCCGTCGGCCAGAATTATCCGGCGAACGCGTTCGGTCACCGAAAGCTGGCTGTTCACCCGATCGACGGCTGCCTGCATCGAGCGGATGAACTCGGGATCGGTGTGCAGCCTTTCGACCTCCGCATTGTGCTTTGCCGCCCATTCCATCATGTGCTCGGTGTCGGGCACAACGACGCCCACCAGATAGGGACGCCGGTCGCCATAGACCATCGCCTGCCCGATCTCGGGTTGCAGCGTCAGCATGCCTTCCACCCGCTGCGGGGCGACATTGTCTCCCTTGTCGTTGATGATGATGTCTTTCTTGCGGTCGGTTATGACGACATGACCATCCTCGTCGATCATCCCGATGTCGCCGGTATGGAGCCATCCGTCCTTCAGCACGCGCCCGGTTTCGGCGTCGTTCTGCCAATAGCCCTCCATCACCAGTTCGCCGGCGACCAGAATCTCGCCATCTTCTGCAATCTTCACGTCGACATCCTTCAGCGGCGGGCCGACGGAGTGCATCTTGATGCGCGACGCCGGGCGATTGCAACTGATGACGGGGCCGGACTCGGTCTGGCCATAGCCTTGCAGGATGGTGACCCCGATCGAGTGGAAGAACAGGCCGACTTCGGGATTGAGCGGCGCTCCGCCTGAAACCATGGCCTTCAGGCGTCCGCCCATGCGCTGCCGCACCTTCTTGCGCAGCGTGTGCTCCACGAGGAAATCGACCGGCTTGTCGAACAGGTTCACGCCGCCCGTCTCGTAGCTCTTACGGCCGAGCCGCTCGGCCTGCGCCAGCAGCTTCACACCGGCTCCGCCCTGCTTTGCGATGGCCTTCATCATGCGCTGGCGCAGCACCTCGAACAGGCGCGGCACGACGACCATGATGGACGGGCCGACTTCCTCGATGTTGGCGGCGAGCTTTTCCAGCCCCTCGGCATAATATATCTCTGCGCCGATGCCGATGGGCAGAAACTGTCCGGCGGTGTGCTCATAGGCATGGGAGGCAGGCAGGAAGGACAGGAACGTCTCGCGGCCGCTGTCCTTGAAGTCGTTCTGGATGATGTCCACGCAGCCCGACACATTGTGCAGGATCGCGCCATGGTGCTGCTTCACGCCGCGCGGCGTGCCGCCGGTGCCCGATGTGTAGATCAGGCAGGCCGTGTCCCCTCGGCGCATGGTGGCGGCCTGTGCGACCGCGGCGATGTCGCCGGGATGCGCCGCAAGCAGCGCCGTCATGTCGACGATCTCGACGTGATCGCCGGCCTGCTCCTGCCTCAGCCGCTCGATCCCGATCAGCAGCCGGCAATGGCTGGCCTGATAGGCTGCTTCCAGCAGCGTGCGCGCGAGCCCGGGCGTCGATACGACTGCCGCGACCGCCCCGCTGTTTTCCAGGATGTGCAGATGATCGCGCGCGGTGTTGGTGATGTAGGTCGGCACGGTAATCGCGCCCGCGGCCATGATGCCGAGGTCCCAAAGGCAGAATTCCGGCCGGTTTTCCGACACCAGCACCACCCGGCTGCCCGGCGTCACGCCCCTGGCCTTCAGCGCGGTCGCGATGTCGGCCACGGTCTGCGCGGCCTCGTTCCAGGATCGGCTCTTCCAGCTTCCGTTCTCCTTGTGCCACAGAAATGGCTCCGGGCCCCTCTCTGCGGCCTGGCCGAAGAACATCTCGACGAGATTGCTCCACTTCTCGATTCCGGTCATTGCGCTTTTGCGCTCTGCCATGCGGAGCCGTTCGGCTTCCGCGATATCGGCCTTGCTCATTCTGCAGTTCCCCCGGTTTCTGGTAGTTTTGCGGCAGACGCCCGGGTCGCGAGCGCCACGCCTTCGCTGCGGGGATCGGCCGCCCCGCGCCAGCCGCTGCCATATCGGGCAACGGCGTTGGCCTTGAGCGGAAGTGTGGCTGCGCGCACATCGGCATGGCCGAGCGCCTTGAATCCGGCCGCCATGTCGGCCAGCCGGGTTTCGGGTTCATAGCGGAGCCCGCGCCGGTCGGCGACGATCTGCGGCGCCGCCAGCGCTTCCTCCACCGGCATGTTCCAGTCAAGATGGGCGATGATGGCCTTGGCGACCTGCGCGATTATCGTGGTGCCGCCGGCCGCGCCGAAAGCCGCAATGGGCCTGCCGCGGCGATCATAGACGATGGTGGGAGCCATGGAACTGCGCGGTCGTTTCCCCGGCTCGACGCGGTTGCGGCTTTCGACACCGCCGCGCACCGGCTCGAAATCGAAATCCGTCAATTCGTTGTTGAGCAGGATTCCGCCGGCCACGAGCCCGCTTCCAAAAGGGCCTTCGATGGTGGCGGTGAGATTGGCGACATTGCCGGCACTGTCGGCCGCCACCATGTGCGACGTGGCCGGCACGTCGGCGAGCCTTTGCGCCGTGCGCCTCCCGGCGCCCCGGGGGGTTCCGGGCATCGCCTCGGGCATCGCCCTGTCCTTCCGGATGAGCTGGCTGCGCGCCTTCAGATAGGCCGGATCAAGGAGCCCGGCGACTGGAACGGGGGCAAAGTCCGCGTCTGCCCCGAAGGCCTCACGATCCGCAAAGGCAAGCCTCTGCGATTCGGCGAGCAGATGCCAGCTCAGCAAATTGTCGGGCCCGAGCCCCGCCATGTCGAAACGTTCGAGCTGCTTCACGATCTGCAGCACGGCGATTCCGCCCGCCG
>JGI24125J20156_1000370_pt1 | contig 11805 bp, 12 predicted proteins | sample Subbio12Aug_8Bad_FD_20156 | JGI IMG/M metagenome (IMG submission 20156) | reverse complement strand
CGGGATCAGCCCAAGCAGGGCTGGAGGTCGCCGCCAGCACGGCGGCGAGGACGCAGGTGGCCGCGGGACGCGGCCGCCGACGATCGAAAGCAGGCATGAGTCATCATCCAATGGTCTGACACGCAAGTGCGCCCGCGACGGCGCGGTCTCGCGGTCAGGCCTTTGGAGGGCGCTTCAGACCTTCGGAGGCGTAGGACGGAAGATAGTCGTCGGTGAACGGCGGTCGGTTCTCGCTGAGCGTCGGCTTGACGGTCTCAGCGCTGGAATTGATCGGCCCGGCGCTGCAGAGATGGCAATGGCCATGAGAGCAAAGACCGTGATCGCCGCTGCGTTCGTCGGCATCGTCATTGTCCCCGCTGTCCGAGACGGCGTAGTCATCGGCCATCTGTGCGGCGGCGATGGGCGCGTCCGAGGCGCAGACGGCGGCGTCCACGGCGGGCGCGAGGAACACCGCGACCAACAAGGCGATCACGGTGTAGAGCGACAACCAAGACGATCTCTTCGCACCCATAGCGCTCAGATAGGCGGATCCTGCCGGTGGCGCAACGTGATACATGTTACGCACAGCTCGAACGAGAATACTGTCGGGTGACCGCGAACGGCGATACGTATCTGTTATGTAGCCAGTGCGAGGCGCCATGTCGGTTCACAATGCCTTCGCTCCTTCGGCGAGTTCACGGCGAGCGTCGCTGACGATCTCCCAGGCCGAGCGGAGGAAAAGGATCGCAACCGCGCCCGCGACGATGAGGTCGGGCCAAGCGCTATCCAACCACCAGACGAGTCCGGCGGCGACGATGACGGCGATGTTCGCGAGCGCGTCGTTGCGGCTGAACAGCCATATGGCCCGGGCTTGCGCGTCACCGCCCTCGCGGAACCGAGCGAGGACGAGGGCGGCGATCGTATTGACCGCAAGTGCGGCTATACCGATCCCGCCCATGAGGTCAGCCTCTGGAGGTTCAGCGTTAAAGGCCCGCCACACCGCCATGCCCATGACGCTCACACCTAGAGCGGCGAGGAATAGTCCCTGCACGAGCGCGACCCGCGATCGAGTCGTCGCCGCCCATCCGAGCGCAAGTAGTCCGACGAACGTGATCGAGCCGTCGCCAAGAAAATCGAGTGCGTCGGCTTTGAGCGCTTGACTGCCGGCTAGGAAGCCGCCGGCAAGCTCGAACATTCCGAAGCCGACATTCAGGACGACGACGATCCACAGCGCCCGTCGATAAGCCGGGTCTGTGCGGGCGCGGGTCGCATCGCCGGTGCAGCCGCAATCGTCGCTCATTACGCCCTCATCACAGAGTTGAGGGACGGGCCATAGAACCTCCAGCCGCTGGAGGAGCAAGCGTTTTTTCTGCCAATCGTGGCATCAACGCTCTCTACGCACAAGGAACAGACTGATTGCGCCCGTTACTGTGCGGACCACGCGGGTGGGGAGCGCGGCTGCCGCGTCCGTCTCAGCGAGGATCACTTCGAGCACGCCGTCCGCGTTGGGCTGTGTGTCCGCCACACCGTCCAGCCGCTGCACCGTCAGCCGGAATAAAGTGCGCATGAGTCCGCCCACCTGACGAGCGTAGTCGGCGATGTGAACCTCGCCTCCTGGCCGAACCGCCGCGAGCATCGCTGAAATTCCAAGGCGTTTCTCGGTAAGCGGCATTTGATGGAAGACGAGGCTTGAGATCGCCTTATCGAACTCTGGCCCGTGAGACGCGGCGTCTCTGGCGAAGCCTTGACGCCACTCAACCTCAACTCCTGCGGCTGCGGCTTTGGCGGCGGCGAGTTCTAGAACGCGCGCGTCGGGATCTAGCCCGACTACCCGTGCATCCGGTGCCGCTTGCTTCAGCATCACGGTGAACGACCCGGTCCCGCAACCGACGTCGAGGATGGTCTCCCCGGAACGAGGTGCGACCTGTCGAAGGAGTGCGCCGCGCCAGACGCTTTCGCGCGTCCAAATGCGGATGGCCCGATCGTAATCATCAAGGCTGGCTCGACCGAGGGCAGGCGTAAAGGCGGCGTCAGACATTGCGCAGTTTCCGGCTGTTCAATCCTGATTCGGAGTCCTACAACCTCCAGTGACTGGAGGAGCAAGCCCTATGTCCAAGGCTTTGATGATCGGCGACCTCGCGGCCGCTACCGGCACGAAGGTCAACACCATTCGCTACTACGAGGAGATTGGCCTCTTGAAGCCTGCGACACGCACGGCCTCAAACCGTCGCACTTATACCCAGGCAGACCTTGGGCGGCTGCGCTTCGTGCGTCACGCTCGCAAGCTCGGATTTGAAACCGATGAAATTCGGTCGCTGCTGGCGCTTTCGGATCAGCCCGACCGCGACTGCGACGAGGTGAACACGATTGCCGCCGGGCACCTTGCCGATATTGAGGCGAAGATCGTGCGGCTTGAATTACTACGAAAGGAACTCGAGCGAATAGCATCCGTATGCGCCGGCAATACGACAGTGGCCTCGTGTCGTGTCTTGGAAACGCTTGGAGATCACCGCCCAGTTTCAGCCGCTACGACAGACCAGCAAGTCGCCTAAGCGATATGGTATCGGCTTGAGACGGTGCGCCCCTTTGATCGGAATTTCCAAGGCGCTTGCTATTTGACGGTAGGGTGTCAGCACCCCACTTCCACCAACAGGTAGCGCGAACGATCACGCGCTACGGCCAAGGGCGGCACACTGCGGTCTTCGGCAGCTCTAGAGTAGTATAAACGGCGACACGTATTCGTTATGTTTATCCTGCACGGGGCGCCATTCCCGAACATAAGCGGGCACTCCTGACGGAGCAGCCCCGCCACCTTCCGGCATCGAAAAGGCACAGGCTGTGCTGCCTCGAAGAAGTCGTGCCCGATGAGCGTCGCGCACTTTATTTGTAGGAGATAATATGATGTAAAGTTCCAATGGATCCGGTTCGAAATCCCTTTGCCCCGGGCGCCGGAACCCGTCCGCCCGAGCTGGCGGGCCGCGATGATCTTGTCGAACGGGCCGAGATTGCGCTCGACCGGATCGCGTTGGGCCGCCCGGCCCGCAGCTTCATCCTCTACGGTTTGCGCGGGGTCGGGAAAACCGTGCTTCTGGGCAGGATCCGTGGGGATGCCGAAGCGCGCGGTCTCCAGGCTGTCCGGATCGAGGCGCCGGAGGACCGGTCGCTTCCCGCCATCCTCGCGGCGCCGCTCCGGGCCATGCTGCTGAAGCTCGACCGCATGGAATCCGCAAAATCGGGCGCAAGGCGCGCTCTTGCCGCGCTGGCCAGCTTCGCCAGGCTGAAGCTGCGCTATTCCGACATCGAAGTCAGTCTCGATTTCGACCCGCTTCCCGGCGTGGCCGATTCAGGCGATCTGGAAGTCGATCTTTCGGAACTTCTGCTGGCGGTCGGCGAAGCCGCAAAAGAGCGCAACACCGCCGTCATCCTGTGCATCGACGAACTGCAATATGTGCGCGAGACCGAAATGGGCGCGCTGATTTCCGCGCTGCACGCAGTCGCCCAGGCCGCCCTGCCTGTCACCATGGTGGGGGCGGGCCTGCCGCAGCTTCTGGGCCGCATGGGGCGCGCCAAAAGCTATTCGGAGCGCCTGTTCGAATATGTGGAGGTTGCCCGGCTCGACAATGGCGCCGCGCGCAACGCCATCATGCTGCCGATCGAGCGCGAAGAGGAGCAGATCGAGACCGCGGCCGTCGATGCGATCATCCGCGAAACCCAGGGCTATCCCTATTTTCTCCAGGAATTCGGCAAGCATGCCTGGGACCTCGCCTTCTGCTCGCCCATCACGGCGCAGGATGTCGAGAATGCGACCGTCACCGCAGTTGCCGAACTCGACGCCAGCTTCTTCCGTGTCAGGTTCGACCGGCTGACGCCCACCGAAAAGCGCTATGTGCGCGCCATGGCGGAACTTGGCCCGGGGCCGCACCGGTCGGGCGACATCGCCGACATGTTGGGCAAGCAGGTCACGCAGCTCGCGCCGATTCGCAACAGTCTCATCAGGAAGGGCATGCTCTACTCGCCCGCCCATGGCGACACCGCCTTTACCGTCCCGATGTTCGACGCCTTCATGAAGCGGATCATGCCGGCCTGGCCATAGCTCGCATGCCGCTTCCCGGCGGCGGGAACCGGTCGGCGGGCCCTGGTATCAGCCCGCGGTTCGCAGCGGCGCCTTCACGAACAGCAGCGCCACGAACCCGGCGCCCAGCAGCAGCAGCACCATGGCAAATCCGCCCTGCTGCGATTGGGTGGCGACCGTGCCCCACGCCACCAGCAGGGGCCCCAGCCACATGGTGGCCGTGCCCGACAGGGCATAAAGCCCGAAGAAGGTTCCGACACGTTCGGGGGGAACAAGGCAGACAAGCAGCGTGCGCGACGACGCATAGGCCGCCGTGATCGAGATGGCCGTGATGCCGGCAAGCCCGATGAAGGCAAGCTCCGGCCCGGTTGTGAACATCGGGCCCGAAAACAGCGGAACGGCCGATGCCGGGAACCAGGCGATCTGTTCCGGCCGGGTGCCCAGCAGCGCCACGAGAACCAGCGCCGTCACCGCAATCTCCATCAGCACGGCGGCCTTTGGCCCGATCCGGCGGTCGAGCCACCCCGCCAGCAGCCCGCCGCCGACCGCGAGGATGGAGAGGATGATGCCATAGGCCAGCATCTCCAGCGTCTCCCAGCCCATGGTGCCCGCCGCCAGCACCCCGCTGAACAGCAGGATTGCGGTCTTCCCATCGACATAAAGCATGCGCGCGCCAAGGAATTTGGCGGCTTCCCGCTCGGCCTTCAGTTCGCGCAGCATCGCGCCGAGATCGGAAAGCCCCTTGCGCAGCGCAGCGCCCAGCCGCTCTCCCGTAGAGGGCGCATCCGGCACGCCCCACAGGATCAGCGCAAGGCCGACCAGCAGCGAAACCGCAACGATCGGGCCGGTTATCCGGGCCGGTTCGTGCGCCGCCTGATCAACCCCGAACAGCGGTTCCGGCGGCACGAGCAGCCAGTCGACGCTGCCGGGAAGCGAAAAGGCCCACAGCACGAACAGCAGCACGACAACCGAGGTGAAATTGCCCAGCGCAAGCCCCAGCCCGGATGTGCGCGCGGTATGCCCCCGCGCTGCCGCCATCAGCAGCGAATTGTGGAATACCTCGGTCCAGGCGAACAGCATGGATTTGGCTGCGGCAATCGCGACGAAGACGCCGGGCCCGATCGGGCCGTCCCGCGTCACGAACCACAATGCGAGGTAAAGCGGAACCATGGCGAGCACCGTCAACGTCAGCGCGGGCTTCCGCGGGCCGATCCGGTCGACAACCACCCCCATCAACGGCGCCGTCAGTGCGACCGCCCAGCCGGCGATCTGGCCGGCGCTGGCGACCAGAGCCTGGCCTTCCACCGGCGTGTCCGCCACGCTCGCCACATAATAGGGCATGAACACATAGATGGTGATGAGCACGACGGCCGGATTGCGGAACCCTTCGAACCCTGCCCATGCCCATGCCGAACCCGGCAGGGCTGCGCCCGCGGGAGCCCTGGCAGCGGGTGCGGGAACGGGCGGGTTCAACCGGTTTCCACCGTTCGGGATGCTTCCGCAACCAGTATGTTCCGATCTGACGGAATCAGCGGCATCGGAAAACCATGCGGCAAAACAGGAAGATGGAGCGGCGTCAGCGCAGGCTCTTGAACAGCCGGCTGCCGCGCATGGCGCCCGGCCAGGTCAGCGGGTTCAACGTGTGGGTGCCATCAAGGCTGAAAGTGGTGAATTCGGCGCGGCCGACGATGTTTTCCCAGGGCACGAGGCCAAGGCCCCCGATTTCGGGGGGCACGCGACTGTCGAGCGAATTGTCGCGGTTGTCGCCCATCAGGAACAGGAACCCGTCGGGAACGGTGACGGGCCCGAAATTGTCCCGGTTGGTCAGGGCCATGTCGATCGTGTCATAGGAGCGGCCGCCGGGCAGGGTTTCCCGGAAGGTGGGGAAGCGGCACACGGGCGCGCCATCAGATCCGATGGCGCGGAAGTGCGGCGCATACAGGCAGTCGCTGTTGGGACTGACGAGGATTTCGGTGTCGGGCCGGGCTTCGCGCAACAGCGGCGCGCCGTTCAGCCACAATTCGCCGTCGCGCAGTTCGACGGTGTCGCCCGGCAGCCCGACGAGGCGCTTGATCCAGTCCGCCCCGTCGGACGGGCTTTTCACCACGATGATGTCGCCCCGTTCGGGCATGGAGCCGAAGAGGCGCCCTTCCATGCGGGGAAGCACCGGCACGGAAGGCGAGAGATAGCTGAACCCGTAGGGGAATTTCGACACGATCAGCCGGTCGCCGACAAGAAGTGTCCCCACCATCGATTCGGAGGGAATGTAGAAGGGCTTGGCGAGGAAGCTGTGCACGCCCAGCACGATGAGGATGAGCACCGCCCATTGCTTTGCCTCGTTCGCCCAGCTGAAGGGCGCCTTTGCCGGCTTTGCGGCCTTTGCCGGCCTGGAAATCTCTGGGGCAGGGGCGTTCATGCAGGGGGGCTCGCGATTTCCGGGCTGGCAGTGATGAGCACGACAGCCTGTGCCCATGGATGATCGTCGGTGATTGTCAGGTGAATTTCGGCCTTATGCCCTGCTGGCGTCATGGCGGCAAGGCGGATGGCGGCGCCTCCGGTCAGCGAGAGCGCGGGCTTTCCCGACGGCAGGTTCACCACGCCCATGTCCCGGAAAAAGACACCCTGGCGGATTCCCGTGCCGAGCGCCTTGGCGCAGGCTTCCTTGGCGGCGAATCGCTTGGCGAATGTGGCCGCGCGCGTGAGTTGCCTGCGGCTTGCTTTGGCCTGTTCCTCCTCGGTGAAGATGCGGTCGATGAAGCGCTGGCCATAGCGCGCGATCGAGCGTTCGATCCGCTCAATGTTGCACAGATCGTTGCCGAGGCCCAGAATGATCATGGGCGCGCGGCCTGCATCAGGCGGCGCATTTGCGCAATCGCGGTTTCCAGCCCGGTGAAGACGGCCTCCCCGATCAGGAAGTGGCCGATGTTCAGTTCGGCAATTTCGGCCAGCGCCGCGACCGGCGACACGTTGGCAAAGCTGAGGCCATGGCCGGCGTGGACTTCAAGACCAAGCGATGCGGCCAGCCGGGCGGCCCTTGCCAGCCGGGCGAGTTCGTCGGCCGAGCCGTCGCTGTGGGCGTAGGGCCCTGTGTGAAGTTCGACGACCGGAACGGCCAGCGCGGCTGCGGCCTCGATCTGGCGGTCGTCGGGCGCGATGAAGAGAGAAACGCGGATGCCCGCATCCGCCAGCCGGGCCACGAAAGGCCGCAGGCTGCCGTGCTCGCCATGCACATCGAGCCCGCCTTCCGTCGTGCGCTCGGCGCGGCGCTCGGGGACGATGCAGGCAGCGTGCGGGCGATTGCGCAGCGCGATTTCCAGCATTTCCCCGGTGGCGGCTATTTCCAGGTTCAGCGGAAGGTCGATTTCACCGACGAGACGCGCAATGTCGGCATCGGTCATGTGGCGCCGATCTTCCCGCAGATGGGCGGTGATCCCGTCGGCCCCGGCGGCGGTGGCAAGTTGGGCTGCACGAACGGGATCGGGATGGATGCCGCCGCGGGCGTTGCGGATGGTGGCCACATGATCGATGTTGACGCCCAGCCGCAGCAGGGCGGGGTGCAGGCGGTCTGTCATGCCGCGCGGCTGCCGGGCTTCATGGCGGGGATGGCGGCGAGTTCGGGCGGCAGGGCGTCGGCTGGGTAGCTGGGAACGGCAAGACGGATGAGGGGCGTGAAGGGAACGCCGAGATCGACGGCGCCCGCCGACCTGTCCACCAGGCTTGCGGCGTGGATCACCCTGCCGCCGGCGAACTGGACGGCGGCGATGGCTTCGCGGCCCGAAAGGCCGGTGGTGACGACATCCTCCATCAGGATGACGGGCATGCCGGGTTCCAGCCGGAAGCCCCGGCGCAGCTCGAAGCTGCCCGTCGGCCGTTCCACGAACATCGACAGAATGCCGAGCGCGCGGGCCAGTTCATGGCCGCAGATCAGGCCGCCCATGGCCGGCGCGATAACGGCCTTTGCCTCGGCCCGCACGGCCTCGGGCAGCTTGAGCGCAAGGGCGCGCGCCAGCCGTTCGGCGCGGGCCGGATCCATCAGCACCCGGGCGCATTGCAGGTAGCGCGGGGACCGGCGACCCGAGGAGAGGATGAAATGTCCTTCCAGCAGCGCGCCCGCGGCCCGGAACTCGGCGAGGATTTCATCGTCCGTCATGGTCTCTGGGTTCATGGGGCGGGCCTTATCACCTGGGTGTCTGTAGCAGGAAGTCGTTGCAGATTTCAGCATTGTTTGCCAATAGTGGGGCGGGGCAAACAGGGAGGAGGCTGATCTCATGTCAGGGTGGGGAACTTCTTGCGTGGCGGCACTTGCATTGGTGGCCATGGCATCGCCTGCGGCAGCGCAGATCAAATCCAAGGCCGGGCAGGAGGCGGAAAAGACGCGCGCTGCCAAAGTGGCAGAGCTTCCAGTGTGCACCAAGCCGATCGGCACGATCGCGCTGGCCCAGCCGGAGAACACTGCCCGGTGGTGGACGGACCTCGGGCTCAGTTCCCCTGAATCGCTGATCCGGGTCTATGTCCAGAAGTCCCGCTGCTTCAGGCTGGTGAACCGCTCGGATCGCGGAATGGCGGCAATGCAGACCGAACGCGCGCTTGCAGCTTCTGGAGAGACGCGGCGCGGCGGAACTTTCGGCAAGGGGCAGATGGTGGAAGCCGATTTCACCGTCATCCCCGACATCGTTTCCAGCAACAACAACAAGGGCGGGCTGAATGTGGGCGGCCTCGTCGGCGGCTTCATTCCCGGCGGCTTCGGGTCGCTCGTCGGCGGAATCAACGTCAAGAAGCGGTCGGCCAACGTCGTTCTCAACGTGGTCAACAACAAGTCCTCGGAAGAGTTTGTTGCCGAAGGACAGTCGAAAAAGTCCGATCTTGGCTGGGGCGGCGGTGGCGGCATCTTCGCCGGCGGCGGCCTGGGAGCCGGCGGTGCCAGCGGCTACGACAACACGGAAATGGGGCAGGTGGTGGCGCTCGCCTATCTCGATGCCTACACCAGGCTGGTGAACGATCTGGGGGGCATGCAGAATGCCATCGGCGGTCAGCAGGCCGAGCGGGCCGTCGTCATGAAGAGCCCCGGCCGGATGTTCTCCGGGCCTTCTGTTACCTCCAGGGTCGTGAAGCCGCTGGATGCCGGATCGATGCTTTACCCGACCGGAAACAAGCAGGGCGGCCTCTGGGAAGTCGAAGATGAACTCGGCGCCAAGGGGTGGGTCAGCGAGGTAGCGCTCGCGGTCGCCCGCTAGAGCGAGTCCCGATCTGACTGCATCAGATCGGCCGCTCCATTTTCCTGTTATTCCGCATGGTTTTCCGATGCCGGTGATTCCACCAGATCGGAACATGCTCTAGCGCGAGTCCCGATCTGACTGCATCAGATCGGCCGCTCCATCTCCTTTGTTTTTCCGCATGGTTTTCCGATGCCGGTGATTCCACCGGATCGGAACATGCCCTAACCCAGCATTCGCTCCGCGGAAACGACAAGGGCCGGTGCGCGCAGGCCTGCAATCAGCTCCGCGAGATGCTTCAGGTCATCCACCTCTACGTCCATCACGAAGCGGTGGTGGGCGCGGTCCCGGTCTTTCAGCTGGAGGTTCACTATGTTTGCGCCATGCTGGGCGAGGATCGCGGTGACCTGCGCCAGCGCGCCGGGTTCGTTCATGACGGTGACTTCGATCCGCCCGGTGCCTGATGACACGTCGGGTGCCCAGCGAAGGCCCACCCAGTTTTCGTCCCAGGCCCCCGCCAGGCTCGGGCAATCGATGGCGTGGACCATGATGCCCTTGTCGGCCACGCGCAGCCCCACGATCCGGTCGCCGGGGACGGGCATGCAGCACTGCGCCATTTCCATGACACCGGCGTGGGCGTCGCCATCGACCAGGATGGTGCCTTCGGCTGATTTCGGCGGGCTCTTGCGGCGCGCCTTGCGCCTGGTGCCGGAGCCCGGAACGAGCGCTTCCATAAGCTGGGCGTCGAGGACGGACTGGCGGGCCAGCGCCACGAACAGGGCCGACTGATCGGGCAGCTTCAGCCGCTTCAGCGCACCCGAAAGCGCTTCCGCGCTGAGGTCGATCTTCAGGCCCCTGATCGCCTCGTTGAAAAGTGCCTCGCCGGTCTTGAGCTGGGCGGCACGTTCCCGAAGCCGCAGGTGCCGTCGCACGGCCGAACGCGCCTTGGCCGTCACCACGAAGCTGTCCCACGCGGGATCGGGTGTCTGTGCCGAGGAGCGCAGTATCTCCACCTGGTCGCCGTTCTGGAGGCGGGTTCGCAGCGGCACGACCTTGCCGTTCACGCGCGCGCCGACACAGGTGTCACCCAGCGTCGTGTGCACGGCATAGGCGAAATCCACCGGGGTCGCGCCGCGCGGCAGCTGGAACAGCTCCCCCTTGGGCGTGAAGCAGAACAGCTGATCCTGGAACATCGCGATCCGGGTATGCTCCAGCACTTCCTCGGGGCTCTGCGCATGCTCAAGAATCTCGATCAGGTCGGTCAGCCAAGGATAGGATACGCCTCCTGCGCCCTGACGCTGCTTGTAGGCCCAGTGCGCTGCCATGCCGAACTCGGCTTCCACATGCATGTCGATGTCGCGGATCTGCACCTCGATCCGCATGCGGGCGCGATCGAGAAGGGTGGTGTGGAGCGAGCGGTAGCCGTTGCGCTTGGGAGTGGAGATGTAATCCTTGAAGCGGCCCGGTACCATCGGCCAGCGGTTGTGGAGCGCGCCCAGCGCACGGTAGCAATCCTCCGGGTTTCGGGTGACGATGCGGAACGCCACCACGTCGGGCAGCTGCTCGAACGTCACATGGCGCTCCTGCATCTTCCGGAAGATGGACCAGGGGCGCTTTTCCCGACCGCGCACATCGTCCACCGTAACCCCGGCGGATTCCAGCGTGTGGCGGATGCCGCTTTCGATGCGCTTCACGGTATCGCCACCGCCCGCCCGCAGCGATTCGAGTCGCTTGGTGATCGACTGACAGGCCTCCGGCTCCAGCTCGGCGAAGCTCAGCTCCTTCAGTTCGTCCATGAAGCCGTACATGCCGATCCGCTCGGCAAGGGGGGCGTAGATGTCCATCGTTTCGCGTGCGATGCGGCGGCGCTTCTCCTGGTTTTTCAGATATTTCAATGTCCGCATATTGTGCAGACGGTCGGCCAGCTTCACCAGCAGCACACGGATGTCGTCCGACATGGCAAGCAGGAAGCGGCGCAGGTTCTCGGCCGCCCGTTCGTTTTCGCTCTGCGCCTCGATGCGGCTGAGCTTGGTGACGCCATCGACCAGGCGGGCGATGTTGTCCCCGAACAATCGCTGGATATCCTCAGGCGTTGCCACCGTGTCTTCGATGGTATCGTGCAGGATGCCGGTCGCGATGGTTTCGTCGTCCAGCCGAAGTTCAGTCAATATGCCTGCTACTTCAATGGGATGCGAAAAATATGGATCGCCCGAGGCGCGCAGCTGCGACCCGTGCGCCTTCATCGAAAACACATAGGCGCGGTTGAGGAGATCCTCATCCGCATCCGGGTCGTAGCTCTTGACCCGCTCGACAAGTTCATACTGGCGCAGCATCAGGGCCGACTATGTAGGAAGTGGCCGACGATGACAGAAGAAAATTCTGTCCTTCTGCCGATCCGGCCGCCGTCGGGCTGCTTGCGCGGCTGCCCGCGTGGTTGCTTGCGCGGCTGCCCGCGTGGCTGCCCGCGTGGCTGCTTGCGCGGCATCGGGTGTCAGGCGGCTCCGGTCAGAACCAGAACGGCGTGCAGCGCAATGCCGATGC
>JGI24125J20156_1000368_pt1 | contig 11817 bp, 11 predicted proteins | sample Subbio12Aug_8Bad_FD_20156 | JGI IMG/M metagenome (IMG submission 20156) | reverse complement strand
GAGCGGCAATGGCGTGACATTCTTGGCGTTCTGAAAACGCGCGCCAGTAAGCTCGACCTGGGTTATTTGAGAAAATGGGCGAATGATCTAAAAGTCAGTGACTTGCTGGAACACGCCTTGAAAGAAACGGAATAAGACAATATGGGTAAACCGTTAGAAAATCACCTTTACCTCTGCGCTGCCGACCGAGTCGTATGTACGGGTACACTCTTCAGTGCGCCCGAAGGGGCGTAAGTTACGGCCGGTGATAAAACAGTAATCAGGGATCAGCAACAAGGTATTAAGTACCGCCTTCCGGGTTTCAGAGGGCGCTTTTTGTTGTGTTGTATTGTTACAAAACCAGGACCTCACAGAAAGAAATTGATCTCCCCTTGACATATATAAATATTTATATATAATAATTATATATAGAATACGATTAGTAAAAATCATGAAAAACAATCGATCTTCTCTGAAAACCCGTTGGTATATCTTGAGTCTGCCGCCAGTCATTTTCCTGCTCACAAATGTCTTAGCCTTGATTTACTTCGGTGCTCAGCGACAGACGAACCCTGTACAAATCACCCAAGTTGTAGCAGGTGCGATGGCGTATGTTACCCTGACAGTGCTGGTAGTTCTGCCAGGGCTGCTTCTGGAAAAGCGAGCTGACCATTTGAGTCGAGGTGACCTGGTGCTTGAATATGATCGCTCTCTTCGCCGTTTACCTTCCGATCAACTTGTTAGAATTCCTCTATGTCTGGCTGATTATCAGGAGAAACCACGATGACACTTCAATACGCCTTACTGGGTTTTCTCAATTATGGTCCGATGACCGGCTATGACTTAAAGAAACTACTGGATACCTCGACCCAGATGTTCTGGCATGCAGAACTAAGCCAGATATACCCTCAGCTAAAGAAAATGGAAAAAGAAGGTCTGGTGACCGTGATGTGCGAGCCCCAGGCTGGAAAGCCGGATAGGAAATATTACACTATTACCCCCCACGGGCGAGCCGTTCTGCTGCAATGGCTCTCTGAACCGCTGGATGAAGTGCTCCCCGATAAAGATCCGGTGTTGCTGCATCTATTTTTTGCTGGGGCGTTAAACAAGCAGGTGATCCTTTCCCAACTGCGATTGCAGCTCGAACTTCGTCGCGCCTATTTGAGCCGCGTGGAGGGCGAAGTCGCGGGATTTATCCAGGAGACGATTCGGGTAACCGGGCAAAAGCGGGATGGGTTATTCTGGGAATTAATTCGCCGCTACGGCGCCGAGCAGACCCGCACCAGTATCGCCTGGCTGGAGGAAGCAATCCAATTAATCGAAAAGGAATTGTCCTGAAACAACAATTATCAAACAAAATAAGAGAGGAAAATAACCAAAAATGTCAACGTCGAAATCACAATACCTGGCACTCCCATTCATCCTGATCGGGACATTAAGTTTGCTTTATTTTGGTGCATTAGCGCCAGACGCGGTTTCCAAACTATTTACCATGCCAATCGTCGATAATGCTTTTATCGATTCCAAGCTCAAACACCAGCTATTCACCCTGGCAATTGCTTTATTCATTCTTTTCATCACGTATCTTTTTGCCAAAAAGAATGCGCTAATTTTCTACAAAGCCGGAACCCTTAACGCACCGGCAGGTCCTGTCAGATGGTTGGGCATCAAAAATACCGATACATGGAAAATAGTTGGGCGCAATTTTGCGATCATCATTTCTGTGGTCACCGGTATCTTTATCTACTTAAATGTTGCCAGGGGCCAAACGCTTGAAAGCGAGCACGTCCGTTTTCTGCCTTTCATTCTCCTTTTTTCCATGATGAATGCCTTTAATGAAGAGGCGATCACGCGCCTCAGTTTGGTAACCGCACTCCACGGACGGGTGCCCAATACGGTCATTTACTTGGCTTCTGCCCTGCTTTTTGGCATTCCACATTATTTCGGGGTACCTGGCGGGATTGTAGGGGCGATTATGTCGGCGTTTTTGGGCTGGTTATTGGCGAAATCGATTATTGAAACCCGGGGCATGTTCTGGGCGTGGTTTATCCACTTCCTGCTAGATGTGATCATTTTCACGGGTTTGTTCCTGGTGGCTTTGTAATTCAAAGAAGAGCGACAATTACACATCACTTCTTAGTGACCTAACCACACACACACAAAGGAGATTCTCTTGGCAAATTCAGAATCTTTTACAGTCTTATGATTTTATAAAATTACAGAATAAGTTTCATCGCGGACCGAGTCGGATGTACGGGTACACTCTTCAGTGCGCCCGAAGGGGCGTAAGTTCCGGCCGGTGCTTGCCTGTCCGCGATAGATACACCATCATTCACGAATAGTGAAGGCGCCTTTCCGCGCTTACGCGGAAAGGCGCCTTTTTTGATTCATTCCCAGGAACGCCTATCCATCCAATGGGCTGTGCACCGTATTTGTTCAAGGAGTTTTTTTCCTGGGATGGTTGGGGCATTTCGCTAACAGGTTTTCTTTTTACGAGATAAAATACTAAAAGTATTATTTAGCCAAATGACCGTATAAGATAACCCATCAGAGTTTTATGCAGATGGGTGTATAAATCATAGTTAGGTGGTTCATAAGCCATTCGCGCAGTTTGTTGAAGAAATTTGAATTACAGGAATAAATATAGAGGTCGAATATGGCCAATTTGATTTACGGGGCAATCTCGTCACTGGATGGCTACATCGAGGACATGAATGGTAAGTTCGACTGGGCAGCGCCAGACGAGGAAGTACACAGATTTATCAACAACCTCGAACGGTCAGCCGGCACCCGGAGGGGTGTGCTATTCGAATCCCGCCCACTACGGCTGCCCTCGAACCACTGGCCGGTATAAAAATTGGATGGCAAAGGTTGCTAACCACCTGTAAGGGTGGAATACGGGTAAACCTGGGTATAATGAGGACGGTCCTCGGCAATTAATCCCGGAGTGCGGAGCGGAATTGCCCAAATTCGATCCAGCCTCAAATTTCCGTAGGTTTTTTACCCATCATTTTATTTCTCCTGAGTGTTGCTTAACCTGCAACAATAATGGATTATTCTTTTATCTAGACTGATTTGTTGCGCTCATAATTGGACACCCATGGACTGGGCGCAGGAAAAAAGTAGTTTTACCCGCCAACTTAATATTTCTAGAGGTGCGATGAACCCATCCGAAAAAAAGGCTGAACGCATCCGGCAAATCGAACATCTGCTGTTAGCCCACGGAGAAGGACTCACTCAGTCCGAAATTGCGCGCCGGTTGAGCGTGAATCGTTCGACCATCGCGCGTTACCTGCCGTCACTGCCGGGGCACATTTACATTGATGACCTGGATAGCGGCCGCTGGAAGGTGGACCCGCAGGCTTTTTTGCTCAATGTGCGCTTCTCACTCGATGAGGCGATGGCGGTTCATCTGGCGACCCGCCTGCTCGCGACACGGATGGAACGCCAAAACCCCCATGCGGCGGCAGCGCTGCGCAAGCTCGGTCAGGCGTTGGAAAGACTGGCGCCCAAAATCAGCGCTCATTTGCTTCTAAGCGCAGACGGGATGGACGATCCCGGGCAACGGAGAGACCCAAACTATCTGCGCTCTCTAGAAACCCTGACTCTGGCCTGGGCTCAGGAGCGGTTGGTGAAGATCTGGCACCGTAAAGAGGATAACCAGGTGAGCGAATATCGGTTTGCCACTTACTTTATCGAGCCGTATGCTATCGGTCAGGCGGTACATGCCATTGGCTGGCGCGAACCACCAGGAGCCTTGCGGACCCTAAAGGTCGAGCGCATCGAACGGATCGATCTGCTCCGCGATGTCTACACCATTCCGGAGGACTTTAACCCGGGCGAGCTGCTGAAAGATGCCTGGGGCATATGGTACACGGGGGAACAACCGGTTGAGGTAATTTTAAAATTTGGGCCGCGGGTAGCGCGACGGGTAGGGGAGACCCGCTGGCACCGCTCAGAGCAGGTGACCAAAATGGATGGTGGCAGCCTGCTCTGGCGCGCGTGGATTGCCGAACCAAAGGAGATGATACCCTGGATCCGCGGTTGGGGAGCGGACGTGGAGGTGTTGGGGCCAGAGAGCTTGAGGAAGCTGTTGTCGGACGAGGCGATGAGGATGGCAGATCTCTATTTAGAATCGGGCTCAGTCGATGCCCCCTCAGAGAACGGCTTTCTTAGCGTAACTTCAGCGAATAACACAATCTATTATGCCCACTCGAAGGACGCGCCTCGGTCGGAGTGGCAAATGCTCAAGGATCATTTGGAGAACACGGCTGCGCTGGCCGCGCAAATGGGAAAGGATGCCGGAATATCCGAGTTGGCCGAAGCCGCCGGTTTACTCCACGATTTTGGCAAATACTCTGCCGCGTTTCAGCGCAGGTTGATGGGCGCCAGCCAGCGGGTGGATCACGCAACAGCAGGCGCGAAAGAAGTTTATCATCTCTTCGGGCAGGACCCAGCAAAAAAATGGCACGCTTTGATCCTGGCCTATGCAATTGCCGGGCATCATGGCGGCCTGCTGGATTATGGGGGTGTGACGGACGTGGCAGGTGAGCCCAGCTTGCAAGGACGATTAAAGAAAGAGGTACAAGACTACAGCGCCTTTAGGGATGAAATCGATACCTCGTTGATCAATCTGCCTTCTCTCAGGCTGAAACGAACGGGTACGCAAGGATTTTCGGTATCCTTCCTGACCAGGATGTTGTTCTCAGCCCTGGTCGATGCGGATTGGTTGGAAACAGAGACATTTATGGAGGGCGAAAAAAAGCCAAGAGGGAAGTATGACCCGATTGAGGCCCTCGCCTCCCGTTTTAATCAGTTCATCAAACAGTATGAGAACCCAACCAATGAAATCAATCGCAAGAGAACTGAAACCTTAACTGCTTGCGTTAGAAAGGCGGAAGCTCCACAAGGAGTTTTTACACTGACCCTGCCCACCGGTGGAGGTAAAACGCTGGCGTCAATGGCGTTCGCGCTCAACCATGCGGTTAAGCATGGTTTGAAGCGGATTATCTACGTAATTCCATTTACCAGCATCATTGAGCAAAACGCGGGGGTGTTCAAGGAGTGTTTGGGCAGCCAAAATGTATTAGAGCACCACTCCAATTTTGACTGGGAAAAAATAAAAGGTAATAACGGCGGGGGAAGCACTGACGATGAGACAAATCGAGCCTACGAAAAGCTCAAATTAGCTGCCGAAAATTGGGATATTCCAGTTGTTGTGACGACGAATGTCCAGTTTTTTGAGTCTCTTTTTGCGAGCAAAAAATCACAGTGCCGGAAATTACATAATCTGGCAAAAAGTGTCATCATCTTTGATGAGGCGCAGATGCTTCCGCGAGAATATCTGAAACCGTGCATGCTGTCTGTTCAAGAGTTGGTTTTGAATTATGGGGCAAGCGCCGTTTTTTGCACAGCTACTCAGCCTTTGCTCAACCAGTATATGCCAGACGCCGGATCATTTATAGAACTGGCTCCTGACCCTCAAGGTTTGTTTGACTTTTATAAAAGGGTTCAGGTGACCGACCTGGGCACAATTGATGACTCGGCGCTTCTTGATCGCATGAATACCCATAGCCAGGCGCTGTGTATTGTAAATACCCGGAAACATGCAAAGGGGCTTTTCGGTGGTTTGGCGGAAGAAGGGCGATACCACCTTTCTACACTGATGTGTCCGGCCCATCGAAAGAAAACGCTAGAAAAAATCCGCGAGCGATTGAAACAAGGCCAGATGTGCAGGGTGGTTTCAACCCAGGTAATGGAAGCTGGGATTGATGTGGATTTTCCGGTAGGGTACCGCGCAATGGCGGGGCTAGATTCGATCATTCAGGCAGCGGGCCGGGTGAACCGTGAGGGAAAATCACGAATAGGAGAGGTGTATGTGTTCGAGCCAGACACCGCTTTCATCCAGAGGACACCCACGTTTATCAAGCAGACTGCTGGAGCAGCTCGGAGCGTCCTTCGCGATCATTTAGCCGATCCTGTCTCGCTCAAGGCGATCGAGGCATATTATTCGCTACTCGATGTGCTTCAAGACCCACAAAAAGCTACGGACGCCAAACAAGTGTTGGCCGACTTGAACCGAATGGACGGTTTTGATTTCAAGACCGCCGGCGAGAAATTCAAAATCATTGAAGATATCACAGTGCCAATCATCATACCTTATACCGAAGAGTCGCAGAGTCTAATTGAACGTCTGGCTTTTATTGAACACCCAACCGGTATCTTGAGGCAACTACAATTGTTCACTGTCAATGTTTATGAAAGAGAGTTTGAGAATATTAACACTCAGGGCGTCATCACAATGGTAGCGGACAAGTATGCGGTATTAAACGACATGGTAATGTATGACCTTGAAACAGGTATCATTCTACCCACGAAAGAAAGCGGAGTGGCGATCTTTTTTGATTGATTGAGACGAAAGGAGGCTAGATACATGGGATACGGAATCAAAGTTCGGGTGCGTGGTGATTACGCGCTGTTTACCCGGCCAGAGATGAAAGTGGAGCGAGTCAGTTATGACATCATGACTCCTTCGGCCGCGCGGGGCATTATCGAGGCCGTGTATTGGAAACCGGCAATACGCTGGGTGATTGACAAAATACATGTCCTTCGTGAATTTGAATTCATCAACATTCGCCGTAACGAGGTGAGCGATAAGGTCTCGGAAAGCGAAGCCCGCCGCAGGATGAATGGATTGAACGAAGAATTTTACCTATCGGCAACCGCGGCCCGGCAGCAGCGCGCTGCAATGGTTCTGAAAGATGTGGATTATGTGATTGAAGCGCATTTTGAGCTGACCGAAAAAGCCGGGCCGGAGGACACCGTTGAGAAGCATTACAACATGGCCCTCCGGCGATTGAAAAAAGGCCAGCATTTCAGCGCGCCGTGTTTGGGAACCCGGGAGTTTGGCGCAAAAGTGGATTTGATCGAAGCGGAAGCAGACATCCCTGGTAGCCCTTTGGTCGGTAAGCGGGATTTGGGTCGGATGCTTTACGATTTGGATTTCTCAAACCCAGAAGACATTCAACCAATATTCTTCGAAGCCGAACTGCGGGATGGCGTGCTCGACTTAACCCAGGTGGAGGTCAAGCTATGATCTTACAAGCCTTAACCCGCTATTACGATATTTTGGTCAATGACCCCGATAGCGATATCGCTCCGCCCGGCTACAGCTCCACAGGGGTTAGCTTTGCATTAAATCTCTCGCCCGAAGGGGAACTGCTCGATATCTTTCCACTTTTGGTGTCTGTAACTTTCGGAAAGAAAACGGTTGAAAAGCCCCGCAGAATGATTGTGCCGGAACAGGTGAAAAAGACCTCGGGCATCAACTCAAATTTCCTTTGCGAGAATAGCGCCTATGTGCTTGGGGTATCAGAAAAAGGAGACGCCGAGTTTAGTAGGAAGCGCTATGAGGCATTTAAGAAATTGCACATAGAACTCTTGGAACAAGCCAATTGTGTTGCTGCTCGCACTGTGACCGCATTCCTCTCCAAGTACACCCCTGAACAAGGCGTATCCCATTCGGCCATTCAACCTCACCTTGAGGAAATCCTGAAAGGCGGCAACCTGGTCTTTATGGTGAGCGGGAAGTTTGCGCATGAAGATCCCGCCATTCTGAGGGTGTGGGAAACCTATAAAACCGGGAAGGAAGCTGTGTTGGGACAGTGCCTGGTCTCTGGTGAAATGGCTCCCATTGCCAGGCTGCATCCGAGCCTCAAAGGCATTCGTGACGCCAACCCAACGGGGGCATCGTTGGTGGGTTTTAATGCCAGAGCGTATGAGTCCTATAACCGGCTCAATGGCCAGGGATTAAATTCACCCGTGAGTGAAAAAGCCGCCTTTGCCTACACAACCGCGCTGAACTACTTGCTGTCTTCAGCCAACCCCACCAAGAAAATAATCATCGGGGATACGACAGTAGTGTATTGGGCTGAGAGTGAGAAAAAAGGGTTTGCTGAAGCCTTTGAAGGGATTTTCGAGCCTCCCGTTATCGAAGAAACGGTTGAACAGAACCATGCCGGTCGAAAGAAAGCCGAACAAGGTTTGAAGGAAGTCGCGGTAAAAATCCGGCGCGTCCAAAAATTCGATTTGAAGGCCTTGCTGGACAGCCTGGGGGACGAGAATCCCCGTTTTTATGTGTTGGGGCTGGCCCCTAATGCCGCGCGGGTTTCAGTGCGGTTCTTCCTCACCGACCCGTTCCAGAAATTCGTAGACCGGTTGCTGCAGCATTACCGCGATTTGAAAATCATCAAAGAATACGAGAACCAACCGGCGTATATCACCGTTGGGCACATTCTTGACGAAACTGTGTCTAAGAAATCCAGAGATAAGGACGCGTCGCCCCTATTGGCCGGTGCTGTCATGCGCTCAATCCTCACGGGGGCGCCTTACCCTGCGGGGCTGTTTTCCGCAATCATCACCCGCATCCGGGCCGATATGGACGATTCGCAGGCTAGAATCCAAAAAGTGAATTATGTGCGAGCCGCGACCATCAAAGCTTATTTGATCCGCAAATACCGCCACCAACCAACCAATCCCATTCAGGAGGTTCTGCAAATGTCGCTCAATGAGCAGTCTACTAACCCGGCTTACCTGCTGGGACGCCTCTTCGCTGTGCTGGAAAAAGCGCAAATAGAGGCAATCGGTGACGTAAACGCAAGTATCAAAGATCGGTACTTCACCTCGGCCTGCGCTTCGCCCACCACTGTTTTTCCGATGTTGCTGCGGCTGTCACAGCATCATATCAGCAAGGCCGAATACGGTTATGTGAACGACAGGCGGGTTCAGGACATTTTGAACTTGTTGGACGTTGAGAAAAATCCGATTCCGGCTCGCCTGACATTGGACCAGCAGGGCGTGTTTGTGCTAGGCTACTATCATCAGCGCGCAAACTTCTATGTGCCAAAGAGTAACCATGCTTCCTCGGAAGCCGAACCGTCCGAAAACTAATCACTTGAGAAAGGAAACCGACCATGACTACCCCTATCCAAAACCGTTATGAATTTGTGCTGCTCTACGACGTGGAGAATGGCAATCCCAATGGTGACCCGGACGCGGGCAACATGCCGCGCATCGATCCAGAAACCGGCTTCGGCATTGTGACCGACGTGTGCTTGAAGCGAAAAATCCGCAACTATGTGGAACTGGTGAAAGGCGACAGCACCGGCTATCGCATTTACGTGAAAGAGGGCACGCCGCTCAACCAGAATCACATAGAGGCATACGAATCCATTGGCCTTAAGACAAAGGAAAAGGCCAACCAAGCCCAGGTAAACGAGGCCCGGCAGTGGATGTGCAAGAATTTCTTTGATGTGCGCACCTTTGGCGCGGTGATGAGTACCGGCGACAACTGCGGCCAGGTGCGCGGCCCGGTTCAAATTAACTTTTCGCGCAGCATCGACCCCATTATTCAACAAGAAGTTACCATTACCCGGCAGACTGTGACAAAGATTGAGGATGCCGAAAAAGAACGGACGATGGGACGCAAGCATATTGTCCCCTATGCCCTGTACCGCGCCGAAGGATACATTTCTGCGAGATTAGCGAGTGACGATACAAAAGGAACCGGCTTCTCCGAGGACGATTTAAAACTCTTCTGGGAAGCGGTACTAAATATGTTCGAGCATGACCGCTCCGCGGCTCGCGGGAAGATGGCCGCGCGAAAGCTGGTCATCTTTAAGCATGAAAGCGATCTCGGCAACGCCCCGGCGCACAAATTGTTCGAGCTGGTTAAAGTCGAAAAGAATCCGAGGGCGAATCCTCCGCGTGCTTACACGGACTATATCGTGTCGGTAGACGCGGGAAGCGCGCCGGATGGGGTGACGGTCATCCAAAAATGACCTCCGAATACACCGTCGATGAACTCCTTCCTCTATCGGGCATCCAGCACTTCCTTTTCTGCCGGCGCCAGTGGGCGCTGATCCAGGTAGAGAACCAGTGGCAAGACAATGTTTTGACGGTTGAAGGCAAGCTGCTGCACAAACGTGTGGACGATCCTTTTTTTACCGAAAAGCGCAACGACCTGATCGTCTCGCGTTCGGTCCCGGTAGCCTCCTATTCTTTAGGATTGTCTGGAATATGCGACGTGGTGGAATTCAGTGAGTCTCCTAAAGGGGTAAAACTATCGGGGCGGGATGGTCTATACCTCCCCGTCCCGGTAGAGTATAAGCGCGGTCATGAGAAACCGGGACCTTATGATGAAGCCCAACTATGCGCGCAGGCCATGTGCCTGGAAGAAATGCTGGCGGTCTCCATTCCGAGAGGCTTTCTGTTTTATGGAGAAACCCGCCGCCGCGACCCGGTGGAGTTAACCGGTGAGCTGCGCGAGCTGGTCCGAGGTATGACGGTGGAAATGCACGCGTACTTCAAGCGCGGTTATACTCCTAAAGTCAAACCATCTAAAGCCTGCCGTTCATGTTCTTTGGCGGATATTTGTCTACCCGTCCTTCAAGAAAACATCATCCCAGCATCCCAATATATTCGCCAGAACATCGAAAAAGATTAAGCAATGAAACAGCTTGCCAACGTCTTGTATGTGACTACGCCCGAAGCCTATCTTTCTTTGGATGGCGAAAACGTGGTGATTAAGAAAGACGAAAAAACCTCTAAGCGCCTCCCACTGCACAACCTGGAGGGCATCGTGTGTTTCAACTACCTGGGCGTGAGCCCTGGGCTAATGGCGGCTTGCATGGAGCGCAATGTTGGGCTTTGTTTCCTGACCCCCAACTGGCGTTTCCAGGCGCGGGTGAGCGGTAAGGTTCGCGGCAACGTGCTCTTGCGAAAAAAGCAATACTTTGTCTCAGAGCACGATCAGGAAAGTGTGCCGATCGCGGCATCTTTTCTAATAGGGAAGATATCCAATTGTCGCAAGGTGCTGGATCGCGCCATCCGCGACCATGCCATGCTGGTCGATGTGGATGCATTAACCGCGGTGTCGGCCTCGCTCAAGGTGTTTCTCGGGCAAATTGGAGCCTGTCAATCCGTCGGTGACTTGATGGGTTTCGAGGGCGTGGCAGCCAAACTATACTTTTCGGTGTTTGGGCAACTCATCCTCCAACAAAAGGAAGATTTTTACTTTGTCGAGCGGTCTCGCCGCCCGCCGTTGGACAATATGAATGCGCTGCTTTCGTTCTTCTATACCCTGCTGACCAATGATGTCGCCTCAGCTCTGGAAGGGGTTGGGCTTGATCCATACGTAGGTTTTCTGCACCAGGACCGCCCTGGGAGGCCTTCCCTGGCTTTGGATCTGATGGAAGAATTGCGTCCGGTATTTGCCGATCGACTTGCCTTATCGCTAGTAAACCGGAAACAGATTTTGGGAAAGGGCTTTACCGCCAAAGAGAGCGGAGGCGTTCTGATGGATGACGAAACGCGCAAAGCGGTGGTGACCGCCTGGCAAGAACGAAAGAAAGAGGAAATCGTCCATCCGTTTTTGAAAGAAAGGATTCCGTTTGGCTTGATTCCACATGTCCAGGCCATGTTGCTAGCCCGTTATTTGCGGGGCGACCTGGACGCTTACCCACCCTTCTTTTGGAGTTAACCCGTATGATGGTGCTGATCACTTACGACGTGAATACAGAAACACCTGCCGGGCGCGTACGTTTGCGTAAAGTAGCAAAAGTGTGCCTGAATTATGGCCAACGAGTGCAAAACTCGGTGTTCGAGTGTCTGATCGAAACAGCTCGCCTAAAACAACTTCAAGCAAATCTGGAGCAGATCATTGAGCCGAAGACTGACAGCTTGCGGTATTACTATCTTGGCGATGAGTGGAAAAACAAGGTAGAGCATGTCGGCGCAAAGCCCAGCCTGGACTTAACCGGCACATTGGTGGCCTAACCT
>JGI24125J20156_1000367_pt1 | contig 11819 bp, 7 predicted proteins | sample Subbio12Aug_8Bad_FD_20156 | JGI IMG/M metagenome (IMG submission 20156) | reverse complement strand
GAGTCTCGATCTGACTGCATCAGATCGGCCGCTCCATCTTCTTGTTTTTCCGCATGGTTTTCCGATGCCGGTGATTCCACCAGATCGGAACATGCTCTAGCTCTGCGCGCCGGCCACGGATGACGCGAGTTCGATGACGATGAGTCATCGTCTTCGAGCCCCGGCATGAGTCCTTCCAGCTAATATCGGCGGCCCTGCCGGACGGGGCCGGTCAAGCCGTTTTATCCACATTATTGATGGAACAAACCATCTGAATTGATTTGTTTCGCTTTGCGATAACAACCTATCAGCCTTGCGGACAAAAGGGGGCCCCAATGCCGACAGCGCTGCTTGTTGAAAATCTCGTCTCGCCGATGACGATCGCCTTTCTGCTTGGCGTTCTTGCCTCGCTCATGCGTTCCGACCTCGAGATACCCGAGCCGGTGATCCGGATCATCTCCATCTACCTGCTGTTCGCGATCGGGCTGCAGGGCGGGCGTGAGCTGGCCGATGTGACGCTCTCGGAGATTGCAGCCGGTCTTTCCGTCGTGGCGGTGCTGATCGTATTGCTTCCGCTGCTTTCGTTCCTGGTCGCGCGGCGGGTGATGAAGCTGTCGGTGCCCGATGCAACCGGCGTGGCCGCGCTCTATGGCTCGGTCTCGTCGGTCACATTTCTGGTCGCCCGGACCTATGCCGACAGCATGGGCACACCCATGGATGGCTATGTGATCGGGCTGGTTGCGCTGCTTGAGCTTGCCATTCTGGTCGCGCTTTTCATCGGGCGCTGGTCGATTGCACGCAATGCGGTTTCGGCCATGCCGCTGTCGGGGCTGCTGCTGGAGACGCTGCGCGGCCGTGGGCTGCTGCTGATCGGCGGCGGGATGCTGATGGGGGCGACCATAGGCGACACCAACTTCGACCGGATCGAGCCCTTCTTCGTCGACATGTTCCGGGGCGTGCTGGTGCTTTTCATCCTGGAAATGGGCATGGCGGCGGCCCGCCACCTCAGGAGCTTCGGTGCGGTCGCCGGGCGGATGGCGGTGTTCGGGGTCGCCATGCCGCTGTTCAACGGGTTGCTTGCCTCGGGGCTGGCGACAGTGGCTGGCCTTTCGGTGGGCAGCGCCGCGGTGATCGGCACGGTGGCGGCATCCGCCTCCTACATCGACGCGCCAGCCGCCGTGCGCGCCACTTTTCCGGAGGCCAATCCGGCCATCTGGCTGACGGCATCGCTCGGGATCACCTTTCCCTTCATGATGCTGGCCGGTGTGCCGCTGGTGTATCTCTTCGCAAAGATGTGGGCGGGCATGTGACGCCGGTGATTCCACCGGATCGGAACATGCTCTATCTCCTTGTTTTTCCGCATGGGTTTTCGATGCCGGTGATTCCACCGGATCGAAACATGCTCTAGCCCAGAGCTTTTTTCAGCAGGTCGTTCACCATGGCCGGGTTGGCTTTGCCGCCGCTCGTCTTCATCACCTGGCCGACGAAGAAGCCGAACAGCTTTTCTTTCCCGCTGCGATATTCGGCGACCTTGTCGGGGTTGGCCGCCATTACATCGCCGATGGTGCGTTCCAGCGCTCCGGCATCGCTCACCTGTTTCAGGCCACGGGCCTCGGCAATCGCACCCGGATCCTCGCGGGTTTCGAGCATGACCTCGAACACCTGCCTGGCGAGCGGGCCCGAAAGCGTGCCGTCGGCGAGCAAGGCGAGGAGCTCGGCTCCCTGTGCGGGGGAAACGGGGCTTTCGGCGATTTCCATGCCAAGCCGGTTCAGCGCCCCGAACAGATCGCCCGTCAGCCAGTTGGCGGCCTTTTCGGCGACCTCGCGGGGGAGCCTGCCCTGCCGGGCCGCGGATTGCGCGAGCAGGGCCTCGAACCAGCGCGACGAATCGGCATCCGCCGTCAGCACGGCCGCCAGATAGGGGCTGAGGCCAAGCTCGGCCTCGAACCGGGCGCGCTTTGCGCCGGGAAGTTCGGGCAGGCTCGCCCTGCATGCGGCGATGAAGTCCTCGGTCAGTTCCAGCGGCAGCAGGTCGGGCTCGGGGAAATAGCGATAGTCGTGCGCGTCTTCCTTGGAGCGCAGGCTGCGCGTTTCGCCCTTGTCGGGATCGAACAGGCGGGTTTCCTGCCTGATGGTTCCGCCATCCTCCAGAATATCCACCTGGCGGCGGGCTTCATAGACGATGGCCTGCTGGATGAAGCGGATGGAATTGACATTCTTGATCTCGCACCGGGTGCCGAACTTCGCGCCCGGCCGGCGGACAGAGACGTTCACATCGGCCCGCATCGAGCCTTCCTGCATGTTGCCGTCGCAGCTGCCGATGGCGCGCAGGATGGCGCGCAGCGTGGAGACATAGGCAGCAGCCTCGGCGGGCGATCGCATGTCGGGCCTGGAGACGATTTCCATCAGCGCCACGCCCGACCGGTTGAGATCGACATAGCTGGAAACGGGGCTGAGATCGTGGATCGACTTTCCGGCATCCTGCTCAAGGTGAATGCGCTCTATCCCCACGGTGTGACGGGCGCCGTCTTCCAGCTCGATGTCGATTGCGCCCTCGCCAACGACGGGGTGCTGATATTGCGAGATCTGGTAGCCCTGCGGCAGATCGGCGTAGAAATAATTCTTCCGGTCGAAGCGCGACCAGCGGTTGATGACAGCGCCAAGCGCAAGGCCGGTGCGAACCGCCTGGCGCACGCATTCCCCGTTCAGAACGGGGAGCATGCCGGGCATCGCGGCATCGACGAAACTGACCTGGCTGTTGGGCTCGGCCCCGAAATCGGTAGCCGAGCCGGAAAACAGCTTTGCCTTCGAGACGACCTGCGCGTGCACTTCGAGCCCGATCACGAGCTCCCACGGGCCGGTTCGGCCCTCGATTATGTAGGTGCCGGCGTGACCATCGGTATATGGCCCGGCCATGTGCGACGCCGGAGCCAGCGCCGAGGTTGCGGATGCAGTCGAAGCCATGCCCGCCTCTTGGCGCGGGGCGGCCCGGATGACAAGTGGATCAAATCCGCCCGGCAGCGGACAGGTGGGCCGGGCGACCGCGACTGCCCGCAAGCCGGCTGTCAGACTGCAGCGGTCGTCGCATCCTGCTGCAAGCGGAACCTTTGCTGCAGCCAGACGAGCAACCGTGTCCACACCCACCATGCAACCAATCCCATGGCGAGACCTGCTGCAACCTCGAGCAGGGGCGCCTTGGGAAGATCGAAATACCAGCGAAACGGCGTCACCAGCAAGTGCATCAGGTAAATGAACAGGGATGCGCTCGAAATCGCCAACAGGGGCGGAACTGTCGGACGCGGCATCCTGAGATGCGGCAGCAGTATCAGAAGAAGCCCCGCGCCCAGCAGGAACTGCCAGCTGTTGCGGGGCACCAGCCACCAGGAGAGACCGACAAACAGCATCAATCCTGCGGCTGTCATCCACCTGTCACGATTGGTGCGGGCAGTGGCGATCAAGGCTCCCAACGCCAGGGTGGCGAGGTGGGAGCTTGGCAGATAGGTGAAGATGTTCCCTCGGGGCATGTCTCCGGCAAGGAATCGCGGATCAACAGCGGCAGGCAGCGCGAATTTCAGCGCAAGGCCCAGTATGAATAATCCGGCTACAAGATGGAACAGATTGGATCGGAAAATCCTGAACTGCATTGCCAATGGAAGCACTATTCCAAACAAAAATATCAAATGAATCATGGCATGCACATACCATAAGGCAAGCCCATAATCGGTTCGTTCACCGCCAGCAACTTTGCTGTAATCGACAAGATCAGCAGTCATCGTAATGATTGATATATCCGGAGATCTACCTCCTATTATCTTGATAATATAAAAGCAAATTCCAAAAATAAATACCGGTGGTATCAACTTTCCAAGAAGTCTGAAGAAAGGTTTCGCACTTCCCGTTTGATGAAATTCGGCAAATTGCAATCCTCCGAGGAGAAATCCTGTTACCAGAAACATTGCCGCGGTGGCGCCTCCGCCATAATCGAAAACGCCGAAGTGAAGAAAGAGCACCATCAAGATAGCAATTGCGCGGATAACGACTGGCGTATCGACAGCCTGCAGCCATCCGCGCGCCCTGTGCCCGGTTTTTGCAAGCACATATATGGGCTGGAACTGCCAGCCTTCCGGCACGTCGCCCAATCGTCGCTCCAGCACCAGGAAGGCTTGCACGAAAGACAGGCTGTCGCCGCCGAGTTCGGCAAAGCTGCGCTGCGGTGACAGCACGCGCCGGCCCAGAATCTCCGACCAGGCCGCCATCAAGGCGGCTTCGGCCTCCGTTGGCGCGCCGTCGTTTGCGTCGGCGGCATCGGCATCCCGGGCAAGCGTGCGCAGCGCCTGGCGGTCCAGCTTTCCGTTCGCCAGCAGCGGCAGCCGTTCGAGCACATGGATGCGATGCGGAACAAGGTGCGCGGGCCGCGCCGAAGCGACCGTGCGTTGAAGATCGGGCCCGGTTGCGCTTCCGGCCTTGTCGAGTGTGACGAATGCCTCGATGCGGGTATCGTCGGGGGCGTCGAAGGCGATTGCGGCTGCCTGGCGGACCCGCGGATCGGATTCGAGCCCGGCAGCGATGTCGGCAAGTTCGACGCGATAACCGCGCACCTTCACCTGATCGTCGCGGCGTCCGGAAAGCATGATCTTGCCGGACGGCAGGCGAAACGCCCGGTCGCCCGTGCGGTATGTCCCTGCCGGGTCATGGGGGCGAACTTCGCCATTCTCTACATAACCCCGACTGAGCAGTTGCGAACGAACGACGATTTCCCCGACTTCTCCCGTCGCGGCGAGGGTACCGTCCGTCTGTTCGATGGCAAGGTCGAACCCCGGCGTCGCCACACCTACAGGAACCGCCCGCATGGGCCTGCCGCCGGTGGCATCGGAGGCGGCGTCGTTCCAGGCGATGGCCTGCGGTGTTTCGGTTGCGCCGTAGAAATTCACACTGCGCGCATTGGGTGCCATGCGCGCAAGGTCTGCCACAAGCGCGGGGCGCAGCAGATCGCCCCCCCAGAAAACCAGGCGCAGGGACGGCAGGACACCGGCGGGCGAATGGTCTGTGAGCAGCCGTCCGAGCGGCGGCGTGATGTGCATGACCGTCGGAGCTTCGGCCTTGCTCCAGCGCAGGAGACCGCCCGGTTCGGTCAGCATTTCCTGATCAGGGATGAGCAGCTCGGCGCCCATCGACAGGGGCGCGAACAGGTCCCGCATCAGGGGATCGTGCGACAGCCCGGACAACATGGTGAAGCGATCATCCGCGTGCAGTTCGAACCGGGCTTTCTGCCAGGCAAGAAAATGAACCAGAGGCCGGTGCGTCGTGGCGATGCAGCGTGGTGTGCCCGTGGTTCCCGATGTGAACAGCAGATAGGCGATTGCCTCGGGGTCGACCGCCGGAAGCGGGGGGCCGGAACCGCCAGGCGGAAGATGATGCACATCGAGGAACGGCACGCCGGAGCCGGCGGCAAGCGCCTGCGCCTGCGCCTGCGTGCCGTCCTCGCCCGCCCACAGGATCGCCACGGGGCGGACGACATCTGCCATGGCCTTCCAGCGAGCCTCGGGATAGGCGGTGTCGATCGTCGTGAATGCAGCGCCACTGCGCGAAACGCCCAGAATCGCCTTTATCGCCGCGGGGCTTCTCGATGCCAGCACCGCGACAGTCTGTCCCTCGGTGGCGCCGGCGTCCCGCAATCGATGGGCGATGGTCCGGCTCGCTGCCTCAAGCTCGGCATAGCTGGTCGGATGTCCGCGATACCGCAGGGCGGGCCGATCGGGATACGATCTCGCCATGTCGAGAAACCGCGCATGAACTGGTTCCGCCGGGACGGCCATCGGTGGAGCAGCAGCCGGAGGGGGCGTGCGATAAGGGCTCGGGATCCGGCCGACCGGCGATTCCGGGCAGTCGGCAAACAGGCGGCCGGCGGCGATGATCCTGTGCGTCACGGCCTCGGCCAGCTGCCCGCTGAGGATCCCGGGACGATAATATAGGATGAGGCGCAGGCCCTGTGCCGACTGGATGAAGCGCAGGTTCAGTTGATAGTCGGAACTGCGCCCAAGGTTCTGGGCCGGATGAACCTCAAGCGAGCGGCAGGCGATCGGCGGCATCGGCGGAAACCAGTTTATGCCGACGGTGGGATGCACGCCCGTTGCCTGCAGGACATCGTGAAAGGGAACATTCTCATGCTGCAGGGCGGCGCGCATTTCTGCGCGCACACGGCGGACCAGGCCTGCGACCGGCTCCCCCTGGTCGATGGCAAGCGACAGCACCAGCGCATTCGAGAAACAGCCCTGGGCCCGCTCGCTGCCCGGCACCGAACGACGGCTTGATGTCTGGAAAGCGGCAACCACCTGCCGATCATCCTGCAGGCGGGAGATGACCGTCAGTGCCGCTGCCAGCCAGATCGTGAAGGGGCTAACGCCCATGGCGGCCGCTGCTGCTGCAACCATCCCGGCATCGGGTTCCGGGATCGGCATTTCGCATTCCGCCGCCACGGCGCGCGGATCGTCACCCTCCAGATCGGCTGGCAGCCCGTCGGGAGGTTCGAGCCCGGCGAGGCGCTCGTTCCACCAGGCGAAGTCGGACCGGTAGCGCGGCTCGCTTCGCCAGTCAGCCGGGAACAGGCTTCGATACGCGACTGCGGGTGAGGAGGGCGCCTCGCCATCGTAGATCCCGAACAGCTCCTCCATGAAGAGGTTGAAGCTGGTTCCATCGCTCAGGGCATGGTGCATGCTGAAGATGAACCAGTGGGTTTCCGGCGCGATCCTTACCAGTGCAAATCGGCACAGGGTGGCGGGCGTGAAGTCCACGGGGGCAAAAAGCCATGGCTCCAGCTCCGCACGCAGCTGTGCAAGCGACTGGCCCGGCCTCACGAGCAGCTTCAGCAGCGGGCGGGCGTCGGGAAGCACCGCCCTGGTCCATGTTGCAGGGCCATGCCGATGATAGCATGTCCGCATCACGTCATGGCGTTCTGCCATCTTCCCGAGCGCAAGCCGCAGGCGTTCGGCATCGAGCGGACCTTCGATCAGATGCGCCCATGGTGTTACATATGTCGCCGGTGTCAGGGCCTCGGCGAGGACATAACGCTCTTCGTTGGGGGCCAGATCCGAAGCGGTGGCCGGGGCGTTGTCTGCCCCGCAGCCGGGTTCTACCGCAGGATCACCACCAGGGCGTCGGTCGGGCCACAAATCCCGCCATGCGTTCCAGCGCAAAGCCTGCATTCAGCACCCCCTGTTCGTCGAGCGGCTTGCCGATGATCTGCAGCCCGAGCGGCAGGCCGGCTGCATCCAGCCCCGCTGGAACCGACATGGCCGGAAGGCCGGCCAGTGAGGCGGGGACGGTAAAGACGTCGTTCAGGTACATGGCGATCGGGTCGGCCATCTTTGCGCCAATCCCGAAGGCGGCCGTCGGCGCCGTCGGCGTGAGCAGGAGGTCNCAATGCTCCCACGCGCGCTCGAAATCCTGCGCGATCAGGGCGCGGACCTTCTGCGCCTTCAGATAATAGGCATCATAATAGCCCGCCGACAGCACATAGGTGCCGATCATGATGCGGCGCTTCACCTCGTGGCCGAAGCCTGCGGCGCGCGTGGCCTCGTACATGTCGTTCAGCGTGCCGCCATCGGGCNCGACCCTGAGGCCGTAGCGCACGCCATCATAGCGGGCGAGATTGGAGGACGCCTCGGCGGGGGCCACGATATAATAGGNGGGGAGCGCTTGCCGGGTGTGGGGCAGGGACACGTCGACGATTTCCGCTCCGGCGTCGCGGGCCCAGGCGACACCCTGCTGCCACAGCGCCTCGACCGTGCTGTCCATCCCGTCCATCCGGTATTCGCGGGGGATGCCGATGCGCTTCCCCTTCAGGTTTCCGTCAAGCGCCTTTGCATAGGCCGGAACGGGCGCGTTGAGGGAGGTGGAGTCCTTCGGATCATAGCCGGCCATGGCTTCGAGCATCAGCGCGCAGTCGGTGACGGTGCGCGCCATGACGCCCGCCTGATCGAGCGAAGAGGCAAAGGCGATGATGCCCCACCGCGAGCAGCGACCATAGGTGGGCTTGATGCCGGCGATGCCAGTGAAGGCGGCAGGCTGACGGATGGAGCCGCCGGTGTCCGTGCCGGTGGCCGCAGCGCACAGGCGTGCCGAGACCGCTGCGGATGATCCGCCCGATGAGCCGCCGGGAACGAGGGCCTGTTCCGAGCCGGTGGCGCGCCAGGGCGAGATGACCGGGCCGAAGGCCGATGTCTCGTTGGACGATCCCATGGCGAATTCGTCGAGGTTTAGCTTGCCCAGCATCGCGGCGCCCGCATCGAGCAGCCTGCCCGTGACGGTGCTTTCGTAGCGCGGTGTGAAACCCTTCAGAATGGCGCTTGCCGCGGTCGTCTGCACGCCCTTGGTGCAGAACAGGTCCTTGATACCGAGCGGGATTCCCGCGAGCGGCCCGGCCGTGCCGCTCGCAAGCGCGGCATCGGCTGCATCGGCTGCCGCCAGCGCGATTTCGGGCGTTTCGATGATGAAGGCGTTGAGCGACCGCGCGGCCTCTGCGGCGGCGACATGGGCACCGACAAGCTCGCGGGCGGTGAAATCGCGGGCGACGAGCCCTTCGCGCATCGCAGCGAGCGTCAGATCGGTGAGGCCGGTCATGGCTGTCGCCTCTATTCGATGACTTTGGGCACGGCAAAAAAGCCGTGCGCGGCATCGGGCGCATTGGCGAGGACATCTTCCTGGATGCCGCCGTCGGTTACCGCATCTTCCCGCCAGGGGCGCCTGTTGGGAATGACCGCGTCCATCGGCTGGATGTTGCCGGTGTCGACCGCCTGGAGCTGATCGATCCAGCCGAGAATCCTGTTGAGTTCGTCCGCCAGCGGCGCGACCTCTCCCGGGGTCAGCTTCAGGCGCGCAAGCCCTGCGACGCGGGCCACCATGTCATGATCGACTGCCATGCCCCGCGCCTAGCAGCGCCACTGCTGCAGGGCAACATGCCCGGCAGCGCCCCCGGCGGGCAATGTTCCGGCAATCAGAGCATGGACACATCTGTCGGCAGGCCCAGCAACACCCGGCCCGCCAGCTCGTAGGTTCCCGGTTGCACCATCATGTGCTGGGTCATCGCATGCGCGTCGCGGAAACGGCGCTGGAGCGGGCTTTCCAGATAGAGCGCCGAGCCGCCGCCAAGATCATAGGCCATCCGCGTGACATCGGCTGCCGTTCGCACCATGTGCGTTGCCGCCAGCCGCAGGCGGGCGCGGGNTTGAAGGCCGACATCCCCCGTCTGGCGCGCCGTCTCCCAGGCTGCGTGCAGCGTGTCGAACAGCAGAGCGCGGGCGGCCGACAGCATGGCGTCGGCCCTCGCATATTCGACCTGCACCGTCGCGCGCTCGGCAGCGCTTTTTGTGCTGCCCATCGGCCGGCGGGCGGCAAGGCCGGATTTCAGCGCATCAAGCGCGGCGCGCGCATTGCCGCTGGCGACGCCCGCAATTCCCAGCGCGAGCATTCCAAAGACCGGGAACAGGTAAAGAGCGCCCTGCTCCACGGGCTTGTCGGCGACCAGGGAAACGGATCGCTCCTGGGGAACCAGAAGGTCCTTCACCGCCATGTCGCCCGAGCCGGTGCCCTTGAGGCCCGCCGCGTGCCAGGTATCCAGCAGATCCACGTCGGCGCGGGGCATGATCATCATGCGGGCGTCCGGGCGGCCGCCGGGAAGGGTGCGCAGTTCGCCGTTTTCGTGGATTGTCGCGCCGCCGAACAGCCAGTGGCAGTTGGCGCTGCCCGAACACCAGCTCCACCGGCCCGAAACGCGGTAATGGCCGCCTTCCACCACCGCCTTGCCCATCGGCGCGAAAACCCCGCCGGTAATGGTGGCCGGATCGGCGAAGATGGCGGCAGCGGTTTCATGCGGCAGCCAGGCGATACTCAAGTTGGTCGTCGAGCCGATCATCAGGCACCAGCCGACCGACGCATCCGCTTCGGCGACCGCCTCGATCGTGGCGACGATGTCGGCGGGGGGCAGTTCGTGCCCGCCCAGAGACTTCGGCAGCGCGATGCGGAACAGCCCGGCTTTCGCCATGCCGGCTGCAAGGTCTGCGGGCAGGCGGCGGACCGTTTCGATTTCATCGACCCGCGCCGCAATGGCGGGCTGGAAGCTGCGGGCGGTTTCGACGGGAGACCGGGGCGCGCTCACAGCTTCATCAGGCTTGCGAGATTGTTCTTCTGCATGTCGGACGATCCGCCGACGATGGGCATGCCCAGCAGATCCCGGACATGACGTTCCATCTCGTAGCTGTCGGACATGGCATAGGCCCCCATAACCTGCTGGCAGGCCAGCGCGATTTCCGTTCCGGTGTCGGCGATGAACAGCTTGGCCATGCTGGTCTCGATCGAACAGGGGCGTCCTTCATTGGCAAGCCAGGCCGCGTGCTGGAGCATGTGGCGACAGGCCTGCAGCCTGGTTGCCGCCGTGACCAGTCGATGGCGGATCGCCTGGTGCTGGCTGATGGGCTTTCCGAACTGCACGCGCTCCTGTGCGTAGTTCCACGCCTCGGTCAGCGCCGCGCGCGCGATGCCGAAGCAGCAAGCTGAAATCTCGATCTTCTCCACATCGAGCGCGCGCCCCGCGAGCAGCTTCCACCCCTGGTTCCACATCTGCGGGCCGCCGACAATGTTGGCGGCGGGAATGCGCACATTGTCGAACCAGACATCCTGGCTGGTGGTGTAGCGCAGGTTGGAATGTTTGATGTCCGTCATGCTGATACCCGGCGTGTCGGTCGGGATGAGCAGGAAACTCAGGTTGCGGTAGCGCTGGTCCGCCGGGCCGGAGCGGACGAGACAGTAGATGACATCGGCCCAGTCGGCCCCGGTGCACCAGCGCTTCGCGCCGTTGACGACGACGCAATCGCCATCCAGTTCGGCGCGGGTTTCGACGCTGGCGAGATCGCCGCCGACATTGGGTTCGGAAAGGCCGTAGGCGAAGAACAGCTCGCCCCTCGCGAGCCGCGGCAGATATTGCGCCTTCTGTTCCGGGCTGCCGTTTTCGGAGAGGTTCATGCCGCCGTAGAAGGCGGTGTGAATATAGGGGCCTGCCAGGAAAGCGCCTGCCTGCGCCAGTTCCTCGATGACGGCGACGGCAGCGACGATATCCTGCCCCGCCCCGCCATGCTCCTCGGGCACGGTCAGCGCGCAGAGGCCGAGCGTGTTCAGCTTTGCATAGACATCACGCGGCCAGCGGTGCGCCCTGTCCCACTCGATGCGCTTTTCGCGCGGGGCTTCGGCTGCGATGAAGCGGCGGAGCTGGTCGCGGATTTCCGAGACGTGGGCGGGTTCGTCGATGAAGGTCTGGCTCATATCCGCGCCAGCCTGCGGCCGAAACCGTCGCTGGAAAACAGGCCCGCGAACAGGCCCGGCAGGGATTCGATGCCTTCGCCGATGACCTCCCTTGTCTGGAGGCTTCCGTCCTTCAGCAGACCCGCGACTTCGGACTGGGCGCCGGCGAACATCGGGAGATCGTCGAACACCACCATGCCCTCCATCCGCAGCCGGCGCGCGATGAACTCGCGGGTCTGCCTGATGCCCGGCACCTGGTCAGGCGGGGTGTTGTAATCCGCCACTTGGCCGGAGATCGCAATGCGGCCGCGCATCTTCATCTGCGGAAGCATGCGGTCGATCATGGCGTTGCCGACATTGTCGAACAGGATGTCGATCCCGTCCGGCAGGGCGGCCCGCAGGGCGAGGTCGAGGGCGGGATCACGATAATCGAGCGCGGCGTCGAAGCCGCAGTCATTCACCAGCCAGCCGCGCTTTTCCGCGCTTCCCGCAAGGCCGACGACCTTCGATGCACCGAAATGGCGGGCAAGCTGGCCGGCTGTCGCGCC
>JGI24125J20156_1000366_pt1 | contig 11827 bp, 9 predicted proteins | sample Subbio12Aug_8Bad_FD_20156 | JGI IMG/M metagenome (IMG submission 20156) | reverse complement strand
AAGCCGGCGTGCGGCTGCGGCAGCTTCATCCGCGCCCCAGGCTTTCGCCCAGCGCTCGCCCCACGGCGCCGGCAAGACGGGCAGCGGCAGGGTCGCCCCGGTTCGGAACAGAGTGGACAGCACGCCATGGGCCAGACGGCGCGGGCCGCCCTCCAGCAGCGGCAGGATAGTGGCGATTGCGGCGTGCGGCGGCGTATCCAGCAGCAGCCTGCCGACAAGTGCAACGCGCAGGGCCTGCCGCGCCCGCGAATCCGCCGGCAACGGCCTGGCGCAAGCAGAATCGATCAGCGCGTCAAGGCCCGGCAGATGGCGCAGCACTCCGCCTGCAAGGTTGCGCGCAAGCCCCCGATCCGGCTGGGACATGCCGGCAAAGGCACGGTCCAGCATCGGGTCGAGCGGCCGGCCAAGGACGGTTACGCCATGCAGCAGCTGGACTGCGGCACGACGCGCCGCAAGGCCGGGAACAGCGGCGCGACCCGCTCCTTCCGGGCCGGGCCCGGCCGAACCTGAGCGATCTGATCCCGAATGGGATTCGGCCCTGCCGGGCGGCGGCTCAGCCCCAGGGATTTCGGCGTCTCGGCTGCGCCTTGATTCCAAGCGCGCTCTGACGGCCCTTGCGCGGCACAGCCGACGGCGGCCAGGGTTGGCTGACGCTGCCGCCGACATCAGGAATGGCCGAACCGGCCATGGCTTCAAGGGCTGCGATGCGGTTTTCGGCAGCGGGGTGGGTGCTGAACATATTGTCCCTTACGCCGCCAAGGCCCGGCGCGACAATATAAAGCGAAGCGACCGCCGGATTGGCTTGCGCCACAGGGTTGGGAATGCGCTTTGCCGCTGCCTGCAGCGTCGCCAGCGCCGAGGCAAGCTTCAGCGGCTTGCCGCTGATGTCGGCACCAAGGGCGTCGGCGCCATATTCGCGCGTGCGGCTGATCGCCATCTGCACCAGCGCAGCAGCGATCGGCGCGACAATCATCGCGATCAGCGCGACGAGCATGTTGGATTGCCCGCCGCCGCGATTGCCGCCCAGAAAAAGCGCCCAGTTGCCCAGCATGGATATGGCGCCCGCAAGCGTTGCCGTCACCGTCATCACCAGCGTGTCGCGGTTCTTCACATGGGCGAGTTCGTGCGCCATCACGGCAGCCACTTCATCGGCATCCAGCATGCGCATGAGGCCGCTGGTGGCGGCAACGGCGGCATTTTCCGGGTTGCGGCCGGTGGCAAATGCGTTGGGTTGATCCTGCTGGACGATATAGACCTTCGGCATCGGCAATTCGGCCCGGTGCGCAAGCGGCGCCACGATCTGCCACAGCGGATGATCAGGCCCCACCTCCTGTGCATTGTGCATCCTCAGAACCAGCTTGTCGCTGTTCCAGTAGGCAAGGATATTCATGACAGCCGCAAGGCCCAGCGCGATCAGCATGCCGGCCCGGCCGCCGATCATGAAGCCAAGGCCCATGAACAGCGCGGCCATGGCGGCCATCAGCATGAATGTCCTGATCTGGTTCATGGGCACCAATGTGGAGCAACTGCAGAAGAATTCAACACCCGCGACGATCAGGCCGCGGGCCGGGCAGGCGTTCCCTGTCACCCGTTTCCAAGGAACATCCCGATGCGCTTCATGTAGGTCTCGGGGAACAGCCGCACCATCCGGTCGATGAAGCGGGCATCGGGGCCGATCAGCACGCGATGCTGTCCCTTTTCCATGCTGCGGATGATGGTTTCGGCGGCGGCTTCGGGCGTCGTGCGCGCGGCCTTCTCGAAAGCGTCGCCCTGGTTCTCCTCGGGCACGCTGCCCGGCATCCCGGCGATCACCTTGGCGTTTCGGGCCACGCTGGTCTTGATGCCGCCCGGGTGCACGCGAATCACCCTGATGCCGGGATCGGTCTGCGCCAGTTCGACATGCAGCGCTTCGGTCAGGCCGCGGACCGCGAATTTCGAAGCGTTGTAAGCGCTTTGAGTGGGGTAGGCCATCATGCCGAACACCGAGGAAATATTGACGATCCAGCCGCTTCCCCGCGCACGAAGATGCGGCAGCGCCAGGCGGCACCCTTCGACGACGGCATCGAAGTTGACCGCCATCACCCGGTTGAAATCCGCTTTCGGGCAATCGGCAAAAGGGGCGACAACCGACAGCCCGGCGTTGTTGATGATGCCGTCGAGTCCGCCGAAGTCATGCGCTGCGCCGTCGATCCAGGCTTTCAGCGCCTCGTGGTCCGTCACGTCGAACACGCTGGTCGAATGGGGGTAATTGCCCAGCAGCCGCCCCGTTTCCGCAAGGCCGGCGGCGTCCCTGTCGGCCAGGGCAACCGTTGCGCCGCGCCGCGCCAGTCCCAGCGCAAGCGCCCGGCCTATTCCGCTGGCCGCACCTGTCACGGCGATGTGCTTTCCCTTCAAGTCCGGCATGCGACCAATTCCCCCGTCCTGCGCGGGCCCGATTCCCAACCGACGCGCCTCGATGCTATGGATGCGCCATGACAGGAAAGTTGACCCCCGAAAAGGATGGGGCNGCCAAGGCTGCCCCANGGGTACCGGCGCCGGCACCAGAGGCACCCGTAAAGAAGAGCGGGGAAATCGGCGGCCGCAACGCCCCCGAACCGACCCGCTACGGCGATTGGGAGGTAAGGGGCATCTGTTCGGATTTCTAGAACATGTTCCGATCNGGTGGAATNACCGNCATCGNNAAACCATNCGAAAAAACAAGGAGATGNNGCGGCNGATCTGATGNAGTCAGATCGAGGCCCGCTCCAGGAAGGCAGCGAAGCGGAGCAGGCAAGGCCCGCGCAAGCGACTTGTCCGCAGGAACCGGCCGTTCCCGGCCGCCGTCAGGCAGCCAGACCGTGGCAATGCTTGAACTTGCTGCCCGATCCGCACGGGCACAGCATGTTCCGGCCTACCGTTCGCTGCCAGCTTTCAGGATCTTCGGGAACAAAAGCCGGCCCGAACAGATGCGCCACCGATTGTGCGGATTCCACCTCGTCGGAAGAAAGTGGGTCGCCCATCGCGAAGATGCCCGGCGTCGTCGCCAATCCGCCCAAGGCGAACATGTCCGATGGAAGGCGCGGCGCGGATGGCCCGCCATCCAGCTTCAGGAAATCGGGCAGGTCGGGCAGTTGCATCGGATCGGGCGCGCGGAACTCGGCAAAGGCCAGCATCCGGGTCACGTCCTCGCGCACATTCTTCAGCATCCGCTCGAACAGGTGGAAGGCTTCGGATTTATATTCGTTCAGCGGCTGTTTCTGCGCATAGGCCCGCAGATGCACCACCTGGCGCAGGGCATCCAGCGTCGCCAGATGCTCCTTCCAGTAATGGTCCAGACTCTGCAGCATGAAATTCTTCTCGATCTGCAGCCAGTTTTCCTCGGGAACGCTCGCCTGCTTGGCCGCCATCATCTCTTCCAGCAGCCTGTTCAGCCGCTCGACGAAAATCTCCTGGCCGACTGCGTTTTCCTTGACCCACTCGATGATCGGCACCTGCAGGTTCAACTCGGTCGCGGCCGCCGTCTGCAGCCCCTGGGCGTCCCATTGCTCGGGATAGGTGCCGGGCGGCGCAAATTTTTCCACGATGTCGGCGACAGCGTCCTTCCGGAACTCCAGCACGATGTCGGATACCTTGTCGGCATCCATGATGTCGGCGCGCTGTTCATACACCACCTTGCGCTGGTCGTTCATCACATCGTCATATTGCAGCAGTTGCTTGCGGATATCGTAATTCCGTGCCTCCACCTTCTTCTGCGCCGTCTCGATCGCCTTCGAGATCCAGGGGTGAACAATCGCCTCCCCGTCATCGAGGCCGGATTTCATCACCCGGTGCAGCATGTTCTGCTGGCCGAATATCCGCAGAAGATCGTCGTCGAGGCTGAGGTAGAAGCGCGAAAGTCCCGGGTCGCCCTGCCGGCCCGAACGGCCGCGCAGCTGGTTGTCGATGCGCCGGCTTTCGTGCCGCTCGGTCCCGAGGACGAACAGGCCGCCGGCCTCGCGCACCTTCTCCCGCTCCGCCAGCACCTCGGCCCTGATTTCAGCGCTGCGCTGGTCGCGTTCGGGGCCCTTGGCCATGTCCGAAAGCTCGTCGTCGATCCTGAATTCGATGTTGCCGCCCAGCTGGATGTCGGTACCACGGCCGGCCATGTTGGTGGCGATCGTCACCGCGCCCAGCCGGCCCGCCTGCGCCACGATATGCGCTTCCTGTTCGTGATAACGCGCATTCAGCACCGAGTGGCGCACACCCTCCCTGGTAAGAAAGCCCGAAAGCGCTTCGGACTTCTCGATCGAAACCGTTCCCACCAGCACCGGCTGCCCCTTGGCGGATGCTTCCTGCACGGTCTTCACGATGGCGGCGAACTTGTCGGCTTCGTTCTTGTAGAACTCGTCCTGGTCGTCCTGCCGCCGCACATCCACGTTGGTCGGTATCTCGACAACATTCAGCCGGTAGATGTCGAAGAACTCCGGCGCCTCGGTTACGGCCGTGCCGGTCATCCCCGAAAGCTTGGGATACAGCCGGAAATAATTCTGGAACGTGATGGAGGCCAGTGTCTGGTTCTCGGGCATGATGTCCACGCCCTCCTTGGCTTCCACGGCCTGGTGCAGACCGTCCGACCAGCGGCGCCCGTCCATCATCCGGCCGGTGAACTCGTCGATGATCACGATCTTGCCGTCGCGCACGATATAGTCGGTATCCAGCCGGAACATCATGTTCGCCCGAAGCGCCTGGTTCAGGTGGTGGACGACCTGCGTATTCTCGACATCATAAAGGTTTGCGCCCTCCAGATGGCCCGCATCCTCCAGCGCGCGCTCGGCGAATTCGGTGCCTTCCTCGGTCAGGATGATGGTCTTGCCCTTTTCGTCCTTCTCATAATGTTCGGGGCGGAACGTCTTCACGATCCGGTCGATCGCAATATACAGTTCGCTCTTGTCGTCGGTCGGCCCGGAAATGATCAAAGGCGTCCGCGCCTCGTCGATCAGGATCGAGTCCACCTCGTCGACGATGGCGTGGTTGAACTTGCGCTGCACCATCTGCGAACGTTCATATTTCATGTTGTCGCGCAGGTAATCGAAGCCGAATTCGTTGTTCGTCCCGTAGGTGATGTCGGCCGCATAGGCTTCACGGCGCTGCACATCATGGATGTTGGGCACGATCACGCCCACCGACAGGCCGAGCCAGCGATAGAGCTGCCCCATCCACTCGCTGTCCCGCCTGGCGAGATAGTCGTTCACGGTAACGACATGGACCCCCTTGCCCTCCAGCGCGTTCAGATATGTCGCAAGGGTGGCGACCAGGGTCTTGCCCTCCCCGGTGCGCATTTCCGCGATTTCGCCCCGATGCAGCACGATCCCGCCGATCATCTGCACATCGAAGTGGCGCATTCCCAGCACCCGCTTCGAGGCTTCGCGGACGGTCGCGAACGCGTCTGGCAGCAGCGCATCAAGCTTCTCGCCATTGGCCAGCCGTTCGCGGAACAGCCGGGTCTGATCCTGCAGTTCGGCGTCGGTCAGCGCCTCATACTTGCCTTCCAGCGCCCCGATCTGGCGAACAAGGGTCTGCAGCGACTTCAAATAGCGGTCGTTCGACGACCCGAAGAGGGCCTTGGCGACCTTTTTCAAGCCAAGCATGGAAAGCCTTCACGAAAACGGGACGGACAGCGGAAGACCCGCCATCACAACAGCGCGGACATAGGAATAGGACGGCCCGTCGTCAATCGGAGGCATCGGTCGGGCGACATCACAGTGCGTATCAGAACTCCCCTCTCGCCTGCGTCGGGCAAGCTGGCTATGCAGCCGGATCATGGCCATCTCCCCTCTCGCCCGCCCCTTCCCGGATCTTCCTGAAATCGCCGGCTGCACGCGCGGCACGGCGACTGCCGGCTACCGGGCCTGGACCCGCGCCGACGTCACGCTCCTTGCCTTCCAGCCCGGCACGACGGTGGCGGGCGTGACGACCCGCTCGAAATGCCCGTCGCCCGAAGTGGAACATTGCCGGCGCAGCCTGCCGGGCGGGCTGGCGCGCGGCCTCGTTGTGAATGCCGGCAATTCCAATGCCTTCACCGGGAAGGAAGGCGCCGCAGCCTGCGCCCGGCAGGTGGCGCAGGCCGCAAGGCTGCTGGGTTGCGCGCCTTCCGAGATATTCGCAAGTTCCACCGGCGTGATCGGCGTTCCGCTTCCTGCCGAAAAGGCCGAAGCCGGCGTCCGCGCCGCCCATGCCGCGCTCGGCGGCGCCAGCTGGCTCGATGTGACGAACGCCATCGGAACGACGGACACCTTCCCCAAGGCAGCCATGCGCGAAGCCGTCGTCGGCGGCACAAGGGTCTCGCTTGTCGGCTTCATCAAGGGCTCGGGCATGCTCGCGCCCGACATGGCGACGATGCTGGGCTACATCATCACCGATGCCGCGATCGACGCGCCGTTGCTGCAGGCGATGCTGTCCGAAGCCAACGCCCGCACCTTTTCCTGCATCACGGTCGACGGCGACACATCCACGTCCGATACCGTGCTGGCTTTTGCGACCGGCGGCTCGGGCGCACCGCGCATCACCGGCATGAGCAGCCCCGGCGCGGATGCGTTTGCCGCAGCGCTGGCGGATCTCTGCTGCGAACTGGCCCGGCTTGTCGTTCGTGACGGCGAGGGCGCAACAAGGTTCATCGAGATCCGGGTGTCGGGCGCTGCATCGGATGAAAGCGCCCGCCGCATCGCGCTCAGCATCGCCAACTCGCCGCTGGTGAAAACCGCCATCGCGGGCGGCGACGCCAACTGGGGCCGCATCGTGATGGCGGTGGGCAAGGCCGGTGAACCAGCCGAGCGCGATCTGCTCTCCATCCGCTTTGGCGGGATCGAGGTGGCGGCAGAAGGCAAGGTGGCGGCCGGCTACGACGAAGCCCCGGTCGCCGCCCATCTTGCCGGCGAGGACATCGACATCGCCGTGGACATCGGGCTGGGTGATGGCCGCGCCACAATATGGACCTGCGATCTGACCCACGGCTATATCAGCATCAACGCGGATTACCGAAGCTAGAGCATGTTTCGATCCGGTGGAATCACCGGCATCGGAAAACCATGCGGAAAAACAGGGAGATGGAGCGGCCGATGCCAGGAGAGCTGGGCGCGGCGGTATGGACAGCTGGTGTCAGGGCCGAGACAGCCTGAGCGCCTGGATCTGCGGTGTCGCCGTCGGCGCCAGCAGCAAATGCCCGCTGATCCGCCCGGTGGTGCAGCGCCACTGGAACCGGCCCGAAAGGGCGCCGTCGGGCACGATGGGCGAGGTGGTGTCGCACTGGCCGGTTTCGGATTTCAGCTGCCTGATCTCGTTCGCCCAAGTGTCGGCGTTGCGGTCCATCAGCATGTTCATCGCAATCGCGCCCGGCACGGCATCGATGCGCCCGGTCGCCCAGATGCGCCCGGCAGCGGCATAAGCGGTGCCGAGCGCCGGGCTCAGCGGGACAGGGCGCGCCTTCAGCACCCCGGCGCGCTGCAGCACGCCGGCTGCATCCCACACCGGCGACAGAGGCGCGGCATAGGTGCGATTGGAAAAGGCGAAGATGCCGATGCCCGCCTCGGGAAACAGCAGCATGTGGCTGCCATATCCGGGGTATCCGCCCGAATGGAACATCACCGATCCCAGCAGGCAGTCCTGCCCGGCGACAAGGCCTGCCGCATAGATCATCTGCAACCGGCAATCCGGCGCATCCCTGCCGGGCCGGGTGCGGGCATGGACGAACCCGCCGCCGGCGCGCATGTCGCGAAGCATCGCGCCCTTGCCGCTGGTTCCGGCATCCGCCGGCCAGCCCGAAAGCAGGTGCGCCACCCATTTCGCATAGTCGTTGGCGGTCGTCACGATGCCGCCCATCGCCCCGAACGCGCCGTCCGGCATTTCCGGCTCAAGGAGCCAGCGGCCATTCTCCCACCGATAGCCCAGCGCCAGCCGTTCACGCGGCACCTCGCGCACCTCGAAGGTGGTGCTTGCCATGCCCAGCGGCAGGAACAGCGTGTCGCGTATGCGCGACTGGTAAGGCTGGCTGGAAACATTGCCGATGATCCGCCCCAAAGTCGCATAGCCGAAGTTGGAATATTCATAGCGCGTCCCCGGTGCCGACTGGAACGGAACGCCTGCCGCCAGCATTGTCGTGAACGCGGCTTCGCTCAGCACCTGCTGGCGATCCCCCCATGGGTCGTCGGTCACATAGCCTGCCGTGTGGTGCATCAGATTGGCAACAGTGATGCCATGTCCCCATGGCTTCATCTCGGGCACATGCGCGGACGCCAGATCATCCAGCCGGAGTTTTCCCTCATCGCGCAGCTGCAGGATCGCATAGGCGGTGAACGCCTTTGTCATGGAGGCGATGCGAAACGCGCTGTCGGCCGTCACGGGCCGCTGCTGCTCCAGATCCTGCACCCCCATGCCTTCCACATGCACGAGCCTGCCGTCCTTAACGATGCCCCACACAAGGCCGGGAGCGCGCTGGTCCAGCATCCAGTCGGCGAAGCCCTTGCGCATCTCGGGGACAGAAGCCGAAACATCGGCCTGTGCCGCGACCGGCAGGGAAAAAGCGAGGGCGGCCAAAGCCGTTGTCAGGAGGCGCATGGCGCCACCCTAACGCATGTTTCATCTGCGTGGAATCACCTGCATCGAAAAGCCGTGCGGAACGGCAGAGGGGCGGGACGGCAATTCCGCCTCCTCAGGTCCGCTCCCGCGTTGCCGAAAAGCGGACTTCGGGATGTCTGCCCTCTATGTAGTTGAGGTCCCAGTTGTCCTTTGCCATGAACACCGGGTGTCCGTCGCGATCGCCGGCCATCTGGCTACGATGCTCCTCCATCAGCTTCCTCAGCGCCGCTGCATCGTCGGACGCAATCCAGCGCGCAGTTTCATATGGGGAGGCTTCGAGCCTGGCCTCCACCTTATATTCCACCTCGAGCCGGGAAATCAGCACCTCCAGCTGCAGCTGGCCGACAACGCCCACCACCGTCTGTGCCCCGATCGACGGGTTGAACAGCTGGATCACGCCTTCCTCGGCCATATCGGCCAGCGCCTTTTTCAGCTGCTTGGTCTTGGTGGGGTCTTTCAGGATCACGCGCCTCAGGATTTCCGGCGCAAAGTTCGGCAATCCGGTGATCGTGACGTTCGGCCCGTCGGTCAGCGTGTCGCCTACCCGCAAGGTCCCGTGGTTGGGGATGCCGATTATGTCGCCGGGGAAGGCTTCGTCGGCCAGTTCCCGGTCGCGCGCGAAGAACAGCACGGGGGAATGCACGGCGATCTGTTTGCCCGTTCCCACCTGGTTCAGCCGCATCCCGCGCCTGAACCGGCCTGAACACAGGCGCATAAAGGCGATGCGGTCCCGGTGCATCGGGTTCATGTTGGCCTGCACCTTGAAGATGAAGCCCGTCACTGCCGGGCCCGCGGGATCGACGGGTGCCGGCGTCGCCGGCTGCGGGCGCGGACCGGGCGCAAAGCGGGCCAGCGCCTCGATCAGCGGCTCGATGCCGATCTCGCGCAGGGCCGACCCGAAATAGACCGGCGTGAGGTCGCCGTGCCGGTAGATGTCTGGATCGAACGCCGGATAGCCCATCGCCGCCAGTTCCAGCTCTTCGGAAACCCGCTCATGGATCATGCCGGAAACCAGATCCTTCAGCGCGCCCCTGGCGATGCTGCCGTCGGGGCGCTGCATCTGTTGCCGCTCGATATCCCACAGTCCCTCGAATTCGCCGCCCATCCCTGCCGGCCAGCTCATCGGGCAGACATCCAGCGCCAGCTTGTCGGCTATCTCGTCCATCAGCGCGAAGGGAGATCTGCCTTCCCGATCCACCTTGTTGATGAAGGTGATGATCGGCACGCTGCGCAACCGGCACACCTCGAACAGCTTCAGTGTCTGGGCCTCGATGCCCTTGGCCGCATCGATCACCATAACGGCGGAATCGACGGCAGTCAGCGTCCGGTAGGTATCTTCGGAGAAATCCTCGTGGCCGGGCGTGTCCAGCAGGTTGAACATCAGCCCGTGGCGTTCGAACGTCATCACCGACGATGTCACCGAAATTCCACGCTGCTGCTCGATCTTCATCCAGTCCGACCGCGCCCGCCGCGCCTGGCCCCGCGCCTTGACTTCGCCCGCCGCATGGATCGCGCCGCCCGCCAGCAGCAGCCGTTCNGTCAGCGTCGTCTTCCCGGCATCGGGGTGGGAGATGATGGCAAAGGTGCGTCTTTCCGGAACGGCGCCGGCGCGCACAGCAGCTTGTGTGGACATGCGCGGCTCCTAGCGCGAATATGTCCGCGCCTCAATCAGCGGAGCCACGCCATGGCCGGGATCATCAGGGTCGACATCATTTCCGACATCATGTGCCCTTGGTGCTTCATCGGTTACAGGCAGCTCGAGAGGGCGCTGGCGATCACCGGCCTTAAGGCCGACATCCGCTGGCACCCGTTCGAGCTGAACCCCGGCATGGGCCCCGAGGGGCAGGATGTGACGGAGCATATCCGCGAGAAATATGGCGCAACACCCGAACAGTCGGCCGCCGCCCGCAGCCAGATGGCCAGCATCGCCGAGCCGCTGGGGATCGTCTTCGACCGCACGCCGGGCCGCCGCATCTACAACAGCTTCGATGCACACCAGCTTCTCCACTGGGCGAAGGACAGCGGCAGGCAGACAGCATTGAAGCTCGCCCTGTTCGACGCCTGTTTGGTCCGCAACGACAATGTGAGCGACCGGAACGTGCTGCTGGCCGCAACGGATGCCGCAGGGCTCGACCGCGAGGAGGCCCAGGCAGTGCTCGGCGACCAGCGCTTCGCCTCGGCCGTGCGCGCGCTGGAGGAGCGGTGGCAGGAGATGAACATCAGCGGCGTTCCGGCCTTCATCCTTGCCGAACGCGGGCTGATACTGGGCGCGCAGGGCGAGGAACGGCTGGCTGCCGCGCTGACGAAGATGGCAGGCCTGCCGCCAGAGACGGTCAGCCAGGCAGGATCAGCGAGCCGTCCTCGGCCAGCGGGAAAAACGGATTGAACGCCACTTCCCAGGGGTGTCCGTCCGGGTCCAGGAAATATCCCGAATAGCCGCCCCAAAAGGCCTTGTGCGCGGGCACATGCAGGCTCGCGCCTGCCGCCACGGCTTGGGCCAGAACGGCATCCACATCCGCCTCGCTGCGCGCATTGTAGGCAATGGTTGTCGCGCCGGCCGGCGGGCCGCCCGCAAGGTGGCAATCCTGCGCCAGCCTGTCGAACGGGTAGATGCCAAGCACCATGCCGCCCAGCTGGAAAAAGGCCATCGCCGGCGTCTTTCTGGCCCTGCGTTCCAGCCCCATGGCCTCCCAGAAGGCACAGGCCCGGCCCATGTCGGCGGTTCCAAGGGTGACGATCGAGATCCGCTGTTCCATAATGCCACCAGACATCAACGCCGCCGGGAGGACAAGTGGGAGCGACGATGAAAAGGGTGGCGCTGGCGCGGCACATCGAGGGCCTGCCGGCCGCAGAGGATTTCCGGCTGGAGGAGATCCCCATGCCCGCCGTGGAGGAGGGCCGATTCCTCGTCGCCAACAGCTTCGTTTCGGCCGATCCGGGCACGCGGTCGCGGCTGTCTCCTGGCGCCAGCTATGCGCCGCCGTTGCCGCCGGGCGCCACCGTCGACGGTTTTGCCGTCGGCCGCGTCGTCGAATCCCGCAACGACCGGTTTCCCGTCGGGACGCTCGTCACCCACGGCGGCGGCTGGTCCACCCATGCGCTGTTGTCCGGTCGCGGCTACTGTATTGCGCTGCCCGACATCGGCGTTTCCCAAAGCGCATGGATCGGGGTGCTGGGCGTGCCGGGGATGACCGCCTGGTTCGGGCTGAAGCGGGTCGCGGCCATCCGGCCCGGAGAC
>JGI24125J20156_1000365_pt1 | contig 11834 bp, 12 predicted proteins | sample Subbio12Aug_8Bad_FD_20156 | JGI IMG/M metagenome (IMG submission 20156) | reverse complement strand
CGACCCGGGCCCCGGCGGCGACCGCGGCATCGATCCCGGCGGCAAGTGCGCTGTCGGAGTAGCGGCAGCCGTCGGCGCATTCTCCGCTGTCGGCCCGCATCACCGCAAGGCTCGCCGAATAGGCGATCCCGACAGGGCCGGAATCGTTGCGGGCGGCCGCGGCGACCGCGGCAACCGATGTGCCGTGGCCCGACGTGTCGGTGATGCTGCGGTTCTGGCCGGTGACATCCCGGCTGGCCGACAGGATACGACCTTCGAATTCCGGGCTGGTGCTGGCGATTCCGCTGTCGACGAACCCGATCACCACACCCGTGCCGCTGGCGCCAGCTGTCCAGGCCGGCAGGACATTGGCTGCCGTGGCGGCGCTGGAACGGCGATATTCCGCAGTGTCGTAGTTGATGCCGGGCTGGGGTATCGGCGGGGGCGGCGCGGCCGAACCGGCGCTCGCAGGCCCCGGGCCGCTGCTGCTGCCGCACGCCCCAAGCAGGACGGCGACTGCGCCGACGGGCAGAAAGCGGAACCCGGCCGTGAAGGGCCCTGCCGCACGGGTTCCCGACATCCTGTCAAGCGCGTCTGGCTTCATGCCGTCAAACTCGTCTATGGGCAGCCGATGGGCAAGACCGGCAACCCCCAACTTTGCGCCACTTCGGCCGGGCCCGGGCTGCGGCGCGGCCCTGCGGGCGGCCTTGCGGGCGGCCTTGCGGGCGGCCTTGCGGGAAGGCTGGCAGCGGTTGATACTTGGCTGTTCGACATGGACAATACCCTCTACCCGGCGCGGGCGAACCTGTTTTCGCAGATCGACCGGAAGATGGAAGCCTATGTCGGCAATTTGCTGGGGCTTGGCCGCGACGAGGCCCGGGCGGTGCAGAAGCGCTATTTCCATGAACATGGAACGACGCTGAGGGGCCTGATGTTAAGCCATGCGGTCGATCCGCATCATTTTCTGTCGTTCGTGCACGATATCGACATGTCCGTGCTCGCACAGGACAGCCGGCTCGGCGCCGCACTGGACCGGCTTCCCGGCCGCAAGATCGTTTTCACCAACGGCGATCTCCCCTATGCGCAGAATGTGCTGGCGGCGATCGGCGTGCTGGACCGGTTCGATGCGATCCACGACATTCACGCCATGGCCTATCATCCAAAACCCGATGCGCGGGCCTATCGGGGAATCTGCGACCGGCATGGCTTCGACGCCCGGCGCGCCTTTTTCGTCGACGACATGGCCCATAATCTGAAGCCTGCCCATGCGCTGGGCATGGTGACGGGCTGGATCAACAACGGCTCCGAACGCGGGGATCATGGATATTCGCCCGACTTCATCGACCACGAGATCGCCGATCTGACGGATTGGCTGGAGGAACTGACTGCATGACCGACTGGACTGCCGTGCAAGCCGCGATCGAAGCAGCCTTTGATGCGCGCGAAACGCTGACGCCCGGCGATGCCGCCGTGATCAACGCCGTGGAGGCGGCGATCGCCGGGCTCGATTCGGGCGCGCTGCGGGTGGCGGAGCGCGACGCCGGCGGGCAATGGTTCGTGCACCAGTGGCTGAAGAAGGCGGTTCTCCTGAGCTTCCGCCTGACCGGCAGTTCCGTGGCCGCCGGAGTGGGGGCACCCGCGTGGGACAAGGTTCCGCTCAAGACTTTGGGCTGGAACGAGGGCCGCTTTGCCGAAGCCGGGTTCCGCATGGTGCCGGGCGCCGTGGTGCGGCGCGGGGCCTATGTGGCGCCCGGCGCGGTGCTGATGCCGAGCTTCGTGAACATCGGCGCGCATGTGGGCGCCGGCACCATGGTGGATACCTGGGCGACCGTGGGGAGCTGCGCGCAGATCGGCGCGAATGTGCATGTTTCGGGCGGAGCGGGGATCGGCGGCGTGCTCGAGCCGTTGCAGGCCGGACCGGTGGTGATCGAGGACGGCGCCTTCATCGGCGCGCGATCCGAAGTGGCCGAGGGCGTGATCGTGCGCGAGGGCGCGGTGCTGGCGATGGGCGTGTTCCTCGGCGCATCCACGAAGATCATCGACCGGGCGACGGGCGAAACATTCATCGGCGAAGTGCCGGCCTATGCGGTGGTGGTGCCCGGCGCGCTGCCCGGCAAGCCGCTGCCAGACGGTTCCCCCGGGCCATCGCTGGCGTGCGCGGTGATCGTGAAGCGGGTGGACGCCAGAACCCGCGCGAAAACCGGCATCAACGAGCTTCTGCGGGATTGAGCAGGCTCGGCGCTGCCGGCAACGGGGGGGTTCAGGTCCGCAGGCCGCGCCCCTTGCGGCCGGGTTTCAGGGCGCGCTGGGCGGCGGCGGCGAAGGCGCACAGTTCCTCGCGGGTTTCCTCGGGCGCGATGATCGCCTCTACGCCGAAGCGTTCGGCTGTGCGGAACGGAGAGCGCACGCGATCCAGCCGGGCCCTGATCTCGGCAAGGCGCGCCGCCGGATCTTCGGCCGCCTCCAGTTCGCTGCGATAGGCGGCCTCCAGCCCGCCCGATATGGGCAGGCTGCCCCAGTCCCCGCTGGGCCAGGCCATGCGCCAGCGGAAGCGGTCTGCCGGCGCATGGGCCGAACCCGCCATGCCATAGGCCTTCCTCAGGATCACGGTCGCAAAGGGCACGCTGGCCTGGTAGATCGCGGTCAGCGCCCGGCTGCCCCAGCGGATCGTGGCTTCCTCTTCGGCGCGGCGACCGATCAGGAAACCCGGATTGTCCACGAGGTGGACGACGGGGAGGTGAAAGGTGTCGGCAAGATCGACCATGCGCTCCACCTTGCGGGCGGTGGCGGCGGTCCACAGCCCGCCCAGCGCCTCGGGGTTGGACGCGATCACGGCGACGGCGTAGCCATCCAGCCGGGCAAGACCGGTGACGACGCCCAGCCCCCATTCGCGGCCGATCTCGAACCAGCTGCCCTTGTCGACGACAGCTTCGACGATGGGGCGCACGGGGTAGAGGTTGCGCGACTGGCGGGGCACGGCATCGTTCAGCCAGGCTTCGCGGCGGGCGACCGGATCGCGGGTTCTGACGCGCGCGGGCAGTTCGTCGACACTTGAAGGCAGATAGGACAGGAAGCGCCGCAGCCGGGCGAAGGCTTCCGCCTCGCTCGCCACCCGGTCATCCACGGCGCCGTTCTTCGCGTGGATGGCCGCGCCGCCCAGTTCTTCCTTGGTGCGCTTTTCGCCGGCTGCCGCCACCACGGGCGGCCCGGCAACGAACATCTGGGCCAGGCCCTCCACCAGCAGGCTGTAGTGCGCCATCACCATGCGGCCGGCCCCAAGGCCGGCGACAGGGCCAAGGCCGAGCGCGACGACGGGCACGTCCGAAAGATTGGCGACCATCGCGTCCCAGCCGGGGATTTCGGGAATATAGGTGTGGCCCATCGATTCGAGGCTTTTCACCGATCCGCCGCCGCCGGTTCCTTCCACCATGCGGATCAGCGGCATCCGGTATTCACTGGCGAGTCGTTCGGCCTCCAGCAGTTTCCGGTGCAGGCTTGCATCGGCCGCGCCACCACGCACCGTGAAGTCGTCGGCCGAAAGAACCACGGGCCGGCCATCCACTTCGGCCCGGCCGAACAGGAAATTGGCCGGCAGCAGCACTTCGAGTTCGCCGTCGTCGGAATAGGTCGCAAAGCCCGACAGCTCGCCGATTTCCCGGAAGGTGCCGGAATCGGCAACCGCTGCGATCCGGGCGCGGGCGTCCATGCGCCCGGCCTCCTGCTGCCGTTTCAGCTTGTCGGCGCCGCCCATCCTGCGGGCGAGCGCCTGGCGGCGCCTGAGTTCGGCGATCTCGTTTTCCCATCCCATCCCGCCAGCATAGGCGGTGGCGCGCGATTGGGAAGCCTCAGCAATTTCCGATGCGGCGCCATTCGGCCCGGTCGCCGAAGGGCCGTCCTGCTTCCACGCCCTGCGCATCAACCGTGTAGATGTTGGCGGCATCGCGGCGCAGGACCGTGCGGCCGGTTCGGCCGCTCGGGCAGCGATAGGTGACTACGGCTCTGACCGGGCTGTTCTCGATGACGGAATAGGTGCAGCCGGGACTTGGTCGACCGCCGGCCAGCAGGGCTTCGGGGTCTGTCAGGCAGATGGGGGCCGCTGTTCGCCCGCCCACCATCGAGGCCAGCCAGCGGCCCGGCTGCCAATCACCCAGCGCCTTCAGGTCAGGCGCCTGCGCCTGCGCCCCNGCCGGGAGCAAACCGAGCAGGGTGATGGACAGGATCATGGGCAGGATCATGGCAAGATATTTACGCATCTTGCCGCTTGTAGCGGCGCAAGACGGCAAAAGCGTGTCAGATTTCCAGCAGGAACTGCCGGGAGCAGAATTCGCAGTCGACCGTGACAATGCCGTCGGCGTTGCGCATCCCGGCGCGTTCCTTTTCGGGGAACTGCCCCAGCACCTGACGGATGTGATCGGCCGAGCAGCGGCAGCCCCGGCTGACGGGACTTGCGGGAAGCACATGCACTTCGTCCTGGTGGAACAGCCGCCACAGCAGCGTTTCCAGCGGCAGGGCATGGTCGGTGATCTCGTCGGCCAGAAGCGTGCTGCCGAGCGCGGCGACATGATCCCAATCAGGATTGTCGGTATCGAGGTGGATGCGTGCGGCGCCGTCCTCGCCGCGCGCCATGTGCTGCACGATCATGCCGCCCGCCGCCCAGCGGCCGTCGGCGTCTTTTGCCGAGGCGAGCCGAACGAGCGTGGGCAACTGTTCGGAGTTTGCAAAAAAGCCCTGGGCCGCTGCCTCGAGGCTCTCGATCCCCAGTTCGACGATTCCCTGATAGCGCTCGGCCGCGCCGGCCTGGTCGAGCGTGATGACGAGGTGGCCGCTGCCGAGCATGCCGCCGAGCGTCGGGATCGGCGGAAAGCGCCGATCAGGATCCTGGCTGGCATAGCCGCGAATCGCGCCCGCGCGGTAATCCGCAACCAGCAGCTTGACCGGCCCGCCCTTGCCTTTGGCCTGGAGCGTCAGCTGCCCGTCTTCCGGGCGCAACAGCGAGCCGAGCAGCGATGTCAGCACCAGCGCTTCGGCCAGCAGGCGAGCGATCGGGTCGGGATAGGCGTGGGCGGCGAGGATTTCGCCGAGCACGGCATCGAGCCGGGCGATGCGCCCGCGCGCACCCCGGCCGGCGATGGTGAAACCCAGCACCCGGTCGCCATCATGCCGGGTCTTGTCAGCCATTTTCGGCCTTGTCGGCCATGTCGGGGCCCGGCATCAGGCGAGGTGGCCAAGCGCCCAGAGCAGCAGGGCCTTCTGGGCGTGCACGCGGTTGGCGGCTTCGTCCCACACGAGCGATTGCGGTCCGTCGATGACGCTGTCGGTCACCTCCTCGCCGCGATGTGCGGGAAGGCAGTGCAGGAACCGCGCCTGCGGCCTGGCGAGCGCCATCAGCATGGGGCTCACCTGATAGATCTGGAAGGCCTTGCGGCGTTCCTCGCTGTCGGACTGTCCCATGGAAATCCAGGTGTCGGTTACGACCATGTCGGCATCAAGGACAGCCTCTTCCGGCGCGCGGACGATGTCGATCCGGGCGCCGCGCGCACGGGCTGCGGCGACGAAGCCTTCGTCGGGATCATGGCCGACCGGGCAGGCCGCCTGCACGGTGAAGCCCAGCAGTCCGGCGGCCTCGATGATGGAGTTGAGCACATTGTTGCCGTCGCCCACCCAGGCCCAGACCATGCCGTCGGCCTTGCGGCCCGAATGCTCTTCGGCCGTCATCAGGTCGGCGACGATCTGGCAGGGGTGGCTGAGATCGGTCAGTCCGTTGAGGACGGGGATGGTGGAAAAGGCGGCGAACGCCCCGACATCGGAGTGTCGGTTGGCGCGGATCATCACGGCATCGACAAAGCCGGAAAGGACGCGCGCGGTATCCTCGATCGTCTCGCCGCGGCCGAGTTGCAGTTCTGCTGCCGTCAGCGTCAGCGCCGAGCCGCCGAGCTGCCGCATGGCGATCTCGAAGCTGATGCGCGTGCGCGTGCTGGGTTTTTCGAACAGGCTGGCGAGCACATGGCCGGAAAGCGGCGCATCGCCGTCTGGCGCGCCCTGCGGCCAGCCGATCCGGGCCTGCTTGCGGGCGCGGGCATGATCCAGCACCCGACGAAGGCCGCCCGGGCCGAGATCGGACAGGTTCAGCAGATGCCGGACCTTGCCGGCGGCGGATTGGCTTCTGTTCACGTCGCCCCGATCATGCTGCTTCGGTAACGTCGAACGTCGCCGCTGCGGCTGAAAGCTTTTCCACACATTCGCGGATATGGCTTTCGTCGATGTTGAGCGGCGGCAGGATACGCACGACATTGTCGCCGGCTGCCACCGTCAGCAAGCCGTGACTGGAACGGGCATGGGCGACGAAGGCGCGGCTGTCCGCCGTCAGCTTCAGGCCCAGCATCAGGCCCATGCCGCGGACATGATCGAACAGGTCGTGGTTGGGGATCATCTGCTCGAGCGCGGCGCGCAGCCGCTCGCCACTGGCCTTCACCGCGGCGAGGAATTCCGGTTCCGCCACAATATCGAGAACCGCGCCGCAGGCGGCCATGGCCAGCGGGTTGCCGCCGTAGGTGGATCCGTGGGTGCCCGCGACCATGCCCGCGGCCGCCCTTTCGGTCGCCAGGCAGGCGCCGACGGGAAAGCCGCCCCCGATGCCCTTGGCGACAGCCATCACATCGGGCGTGACGCCATATTGTTCATGGGCGAACAGGGTGCCGGTGCGGGCCATCCCGCACTGCACTTCATCCAGCAGGAGAAGGATGCCGTGCCGGTCGGCGAGCGCGCGCAGGCCGTGTAGGAATTCGGGCGTTGCCGCGCGGACCCCGCCCTCGCCCTGAATGGGCTCGACCAGAAACCCCGCGGTCGATTCGTCGATCGCGGCCTCGGCTGCGGCAAGATCATTGAAGGGCGCCACATGGAACCAGTCCGGCAGCGGCTCGAAGCCCCGGCGCAGCTTTTCCTGATCGGTTGCAGCGATGGTCGCCAGCGTCCGGCCATGGAATGCGCTGGAGAAGGTGACGAACCTGTATCGCTGCGGGTTGCCGGTCGCATAATGAAAGGAGCGCGCGGTTTTCACGGCGCATTCCACGGCCTCGGCGCCGGAATTGGTGAAGAAGACCGTGTCGGCGAAGGTCAGTTTAACCAGCCGCTCCGCGACCGCCATCTGTTGCGGCGAGCCATAGAGGTTCGACACGTGCATGAGCGTCGCGGCCTGCTGCTGGATGGCCCGGACGAGGTGCGGATGGCCGTGGCCCAGCAGGTTGACGGCGATGCCGCTTGCGAAATCCAGCCACTTTCTGCCCTGCGCATCGTAAAGATAGGCGCCCTCTCCGCGCACGGGCGCGACTTCGCAGCGGGGGTAAACCGGCATCAGGGGAGAGATCGCCATGGAAACCTCATTCTTCTGGGCCGCAGTTTCCGGGTTGCACAAGCCGGATGACTGCACGCCGAAACGAAAAAAGGCGGCGCCGATGAGCCGCCTCCGCCAAGCGCACGGCCTTTAACGGTTCAGGCGCGCAATTTCCACCCCGATTTCAGCAGGGCATGGCAGGCCCACCAGAGCAGAAGCACCAGCCCCCCGACAATCGCCGCGCCGGCCGCCACGGGCGCTTCGGCGATGCCGATGAAGCCGGCGCGGAACCCGTCGATCATGTAGAAAAAGGGGTTCGCCCGGAGCACGGCCTGCATGCCCGGCGAAAGGATGTAGATCGCATAGAAAGTGCCCGACAGCAGGGTGAGCGGCTGGACGAGGAAGTTGGTGACGACGGCGCCGTGATCGAACTTGTCGGCCCAGATCCCCGTGAGCACGCCGAGCAGCCCGAGCATGAGGGTGCCGGCCGTGCCGAAATAGATGACAAGGAGCGGGTTGCGGATGGTCACGTCCACGCCGGGCCACATCAGCATTGCAAGCCAGATGGCGATGCCCACTGCCCAGCCGCGGGTTACGGCGCCAGCGGCATAGCAGAACAGCAGCTCGCCCGTGGAGAGCGGCGGCATCAGCACATCGACAATGGTGCCCTGCACCTTGGCGATGATGATCGACGAAAGCGAGTTCTGGAAGGCGTTCTGCACCATCCCCATGATGATGAGGCCGGGCGCGAGGAAAGTGGCGTAGGGCAGGCCGAGGACTTCACCCTTTGCGCCGCCCAGGGCGATGGTGAAGATGGCAAGAAACATGAGCGTGGTGATGGCGGGCGCCCACACTGTCTGCATCTGCACCTTGAAGAAGCGCCTTACTTCCTTCACATAGAGGGTCTGTATCCCCAGCCAGTTGACGCCGTGGATGACCAGGACACCGGGTTCGGGATGGCCCGTTTCCGGATTACCGGGTTCTGGCTGACCGGGCTGGCTGGCTCTTGGGGGTGCAGGCATTTGCATGGCTTGGTGACGCCCTAGACCCGCGCCCATTGCCCCGCAAGCTTGGTCGAACGACAGGAACGGAAAACAGCCGCCATGGCATGGACTGACGAGCGCATCGCGCTGTTGAAGCAACATTGGGAAGAAGGCCGCTCGGCGAGCCGGATCGCCGAACTTCTGGGCGAAGGCCTTTCGCGCAATGCCGTGATTGGCAAGGCGCACCGGCTGGGCCTGGCCGCGCGCCCGTCTCCGCTGAAGACCAGCGAACCGAAAAGCGCGGATGCAAAACCCGCAGCCCGCAAGACCGAAAGCAAGGCCGAGCCCAAGCTGGTCGCAAGGCCTGCTGCGGAATCTGTCGCGGAAGTTCCCTCCCTGCCCGAGAAGGCCCCGGCGGCGGCTGCGCCTGTCGTGCAATCTGTGCCGGCGCCTGTCGCCGAAACGCCGATGCCGATCGCTCCTGCGCGCGCGCAGCAGCCGGCGCGTGCCAAGGGCGCCAAGGTGACGCTGCTCGATCTCAACGACCGGATCTGCAAATGGCCGATCGGCCACCCGGACGAGGCGGATTTCCACTTCTGCGGCAAGCCCGTGAACGCCGGATTTCCCTATTGCCAGGAACATTGCCTGGTTGCCTATCAGGCGCAGATGCCCCGCCGCGACCGCCCGGGCGGGCCGCCCCGGCCGTTCGGGCCGAATCTGCCCCGGCCGCGGTAACGCGGCGCACTCTGCCCCGGCCGCGGTAACGCGGCGTAAACTGTTCCGGCCGCGGTAACGCGGCATAAACTGTTCCGGCCGCGGTAACGCGGCGTAAACTGTTCCGGCCGCGGTAACGCGGCGTAAACTGTTCCGGCCGCGGTAACGCCGCTGGAGATCAGTCGGGCCGAAACATCCGCCCCGGCAAAAAATGGCCTGGCAGATCGCTCTGCCAGGCCAGGTTGGTTCCTTGGGGAGGAACTTGTAAAAGGGCGGCCCCCGGGGGAGGGGGCGGCCCTGAACTCAGTAGTTGTAGGCGCGCTCTCCGTGTTCGCCGAGATCGAGGCCTTCGCGCTCGACTTCGGGGGTGACGCGCAGCCCGGTGAGGGCCTTGGCGATATAGAAGGCGATGGCAGCGCCGACCCCGACCCAGATGATGGCGACAACCACCGACTTGATCTGGATCCACAGCTGGGCGCCGAGTTGGTAATCTTCTCCTGCCGGGCCGCCGAGCACGGCCAGCATGGTGACTGCGGTACCGATGGAGCCGATGATTCCTCCGATCCCGTGGATGCCGAACACATCCAGCGAATCGTCTATGCCGAGCTTCGGTTTCGCCTTCATGACGAAGAGGCAGCAGGCGATACCGGCCAGAGCGCCCAGCAGGACAGCGCCGAAGGGCCCCGAGTTGCCGGCAGCCGGCGTGACCGCGACGAGGCCGGCAATGGCGCCCGAGCAGGCCCCCAGCAGCGATCCCGAGTGGCCGAGCAGCTTTTCCGTGAGCATCCAGAAGAGGACACCGGCAGCCGTAGCCGTGAAGGTGTTGATGAGGGCGAGGCCAGCGATGCCATTGGCTTCGAGCGCGGAGCCGGCGTTGAAGCCGAACCAGCCCACCCAGAGCAGTCCGGTGCCGACGAAGGTCATCGTCAGCGAATGCGGGGCCATCAGTTCCTTCTGATAGCCCATGCGCTTGCCCAGGATGAGGGCGCCGACCAGGGCCGTGATGCCGGCATTGATGTGGACGACCGTGCCGCCGGCGAAATCGAGCGCACCCCAGCCGTAGATGAGGCCGGTGGTGGCTGCATCGCCGCCAGCATACCAGACCATGTGCGCGACCGGGTAATAGACGATGGTGAGCCAGACGATCGCGAAGACCATCATGGCGGAGAATTTCATCCGCTCCACGAGGCCGCCGACGATCAGCGCGATAGTGATGGCCGAGAAGGTCATCTGGAAGGCGACAAAGACGAACTCGGGAATGACCACGCCGTCGGTGAAGGTGGCGACATTGCTGTCGGCGGTAACGCCGGCGAGGAAGAACTTGCCGGCGGAGATGAACTGGTTGAAATCCCCCCCGAAGGAGAGGCCGTAGCCAAAGATGATCCACATGACCATCGCGAGGCTTGCCACCGCGATGGTCTGCGTGAGAACCGAGGCCATGTTCTTGGTGCGGACGAGACCGCCATAGAACAGTGCGATGCCCGGGATTATCATCAGCATGACGAGAGCCGTCGCCATCATCATCCAGGCCGTATCGCCCTTGTTTGGAACCGGGTCGGCCGCGGCGGCTTCGGCAACAACCGCGGCGGCATCCTGGGCAAAGGCGGGCGCAGCCAGCGCAATGCCGGCAAGTCCCATCCCCCATGTCAGATATCCAAGTCGCATCTAGGACCCCTTCTGAAAATTTTGCTGAAGATCAGCCACTGAACCGGGTATCTCGCGGTCAGATGGCGGTGTCGTTGGTTTCGCCAGTGCGGATGCGCACAGCGCCCGCCATGTCGAAAATGAATATCTTGCCGTCGCCGATGGCGCCCGTATGAGCCGCCTGCTGGATGGCCTCCACCACGCGCGGAGCAAGACCGGAGGTGACGGCCACCTCGATCTTCATCTTGGGCACCATGTTGGTGGTATATTCGGTTCCGCGGTAGATTTCGGTATGGCCCTTCTGGCGCCCGAATCCCTTCACCTCGGTGGCGGTCATGCCCGTTGCGCCAAGCGCGGTCAGCGCCTCGCGGACATCGTCCAGTTTGAACGGTTTGATGATTGCGACAATCAGCTTCACGGTTGGCTACCCCCTTCTTGCAAGGTGTCTGGGTAACAGCCATGCACGAATCGTGCCAAGCGTCCTGCCGTATTGCGGTGCAGCAAAGCAGGGCGATTTTTGCCTTAATTTATGGCATGTGTGAAAATGAGGCCAAGTCTGTGCCTGATTTCAGGGCATATCGAGAATCTTGCGAGCCTGGTTCTCGCTTTCTTCCGCCACCATCAGGCGAATGCCGGGAAATCCGCCGCCCAGCAGGCTTGAAAAGCCGGCATCGAACAGATGCGCTTCTATCCCTTCGGACAGCAGGCGGCCGTGCAGGATCTGCGCCAGCGCCACGTCGTTGAGCCTCGCGATTTCGACAAGACTCATGCGCCGGGGCTCATGCGCCGGCCCCGGCTGGCGGCACGTTCAAGCGGTGCCGCCCACGGTCAGCCCCTCGATCAGCAGTGTTGGCTGGCCGACGCCCGCTGGCACGGATTGGCCGCCCTTGCCGCAGGTGCCGACGCCTTCGTCGAGCGCCATGTCGTTGCCGATGGCGACGATCCGCTTCATCACGTCCGGGCCGTTGCCGATGAGCGTTGCGCCCTTGACCGGCGCGCCCGTCCTGCCGTTTTCGATCAGATAGGCTTCGGTGCAGCCGAACACGAACTTGCCCGACACGATATCGACCTGGCCGCCACCGAAGCTCTTGGCGTAGATGCCCTTTTTCACACCACGCAGGATTTCGCCGGGGTCTTCCCGGCCGCCCGCCATGAAGGTGTTGGTCATTCGCGGCATCGGCGGG
>JGI24125J20156_1000362_pt1 | contig 11865 bp, 15 predicted proteins | sample Subbio12Aug_8Bad_FD_20156 | JGI IMG/M metagenome (IMG submission 20156) | reverse complement strand
CTACCCGGGGCTCTAGACGAAAACTTTTTAATAAAAGTAACCCACCCAATACCCCATTATCTCCTCCTCGACCCGGAAACCCAATGGGATCGGTTTGTACCGTTTATCCAACAACACCACCCAACGATTGGCTTTTCACCCGATGAGGCCTTATTAGCAGCCCGGGTGACGTTAACAGGCAGTGAAAGACCCATTACCAAAATGATGTTCGAACGTCTAAAATCCACGGGTGTCTGTGTCGAAGTCATTGATTAATTGGCATGGGAATTGCACCTTTAACGGGTAAGGAGAGTGGAACCATGAACCTAACACTGAATAATATCCAACCGCCCAATCCAACGAATAACCATAAGCCTGTCATTAAGGTGATCGGGTTGGGTGGAGGCGGCTCGAATGCCGTCAACCGCATGATTGAACTGGGTTTGAGCGGTGTTGAATTTATTGCAGCCAATACCGATGCCCAGGCGTTGAAGAGCAGCCACGCACCCACTAAAATTCAACTCGGCCCACGAATTACGCGTGGTCTTGGCGCAGGCGGGGACTGGAAAATCGGCGAGGCGGCCGGAGAGGAAAGTTTGCGTGATTTGAACGCCGCCCTATCTGGTGCTGATATGGTCTTTCTCACTGCAGGTATGGGTGGCGGAACTGGAACCGGAGCAATTACCATCGCCGCCAAGGTTGCTCGTTCGCTTGGCGCTGTGACCATCGCGGTTGTTACCACTCCCTTCATGTTTGAAATCGGCCGGCGTCAGACCAACGCGCGCGAAGGTTTACACCGTTTACGCCAATATACCGACACCCTCATTACCATCCCCAACGACCGGTTGCTAAAAGTTGCACCCCGCGATTTGCCCCTCGAGATGGCTTTTCGATTGGCTGACGATGTCCTGCGTCAAGGAATTCAGGGCATTTCCGAACTGATAACCGAGCCCGGATTGATCAACGTGGATTTTTCACACATCCGGAATGTGATGCAGTCGGGTGGCGGCTCACTCCTTTCGATCGGGGTTGGCCAGGGAGAGCGCAAGACCCATAAAGCCATTGAACACGCCCTCCACCATCCATTGCTCGAATCCATCAATCTCGACAATGTTAGTGGGATCATCGTCAACATCACCGCCGGCTCAGGGCTTACATTCAACGAGGTCATTGATGCACTTAATGAATTACAAGAAAAGGCCAATAACCAAGCCGAAATCATCCCCGGAGTAATCACCGATGAACGTATGGGAGACCGGGTTCAGGTCATCATGATATTGACCGGCATTGGAGCCACGCCTGTCGAGGTGCCCCACCTTGGGCGTCAACCTGTAGTCGCGGTGCAGTCCTTTCCAGCTCCCCAACCTGTTCACCAGCCAATGGCAGCTCATCACCAGCAACCTATGCAAGCCCGCTCTGTCGAAGTGGCTGCTATCCAGGCGGATCTTGACATACCTGCCTTTTTACGCCGGCGCGTACGCTGACCCAGGGAGATTATATGGACGAAAAAACCCTGCAAACTGTCTGCAAAAAGGTTTACCAACAATATCCCGAAGTCCGTGGCGCATCTCCAAAGATCAAGCCACAAACTGCCGATACCATTCTCCTGGTTTTCCAGGGGAAAGCAACCACCGCCGATGGGCACCCAATGATCAGGACTGTGCGTGCCGTTGTTACTGTCAGTGGGAAAATTTTAAAAATAACTTCTTCAAAATAGATCACAAAAGAGGCGATTATGAATTTGCCACTCCATCAAAAATTGGAACTAGCTTTTTGGGATATCGCTATCGAATTCTTGAGTCAATCAAAAACCGTTCGCTTGATCGTCATCGAATGTATCCATCTTAAACAATCCCGCCAATTATCCTTCTACCTTGCTATGGTGGTTGTTGGGGGGTTATTGGGTTTCTTGCTCGGTTTTACTCTCCCATTATTAGCCCATCTACTTCGGTAGAGTTTTAGAATGAAACGTTTACTTGTCGCAGGTGTTTTGGTCCTGATCATCCTTGCTGTTAATTTCCCAGGGCATCTTGCATTTGCCGCCCGCGGGGTACCTGGCTCACCCGATTTTGGATATGGGGCTTGGCTACACCTGGATGGTGAAGAATTTGACCGAGGACGCAAAACCATCGATGATCTCAATCTCGATTGGGTTGCTGTCCACCTGGATTGGACCAGGGTCATGCCAAGCATTACTTCTGCTCCAGATTTGTCCCGCCTCGATCAGGTCGTGAGTACCTGCGTTTCAGCCGGATGTGCGGTAATGCTTAGCCTAACCAACCCACCCGATTGGGCTATGAATGCCGATGGGCCGGATGCGGAACTGAGCGCCCAATTTATTGATTGGCTGGCAAACCGATATCCATCTGGTTTCCAAGCTGTGGAGATCTACCCGGCCGCGAACACGACTGCCGGATGGAAAGCGCCGCCCAATCCGACTGCGTATGCACACCTCCTCGAGCATGTTGGTCAACGGATAGAAAATAGTGGTAGAAAAATAGTGGTAGTGGCTGGTGGATTGCAACCCGTTGATGACAATCGCGTTGGGGATTGGAGCGATGTAGATTTTCTACGAGGGCTTTACAAAGCTGGAGCCCGGGATTGGCTCTCAATCCTCAGCTTGCGGTATCAAACCCTAGTTGGCGAAGTACTCCATTCTCCCACAAATGGTGAGATTTTTACCCTTCGCCGGTATGAAACAATCCGCCAGGTGATGATCGAAAACAACCATTCAACCGGTATAGTGTGGATTACCCTGATCAACGTTCCAGGTGGTACAATTAACTCACAGGATCGTTCGAACCCAGAACGCCAGAAACAAGCCGAATGGCTCCAAAAGGCATTAACCCAAGTGCGTTCTCACCTTTATATGGGGGTTGTATTTATCCACAATATAAACCCACCCATCCCAACCGGTTCTACTTTCACCCCAGACGCATTAATTTTACCGGAAGCTTCCTACCACCCCTTTTATTATGCCTTGAAGGCGAGTATTCATCAAACCAAACCCAGCCAAGAACCAGGCCGGCCCGGAAGACCTAAAAGCTACCTACTAATAAAATATCCCTTAAAATCGTAAAATGCGGAAAATAATCATTGCGCTGACGATCCTAGCCTTTTTTACCTGCCTGATCCTTGGATTATTCGCCTCTAATCTCATCCCAGGCTTGGATCAAACTAGCGACAGCAAGTCGGCGATAAATTCGCCGGCTTCGCCGTTTCAACACAATATCCTAATGGTTCACGTCGACTCATTACTGGCCGAAAACCCACAATTGGTCTCTGTTTGGGGAGCAATTCTTTATTTCCCAGAACCAAAAATCATCTTACAACTTTTATATCCTTTGGATTTCGACCAGGATGCCACTATACGCGCCAGCTTTGCACTTACAGCAGCCAAAGACCCAGTTTTTGGCTTTCTTAAGAAAATTAATCAGACCACAGAAATACAATGGGATCATTTTTTGGTTGTAGATCAGCAAACCATGGCCACCATTCTTACCGAAATGACCCTAGCTACCGGCGTAAAGGTTAATGATCCATCGGCTATGGATGGACAAGCAGAAATAACCTTTTACAAACAAGTTTGCGCTNCCATTTTCGATCAAGGAAAATATTTCCTGAATGATTTTGTCTGGAGTGAAATCATCCCCATGCATATACGCACCGACCTCCCCGTTGATACTGCCCTGGTCATTTGGGAAAAATTGAGTTCCACCCCAAATCCCATTCAATGTCATGTATACGAAGAATAAATCAACATGGCAATGAATTATCCATGATATAATTCCGCGGGTTTTCCAGGCTGCATCCATCCGCGATAATGGGATGATTTGGCCAGGTATGGAGGGTTCTCAAACGAATTTTACATAATCTGACAATACCAAACCCTGTTGGCTGTATCCCGATGGTGAATCCTGATCATTGCCTGGATTTATTTTGAACCAAGGAATGTTTTAATTTCCTTCACCTTTTAAAGAATAGAATGGAGTTTTTGTGGACGATAATAACAACCCTACCGTAATTTCTGATGATGTTGTCGTAACCATGGAGTACACTTTGACGGTCGATGGGACGGTTGTCGATTATTCTGAAGAAAATGATCCCCTAATTTTCCTGCAAGGTTACGGTAATATTGTCCCTGGTTTGGAACGCGAACTGTATGGAATGAAAGTCGGCGATACAAAAAAAGTTTGGACCAAACCTGCAGATGGTTACGGCGTATTTGACCCCGAGGCATTCATGGATGTCGCCCGGTCGGAATTTCCACCCGAGATTCCTTTGGAAATTGGGGTCGAATTAGACATACATAACGATGAGGACGAAACCATGTCCGCTACGATCGTTGATGTCAACAAAGATTTTGTCCACCTGGATTTCAACCACCACCTGGCCGGCAAGACCCTCGAATTCGATATCAGGATCATCGATTTGCGCTCCGCTACAGAAGAAGAATTGGAACATGGACACGCCCACGGCAGTGACGGAGATGAGGAATTCGAAATGATGAATTCGATGACGACTTCGATGAATTAATGGATGATGAAGATGACATGGACGACGATCAGACCAATCCTGGCAACGATAGTAAATAAACTATCAGCAGGTGTTTAACCTTTCCTGACAGTTGAAAACCCTCTCTTTTGGTGAGATCACCGAAATAAATTAAAAATGGAATATGACTCCCCATGGGGGATACAGCTTTGGAAATTTCCCAAGAATCGTTCCTCACCCTATCGACGAGGGCTTTTGGAAGTCGGGTCATCATTCTCTCGCTGGTGGGTGGAAAACCAAATCCCCGCTATTATTTACCCAAGCCTTCTATCACCCAAGAGGTATTTCGTAACGTTTCATAGCGGTGTGCAATATTAAAAGAACCAATTCAGCATGGCTTAACCCATCTGCTGCCGCCTCTATGACAATATCGGATACCCCAGGTGAAAGACCTGGCAGCGGATTCACTTCCAGAATGTACGGTTTCCAATCATCATTCGCGTCCAGACGAAAGTCAACCCGCGCAAAATCTAAACAACCACAAACTCTAAACACCGCCGAGGCAAGCCAATTCAACTTCTTGATCATCTGGCTTTCGAGCGGTGCGGGACATAAATAAGTTAACTCTTCCGCCAACTCAACTTTAAGGCGGTTAGAATACACTTTATCGCTGTTCTCGAATGGTTTTAAGTCCACCTCCATTGGTGGTAAGAAACGTAAACCGGTTTGCAATCGCGCTAAATTCGTATCATCTGGTATTCTCCGCGCGACTGGTCCCACCAGGTTGCCGACCATCCCCACGGTTACTTCGCGACCCTCGATATAGGTCTCTACCAGGGCGGTTTGCTTGTACTTGCTGGCGATAAAGGCTACCTGTTCGCGGAGTTCATCCTCATTGTGGACAATCGATTTTGCGCTAACACCCATCCCTGTCCCTTCACGACTGGGTTTGACGAACATTGGGAAACCCATGGCTTCATCAAGGGGTTCATCCGGCCGCTCAAAACTTTGGAAATCTGGAGTGGGCAAGTCGTGATAGGTCAAAATACGTTTCGTGAGCGGCTTATCCAAAGACAACGCCAATGACAATATTTTAGAACCGGTATAGGGAATCCGCATCATCTCCAACAACCCTGGTATTTGGGCTTCTCGCGCATCGCCATAGTGACTTTCACAAATATTGAAACAAATATCAGGATTATATTTTGGCAATTCATCTACCAACCGGAGATCACCTTCAAAGAATTCGGCTTCATATCCTCCAGAGCGGATGGCTTCTTGCAGGGCGAGGACTGTTTTCTCGGAATCCAGGTCATCCCATTGATCGACTGGCATCCCTTCCCAATACGGTGCATTCTTTTTTAAATTCGCTAAGACCGCCACCCTCTTACGGTTTCCCATTTGAAAGATCCTCCATTGGACAATAAATCAGATGAAAAAGCCACTTATTGCCGCTACTTACCAAAACCAGTTAAGCCAAATAAATGGTGTTCGTGCTGGAAATTTCCCTTAGTATACTACTTTGTACCCCAAAAATTATCAAACCGGGCAAGTTCCACCCACCGGTTGTTGGTTGTTATCGATGGACAAAATTACATCGAATCCTCCCTGCTGCCAATCCATCCGGATAACCCGATCCCCCATTGCCCGATCAAACGATTAGGTAAGTCGTAATCGAGCAGGATGGTCGTTTCCCATTAAAATAAAATACCTTCACTTTCGAAACGCATCTTTACCTCGTAGGTGGTCCTGGGCAGGGCATGGATGGATTGGCAGCACAATTATTCTTTGATCTGGTCCTTCAACGCCTCGCGCAGTTTTTCTTCATTGAAATTGACTACAATCACCCCTCCAATATCAAATGTGGGTGTTGTTTCAAAACCATTTGCCCATTCCCGAACTTGCGCTGCAGCCACCCGGTTTTGGGTAATATCAACCTCAGTAAATTCGAGTTGATGATATTCGAGCCATTTTCGCGCTCGCCTGCAAGCCGGGCACCAGTTTGTGCAATACATAACAATTTTGCCATTCGGCAGGTTTCCGACTGGTATTGGTTCTTCTTTTTTGTTTTCAAACGACATCTTGGGGTCCATCTGCTGCAAAATAGAAAACAATACTGCATTGCTCGGTTGATCATCGATATCATGAATATCGATATAGCAAATGACACCTTGCCGATCGATTACAAATATCGCTCGTTCACTAAAACCTTCGGGGCGAAGAACTCCATACGTTTCGGCGACTTTACCATGGGGCCAAAAATCGCTTAATAAGGGAAAGCTAATTCCACCCAGGTGCTCAGCCCAAGCCTCAAGGCACGGAATATGATCGACACTAATACCCAGAACCTGGGTATTCAATCCCGCGAACTTGGTCAGTTCAACCTCGTACGCTGGGATTTGACTTGTTCATATTGGGGTCCAGGCCATTGGAAAAAAAGCTAGGACGACATTTTTTCCTCGGTAATCACTTAATTGAATCGTCCGGCCACCTGTGGCCTCAAGCTTGAAATTTGGAGCGTGTTGACCGACAGACAATTTCATAACCACTTTTCCTGAATATTAAATGCGAAAGAGCAATTTTAGCACTCTTCAGGCCCATTGAAAATGGAAACGAAAAGCAACAACCAATTTTTGGGTAAAAAATCATCCTTCAATTTCTCAAAACAATTAGCGCAGGGTTAATTATCTTAAAATTTCAATAAATTTGTCCGGACAAGAAAAAAATCTCTTGACTCTTCCGCTCCTATTCTCTATAATAAAAGTGCAGGGAGCTCAAAGGAATTGAAAGCTCCGCATCGGGAAAGCAGGTACAAGTTTGGTAACCTGACTGATAAGGTGTAAAACCTTAAAAAAGGTTGACCGACACAGACTGTTTACAGTCAACCTGGACGGCTCTTTCACTTTCTGGTGGGTACTGGAATACCCATTCCCCCAAAAAAGGGAAGTAAAAGCCAGCAAGTGATAACCAAGGAAAACGATGTAGGAAATAGGTAGGTTACTTTGGGTCCCTGCTCACATCACCCCCGGCAGCCTTTTGTCGGGGGTGTTTTTAATGGAGGGCGCAATCGCTCAAATGATCTGGGTTCTGGATGACTTCTGCTTTGAGCAGCCCGATGAACGGCAAATTACGATAACGTTCCAAGTGGTCTAAACCATACCCAACAACGAACCGGTCCGGTAAATCAAAACCTTTATACTTCAAGGGGATATCGATCAGACGATGGGCAGGTTTGTTGAACAACACACACACATCCAGGCTGGCGGGTTGGCGTTGGCGCAGACTACGCAAGAGATAGTTCAACGTCAGGCCGGTATCGATCACATCTTCGACAAACAAAACTTGCCGTCCATGGATCGGTATTTCTAAATCTTTAACCAGCCTGACCACCCCTTTTTGGCGGGCTTCCTGGGTATAACTGGAAACAGCCAGGAAATCCACCTCAACCGGTATGCGGATCACCCGCAATAAATCAGCCATCAAAAACAATACACCTTTGAGCACACCAACCAGTACCGGGCATTTTCCTTGGTAATCTTCAGAGATGCGTGCTCCCAATTCACCGACTTTTCGGTGGATTTCTTCCTCGCTAATCACAATTTCCCCGATATCTCTAGCTAATTCTCCATACTTTTCTGCATCTTTATTAATCATCTTCATGTTTCTGAGCCTCTGTCCCCTTAATCTGAACAGCCTCTTCATACAGGCCGTATTTCACCATCATGTCGCGCATTTCTCTTCGTTTAAGGAGTTTGATATTGACTTGGGGATACAATTTTTTCATCATTCGGATTTTTTTATTCTTTATGCCTGCCAATTGAGGTCTTAAAGTTGTCAACTCAATATAGAGATCTTGTTCCGGAAGGTAAAAATCTGGAGAAAAGGCCAAGGTGACCTTTCCTGCCTCGTCGAATTCGAGATTAAAAGTCTGTGGTTCATATTCCCACCCAATCCCGTAAAAATCCAGGATGCGTGCAAACACCTCCTCAGCTGGATGGGCAAATTTTGTGTTGATGCTCTTTTCTTGCCTCAAAGATGGGTTGCCTTATATTCTGGACTTATACTTTTGATCATTTTGTCGGGCGTTGAGCCGCAAAGCACACCAATTCAACCGCAGCCTGGCAATCCATTCTGCTGGTATTGATGGTTAAATCATACAACCCGGGATCATCCCCATTAACCTGATAAAAACGGGACAAATATTGTTTTCGCGTCCGATCACTGGTTTCAATCTGGGCTTGCGCNGNTTCCCTGCTAATTTTTCTTGCAGCCGCGATCCGGGCTATGCGAACTTCCTGCGATGCAATGATACGGATATGGATCGACTGTGGATGGTTTTTNAAAACAACNTGTCCTGCTCTGCCAATGATGACCACTTTGCCGGTATCAGCCATTTCTGTCATNACCTGCTTCATGGCATCCAAATATTTGTGCTGCCGTTTTGGAGTTGGTGTCATACCTAAGAGATCCAAGTCATCGATCGTGGCCAGGGCTACCTCGGGGGCNCCCGCCCGGATTGCCGCCTGGTTAATCAATTCCCGCCAAACCAGTCGATAACCTAATCTCTCAGCGACTCCGCGCCCTACTGATGAACCCAAGCTTCCCAATTGCCTGGAAATTGTGATGACATCCATTCCAACTTTTCCCAAATGAACCGTTTCTGACGATAAAACGATTATAGCACGTCGTCCCCGAACACATTGTGGTATGATTCCAACCACAAGGTCCATGCCATCTACCGCCGAGTTTTCAACTAGCGGACAGGAAAAAAGAAATCCTCCTACCTTGTTACGACAGGAACCAAAAATCAATTCATATTCCGGAACACCTCCTTTTCAAAGGTATAGCTTTTATTTTATTCACAGCCAGTAGGATATTTAATATTTTTTATAACGAACGAGGAAATTCACTATGAATACCCGTCTGAAATATCCTTATGCATTTATTGGGGAAATTATCATCACCCAGGACCAAATCGAGGATCGGGTTTCCGAATTGGGCGAACAAATTACCACCGATTATCAGCATTCCGAAAAACTCTTGTTACTAGGCTTGCTGCGCGGCAGCGTCATGTTCATGACAGATCTCATGCGCCATATTCGCCGACCCATGACCATGGATTTCATGCTGGTCTCTTCGTATTCGGGGACCGAATCCTCCGGTTTTGTACGGATCGACTCAGACCATAAATCAAACATCCACGGATGGGATGTGATCCTCATCGATGACATCGTCGATACCGGTTACACCATCCATACCATACAAAAATTACTCATCGAGCGTAAACCGCGCAGCCTAAAAACTTGCACCCTGCTCGATAAAAAGACCCGCCATAAAGTTGAAATCCAAATTGACTATTGCGGATTTGAAATTCCGGATTATTTTGTAGTCGGTTACGGTTTAGATATTGACGAAAAAGGCCGCAACCTCCCCTACATAGCTTCGGTTGACCTGGATAAATACCAACAAATGTACAGGTAAGCTGTAGAAAGGATCAATTTATGCCTGAAACAATCGGTGTCCTCACGACTGGCGGCGACAGTCCCGGTATCAATGCCGCCCTGCGCGGGTTAGGTAAAGCCGCCACCGGTGATTTCAAAATGAAGGTAATTGGATTTCTAGATGGCTTTACCGGTATGGTCAATGGAATGTCGCTCGAGTTGGAGAGTGGTAACTTTTCCGGAATTCTTACAACAGGGGGAACGATTTTAGGCACAAACCGTGATCGTCCTGACAAAGTTGTCATTGATGGTAAACCACAGGATTGTACCCAAATCATCATCGATACCTACCGCAAACATAAACTCGATGCCCTGGTTTGTTTAGGTGGCAGCGACGCTCAGGATAGCGCTTTTTATTTGATGAACCAAGGACTCAACGTCATCACCTTGCCGGTTACCATCGACAATGATATTCCGAATACCGACACAACTGTCGGTTACTCTACAGCCATCGAAGTTGCCGCTGAAGCCATCGACCGGCTGCACAGCACCGCGATCAGCCATCATCGGATCATTATCGTCGAGATGATGGGCACCGAAACCGGCTGGTTAACCCTGGCAGCGGGGATTGCGGGTGGAGCAGACGTAATATTGATTCCAGAAATACCTTACAAAATCCAAAAAGTTTCCCAAGCAATTTTTGACCGCAGCAAACTTGGAAAGCGTTTTTCTCTTGTAGCTGTTTCGGAAGGGGCTATTTCCGAAGAAAATGTGCACTTCTTCGAACGTGCCCGATCTGCAAATCAGCGTCTGCGCAACGGCAAGGATGAAGCCGAGGTGAATGCACGCCTGGCTGAAATTGAAAGGCGTTCGGCTGGGGATACCATCCATTTAGCCAATCGGCTGGAACAATTTACGAACCTGGAAACCCGCATCACCATCCTGGGATACTTGCAACGCGGCGGTACTCCATCCGCCACAGATCGCGTCCTGGCCACCCAGCTCGGCACTGCTTGTGCAGCGTTCATCCACGAATCCCATTACGGTGTTATGGTTGCAGTCCATTCGGATGGTATTAAGGCCATCCCTCTCGATCAAGTGGCTGGAAAAGTCAAGACAGTCCCTTTAGATCATGCCTGGATCCAAGGGGCTCGCCTGGTCGGGGTCAGTCTCGGAGACTAATTTCTTTCCTGGAGTTAAGTGTTTTTACCTACCACCTGGCAAGAAGTTACCGCTCTCGGCTGGAAGTCCCTGGACGTGATCATCGTCACAGGGGATTCCTATATTGACAGCCCGTTCAATGGGGCTGCCTTAATCGGTAAAATTCTAGTGGCAGGTGGCTACAGGGTGGGGATTATCGCCCAACCCGATACGAGTTCGCCTACCGACGTTACCCGACTGGGAGAACCAGGCCTTTTTTGGGGTGTCACCGCTGGCAGCATTGATTCTATGGTCGCCAACTATACTGCTGGACGTAAAAAACGCCGCTTTGATGACCACACCCCTGGAGGGATCAACAATCGTCGTCCGGACCGCGCCAGTATTGTTTACACAAATCTTATTCGCCGAGCTTATAAAAATACCGCCCCGATCGTTTTAGGCGGCATCGAGGCCAGCCTGCGGCGGGTTGCCCATTTCGATTATTGGTCAAACCGAATCCGCCGTTCCCTTCTGGTCGATGCCAAAGCTGATTATTTGCTTTANGGTATGGCAGAAGGATCCGTTCTTGAACTGGCTGCCTGCCTTAAGCGGGGTGATAAACCGGCTGCTGTCCGGGGATTAAGTTATGTTTCAAAAGAAAAAAAGGAAGGGTATGTAGATCTGCCCGCTTTTGAAGAGGTAGCTGCCGATACGCAAGCCTTTATAAATATGTTTCACACTTTTTACCATAACAATGATCCCCTGACCGCCCGTGGACTGCAACAGCGTCATGGGGATCGATATGTCGTCC
>JGI24125J20156_1000358_pt1 | contig 11916 bp, 11 predicted proteins | sample Subbio12Aug_8Bad_FD_20156 | JGI IMG/M metagenome (IMG submission 20156) | reverse complement strand
CGGCTGGATGAAACGCGCGCGGCGCGCCAGCCTGTCCTGACGTGGCAATCGCCTAAGGACGCGCGACTCGCTGCGGAACAGGGCTGACAGCACATTATTCGGCCTTATGCCCGGAGTCGTCCAGCAAGGCATACAGCGTCATTCTGTGGCTAATCGGAAATATGGAAAGCCCTATCTAAATATCGGCATCCATTAACCTAAACCGCTCTTGCAAGCCGCTTTTTCCGATCCTAGCATGTCCATGGTTCAACGGGTTCGCCTGTTGGCTGAGGGGCAATTACAGGAATAGGGGCATTAGCATGATAAATTGGAAACTCTTGAGCCTGGCCGCGGTTGCGCCGCTGGTGCTCGCAACGGCTGCGCAGGCGCAGGTGAAAATCGCGTCCGGCCAGAAGAATGGCCTCTCGTGGCAAGCGCAGAGCCGCATCATCGGGCAGACGCCGACGTCGGATGTGCTGCCGCCCACGAACACCATCGGCGGTGGCGACCCGATCTATTTCCCGGCTGGAAACAAGGCCGGAACCGTTGCCTTGATCATGGAATATGCCAACGGTGACCTCTTCATCTGCTCGGGCAGCCTTGTCGGCACCAGGTCAATCGTCACTGCGGGTCATTGCGTCAGCGACGGGGCCGGTACGGCCAATCCGCTCAAGACAACCGCCTATTTCTACACGGGCGATCCCAACGAGCGCACGCCGTTCAGCCCGAACGCGGTGGCGATCGACGTGACCCGCTATCATGTGCACAGCGGTTACACCGGCGAAGTCATCGACCAGAACGACATCGCAGTGCTGCGGCTTGCCACGAATGCACCGGCTTTCGCGACCAGCTACGAACTGTTCACCCAAGCCGATCTGACCGGCCTTGGTTTCAACGTGGCCGGCTATGGAACGCGCTCGACTGTGGGCGGCGCGGCAGGAAACACGCCTCCGGCCGGTGCCCGCACGGGCTTCTTGCGTGAAGGCGACAACATCTATGATTATGCTTGGGGCAACAGCGAGTTCGGCGGCTTCTTCACANACCGCNACGGCAACGGGGAGAGTTTCTTCGGCTTTGCAGACGTCGAGTTCTCCTATGTTTCCGACTTCGATAACGGCCTTGCCGCGCAGGACACGGCTTGCTTGATTGCTGCTGCTGTAGGTGCATCGGCCGGGTTTGGCTGCAACCTCGGCGTTGGCGCTCGTGAAGTCGGGCTTGCCGGCGGCGACTCGGGCGGGCCCGGGTTCGTCAACGGCAGGCTTGCTTCGGTGAACTCCTATGCCCTGACCTTCGGCGGGCACTTCGGGGACTTCGGTGGTGGCCTGAACTCCGGCTGGGGCGAATTCAGCGGCTATGTTCCGATCTACATCCACGAAAAATTCATCAAGTCCGTGGTGCCCGAACCCGCCACATGGGCGATGATGATCGCTGGCTTCGGCCTTGTCGGCGGCGCGCTGCGCCGTCGTCGCGAGACTGCCGTCTCGGCTTGATCTTCAACTGATGAAAGGGGGCCGGCTGGGAAACCCGCCGGCCCTTTTTTGTGGCTCCGCCCCATTGCCAGTGGCCATTCGCTCACCCAATTGGTGCGCTGGATGAGGGCCGACGAAAGGAACAGCATGGCAGACGATGGCGACGCCGGGAGCGGGCTGGAAACAGCAACTTTCGCTGGCGGCTGCTTCTGGTGCACGGAAGCGATCTTCGACCGGCTTCGCGGCGTGCATTCGGTGGAAAGCGGCTACATCGGCGGCCATGTGGACCGGCCCGGCTACAAGCAGGTGTGTACCGGCCAGACCGGACATGCAGAGGCCGTGCGCATCGTTTTCGATCCGGCAGTCATCCCCTACGCCGCCCTTGCCGACATCTTCATGGCCACCCACGATCCGACCCAGCTGAACCGCCAGGGCGGCGATGTCGGCACCCAGTACCGGTCGGCGATCTTCCCGCATTCGGCGGAGCAGGAGGCCGAGGCGCGGTCCGCCCTTGCGCGCGCGCAGGCCGATTGGCAGGCCCCCATCGTGACCACCATCGAGCCGGAAGGGCCGTGGTGGAAGGCAGAGGATGAGCATCAGGAATATTATGATCGCGTGGGCGACCGGAATCCCTATTGCAGCGCGGTTGTCGGCCCCAAGGTCGCCAGGTTCATGCAGAAATATGGGGGCCGGCTCAAGCAGTGACGGATTGCAGGGAATCTGCATTCCCGAAACACGATGGTTAAAGATTCCCCCATATGTTTCACGTCCTGTCGCGAAACCCTTTCGGTTCATCACGCTTTCATGTTCCCTTGAATCGGACTCCCCGTCGGCGCCTGCTACGCACCCTGCGAATCAAGAATTACCAGAATCGGGGGCCGTGCCTGTTGCCGATGTCGCAACGCTGGAGATATTCTTCCGGCAGCAATTCCATTCTCCAGACGTGGAACGGCCTGTTCCGCGACCATGAGATCATTGTCCGCACGGCGGGGCATGTCCGTTTCCTGAAGCTGGGCGCCGCCCTGCAGCGGCGCGCTGCAACGGCGTTGCTGGCGGTTGTGCTGACGTGGGCGCTGGCGACGATCGGCCTGCTCGGATGGCAGGCGTGGACGAGCTGGAAAAGCCGCGATGTCGCCGCGCGCGCCGCCGCGCTCGACCATGCCGAGGCCCGCGTTGCCTCCGAGCGACAGACGGTCGAGGGCATCGCCGACACGATCGAAGCAAGGCAGGATAATATCGAAGCGCTGTTCAGGGCGCATTTCGGGGATGATCCGGGTGCCGATGCGTCTGGCGGCAAGGGTCAGGCGCCCGCCGCCGAAGCACAGGTTTCTTCCGATCAGGTTGGCCGGCTGCAGAAGATGGCCGCGCGCCAGGAACGGCTGGTCGAGGAGATGACGCAGGCCGTTGCGCGGCGGGTCGGGCGCGCGGAAGCGGCGCTGCTGACTGTCGGCCTGCGGCCCAACGATCACGGCGCGCAAGGTGGGCCGTTCGAGCCCTATCGCGACGCATCCGGGCTGGTGGTCCGCGACCCCGCGATCCGCCGCCTTGCCCAAGAGCTTGGACGCATGGAGCAGATGGAGGCCCTGCTTGTCGCGCTCCCGTCCGACCTGCCGACCGAGGGCATGCAGCTTTCCAGCGGATTCGGCTATCGGTTCGATCCGTTCAACGGGCAGCGCGCCATGCACAGCGGGCTTGATTTCCGGGGCGATCATGGCACACCGATCCGAACCGCCGCTGCGGGCCGGGTGCGCTTTGCCGGGGTGATGAGCGGCTATGGCAATGTCATCGATGTCGATCATGGCCATGGCATCATGACCCGCTATGCGCATCTTGCCGGCTTCACCGTGCGCAAGGGGCAGGAGGTTGCGCCCGGGCAGAAGATCGCACGGATGGGATCCACCGGCCGTTCGACCGGAACGCATCTGCATTTCGAGGTTCGGGTGAACGGTGTCGCCGTAAATCCGCGCCGTTTCCTGGAGGCCAACCCTGATGTTCTCGAAATCAAAGCCGACGCCGGATCCCGGGTCCGCGGCCTCGCTGAAGGCTAGGGCCGCCGCGGGCGCTGGCCGACCGACCTTCTCGGTTCTGGGCGCAGATGTGGTGGTGAAGGGTGATATCTCGGCCAGCGTCGATCTGCATCTTGATGGACGGGTGGACGGTGATGTTTCCTGCGCCAGCCTCGTGCAGGGGCATGACAGCGTGATCCACGGTGCCGTTTCCGCCGAAAGCGCGAGGCTCGCGGGCACGGTCGAGGGATCGATTGTCGTTCGCGATCTTGTCATAGAGGCGAGCGCACGGATTTCCGGCGACGTGACCTATGAAAGCCTGACCATCGAGCAGGGCAGCCGTATCGAGGGGCGATTGAGCCATCGCTACGAAACAGCAACGCAGCCTGCACTGCAGGCGGTGCGCAGCGAACCGGCAAAGGTCGAGCTGCTCTCCAGGGGTTGAGCGCGTCGGGGACGCGGCTATCTTGCCTTGCGCTCGTTGAAATAGTTTATCGGCGCCAGTATCGATTGCAGCCACTGGGAAGGCCGCCCCATGCCGTGGCCGGCCCCTGGCAGGCGGATCATCATGGTGTCGACGCCGCGCAGTTTCAGCGCCCCGAAATATTGCTCGGTCTGGCTGATGGGGGTGCGATAATCCTCTTCCCCGGTGATCAGAAGTGTCGGCGTCCTGACCTGGCCGACGAGGCTGAAGGGTGATCGTCTGAAATAGAGGTCGGGCTTTTCCCAGGGTGTTGCGCCCATCCAGTGCTTCATGAAGAAGGCGGTTCCGTCGGAGGTGGTCACCTGGTTGGTCCAGTCGACCACCGGCCTCAGCGCGACGGCGGCACGAAACTTGTCGGGTTCCTTGCCGATCGCCCACAAGGCGAGGAGCCCGCCGCCCGATCCACCGCCGATGAACAGGTTTCGGCCATCGACATAGCTACGCGCCGCGACCGTATCGACCATCGTCATCAGGTCGTCATGGTCTTTTCCCGGATAGGCGTTGGTGATGAGGTTCGCGAATTCCCGCCCATAGCCGATCGAACCGCGCGGATTGCCGAACAGCACGATATAGCCAGCGGCCGCATAAAGGCTGTGGGTTATCGAGTAGAAGGGGCCGTAATCCGTGTTGGGCCCGCCGTGGATATCGAGGATCATGGGGTAGCGCTTCTTCGGATCGAAGCCGGGCGGATAGGCGATCCAGCCCTGCACCCGCCGGCCATCGGCCCGGCTGGCCACCGTTACTTCGACGATCCGGCTGGCGAGGCGCGTTTTTGCCCAGGCTGCGTTGAAATCGATTGCGCCGGTTTCCTCGGCGCCCCGGCTGACGCCGAGCCCGGCCGGCCTGTCGGTGAAGGCGCTGGTGTATGCGATGGTGCCGCGCGCTGCGCTGAAGTCGCCTCCGGCCGAGGGCAGATAGAGGCGCGTTCCACCCACTAGCGGCACGAGGATACGCACGGCACCGGTTGCAGCGTCGATCTCGCCGACCCGGGTCACGCCCTCGTCGTGATAGAGCGCAAGGATCGCGCCGCCGTCTTCGCGCCAGCTGTGTTCGGCAACCGGACGATCGAGCGAGGCCGACAGCTTGCGCGGAACAGCGCCGGCCCGGAACGGTGCGGTCCACAGCTCGGGCATGTCGTAGAANTCGGCCGACGCCTCGCTGCCGAGAAAGGCGATGGTTCGCCCATCGGGCGAGATACGGGGCTGGAACTCGCTTCCCGGACGGCTGGTCAGCCGCATGGGGGCCTTTGTTGCGCCGGCTGCGTCGTAGACATAGAGATCGGTTTCGCGCGGGCCATTGATCGGATCGGCAGTAAAGGGCGCGACGATGGAGCGGCCGTCAGCAGTCCAGCTCAGCCCGCCGTTGCGGCCAACCCTGTCCTTGTCGCCTGTGGTCAGCTGGGTGATAACGCCGCTTGCCGCATCGACCACGAACAGGTGCGTCGAGCCCGGCTTGCGCTCGCCGGTGCCGTCCGCTCGCCAGAACAGGTCGGAAATGATCCTGGGGTCGGGCGCGGAGTCGGCACCCTTCTGCTTTTCGGGCATTCCTGCGATAAGGACGGGGCTTGCGTCCACCCGGCCGACAAAGGCCAGCCGCGTTCCATCGGGAGACCAGCCGGGCGTGCCGGGCGAGAGATCGCCGGTCGTCAGCGGTCGGCCTACTCCGTCGGCAAGCGCCATCACATGGATCTGCGCCTTGCCCAGATGCTGCGCCAAATAGGCTATCCGCGAGCCATCCGGGGAGAAGCTTGCGTCGCGCGGGCGGACATCACGTCCGACCAGCAGGCGCCTGTCGATGACCTTTCCGGTTTCATCGAGGTGCGCCAGCCACAGTTCGTCTGTCCGTCGGTCTGTCCCCCGGTCGAAGGCGGTGCGGGTGAACAGCAGGCGACGGCCGTCGGCGGCGACTTCCGGGTCGGTAACCATGGAAAGCTGGTAGATGTCGTCGGGCCTTGCTGCTTCGCGCGCCCAAACCGGCGCAACCGGAACGAATGTGGCGAAGGGAGCCACCAGAATCAGCCCGGCTGCAATCAGGATTTTCATCAGTCTGTTCTCCTTCGATCCGGCTTGCTAGCGTGGCCCGCACGGAGGATGCAATGCGACTGTTCGAACGCTGGCGCGCAAAATCGCCATTCTATGATGAATCCCACGATGCTGTGGCCCATTCGGTAAGGCGCTTCATCGAAACCGAGGTGAACCCCCATATCGACCAGTGGGAACGCGACGGCGAGTTGCCGCGCGAGTTGCACAAAAAGGCGGCTGCGGCCGGAATATTGGGGCTGGGCTATCCGGAAGAATATGGCGGCCATTCTGATGGATTCGACATCTTTCATTCGCTCACCCAGTCGGAAGAGTTGGCGGCGCCGGGCGCCGGCGGCCTCGGCGCCAGCCTCATGACGCATGGCATCGGCCTGCCGCCGATCCTGGCGCTGGGGTCGGAGCAGATGAAACGCCGGATCGCGCCCGAAGTGCTGGCCGGCGAGAAGATCATCGCGCTTGCCATCACCGAACCTTCGGGCGGATCGGATGTTGCCCAGCTGAAGACCCGCGCCGAACGGCAGGGCAACCGATATGTCGTCAACGGATCCAAGATGTTCATCACGTCGGCCATGCGGGCTGACTATATGACTGTCGCCGTGCGCACCGGCGGGCCGGGCATGGGCGGGATATCGCTGCTGCTGATCGAAACGGACAGGCCCGGCGTTTCCCGCACCCGGCTGGAGAAGATGGGGTGGCATTGTTCGGATACGGCGGCTGTGTATTTCGAGGATGTGGAGGTGCCGCCCGAAAACCTGATCGGCCCGGAAAACGGCGGATTCCAGGGGATCATGCGCAACTTCAATTCCGAGCGGCTGGGCATGGCGCACGGCTGCATGGCCATGGCCCGTGTGGCGCTGCAGGAAGCGGTGGATTATGCCCGCCACCGCGAGACGTTCGGCAAGCCGCTGATCGGCCACCAGTCCATCCGCATCAAGCTCGCCGACCTTGTGCGCCAGATCGATGCCACCCAGGCCTGGGTCGACCTGCTCGCCTGGCAGCACAGGAACGGCTCGGGTGATCCGGCGAGCTACGCCATGCTGAAGGTGCAGGCGACGCGGACGCTGGAGGCTGTAGCGCGCGAGGCTGCGCAGGTGCTGGGCGGCGCATCCTATCTGCGCGGCTCCAAGGTGGAACGCATCTACCGGGAAGTGCGAGTGAATGCGATCGGCGGCGGCAGCGAGGAGATCATGCTCGATCTCGCCGGGCGGCAGATGTTCGGCGGGAAACATTAGGGTGGGGCCATTGCTGCAGCCGGATCCCGCCCGGATCGACGCTGCCTGGATGACGCAGGCATTGCGCGCAGCAGATGTGCTGCAGTCCGCTCGGGTGACGGAGGTTGCGCGGACGCCGGTGGGAAACGGGCTGGTGGCCGACAGCTTCCGCTTTGCCCTGTCCTACGACCGGCCCGAAGCTGGCGCTCCGGCAAGCGTCGTCGGCAAGTTTCCGGCCACCGATCCGGCAAGCCGGAAATCCGGGACCGATCATCTGCTCTATGTGCGCGAGGTTTCCTTTTATCGTGAACTGGCCGCGACCGTCGCGATCCACACGCCGCGGGCCCATGTGGCCGAGATCGACCCCGCGACCGATGATTTCACCCTGATTCTGGCCGATCTCGGGCCCGCCCGGCAGGGGGATCAACTGGCGGGCTGTTCGGTGGAGGATGCCGAAACCGCGCTGGCAGAGGCCGCAGCGCTGCACGCGCCGCGCTGGGGCGATCCGGCGCTCGGTGCCATCGAGTGGCTCGCCACCCGGCCTGCGCAGCTTGTTCCGATGGTGGATGCCGCGCTCCCGATGATAATCGCCGCCTACAGGGACCGGTATCGGGCTGTGCTCGAACCGGACTGCATCGCGATGATCGAGAAGCTGCCGGCGGCGATTCCGAGGATGCGGGAGGATCATTCCACCCCGCGCACCGTGCAGCATGGCGATTTCCGGCTGGACAATGTGCTGTTCGACGTGAACGGCGGCGCGAAGCCCATGGCGACACTGGACTGGCAGACCGTGGGCGTGGGCGTCGGGGCGGTCGATGTCGCCTATTTCCTCTCGGCTGCGCTCGATCCACCTGTGCGCCGCAAGCACGAGGCCCGGCTGGTGCGCTGCTATCATGAGGGCCTGCTGCGGCGCGGTGTCGGCAACTATGGCTGGAACCGATGCTGGGATGATTACCGGCGCTATACGCTGCACGGCATCCTGATGGGCGTGTTCTCGGCGCTTTCGGTCGAACGCACCGAACGCGGGGACGCGCTGTTCCTGAAGATGACGCGCGGCGCCTGTGCGCAGGCCGCCGACCACGACAGCTTCGCCCGCTGGGGGCTGTAGCGCCTGTTCCGCGCCGGCCCAATCACAGGAATCGGATACCTGGCCAAAGCCCGATGGCGATGGATCATCGCCATCGGGCCCTGCAATTACATGCGGTGCAGCGCGCAGAGCTTGTTGCCGGCAGGATCGCGCAGATAGGCGAGATAGAGGCTGCCCATGGCGCCTGTACGAACACCGGGCGGATCTTCGCAGGTCGTGCCGCCATTGGCGACGCCCGCGGCATGCCATGCATCTGCCTCGGCCGGGGATTTGGCCGCAAAACCGATGGTGGTGCCGTTGCCGCAGGAGGCCGGCTTGCCGTCGATCGGCATGGTGATGGAAAAGATGCCGGTGGGGGGCAGGTAGAAGACGCGACCCTTGTCGTCCGTCGTGCCGGCTGGATGACCCAGAGCCCCGAGCGTTGCGTCGTAGAATTTCCTCGATACGGCGATATCGTCGGCGCCGACCATGATGTGACTGAACATGTTGCGAGTCCTCCCGGTGGTAAGGTGCGGCATCGGTGATGACGCGGCGGTGCCTGAATGCATCAGCCGGCCGGGCTTGTCGACCTGTCCCGAAGAGGGGTTTCAGCGGTAATGCTGGCCGTCGTCGATCTTGATTATGGTGCCGGTGACGAAATCGCTGGAGGGGGAAACGAGGTAGAGCAAAGTGCTGTCCATCTGGGCGGGATCGCCGATGCGCTTCCGGGGGAAATGCTGCGTGATGTCGCCCACTCGGGCGAGCATGCCATCCAGCATTTCCGACGAAAAGGCACCGGGCGCGATGCCGTTCACATTGATGCCGAACTTTGCCCATTCGACCGCGAGCGCCTCTGTCATCCGCACCACGGCGGCCTTGGTGGTGGAATAAAGGGCGGCTCCCATGCCGGAATAGTCATAGGCCGCCATGGAGGCGATGTTGACGATGCGACCGGGGGTTTTCGCGTCGATCAGGCGGCGGGCGACTTCGCAGCTGAGGATGAAGGGTGCGCGCATGTTCACGCTGATCACCTGGTCGATGAGATCGATGTCCATCTTCACGGCGCGCTTTGCGTCGGGGATGCCGGCGTTGTTGACGAGAATGGTGACGAGGCCAAGCGCTCCTTCCACCTCGCCCACGATGGCCTTGCACCGGGATGCGTCCGCGACATCGAGCGTAAAGGCCTTTGCCTTGCCGCCCGCTGCCTCGATTTCGCCGACAAGGGCATCGAGACGATCCCGCCGGCGGGCAGTGACGGCGACGGCGGCGCCGCTGGCTGCGAGCACGCGGGCAAAGCGCTGGCCAAGCCCTGCCGACGCGCCGGTGACAAGGGCGACCTGGCCATCGAGGCGGGTGGTGAAGTTGGGGAGCGGCGTGGTCATGCGGGCCTTTCGAACGGGTTGACTTTCAGGCTGTCGGCATCCGCGTCAACTTCAATGCCCGCCGGTTCGGCGGCTGCCGGCGAGACGGGCCGCCACGGCGCGGTAGGCGGGCAGCGATGTCGGATCGAAATTCACGTTTCCGGCCAGCGGGTGGCTTGCAACCCGGGCGATGACCACTTCGGTGCCCGGATCGATCCATATGGCCTGGCCATGGACTCCGCGCGCGCTGAAACTGCCGTCCGGCGCGACCCACCACTGGCTGCGATAGGACCAGCCCGGCAGCGTGGGGTAGGTTTTTGCCGGGAATTTCGCCGGATCGGCGCCGGCCCGGATGCTGGCGACCGCGGCCGCCGGCACGATCTGCCTGCCGTTGAAGCGGCCGTTCATGCGGACCATTTCGCCAAAGCGGGCGAGATCCTCGACACTGGCGCTGAGGCCGCCGCCGGCAAAGGGCGTGCCGACGGGATCGACATGGAGATAGGCCGGGTGCGCCATGCCCATCGGGCCCCAGAAGCGGTTCTGCATCTGCTGCGCCAGCGGCTCGCCGCCTGCCCGCGCGACGATCCAGCCCAGAAGATCGGTGTTGGCGGTGCGGTAAGTGAAAACCTCTCCGTGCTTTCCCTTGGGGCCGATGGTGGCGAGAAAGGCCAGGAAACCATCCGGGCCCTTGTAGCCCGGCGGGCGGGTGAACATGCCACCCGCCAGCGCGTGGCGGCTGATATCCGAATTGGGGTCGCCATAGTTTTCATCGAATGCGATGCCCGTTGTCATGTCCATCACCTGGCGCACCGTCGCTCCGGCAAAGCCGGTTTGTGCAAGTTCTGGAATGATGGCGGTGACCTGGGCTTCAGGGTCGAGCCGGCCTTCGGCGACGAGGGTTTCGGCGAGCAGACCGACAAAACTTTTGGTGACCGACCAGGAAATGTGCGGGGTATCGGTTCGGGTGACGCCGAAACTGCGCTCGTAGACGACCCGGCCCTTGTGCAGCACGATGATGGCGTCGGTGTAGTTGAGACCCAGCGACTGATCCCAGCGGATGGAGCCGGCGCCGCCCATGGGCGTGAAGCCGAGCGCGTCGATATCGGTGCGGAGCTTGCGCGGAAGCAGCGCTGGCGTGCCGGAGGGCGTGAGCCCGGTCGTCGGGAAAAGCGCGCGCCAGTTGGAGAAGGACCAGCGGCTTTTGGGGAAGCTGTAGTGGGTGCCGTCTGCGCGAATGATCTTTTCGGGCGCAGGAGGCGCGCCCTGCATCCAGCCGAGCTTTGCGGGATCGGTCTGGGCGGCGGTGGCGAAGGCGGCCGGCTGGGCCGATACGGGCACCGGCTGGGCCGATACCGGCAGATGCGAGACCGCCGACGCTGCAAGCAGCGCTGCTGCGAACGAAAGTTTCTTCATGGCTGTGTCCTCCCCGACCTTGAAGCAAGGCTAGCGTGCCGGCCTTTCAACGGCAAGCAGATGAAGCGGGGCGGGGCTGGCGCTATTCGGCCGCGATTGCGGCCTTGTAGATGCTTGCTCGCGGCCGTGCGAAGAGCTTCATGACCATCGGCTCGAAGGCTTCGATCGGCAGCGTATCGTAGGCGGGGTCGAAGGCGGTCTGATCGTATCTGGCGCAGAATTCGGCGCATGCCTCGAAATGGGGATGGCCACGGAACTGTTCCCGCATGTCGCGGTCGAGCCCGATATACTGGAAGAAATAATAGCCCTGGAAGATGCCGTGGTTCTGGCAGATCCAATGCTCTTCTTCCGACACGAAGGGTTTGAGGATGGCGGCTCCGATATCGGGGTGGTTGTAGGCGCCGAGCGTGTCGCCGATGTCGTGCAGGAGGGCCATGACGACGTAGCTGTCCGGGCGGCCATCGCGGAGCGCGCGGGTGGCGGTCTGGAGGGAGTGGGTGAGGCGGTCGACCGGGAAACCGCCTGCGTCGCCGTCGAGCAGCTTCAGGTGATCGAGAACCCGGCGGCCGCCTTGGGGAGAGTGGATCATGGCTTCGTTGCGGATGATGTCCCAGTCGGCCTGGGTTCCTTCGGTCATTGCGGTGAAGCGGGCGCGTTCGATGGTGGCCATGTGTCTCTCCCTCGGGCGGCAGGATAGACGCATCGGCCGGGCAGGAAAAGCGCTTATCGGCCGGGACCGGCGCGGTCATGCGGGCCGGGCGCGATGCCGGTGATTCCACCAGATCGGAACATGTTCTAGAGCATGTTCCGATCTGGTGGAATCACCGGCATCGGAAAACCATGCGGAAAAACAAGAAGATGGAGCGGCCGATCTGATGCAGTCAGATC
>JGI24125J20156_1000350_pt1 | contig 12043 bp, 8 predicted proteins | sample Subbio12Aug_8Bad_FD_20156 | JGI IMG/M metagenome (IMG submission 20156) | reverse complement strand
AGAAATCTGTTGTTTTCTTCTTCAGTTCCGACTGATACTCTTAACCCACCGGAGAAATTAAATTGATTACTCCGGTCCCTTATTACAATCCCATTTTCTTCAAGAACCTTAAAGACTTTTTGGGGTTCATCAACAAAAAAAGAGATAAAGTTTGCATCCGAAGGTAATACTTTTCTAACTTTTTTCATCTTACTTAATTTATCAATAATTCTTTTTCGCTCTTTAATTATTATATCAACAAAATTCTCATACCTTTCTTTATTAGAAATCGCTCTGATAACAAAATCGGAAGTAAGCTTGTTTATATTATAAGGCGCTTTAACTTTAAGAAGAAGTTCTGTCACAAATTGGGATGCAACAGAATATCCGCATCGAACACCAGCCATTCCCCATGCTTTTGAGAATGTTCGTATAACAGCAAGGTTTGGAATTTTAATTGCTTCATTTACCAATCCGGATTGTTGTGCAAAATCAATATATGCTTCGTCAACCACAATCATTACATTTTTTCTATTAGCAAGATTAATTATAAAGTCAGAATTAAGAAGGTTTGCTGAAGGATTATTAGGTGAACAGAGAAATATTAATTTGGTATTATAGTCTATTGCATTTGACAAAGCGTCATAGTCTATATCATAATTCGAATTGAGTGGAATATTCTTAACATTAACATCATTAATATTGCAGCACACACGATACATACCATAAGTGGGTTCACATATTATTACCGCATCCTTCCGGGGGTCACAGAATATTTTTATGAAGAGATCTATCAATTCATCTGAACCAACACCAAAACAAATATTTTCAACTGGGATAGAAATTAATTCTGAAACCGCTTTGCGAAGTGATACTTGATTTGGATCGGGATAACGGTTAAGCTCAAACGAATCATTTTCAATTACACTCCCATATGGATTTTCATTTGCGTCCATTAAGGTTCCTGATAAATGGGAGTGCCTTGCTGCTACATAAGGATTAAGCGACAGAATATTTTTGCGAACTAGATTTTCAATATTCATCTTTAATCCTCACTTTAACTGCGTTTGCATGTGCTTCAAGATTTTCTGTTTTCGCAAGTTTAATAACTGGTTTTGAAATTCTTTTCAAACCACTTTTAGTAATTCGCTGGAATGTAATTGACTTCATAAACATTTCTACAGAAACACCGCCAATAGATTTTGCATATCCGTAAGTTGGCAGTGAATGATTTGTACCGGATGAATAGTCGCCCGCACTTTCCGGTGAATAAGGACCAATAAAGACCGAACCGGCATTCTTAATTTTATCAAGATAGTTTTCAGTCTTATCAAAATTCATTATTAAATGTTCCGGTGCATAATAGTTGCTCAATTTCAGTGCTTCAGTCAGATTTTTAACTACCAAAATAAAGGAAGACTTTAATGATTGCTTAGCAATATTTTCTCTCGGTAATTGTTTTATCTGGATATCAATTTGTCTCTTAACAGATTTAGCTAAAGCTGAATCAGTTGTTAATAGTATTACCTGCGAATCTTTTCCGTGTTCTGCCTGAGAGAGAAGGTCAGCCGCAACAAAAACCGGATTAGCAGTTCGGTCAGCTATTATCAGTAATTCACTTGGTCCAGCGGGCATATCAATTGTGCATCCATCAGTATCAATGCTTACAAGAGATTTTGCCGCAGTTACATATTGATTACCGGGACCAAATATTTTATCCACCTTTTTCACTTTTTTTGTTCCATAAGCCATCACAGCAATCGCCTGTGCACCGCCAACTTTGTAAACTTCATCTATACCCAGACATTTTGCTGTATATAAAACAGCATCACTCAATTTTTCTCCATTACAAGGTGAACAGATCACTATTCTCTTGCATCCCGCAATTTTTGCCGGGATTGCTAACATAATTATAGTCGAAATCAATACTGCAGTGCCTCCGGGAATATACAATCCAACATTTTCAATAGGTGTGAATTTCCTTCCGCATAAAACTCCTTTAATAGTTTCCATGGAATAATTTCGGGGGAATTGCTTCATATGAAATTTTTCAATATTCCTTATGCTTAACCCGATTGCCTCTTTTAAGTCGCTCGATATTTTTTTCCCGGCATCAGACAATTCTTTTTTAGAGACTTTGATGGATTTACCAGTAAACCGGTCATACTTTCTTGCATATCGAATTACTGCATTATCACCATTCCGTTTTACATCACTTATTATCGGTTCAACAATTTTATAAATAGAATTATTGTCAATAGAAGGTCGTTTGAATAATTTTTCAATTTCTCTTCTATTACTTCTGTTGTAATTATAAATTTTCATAGAATTATATTCTCAATTGGTAAAAGTAATATACCAGAAGCACCGGCATCTTTTAATTGCTGATGTATCTTCCAGAACTGTTCAGATTGAATAACAGCATGAACGGCAATCATATTTTCATCTGCAAGAGGTAAAATTGTAGGACTGCTCAATGAAGGCACAATTTTTTTAATTTTATCGAGATTAGCTTTTGGTGCATTCATCATAAGATATTTAGAAGTTATCGCATTTAGAGCTGAATCGATTCTATTAAGAAGATCAATCAACTCTGTACTTTTTTTTGAATCGTGCTGAATATCTTTATTAGCAATCATTACTGACTCAAAGGAATAGACATCGAAAGATTTTTTCAATTTGTTAAACTTGAGCGTATTACCGGTCGAAACTAAGTCGAATATAAGATCGGCTACACCCAACGATGGAGCAATTTCCACCGAACCGCTTATCTCAACTATATCGGCATTAATTTTATTTTCAGCAAGGAATTTTCTAAGTAGATTTGGGAATGACGTAGCAATCCTCAATCCCTCCAGTTGGTTATATTCACCAATCTTCCTTTCCTCCGGTGCTGCAATTGCCAGATTACATTTACCATAACCGAGTTTGCGCAGAATTTGAACATCAGATTTTTTCTCGTAGAGAACATCTTCACCCACTATTCCGATATCTGCAACACCGTCATAAACATATTCAGGTATATCGTCATCTCTTAGAAATAAAATATCCAGCGAATAATTTCTGGCAGTGATGATAAGTCGTTCTGAATAATCCTCAATTTCCAATCCGCAATTTCTAAGAAGGGATAGCGACTTTTCAGTAAGTCTTCCATTCTTTTGAATAGCGAGTTTTAAGTTACCATTAAGCATAATATCTCCATAAAACAAAAAACCCCGGTAAGCGCCGGGGTTCAATTACATTAACTATATTAATTTATTTAAAGTCTACCAGCGCCTCTAAAAGGATGTTGCCAATGATGATGGTGCTGTGTATTCAGTTTTATATTCATTTTTTTCTTTAAGTTTGGTTACAAACATACAAAAATTTATTTTTCATGCAAATGATAATTTGAAGATAATATGAAATCATTTTTCGTTTCCGATCTTCACGGTAAAACGGACAGTTATACCAAGCTATTTAATTTCATAAAAAATGAAAGACCATCTCTTGTTTTGCTTGGAGGTGATTTACTTCCACATAGCTATCTACATTCCAGTTTCATTAAGGATTTTCTTGTAAAGAACCTTATTGAATTAAAATCTAAGATGCAGAATCATTATCCTAAAATTCTATTAATATTTGGCAATGATGATGCAAAATCAGAAGAAAATGATATAATAAATTATGCTTCTGATGGATTATGGGAATATATTCACTTTAAAACCGTAAGCATTAACAATTTGAGAATATCCGGTTATTCATTTACTCCTCCATCACCTTTTTTATTGAAGGATTGGGAAAAATATGATGTATCGAGATATGTTGACCTCGGTTGCATATCACCTGAAGAAGGAAAAAGAACAGTCGAAATTTCATCTGATGAAAAAAAATATTCTACTATAAAAAAAGATCTTGAAATTTTATTCGGTGAAGCAGATGTTAGTAATGATATCATATTATTTCACGGTCCTCCTCACAATTCAAAATTAGACCGTGCAGCCCTTGATGGAAAGTTTTTTGACCACATTCCACTCGATGTTAATGTAGGTAGTGTTGCAATAAGAAAATTTATTGAGACCAGGCAACCAAAGCTAACGCTTCACGGACATATACATGAATCTGCGCGATTAACCGGCAGCTGGAAAGACCGGATAGGAAACACAATCTGTTTTAGTGCAGCACATGATGGGAAGGAACTGGCACTAATAGAATTTGATACTGATAATTTATCTACCGCTAAAAGATTATTACTTTAATCTGTTTTACCTTTTAACCGTAATGGTCTGGCCGCATCTGTTACAGCACCAATTTTAGATGCATAGCTGTTTCTATTTTTAATATCTTCATCTGTTACTAAATGAATATCGAGAAGACCTTCGGATTTGTAACCGGTCCTAAGATAATTCATTTCACTAAGACATAAACTCCAGCCATCAAACCAGGATTTTAACAAATCTATATTGCATTTGTTCTTTTCAATGTGAACAATTAAATCGATATCGCTACCGGGTCCAGATACAGCATTTTTAGTACTGCCGAATACATAAATTCCTTTTACACCAAACTTATCTCCATCCAATTCAGATGCAATTTTTTCAGCCATTTTCATTCGCCATCGCCAGTGATCGCTTGTCTGATGCTCTACAATACCCTTTACTTCTCTTTCAGATTGAACATCCGAAGAAGGTTGAGTAAAGAATCCGATTGCTTCATCAATTTCCGCATTCACTGCAACTTTCAAAATATTACCACCTGTCATTTCAGAAACATCAATTACCATCACCGTATCATCCAGATAATCGTATTCGGGTACAAGCTGCGGATAGATATTATTTGATTTACTTAAAAATGTATCGTTAAATAAAACCCCATTATCATCCGGGTAAAGTGGTAAGTATCTTATATTCGCTTCAACTAAATCCTGGAAGAAGTGAGTTCCAAAAGAAAGATCCGGTACATAATTCCCTTTCTTGCGCGCAACTTCAATGAGCATTGCAGTGTTATTAATATCTGAATAGGTAACACTTACTCCAAGTTTAATATCGCCTCTGCTTCCCCATCTGCCCGGTCCCATTAGAATAAATTTCCGTTTAGGAAGAAGCTTATTTAATTTACCAACAGCTCTTCCAACAGCGAGCATTTTATTTCTATCGGAGAGCTCTGTATATTTTTGCGGATCAACATAAACCACATGAGTAATTTCAGGTACTTTTCCATTTGAAATGTGTCGATTAGCCGTAAACAATACTCTTTCAGAAGGAAGGTCTCTCGGGATATTATCTGCTGTTGTTTCACCATGAAAACTTTGCGGACGGCATTGCAATAAGTAGAAATCTACTCCGTTACTTACAAATTCTATGTCTATAGGTGTTTTCATTTTCGATTGCAGAATTTTTAAGATCGCATCCACCTTTTTGAGGAAGTCGGTTTTGTTTATCAGTCCGTCGAATGTTACAATATATTCTGTATTGGAATCCTCAATTTCGTATTTCAAAGGTTGACGAATCATATTTCCTTGCATAACAGAAAAAACATTTTCAAATGCCGGATATTTATTACCACACTCTTTGATTAGCTTACTAATAGGAATCGATTCGAACTCATTAGTCTTAAGGTTTATTACATCTATCTTCTTCGGCGAATACCGGATAAGTTCATCAGGAGAAATATTGATTTTTAATTTGGGTTGCCCCGGTGAAACCAGAACGGGATAGTCATCGCTCAAACGATCAACTGCCCTTGTACCTAAACCGGCAACAATACGCACTAATCCGTCTTCGCGTTTAATCCGCGGCGACCACCTGAATTCATTATTGCTGAATGCGACGCCCGCAAAAGCCGGTAAGAAATAATCTCCAACTTTTTCTCCAACAACTTCCTGAATCATTACACCCATTTCTTCGTGGAAATCGAGAAGACCACGTTCTGCTCTATATTCAATTGGATCGGGACTGAATGTAGAAGCATATACTTCCGCAATTGCATCCATCAACGCAGACAAACGCTGTGGTTTGGTTCCCTGATTTGCAAGGAATAAACTTTTATACTTTCCGGAAAATGCAGCACCCATTTGATCTTCAAGTAAGCTTGAGCTTCTAACTACAAGAGGATTTTCTCCAAGATCATCGAGTGCAACAGATAATCCTTTTAATATGTCCGGTGGAAATTCCGAATTCTTGAACAATTGAACAATGTGCGGATATTCAATTCTAATTTCGTCAACTTCTTTGTATTTCTGTTCGAATACTTCTTCGAGGTTATTATACTGCATGAAATAAAGAACTCCATCTGAAGTAATGAACCAGGTTTTAGGAGTTTTTATATCACGCAATAATTCAATCTGTTCACTTTCTTTTTGAAGAATATGATAGGCAAGAAAAATTCCCGCACTCTTTCCTCCTAACTTACCATGACTGCCGGGAGGAAAAATCATTTTATCAATGAGTTTGTAAAAATCAGTTAGCTTAACATATTCTTTAGCTATACTAATATATTCAAGCTGTTCCGTAAAAAATCTTCTTAACAGCGATACCCGCAATCCTTTGATTGTAGAAGGAGGAAGTTCAAACTTCTCCGGAGCCATGTGATAATATTTTCTTATTGCATCAGCAATTTCTGTAAGGGATGTATCCTGGCTTTCCACAACTTTAATTAGTGAGCTCGATTTATCTTCCTGAATCCATTTCTGAATTCTGCTTAGAATTACATCATCTGGAAGGTTTTCATCAGCCAGCCGTTGAATAGTTTCAACATACTGATCGTAATTAACAATCTTTTTTACTTTTAACGGTTTATTCTCATCTTCAGTTGAATCTTCTTCTCCAGCTCGTCTTGCAATACTCGTATGCTTCATTAGCATTTCTGCTTCTTCAACTCCCTTCCAGCATAAAAGATGAAGCATCTTTCTCATCAAACTAATAAACAAATTAGGATCTGTTTTTCGAATCATATCAAGTACAATCCGCCATTCCCCTTTAGATTTTCCCTGAACTGATTCTCTTGCAACTTTGAATTCATTAAATACAGTTTTCAGTTTTTGATGTAATATAAAGTGACCTAATCTTTCTGCAATAGTATCAAGTAATTTTTTCTCTTCTTTTAAGAATGGACCGATATGCGCCTGAGGCATATCTTCTAAATAAAACACAGAAATTGAACCAACTTTTTGTTCCTGAACTACAATATCAGAAGTGATCTGCCATTTTGTTTCTTCAAAATCGCTTGTTTGATAAAAGATGTCACCATAGATCAGTTTTGCTTTGCAGACATTTGGGAACTGCCATGCCTGGGGTATCGCATTAATAACAGTGTGAAATGCCTGACGCAAAGAAATATCGGATCGATTTAAGCTGTCTTCAATTGTATATAGACAGTTTAGTTCCTTTGCTCTTTCCTGAAGTTCTAATACTAAATTGTCTATTGGTTTCTGTTCTCTCGTCATTTTTTAATTACTCCAAGTCCCTTTCTTCCATCAACTTTTATTTTGAGAGGATTATTAAGTTTAACATGTCTTACAAATTCTGTTTCATTTACTAATGTTTGATTATTGAGCCATTCCCAATCTATTGCAAACTTACCATCATAATTTATTGAAAAATAACAAACGTTAAAACTGGATAGATTATGAAAGAAGTGAGATCCCTGACTAAGCTCAACATTAATTCCAAATAAAGTTGATTCAACAATCACTTTAGCTCCGGCAATCTGACTCCAATCAATTGGAATTCCAAGCCATGGGTCTGATGAACCCCATCTTCCAAATCCAATTAACAAATATGGATGATTCTCTTTTACAAGAATTTTATTTATTGAATCAAGTTCCAGTGCAATTTTCTGTGTAAATTTTTTATCGAATTTATCAGGATTAACGAATACAACATCACTAATATTTTCTATAATACCATTACCCATTACCCTATTGGATGCAACTAACAAGTCCTCACTTTCCAATTCCGAACTATCTATTTCAACCTCTTCGACCGAAACAACCATCGGGCGTACCTGTAAAAATCCGAAATGGAGTTTATCAGTCTTCTTATCGATTGTTACAGCGAATTCAATTTCTACGGGATTTTCTAACGCATCGGAAGAGATCTTCATAATTTTTTTTATCAAATCATTAAAACCAAAATCGTTCATATACAAGAGAGGCATAAAGTTTATTATTCTCGGTCCATCGGCACCTACACCCATTACAATTTTATTTGAGCGGGAATCGTATGTAGAAGCAGAATGAATTAATGTGTTATCGTAATCAGCTTCCTGTAAATTGTTAAGTATCAAAAACTCAGTTTCCTTTGTTGGATCGTAATCAACAAGCGTATTCATATTAACTGACCAGAAAGTAGTTTGAGTTGTATTCAGCATATCCTTGGGATCTCCGAAAGGAGGAGGCGACTTTGGATATGCCGGACAGTAGGTCCACACAATTCCGCCATCAACAATTGTTTTTCCTAATCCCAATGCAAGGTTTACAACGCCCTGCTCAGGTTTCGATTTACCTGAGGGATAAAAATTAAACGATCTTGCTACACCTGATATATGGGGATAGTAACGGAGATTTCTCGTTTGACCAACAACTTCCTGAATTATGACAGCCATTTTTTCTTCATTAACGGAATGACTTGAAACTGTGAAATAAACTTTTGATGCTTTAAAGAAAGTGGAAGCATAAACAAATTTTACTGCTTCAATAAGTTTATTGAACCGGGTATCGAGACTGGGTTGATTATTGGGAATCATTTTAGTTGCATAGATTCCGGCAAAGGGTTCATACTTTGCATCCTCAAGCATACTGGATGACCTGACGGCAAGAGGTACTTTTACTTTTTCAATTATCGTTCTAAGATCTCCCAGTATTTCAACAGGCAAATCGGCTTTCAAGAATTCATTAATAATTTTGTAGTCGGATTCTTCGTTAATTGCAAAATCGAAGAGATTATTTCTCTCCATAAATGCATCGAAGATAGATGTTCTTAGAACTACCATTTTAGGAATGTTAACTACTGCATTAGGGAATTCCTGAGGATTGATATTATTATCTATAATTTTTTTTATAAATGCCAGACCGCTTGCTTTACCGCCGAATGAACCATCGCCAATCCATGAGAAACTCTCTTCCAATTCGAAGAAACCACGTGTGAATTGTGGAAGCTGAATATTTTTATTTTCGTTATCCAATCAATTCCTGTAATAAATAAAAAACCGGAAATTGATAATTCAACTTCCGGTTGCAAAATAAAAGAACTGTCTTAATTTTCAAAGAGATTAACTATTCTTATACCCATCCTCTGTCTTTACATGCCTGGGCAACACGGCTAACAGAAATAACATATGCAGCATCTCTCATATAAAGATTTCTCTTTCTTGCCAGTTCACTAACTGCTAAATAAGCAGAAGTCATTTTAACATCTAGTTTACTTAGAACTTCGTCGCGCTCCCAGTAATAATTCATATTACATTGAACCTGTTCGAAGTAGCTGCAAGTAACACCACCGGCGTTTGCAAGGAAATCCGGTATTACAAAAATTCCTCTTTCGTGAATAACTTTATCTGCTTCTGGAGTTGTAGGACCATTTGCGCCTTCAGCAATAATTTTAACACGTTTGGAAATTTTATTAACGTTATCTCTCTAACCTGATTTTCTAAAGCGCATGGAAGCAGAATATCAACATCCTGTTCAATCCATGCTTCACCATCAAGTACTTCGTAACCAAGTTCTTTAGCTTTAACCTTATCAATTCCACCGAACTTATCTGTAATTTTAAGAAGTTCATGAAGATCAATTCCGGTTTTTCTTCTGAAGGTATAAGAACATTGATCACCCTGATCCCAGCTGGAAACACAAATAACTTTACCACCTAACTTTACATATAACTCTATAGCGTATTGAGCAACATTACCAAAACCCTGAATAGCAGCGGTTGTATCTTCCGGTCTAATTCCTAATTCTTTAAGAGCTTCTCTAACAGTAAAGATAACACCATAACCTGTAGCTTCAGTTCTTCCAAGCGATCCTCCCATTCCAACAGGTTTTCCTGTAATAAATCCGGGATATTTTGCACCGCTGATTGCTTCAAATTCATCGAGCATCCATAACATATGTTGAGCGTTAGTCATAACATCGGGAGCTGGAACATCATTAAGCGGACCAACATTCTTTGCTAATTGACGTACAAAACCCCGGCAGATATGTTCCTGTTCCTGCATACTTAAATGATGAGGGTCGCATATTACTCCACCCTTTCCACCGCCTAAAGGGATATTTACAACTGCGCATTTCCATGTCATCCACATTGCTAATGCTCTAACTGTATCAACTGTTTCCTGTGGGTGAAAACGGATTCCTCCTTTACAGGGACCGCGTGAATCATTATGCTGAACTCTGAATCCTCTAAATACTTTCGTTGTTCCATCATCCATTTTAACCGGAATACTGAAGTGATATTCGCGTAATGGATTTCTTAAAAGATGACGAGTTGCTTCTTCAAGGTTTAGAATTTCTGCAACTTTGTCGAATTGAGCTTGCGCCATTTCAAAGGGATTAAATTCTTTACTTGCCATTGATAACCTCGGACTGAATTATGTTTAAGAATCAACCTGGAGAACCAATCAGATTAACTTCCCTTGTTGTCAATCTATGGCTCGTTTACAATCCAAGTCCTAAAATTTGCACACGAAAAATAGACAGTATTGCCTTCTTAAACAAACAAAAACGGACTGAATATAATTAATCAAATTCAATTTACATCTATAAAAATAAATTACTTCAAAAAATGAATATTCGATTGATTTTTGAGCATTTCCGTAGCTTTTTCGGGTGTTAAATCCCTTTGAGGCTGAGCAAACATTTCGTAACCAACCATAAATTTTTTTATCGTTGCCGATCTAAGTAACGGAGGATAAAAATGAATGTGCCAGTGCCATTCCCGGTAATCAATTCCATCCGTAGGTGCCTGATGAATTCCCATGGAATATGGAAAAGAGGTAGAGAATAAATTATCGTATCTGGTTGTAATTTCTTTTAAAGATTCTGCTAATAAACTCTTTTCTTCTAAATCCAGTTTAAGAATATTTTGTGAATGATGTTTTGGAATAACCACTGTTTCGAATGGCCACGTAGCCCAGTACGGTACAAGTACAATAAAACTCTGATTCTCAAAAATTATTCTCTCTTTTTTCTTTTTCTCATGAATTAAATAATCGCATAGAAGGCAATATTTCTTTTTAGAAAAATATTTTTTCTGTTCTTCAGTTTCTTTTGCCGCTTCATTTGGAATTGAATATTGAGCCCATATTTGTCCATGAGGATGGGGATTACTGCATCCCATTAACTCCCCTTTGTTTTCGAAAATGGTAACATAATTTATCCGGTCGTTTTTAGAAAGTTCAGCAAATTCATTTATCCATGTATCAATAACATTGATTATACTGACATTATCTAAGCGGGCTAATGTAAGATCATGCCCTGGTGAATAACAGACTACTCTGCAAATACCGGGTTCGGATTTAGCTACAAGGAGGTCAAATTCATTTTGCTCATCAGGAGAATTATCCAGAATCATTGCACTAAAATCATTATCAAATACAAAAGTTGATTTATAAACCGGATTCTTTTTGCCACCGGCTCTTTCATTACCCGGGCATAAATAACAATCCTCTTCATATTTACTTTCCGATTTAATAATATCCGGTTCAACTTTACCTTGCCAAGGTCTCAATGTTCTATGGGGTGAAACCAAAACCCACTCACCGGTTAAAATATTTTTACGTAAATGCGGAACCGTTTCCAGTTTGTTCATATTACCTATTCTCTTTTCGTTTGGAATTAATTATAAAACTATTCTATTTTATTAATTAGTTTAACAATAATTATCTAAAAAATAATAAAAGGTATTAAGATGAAAAACATTTTTAAATTATCAATCATCATTATTCTTCTTACCTCACTTCTTCCGGCACAATCAATAAAATATCCTGTTACAAAAAAAATCGACCATACAGATAATTATCACGGAACAATAGTTTCCGATCCATACCGATGGCTGGAAGATGATCAATCATCTGAAACTAAAAAATGGGT
>JGI24125J20156_1000349_pt1 | contig 12056 bp, 13 predicted proteins | sample Subbio12Aug_8Bad_FD_20156 | JGI IMG/M metagenome (IMG submission 20156) | reverse complement strand
CCCGGCCGACGCCATGCTGGTGGTGGCGATGACCATGGCGGGCATGGGCTGTCTTGCCTTTTCGACAGCCGCATGGCCGCTCGGTTCGCTGGCCATGTCGGGAACGGTGGTGATCGGCACGACAGCGGGACTGTTCCTGAACGACTGGGGTGACGCCTGGGCGGTGACGCTGGTGATGGCCGGCTTCATCCTGTTCATCGCACGCGGCAACGTGCTGACGACACTCGCCTTCCTCAATGGCATTCGCCTGCAGGACAGGCTGCGGGAACAGGAGGAGGTGGTGCGCCTGCTGCTGAACGAGTTCGAGGCGAACGGGTCCGAGTGGCTGTTCGAGTTCAATTCGTTCGGTCGGCTGACCTTTGCCTCCACCCGTTTTGCCGAAGCGCTGCGCCAGCCGGTAGAGGCGGTGATCGGCGAGCATTGGAAGCATTTCATGCCCGACCGCAGCGTGAGCGACGAATTTCTTGGCCTCGTGATCAGGGGCCTTCCATTCCGCGACATCCTGTTGCGGGTGGAGATCGACAATGAAGTTCGCTGGTGGTCGCTTTCCGGCACCCCGAAATATGACGGCGAGGGGCAGCTTGTGGGGTATCGCGGGGTCGGTTCCGACGTGACGGAGCGGCAGCGGTCGGCTGAACGGATTGCCGAGCTTGCCACTTTCGATGCAGTGACCGGGCTGGTGAACCGGCGGATCATCGACCAGGCGCTGGCAGACGGTCTGAAAACCCCGGAGGGGGTGGCGCTGCTGTTCGTGGACCTCGACCGGTTCAAGGCGGTGAACGACAGCCTGGGGCATGGCGCGGGTGATCTGCTGCTTGCCGAGGTGGCGCTGCGGCTGCGCGATGTGCTGGCGGCCGGTGCCGGTGTGCGCGGGCTGGCGGGGCGGCTGGGCGGAGACGAGTTTGCCGTGGTGCTGCGCGAATCGGATCTTCCCCGCGCGTTGGCGATGGGAGAGGCGATCATCGCCCGGCTTTCGGAACCCTACCGGATCGGAGAAAAGATTGCGCAGATCGGGGCCAGTGTCGGGCTGGCGCTGGGGCCCGAGGATGGCGACAGCGTGGAGGCCTTGATGCGGGCCGCCGACCTCGCGCTCTACGACGTGAAGGGCAAGGGACGCGGAAGTGTGCGCCATTACGACCGGGCGATGCACAAGCGGACCCAGGACCGCCGCTCTCTGGAACTCGACCTCAGGAGCGCGCTTTCGCAGGGGCAGTTGCGGCTGGTCTTCCAGCCGGTGGTGGATGCGATCGACGAGCGGGTTGTCGGGTTCGAGGCGCTGATGCGCTGGCGCCACCCGGTCGAGGGCGAGATTTCGCCTGCGGTGTTCATCCCGATTGCCGAGGAGGCCGGACTTATCGGCGGACTTGGCGCCTGGGCGCTGAACGAGGCGTGCCGGGTTGCCGCTGGATGGCCGATGCACGTGAAGCTGGCAGTCAACCTGTCGCCGTTGCAGTTCGACGATCCGGGCCTGGTGGAGATGGTGAGGCAGACCCTTGCGCGCTGGCGGATCGCGCCCGGGCGGCTGGAGCTGGAGCTGACCGAAAGCCTGTTCCTGGACGAGCGGCCACAGACAAGCGAGATGCTGAAAAAGCTGAAGGAGCTGGGGGTCGGCTTTGCGCTCGACGATTTCGGGACGGGCTATTCCTCGCTCGGCTATCTGCAGAAGATCGCGTTCACCCGGATCAAGATCGACCGCAGCTTCGTGCAGGGCAGCGTGGCCAATGGCGGGGAATCGACCGCCATCATCCAGGCCATAATAGCGCTGGCTGACCGGCTGGGCATGGAGACGACTGCCGAGGGAACAGAGACGCGCGCCGAGTTCGAGGCGATGCGGCGGCTGGGCTGCGCGCAGATCCAGGGCTATTATTTCGGCAAGCCGATGTCTGCCGAGGATTCCGGGCGGTTGATGGACCGGGCGCGACCGCTGGTGTCGCTGGAGGATCTGTGGCCTTCGGGCGACGCCGCTATGGCTGCTGTGCCCAGCTCTGCAGCAGCCAGTGCGCAATGGCCAGGGGTGGCGGGGCGGACCAGGAGCCTTCCCCGCGCAGCGCGGCCCTGACCTCTTCGCGGCTGACCCAGCGGGCTTCGGCGATTTCGGATTCATCGAGTATGAGTTCGAATCCGTCGGCTTTTGCAAAGGCGCCCATCATCAGGCTGGACGGAAAGGGCCAGGGCTGGCTGGCGCCGTAGCGGACGGAGTGGACACGCAGGCCGGTCTCTTCGTGCAGTTCGCGGGTGACGGCCTCCTCCAGCGATTCGCCGGGCTCCACGAAGCCGGCCAGTGCCGAGAAGAAGCCGGCCGGAAAGCGCGGGCCGCGGCCGACGAGCGCCATGTCGTCCTTTTCGGCAAGCATGATGACAACCGGGTCCACGCGGGGGAAATGTTCGGCACCGCAGTTGTCGCACTGGCGGCTGTAGCCGGCCTTTTCGGAGCGGGTGGGAGCGCCGCAACTGGCGCAGAATCCGTGTCGGCGGTGCCAATCGAGGATGGAGCGCGCCTGGGCGACGATGGCGGCGCGACCGTCTGCCAGCACGGCACCTGCCGTGCGGGCATCCGTTGCGACACAGGGGAGATCGTCGTCCGGCTTTCCGTCCACGGCGAAGCGGGGTTCGCCTTCGGCATCGAGGCCGAGGAAGATCTGCTGGCCCTCCGGGCACTCGCTCCGGCGGGCCCAGAACAGCTCCCTGCCGCCTTCGGTCATCATCGGCTTCAGGTCGTCGAGGATGAGAAAACGGGCCGCTGGGTGCATGCGGGCGGCATGGATGGCGGCGGAATCGCGGCGCAGGTGATCCGCGCGATCCAGCATGTTTCCAGTGTATCCGAGTAATGATTTCAATTGCATGCGTCTGCCTGCTCCTGTGCGTGGGAAAGCGCGGCCCGGGCCGCGCGGGCAAAGAGGGTTGGAAAGCCGATGGTCGGAAGGTCGGCGCGCTTCACCCAGTTGATCGGGCTGCCGTCGATCAGGTCGGGGCGGTGATCGACACAGGTGCAGGCGAGCGACAGGCGCAGCTGGAAATGGGTGAAGCCGTGCGAAACGGGTTCGGGCAGGATGTGCCAGTCGGCCTCGAACGGCATATGGAAGGGCTGGTCTGCCGCCCAGCCGGTGCCCGGAAGGGCGGGCATCCCGCCCAGCAGACCGCGCGGCGGACGGCGGACGAGGGCCACCGCCCCGCCATGTTCGATCCACCAGGCCATGCCCTGCCTGGTCGGACGCGGGCGCCTTGCGGCTTTCACCGGATAGGTTCCGGGATTACCGGCCGCATGGGCGGCGCAATGGTGCTGCAGGGGGCAGGCGAGGCACCTTGGGCCCCGTGGCGTGCAGATGCCGGCGCCAAGATCCATCAGCGCCTGCGCGAAATCGCCCGGCCGGTCAGCGGGCACATGGGGTGACAGCGCTGCCGTTATCTGTGGCCTGCCGGCGGGCAGCAAGGCTGGAATTGCAAAGAGGCGCGAAACCAGGCGCTCGATGTTCACATCGACTACCGTTGCCGCTTCCCCGAAAGCTATGGCGGCGACGGCCGCTGCGGTGTAGGCGCCGACGCCGGGGAGCTGGCGCAGGGCTGCTGCCGTATTCGGGAAGAAACCCGTGGCGGCGATGGCGCGGGAAGCGGCCAGCAGGGCGCGGGCGCGGGCGTAATAGCCAAGGCCGGCCCATTCGCGCATGACATCGGCATCATCGGCCTGCGCCAGGGTTTCGATGGTAGGCCAGCGGCTGACGAACCGCCGCCAGTAAGGGACGACTGCGGCCACCATGGTCTGTTGCAGCATGATTTCGGCAAGCCAGACCCGGTATGGATCCGGCTTTTGCTGGTAGCCGGGCGGGTGTCGCCAGGGCAGCACCCGGGCATTGTCATCGTACCAGAGCAGAAGATCGCGTGAAATGCTGTCGACGGGCATGCTCTCTCTCTGGCACAGGCGAACGTGATGGCGAAGCCTCCCAAAGACGACACGCCCGCCGGGCGGGATGCGCGGCAGCGAAAGTCCGGGCTGGCACCCCGGCCCCTGTCGGAACCTTCGCCAAGACGCAACGGTGCCAGGGCTGTCGGTTCGCTGCTGCCGGACGTGGGCGGGGTTGCATTCAGGCGTTTCGGCTTCGTGCAGGGTGCGTTGCTGGGCCGATGGCGGGAAATCGTGGGGCCGGTCTATGCGCGCTGGTCGGTTCCCGATTCGCTGCGCTTTCCGCGCGGCCAGAAGACGGAAGGAACGCTGACGATCCGTGTAGAGGGACCGTTTTCGGTGCAGCTCCAGCACGTTGCACCGCAGATCATCGAACGGGTGAACCGGATATTGGGCCACAATGCGGTGGCGCGCCTGAAGCTGGTGCAGGGCAGGGTGCCGCTTCCCGCCGTTCGGCAGCAGCCTGCCGATGCCCGGCTTGCACCAGGAGCGCAGTCCGAGGTGCTTGCGCCCATCGGCAATCTGGTCGGCGTGAAAGACGATGGCCTGCGCGCAGCGCTGGAGGATCTGGCGGCCCAGATAGCCATCGCGAAAGGACCGCCGAAAATCGGTTGAGAGAGATCAGATCTCGCAGGGCTTGAAAGGTCAGACTTCCTTGACGGGAGAGTCTGTGCTCGCCTTCACATTTTCGATGCATTTCATCGCGGCGGCTTTCGAGGAATAGCCCTCGGACGACGTGGCCAGCACGTTGCCGTTGCTGTGCCTGAGGCGCCAGCGGTGTTCGCCGACCTTGTCCTTGTACAGTTCGAAGGTCGTCGCCATGCCCATCTCTCCTTCTGCGCGCCTGCAATGCTGCATTGGTTGCAGGATTGGCGGGATCGCGCAACGCCTCGGTTGACAACAGCTTGGTTGAAACCTGCGTCGCTTCCACCTATCTCGACAGCTGTTGACGCAGGAGCATCGGGCTGGGACAGAAGGCTGCATGATCATCTCTGATGAGCGCAATGGCCGCAACGGGGCAAATCTTCCGGCTGACGCCGGAGGATCACCCTTGTCGGCTGACGCCGGGGGATCACCCTTGTCGGCTGACGCCGGAGGATCACCCTTGTCGGCTGACGCCGACCGGCAATTCCGGATCACCGCGCGGCGCAACCGGCTGCTTGCCCTTTGGGCCGGGGAAAAGCTGGGCCTGACCGAGGCGGAGGCGGATTCCTATGCCAAGGCGGTGGTGCAGGCGGATTTCGAAGGCGCGGGCGACGAGGATGTGATCCGCAAGCTGATCGGTGATCTGCTGAAGGGCGGCGTTGAAACCCGGGACATCGAGATTCGCGAAATGCTTTCGCGGATGGCCGATGAAGCCAGGGCGCAAATTGATGCTCCGGTCAGGATGGCGGGCTGAATCATGCCCATGTCGGCTCAGGAAATTGAAACGGCGATCAAGGCCGCCATTCCCGATGCGGACGTCCGGCTGACGGATCTGGCCGGGGATAACGATCATTGGGCGGCGCATGTGACATCTGCGGTCTTCGAGGGGATGCCGCGGATAAGGCAGCATCAGATGGTTTATGCGGCACTCGGCGGAAGAATGGGCAATGTGCTGCACGCCCTGCAGCTGACCACTACAACTCCGGCAAGGAACTAGATGATGGACGCAACTGCCGAACGCATCGACGAAATCGTAAAGAACAACGATGTCGTCCTGTTCATGAAGGGCACGCCGCTGTTCCCGCAATGCGGCTTTTCCAGCCGCGCGGTGGCGATCCTGGAGCATCTGGAGGTTGCCTTCCATTCGGTGGACGTGTTGCAGGATCAGGAAGTCCGGCATGGCATCAAGGCCTATTCCGATTGGCCTACCGTTCCCCAGCTTTATGTGAAAAGCGAATTTGTCGGCGGATCGGACATCATGATGGAAATGTTCGAAGCCGGTGAACTGCAGGCCCTGATGACCGATTCCGGCATCAAGGCCATCGGCTGATCCCGCCCGGCACCAGACTGACCTTGGATCCGCTCAGCTTCGGCCGGCTATGGCCCCTGACGCTCGCAGTCGTGAAACGGCATGCCGAGTTGCTGGTTCCCGTGGCGCTCGCCTTCCTTTTCCTGCCGCAACTGCTGTTCAACTGGCGTGTCGGGGATGCGTTGCCTGACGAGTTGTTCGGCGCGGATCGTCTGGCCGGCGATCTGGGGGCGCTGGCGTTCCTGCTGCTGTTTTCCCTGATCGGGCAGCTTGTGATCACTTTCATAGCCGCGCGCGACGGAACGGACGGCCTCACGCTGGCGCAGGTTCTGAAGCGCAGCATGTTGTTGCTGCTGCCCGCGCTTGCGGCTTCCATGATGCAGGGCCTGGCGGTGGGCTTCGGCCTGCTGCTGTTCATCCTGCCCGGCCTGTGGCTTTTGTCCCGGCTGGTTCTGGTCATGCCGCTGATTGCGACGGATGTGCCGGACCCGGTGAATGCGCTCAGGACCAGTTGGCGGCTGACCGAAGGACATGCCCTGAAGATTCTCGGGATGCTGGCCATATTGGTGCTGGGTTTCATCATGCTCTCGGTGGGCATCAACGGGCTTGGCGCTGCCGTCGGAGTGATTTCGACTGTCGCGACCGGCCAGCCGGCAGAGGGCTGGGGCCTTGGCCGCTGGCTGTTCGAATCGGTGGCGGCGCTGGCGTCGGCCTTTATCGGCACAATATATCTGAGCTTCATCGCCACCATGCATCGCGCGATGACGGTGTTGCCCCGCGCAAACGGCTGAGACGAATGCGGCCCAAGATCGTGCTGGTTGTGGCGGTCGCAGACAATGATGTGATCGGCAGGGACGGCGCCATGCCCTGGCACCTGCCGGCCGATCTGCGCCACTTCCGCCGCCTGACTTGGGGAAGGCCCGTGGTGATGGGGCGCAAGACCTTTGAATCGATCGGAAGGCCCTTGCCGGGCCGACACAATATCGTGCTGACACGTCAGCCCGGCTGGACGGCCGACGGCGTGACGGTTGTTTCGGGCCTGGCCGAGGCGATTGCGGCTGCGGCTGCGGAGCTGAACCCGGATCCCCGGGTGCCCGACATGATGGTGATCGGCGGAGCGCAGATCTATGCCGAGGCACTGCCTGTCGCGACGCGGGTGGAGCTGACCCGGATTCACATGACGCCCGAGGGCGACACGTTTTTTCCGCGGCTGGATCCGGCGCTGTGGGTGGAAACGGCGCGGACGGCGCATGCGGCCCGGGAAGATGCGCCTGCGCATGATTTCATCACGCTGGCGCGGCGCGATGCAGGCGGCCCATCTGGCACCGCGTCCAACTAGCGGCTAACGGGCGACGATGAAGACAGCAGGGGGAAATGGCCGCCTTCCAGCCGGCCTGCGCGGCGGGTCACTGGCGCTGGGAAATTTCGACGGGGTTCACCGCGGGCATCAGGCCGTCATCGGCTCGGCGATCGATGTGGCCCGGGCGCGGGGCTGGCCGGCACTGGCGGCGACCTTCGACCCGCATCCTTCGCGATTCTTCCGGCCGGACGCGCCGCCCTTTGCACTGACGACGACAGCGCAGAAGCTGGACCTTTTTGCCGGCCTAGGGCTGGATGGCGCCGTGGTGATTCCCTTCGATGCCGCGCTTGCAGGGCTTGCAGCCGAGGCCTTTGCGCGCGACTGGCTGGTCGACCGGCTGGGCATTTCCCATGTCGTGACAGGCGAGGACTTCACTTTCGGCAAGGGCAGATCCGGCGATGCGGCCATTCTGGCCGAACTGGGTGCGAAGCTGGGGTTCACGGCCCATGCGCTGGCTCCTGTGACCCATCCGCTGGACGAAACCGCGAAGCAGAGCGAGGGCGCCATTTCTTCGACCCGGATCCGGGCGGCGCTCAAGGCCGGGGATATGCCGCTGGCCACAAGCCTTTTGTCGCGTCCTTTCACCATCGCGGCGCCGGTGGTGCATGGCGAAAAGCGGGGGCGCACCATCGGGGTGCCGACAGCCAATCAGGAACTGGGGGATTATCTGCGCCCGCGTTACGGTGTCTATGCGGTTCGGGTGCGCCTTCCCGATGGGACGATGCGGTCAGGGGTGGCGAACCTCGGCATCCGGCCGATGTTCACCCCGCCAAGGGAATTGCTGGAGACGTGGATCTTCGACTGGTCCGGCGATCTTTATGGCCAGGTGATCGATGTGCACCTGACGCACTTCCTGCGGCCCGAGATGAGGCTGGAAGGGCTGGAGGCGCTGCAGACGCAGATCGCGCGGGATGCCGAAGCTGCGCGGGATATTCTGGGCTGAAAACGGCTGCCGGAAAGCAGCTTCAAGAAGGGCTGTGCGCGGCTCAGGCGGGGATGCGGGCGGCTTCATCCAGGACAAGCATGCGGGCAAAGCTGAGGCATTGTCCGCACTGGGGCCGGCAGCCAAGGCGCAAATAGGCCTTTCGCTCGCAGCGGACACCCTGGCGGGCAACTTCCCTGATCTGCGATTCCCGCAGGGCGTTGCACGAGCAGACAATCATCGGGGAAGCGCCATCATCATGTCCAGGCCTCGAATCAGGGCGGGATCGCCATAGTTTGCGATTGATACGCAATAGTGCGGCTTGATGCAAGTGGCTCGCAGTATGCTGGAGCATGTATCGATCCGGCGGTATCAGCGGCAACGAGCNCTGATGTTAACCATTATTTATTTCTGATGGNGCCAAAAGCGCTGGAGCGTCAGGTGCGTTGCTGATAGCTGCGATGGCAGGGTTGGCGCGCCAACTGCACGGCAAAGGCAGTTCGAATCAGGGGTNCCATGACAATGCGAGGCAGGTCTCCGCTTCTGGCTGTGTGCGGNACCCGGCCTGAGGCCATAAAGCTCGCGCCGGTCATTCATGCCCTTCGGGAACATGGCCAGCATGTCGTCCTCGTCGCGACGGGGCAGCACCCCGAGCTTGCACCCATGATGCTTCGTGCAGTCGGGCTGACAGCCGATATCGATCTGGCCGTAAACCAGCCCGGCGCATCGCCGGCGCAGCTTCTGGCCGCCATTCTGACCTATATTTCCCCGGTGTTCGCTGCCTATCGGCCGCAGCTTGCGATCGTGCAGGGCGATACGGTTTCGGCGCTGGCGGCGGCTTTGGGTGCCGCTTATGCCCGGGTTCCGCTTGCCCATGTGGAGGCCGGCCTCAGGTCGGGTGATGACGACGAGCCGTTTCCCGAAGAGATACAGCGTGTGCTGATTGCACCGCTGGCGAACCTGCATTTCGCGCCGACCGTCCGGGCGAAGGCTGCGCTTCTGCGCGAAGGCGTTCTTGATGCCCGGATCCACGTGACAGGCAACAGCGGCATCGATGCGCTCTTCAGCACCATCGCGCGGCTGGAGGCCGACCCCGGCCTTCGGGCGACAATGGCTTTGCGCTTTCCGTTCGCAAGCAGGGCCTCGCGGCCGCTGATCCTGATGACTGTGCACCGGCGCGAGAATATCGGCCCGCGCCTGCACCTGATCGCTGCGGCCATCGCCCGGCTGGCCGTCACCCGCGAGGCAGAGATCGTCGTGCCCGTGCATCCCAACCCACAGGTGCAGACGCATCTGCGCGAGCGGCTGAACGACCTGCCGGGTGTTCACCTCATCCCGGCTGTCGATCATGCGTCGATGGTCTGGTTGATGCAGAACAGTCGGCTTCTGCTGACCGACTCCGGCGGCCTTCAGGAAGAGGCGCCGTCGCTGGGCCTTCGAACCCTGGTGCTGCGCGGCACGACGGAACGGATGGAGGCCCTGGCAGCGGGCGCATCGGAACTGGTGGAGCTGTCGACCGACGGCATCGTGGAGGCAGTGCGGCGGACATTGTCGCGCCCGCCGTTGAGCCCCTGCCATCCATTCGGCGACGGTCAGGCCGCCAGGCGGATCGCTGCTGTGATCGACGAATGGCTGGGCGTGCGACCGGTGCTGGGGCCGATGCTGTCCGAAGCCTGCTGATGGCGCCGTCGCGCGTCAGGTTTCCGCGGCACCGGCAGCGAGCATCATCGGCACAAAGCCCGGAAAGCTGGTTGCGATGGGCGCCCGGTCATCGACGATGACAGGATTTCGGGCGGCAAGCGACAGCACTGCAAAGCTCATCGCGATACGGTGATCCAGCCGGGCGGCGACGGTGGCGCCGCCGCGGACAGGGTCGCCGCCGCTGCCGTTCACGATCAGCCCGTCGGGCAGTTCCTCCACCCGGACGCCCGCGGCGCGAAGGCCGGTTGCCATGGTGGTGATCCGGTCGCTTTCCTTCAGCCTAAGCTCTTCGATGCCGCGCATTATGGTTCTGCCCCGGGCCAATGCTGCTGCAACGAACAGGATCGGATATTCGTCGATCATCGAAGGGGCGATTTCCGGCGGGACTTCGATGCCGGCAAGCGCGCTGTGGCGGACGCGCAGATCCGCGACGGGCTCGCCGCCCACTTCGCGCGGGTGCAGGCATTCGATGTCGGCGCCCATCATGCGCAGCACCCGCACGATTCCGTCGCGCGTGGGGTTCAGGCCAACACCTTCGATGATGATGTCGCTGCCGGGAACGATAAGGGCCGCGACGAGCGGGAAGGCTGCCGACGAGGGATCACCGGGCACGGACAGCTGCTGTGGTTCAAGCCTGGCCCAGCCGCGCAGGCTGATCGCCTTGCCGCCTCCGCGGAGAGGTTCGACGCTGATGTCCGCCCCGAAGCCGCGCAGCATCCGTTCCGAATGGTCGCGCGTGGCGATCGGCTCCTCGACCACGGTTTCGCCCTGGATATTGAGCCCTGCGAGCAGGATCGCCGATTTCACTTGCGCCGACGCCACCGGCAGGCGGTAACGGATGGGGAGAGGGAGGCTGGCGCCCCGCACCATCAGCGGCAGGCGATTGCCGGGCGTTGCGCTGATGTCGGCCCCGACAAGCCGCAGCGGATCGATGACGCGGCCCATCGGCCGGCGGGAGAGCGAGGCATCGCCCGTGAAAGTGGCGGTGATTGCGTGGCTGGCGACAAGNCCCATCAGCAGCCGGGCAGATGTGCCGCTGTTGCCCATGTCGAGCGCAACGGCGGGCTGGAGCAACGTGCCGACGCCGACCCCCGACACAAGCCAGCGGCCTTCGGGGGCGCGCTGGACCTGCGCGCCCATGGCCCGCATTGCGGCCGCGGTCGCAAGCACGTCCTCACCCTCCAGCAGTCCTTCTATCACGCTGTCGCCGACCGCCAGCGCGCTCAGCATCAGGGCGCGGTGAGAGATGGACTTGTCGCCGGGCACGCGCAACCGGCCGAGGAGCGGGCCTTGCGCCACCAGGGAAAGAGGGCAGGTTTCGGTGGCCAGGTGCGGTGATCGGGCAGCTTTCATGGTGCCGGGGCTTTGACAGTCGCTCACGCCTATGGCAAGGCGCGCGCCTTCGGCGACGATGCTTGGGTCTTTGCGGCCCGCTGCTTTTCGTAAAGCCGCCCAACGGGAGTTTTCCAGGTGATAAAGGCCGAATGGGGCACAAAACGTCAGTGTCCGAAATGCGCAACCCGTTTCTACGACCTCATGAAGGATGACCCGGTCACCTGCATCGAATGCGGCCATGCCTGGGTTCCCGATCCGATCCTGAAGTCGAAGCAGTCGCTTCCATTCGAGATCACCAAGGCGGCCACGGCTGCCCAGGCCGAGCCCGCGCTGGAATCGGACGACGATCTGGACATCGATGCCGACAGCGACGAGCCTTCGGACGATGCGACTGTCGACATCGGCGGAGACGACGATCTTTCGGAAGTGATCGTCGAGGACCGCGAGGAAGACCGCTGACGGGGACTGCTGCACAAGCGGGCGAAAAAGCGGGCGAAAAAGCGGGCGTGGCCCTGTTCGGGGGGCTTGAGCCGCTGCCCGGCTTGCGCTAGGCGCTCCATCCTGAACCCGGGAGGGAACAGCGACGGAAAACACACGCCTGCCCCCATGCGGGCGTGACGATGGTAACGGGGCCTTAGCTCAGCTGGGAGAGCGCTACAATGGCATTGTAGAGGTCAGCGGTTCGATCCCGCTAGGCTCCACCATCCGTCCCGCCATCCTTCCGGCCATCCGTCCCGCAAATTGCGCCGCAACCCGGTTCGGAAATCCGGTTCGGAGCCCGTGTTTGGAGCGGCCGTTCTGGTGCAGTCAGGCCGCGACCTGCGCCGGGTGCATGGCGGGGGCGGGCGCGTGAACTGGAATCATCTTCTCAGCGAAGGTAGATCCG
>JGI24125J20156_1000341_pt1 | contig 12237 bp, 12 predicted proteins | sample Subbio12Aug_8Bad_FD_20156 | JGI IMG/M metagenome (IMG submission 20156) | reverse complement strand
GAGCGCGCGGTGCAGGCGGGCCAGCCCGCCGCCGAACACGGCAAAGCGCGCGCCGGCAATCTTCGCTGATGCTTCCTGGTTCCAGCCGAGCCGCGCGGCGATGATGTCGTGCTCGACCCCGCCGGTGCGCGGGGTTCCCCAGCGTTTCAGCTCCACATTGCCATGTTCGTCCGCGCCATCGGGAACTTCGGGTGCAGGAAGGTTGGGGAGCGAGGCGAGGGCGGCTTCGACAGCGGCGGCCTGCTTGCGTTCTTCCGTCTCGCGGCTGGCGATGTCCGCCTTCAGCAGCGCGATCTCGGCCACGAGGGCGTCGGCTCCGGCATTGTCCCCGGCAGCCTTCGCAGCGCCGATGGCCCTTGATGCATCGTTGCGGCGGGCAAGGGCCGCCTGCAACGCAGTCTGCACCGAGCGCAATGCGCTGTCCGCATCGAGGATTGCGGCCGATGCGCCGGTCACGCCCCGCCGCGCAAGCGCCGCATCGAAGGCGACCGGGTCGGCGCGAAGGGCTTTCAGGTCGTGCATGGCGCCAGCCTATGGCGGCGCGCGGCGCGGCGGGCAAGGCATTGCGGTGCGGGTGCGTCATCAGCAGGCCGGCTCCTGTTCCGTTGTTGAATCGCCGGGGCAATCCTCCGCCGGCGGGCTTTCCGATTGCAGGATGGGCGCCTCTCGTCGGTTGCCGGGCTGCGGCATTATCTGTCGTCGGGTGCAAGAATGGCCCTTCCAGCGCTCGTTCCTACCCGCTACCCAAAGCCCGATGTCTCCCCTCCAGACCCCAGTTTCCGATACCGAAGACCGGCGCAAAGGGCCGCTTGCCGGCCTGCTCGTCATCGATCTCACGCGGGTGCTGGCGGGTCCTTATGCCACCATGNTGCTGGCTGATCTCGGCGCCCGGGTGATCAAGGTGGAGGCNCCGGAGACGGGCGACGACAGCCGCGCCTTCGGCCCTTTCCTGCCCGCCGATCCGCTCACCGGCGCCGCCGGAGACAGCGCCTATTTCACCAGCATCAACCGCGGCAAGGAAAGCCTTGCCCTGGACCTGCGGGCAGACGCTGATCGCGTGATCCTCGAGGGGCTGCTCGCCCGCGCCGACATTCTGGTCGAGAATTTCAGGCCCGGCGCGATGGAACGCATGGGGCTCGGTTTCGAGGCGCTCCATGCCCGCTACCCGCGCCTTGTCTATGCTGCGGCCAGCGGTTTCGGCCACAGCGGGCCGGAAAGCCGGCGCGCCGCCTATGATGTGATCGTGCAGGCGATGGGTGGAATCATGAGCATCACGGGCGCTGAACCGGAACCGGGCGATGAACCCGTTCCGACGCGGGTGGGGACTTCGCTCGGCGACATTGCCGCCGGGCTTTTCACCGTGATCGGGATCGAGGCGGCGCTTCTGGAGCGGCATCGCAGCGGGGTTGGTCAGAAAGTCGATGTGGCCATGCTGGATTGCCAGATCGCGCTTCTGGAAAATGCGATCGCGCGCTACCAGGTTACCGGCCGCAGTCCCGGCCCCCTTGGTACCCGTCATCCTTCCATCACGCCGTTTCAGGCCTTCTGCACGGCAGACCGGCCGATCGTTATCGCCGCCGGGAATGATCTGCTTTGGGCGGCCTGCTGCAGGGCGCTGGGGCTGGCCGCCCTGGCGGAAGACCCGCGATTTGCCACCAACGACAGCCGCACGACCCATGCAGCCGCCCTTGCAAAGGCGCTGGAGAGCCGGCTGCGAACCGCGCCGGCGGAAACCTGGCTGGCCGCGCTCGGGGAAGCGGGGGTGCCGGCCGGGCCGCTGAACACGGTGGGCGAGGCGCTGGCAATGCCCCAGGTGGCGGCGCGCAACATGCTGGTCGAGACCAGGACGCCTTCGGGCAAGCCGCTGAAAGTGGCGGGAAACCCGATCAAGATGTCCGCCCATCCGGATCCGCCCGTTCGCCCGCCCGCGCCGCAGCTCGATTCCGCCCGGGCTGCCATTGTTGCGGAACTGTCCGGTCAATGACCATCGAGGCCGATATCATCCTCATCCAGCGGCTGGCCGATGCCGCAGAGAAAGCCATCGCGCCCTATTTCCGCAAGGTTGGCGCCATCGAGCAGAAGGCGGACTTCTCGCCGGTGACTGTCGCTGACCGGGCGTCCGAGATGGCCATGCGCCGAATGCTGGAGCGGGACCGGCCGACCGACGGCATTTACGGCGAGGAGTTCGGCATTTCCGGCGGCAGTTCGGGCCGGATATGGATTCTGGATCCGATCGACGGCACACGGGGCTTTGTCGCCGGGCGCCCGATCTATGGCACCCTGATCGCGCTCGTAGAGGAAGGGCGGCCGATCATCGGGATGATCGCGGCCGGAGCCGCCCGGGATCGCTGGCTGGGCTGCACCATAGGCACGCCCTGCACNACGCTGAACGGTCAGGTTGTGCGCGTCCGGGCCTGTCCGGCGCTGCCGCGGGCGCGCGCGGCGACCACCCATCCGCTGGCTTTTTCCCCGATGGGTCATGCCAGTTTCCAGCGTATCGGCCGGTCCGTTGCCGACATGCTGTTCGGGGGGGATTGCCACAATTACGGGCTGCTGGCCGCCGGACATCTCGATCTGGTGATGGAAGAGGGGCTGAAGCCCTATGACTGGGCCGCCGTGGTTCCCGTGATCCAGGGCGCNGGCGGGATCATCACCGACTGGTCCGGAAAGCCCCTGGAGATGAACAGCGAGGGGCAGGTGCTGGCCGCCGGGGATCGCAGGATCCACGCCGAGGTGCTGGAGCGGATATAGAGCGGCTTGCGACCTGACCGCACCGGAGCGGCCGCTCTATCTCCTTGTTTTTCCGCATGGCTTTTCGATGCCGGTGATTCCACCGGATCGAAACATGCTTTAGCCGAACAGCTCGTCCAGGAAGTTCTGCATGGCCTTCCACGAGCGGCGGTCCGTGCGTTCATGGTAGATGATGCCCGGCATCAGCTCGCCCTTGGCTTCGGGGTTGGTGAAGCTGTGCATGGCGCCGGTGTAGGCGATGGTCTGGCAATCGGCGCCGGCGGTCGCCATTTCGCCGAGGAAGCCGTTCAGATGTTCGTGCGGGACCAGCGGGTCCTCCGCGCCATGGCAGACGAGGATTTTTGCCGTTGCCTGGCCGGCTTGCGCCGGGGCGGGTGTGTCGAGCGCGCCGTGGAAACTGACGACGCCCTTCACGTCCGGATTTCCGGACCGCGCGAGTTCGAGCACGGTCGAGCCGCCGAAGCAATAGCCGATGGCGGCGATCTGCCCGTTGCAGCGGGGATGCGCCTTCAGTGCCGAAACTGCCGCTGCGGCGCGGGCGCGCAATCTGGGCCGGTCTGCCAGGAACCCGCCGATTATCCCGAAAGCTTCGGGCGGGTCGGCCGGGATGTGGCGATCGCCGAAGATGTCGGCTGCAAGCGCCACATAGCCGAGATCGGCCAGCATCTTCGCCCGGCGCTGCACCTGCGCACCAAGACCCCAGGCTTCATGGACTGCGACGACCCCGGGGCGCGGCCCGGGAAACTTCGCGTCATCGGGGAGTGCCAGCACGCCGAGGCAATGCTGGGAACCGTCGAAATAGCCGTGATCCATAGGTAACCTTCCTCTCAGATCAGAGTTGGGCGAGCATGTGCTCGGCAGACGAGACCTTGAAGGCGCCGGGCTCTTCGATGTTCAGCTCGATGACCTTGCCGTCCTTCACCAGCATGGAGAAGCGCTGCGCGCGCAGGCCCATGCCGAATCGCGATCCGTCCATGGTGAGGCCGAGCGCCCGGGCGAAATCGCCATTGCCGTCGGCCAGCATGGTGATCTTGCCGTCCGCGCCGGCAGATTTGCCCCAGGCGCCCATGACGAAAGCGTCGTTGACCGACAGGCAGACGATTTCGTCGACGCCCTTGCCCTGGAAGTCTGCCGCCTTTTCAATGAAGCCTGGCAGGTGCTTGGCCGAACAGGTGGGTGTGAAAGCGCCGGGAACCGCGAACAGGGCGACGGTGCGACCGCCGAACAGCTCACCGGTGTCGACGGGCGCCGGGCCGTCGGCGGTCATTCTGGCGAGCACGGCGCGGGGAATGCTGTCACCGACCTTGATTGTCATCTGGCTTCTCCTTTTTTTCGGGTTTTCACGACAAACGGCGTTAATGCGGGCGGAGTGCCCCGTCTAGCGCCTGTTCATGACAGGAAGTTGGGCATAGAAGCAGCGGGGTGAACCAGTCGCCCTGTCTTTCCGGCCAGTTCCTGCTTGCGATGCCCGGCATAGCAGACACGCGCTTTGACCGCAGCGTGATCGCGATGTGCGTGCATGATGCGACAGGCGCCATGGGCGTCTGCCTGCACCAGCCGCTCGACGACCTTTTTGTTCCCGATCTGATGCGGCAGCTTGATATCGACCCGCTGGACACGCCCGACCTCCCTGTCCTCATGGGGGGGCCGGTGGACGAGCAGCGCGGGTTCGTTCTCCATTCGCCGGACTGGGGCGGCCTGGATACGCGCCATGTGGCCGGCCGCTGGGCGCTGACGGGCACGCGCGACGTGCTGGAAGCCATCGCAAAAGGGGGTGGGCCGCGTCACTGGGTGGCGACTCTGGGCTATGTCGGCTGGGGGGCAGGGCAGCTTGAGCAGGAAATGATGCTGCACGGCTGGTTCCCGACAACGGCAACCACGGGGCTGATCTGGGAAACCGACGCACTCTGCCGGTGGACCCGCGCCTATGCGGGCGAGGGCGTGGACGCACGGATGCTTTCCCACGAGACCGGAAGGGCCTGACTTTTTTCGGGAACGCTGCCGGGCGAAATTGATGGATCTTGCCAAAGCCGCCCGACATCTGTAACTCCCCGCCCTTCATCTGCGAGAGATTCCAGAAGTTGCCCGGCCAGTGTGGGCTGCCGTGGCTGCTTCCTCTTCGCGCCCTCCCGGAGAACCGGGGCTGAAAAGGAGCCGAAAATGCCCAAACTGAAGACCAAGAGCGGGGTGAAGAAGCGATTCAAATTCACCGCCACGGGCAAGGTCAAGCACGGGGTCGCCGGCAAGCGCCACCGGCTGATCAGCCACAACGCAAAATATATTCGCCAGAACCGCGGAACCAGTGTGCTTGCGGAGGCCGATACGGCCCGCATCGTGCTCTGGGCGCCCTACGGGCTGAAGTAGGAGCAGCGGAGCCATGGCACGGGTAAAGCGGGGCGTTACGTCCCATGCGCGCCACAAGCGCGTCCTCGAACAGGCGAAGGGCTATTATGGCCGTCGCAAGAACACCATCCGCATTGCGCGCCAGGCCGTCGAGAAGGCCGGCCAATATGCGTATCGCGACCGCAAGGTAAAGAAGCGCAGCTTTCGCGCGCTCTGGATCCAGCGGATCAACGCCGGCGTGCGCGAGATGGGTTACACCTACAGCGTGTTCATGCACGCCTACAGCGGTGCCGGCTTCGAGCTGGACCGCAAGGTTCTTGCCGATCTGGCGATGAACCAGCCCGAAAGCTTCAAGGCGATCGTGGAACAGGTGATGGCCGGCAAGACCGCCTGAGCATTTTCGCTCGACCGAAATGAAGGGGCGCGAGGCTGCAGGCTTCGCGCCCCTTTTCGTTTGCAGACCTTTTGTTTTTGGGGGGTGGCCGCTAGTCGCTGTCCGACACAGGCTGCCCATGGGGAACCGGATATGACGACTGACGCCTTGACAGGCGAATTGCTGGCTGCGCTGGAGGCTGCCGATACGCCCGACGGCGTGGAAGCCGTGCGTGTGCAGGCGCTGGGCAAGAACGGTTCGATCACGCAATTGATGAAGAGCCTGGGCGGCATGGCGCCCGAGGAGCGGCTGCAGGTGGCGCCGCAATACCAGGCGCTGCGCGAAGCCGTTTCGGCGGCGATCGATGCAAAGAAGGCTGCGCTGGGCCGCGCCGTGCTGGATGCACGCCTTTCCGCCGAGCGGATGGACATGAGCCTGCCCGCCGCGTCGGCGCCGCAGGGCAGCATCCACCCGATCAGCCAGGTGATGGACGAGCTTTCCGAGATTTTTGCCGATCTTGGTTTCGCGGTTGCCGAAGGGCCCGAGATCGAGACCGACTGGCATAACTTCACCGCGCTGAACATTCCGCCCGAGCATCCGGCGCGCGCGATGCATGACAGCTTCTATGTTCGTCCCGAGGGTGGCGGCGACAGAATGGTGCTGCGCACGCACACATCGCCCGTGCAGATCCGCACCATGATGGCGCAGCAGCCGCCGATCCGCATCATTGCGCCGGGTCGGGTCTATCGTTCGGATTCGGATGCAACGCACACGCCGATGTTCCACCAGGTGGAGGGCCTTGTGATCGACCGCGGCATTCACCTTGGCCATCTGAAATGGACGCTGGAAACCTTCGTGAAGGCCTTTTTCGAAGTCGATGACGTGACGTTGCGGCTGCGGCCCAGCTTCTTCCCCTTCACCGAACCCAGTGTCGAAGTCGATGTCGGCTGCCTGTGGGAGGGCGGCACGCTGAAGGTGGGCGGGCCTGCTTCCGTGGTCGGAAGCTCCGCTCCCTCCGCATCGTGGCTGGAAATACTCGGGGCGGGGATGGTGCACCCGAAGGTCATCGCGAACTGCGGCCTCGACCCGGACGAATGGCAGGGGTTCGCTTTCGGCTGCGGGATCGACCGGCTGGCCATGCTGAAATATGGGATGACGGATCTGCGCGCCTTTTTCGATGCCGATCTGCGCTGGATCCGGCACTTCGGCTTCGGCGCGCTCGATGTCCCGACCCTTTCGGCGGGAGTGGGCGCATGAAGGTCCCGCTAAGCTGGCTGAAACGCTACCTGGATACGAAGGCCGATGAGCGGGCGATAGCCGAAGAGCTGACCCGGCTCGGTCTGGAAGTGGAGGGAATCGCGAACCCTGCGGCCGCGCTTCGTCCTTTCCTGATCGCGCGCGTTCTGAGCGCCGGGCCGCATCCGCAGGCAGACAAGCTGCAGGTGCTGCGTGTCGATACCGGATCGGGCGAACCGGTGCAGGTGGTTTGCGGCGCGCCCAACGCGCGCGCCGGGATGCTGGGCGTGTTCGGCCCGGTCGGCGCGCATGTGCCGGGCCTCGACCTGACGCTGAAGGTCGCAGCGATCCGCGGGGTGGAATCCAGTGGCATGATGTGTTCGCAGCGCGAATTGCAGCTTGGTGATGATCAGGAGGGCATCATCGACCTTGGCGCCGATGCGCCGGTCGGCACATGCTATGCCGATTGGGCAGGGCTGGACGACCCTGTCTTCGAAGTCGCGATCACGCCCAACCGGCAGGATTGCATGGGTATTTACGGCATTGCGCGGGATCTGGCGGCGGCCGGCCTTGGCGTGCTGAAGCCGTTGCAGGAGCCTGCCATTGCCGGGGGCCCGCCCTCGCTGGTGGCGGTTTCGATCGAGGACAGCGAAGGTTGCCCTGCGTTTCTGGCGCGCTCGGTTTCGGGTGTCGTCAATGGTCCGTCGCCGCAATGGTTGCAGCAGTTGCTGACAAGGGCCGGCCTGCGGCCGATCTCGGCGCTGGTCGATATCACCAATTATTTTTCGATCGGCCATGGCCGGCCGCTGCACGTTTACGATGTTGCGAAGCTGAACGGCGGGCTGGTGGCGCGCCGGGCAAGACCGGGAGAGACGCTGGAAGCGCTGAACGGCAAGACCTGCACGCTCGACGAAAGCATGACGGTGATTGCCGACGCCACCCATGTGCATGACATCGGCGGGATCATGGGCGGAGCGGCATCCGGCGTTTCGCCGGCAACTGCCGATGTCCTGATCGAGGCAGCCTATTTCAACCCCGCGACGATCGGCGAGACGGGCCGTGCGCTTGGGCTGACGTCGGATGCGCGGGTGCGCTTCGAGCGCGGCGTGGACCCTGCCTTTGTCGCGGCGGGACTGAACATGGCTGCTGCAATGGTGGCCGAGCTTTGTGGCGGCACGATTTCCGCGATGGTTCAGGCCGGCGTTCCCCCTGTCGTCGAGAAGGTCATTTCCTTCGATCCGGTGCGAACGCTTGCACTTGGCGGGCTCGATGTGGCTGAAGCCGAGCAGCGGGCGATACTGGAAGCGCTGGGTTTCGCCATATCGGAAGGCGCAGCCCCATGGCGGGTCTGGGTGCCGAGCTGGCGGCGCGATATCGACGGGCCAGCCGACCTTGTCGAGGAGATCGTCCGCCTGCACGGGCTGGACAAGGTGCAGTCGGTTCCGTTGCCGCGTGCCGAAGGCGTGGCGAAGCCCACGGCTACGCCGGCACAGAAGCTGGAGCGCAAATGCAGACGGCTGATGGCAGCGCGCGGGCTGGACGAGGCGATTACCTGGAGCTTTGTCGCCGAGGAGGAAGCAGCGAGGTTCGGCGGCCACCACTGGCGGCTGGAAAACCCGCTGTCGGCAGAGCTGGCGGTGATGCGTTCATCGCTGCTGCCTGGCCTTGTGGCCGCTGCCGGGCGCAACATGGCGCGCGGCGTGCAATCTGTGCGGCTGTTCCAGCACGGGAGGCGCTATCTGGCCGAAGGCGAACGCCCGACGCTGGCGCTGCTGCTGGCCGGCGACGCCGCGCCGCGCGACTGGCGACAGGGCAAGGCGCGCGGCTTTGATGCATTCGATGCGAAGGCCGATGCCATGGCAGCGCTGAGCGCGGCGGGCGCCCCTGTCGACCGGTTGCAGACGGTGCAGCCGGCGTCGGCCCATTATCACCCCGGCAGATCGGCGAAGCTGGTTCTGGGCAAGGCGGTGCTTGCCGAGTTCGGCGAACTGCATCCCGATGTGCTGGGCGATCTGGGCCGGGCCGTGGCGGCCGAGATATACCTTGATGCAGCTCCCGAGCGGCGCGGAAAGCGGGCGCGGCCTGCGTTCAGCCCGTTTGCCCTGCAGCCCGTGCGGCGTGATTTCGCGTTTCTGCTGCCCCAGGGGGTGGCGGCCGAAACATTGCTGCGCGCAGTGAAGGGGGCGGAAAAGGTGCTGATCGCCGATGTCTCGCTGTTCGACCGCTTCCTCGGGGCAGGTGTGCCGGCGGGCGCGGTCAGCCTTGCCGTTTCGGTGACGTTGCAGCCGGTGGACAAGACATTGACCGATGCCGAGATCGAAGCTGTTGCGGCTGCGGTGATTGCCGCCGCCGAAAAAATTGGCGCGACGCTGAGGAACTGAACAAAAAGGGACGGCCTGCCGGGCAAATTTGCCCCGGGCCCGATCGGCGCGCACGTGCCCGCCGGAGGCTTCCCTTTGGCTTCCCTCCGCACTATCAGCGCGGCATGGCTCGTCCCTTGCGCATCGCTGTCCAGATGGACCCGCTGGAGACCATCAATGTGGCAGGGGATTCCAGTTTTGCGCTGATGCTGGAGGCGCAGGGGCGCGGATACCGGCTCTGGCATTATCTGCCGGATCATCTGCACTGGCTCGATGGCCGGGTGGTGGTGGATGCGCAGCCCGTGGAGGTGATGCACCCCCGCGAACAGGGTCAGCCGCACTTCAGGTGGCTGGATGCGCGGCAGCGGCTGGAACTGGCAGGCGATATCGATATCGTGCTGATGCGCCAGGATCCGCCGTTCGACATGGGGTATATTACCGCCACGCATTTGCTGGAACGGGCGCAGGCGGCAGGCGTGATGGTGGTGAACGATCCGGCTTCGGTGCGCAATGCTCCGGAAAAGCTGTTCGTTCTGAACTATCCCGACCTGATGCCGCCGACTCTCGTGACACGATCCCTGGACGAGACGCGGGCCTTCCGGAAGCGGCACGGCGAGGTGGTGATAAAGCCGCTGTACGGAAATGGAGGAACCGCCGTGTTCCATGTTCCGGTCGGCGATTCCAATCTGCCGGCGCTGGTGGAACTGTTTACGCAGGTGTGGCCCGAACCCTTCATGGTGCAGGCATTTCTGCCCGATGTATCCCAGGGTGACAAGCGGATCGTGCTGATCGACGGAGAGCCCGCAGGGGCGATCAACCGTTTGCCCAAGGACGGCGAAATCCGGTCGAACCTGGCGGCCGGCGGATCGGCGCATGCGACCACGCTTACCTTCGAGGACGAGGCGATCTGCGCACGTCTTGGCCCTGACCTGAAACGCATGGGTCTGATGTTTGTCGGGATCGACGTGATCGCCGGGCGGCTGACGGAGATCAACGTGACATCACCTACCGGGATAGTCGCGATCGACCGGTTCAACGGATCCAATATCCCGGGGATGTTCTGGGACAGGGTGGAAGCGCAGCGGTTCGGGCTGATGAAAGCCGGCGGATGACCGACTGGATCGGCGGATTCATCGACAGCTGGAGCTATTTTGCCGTCGGGATACTGATGTTCGTGGAGACGGTGTTTCCGCCCATTCCGTCCGAAGTGATCATGCCGCTCGCGGGCGTTCACGCCGCGCAGCAGAATCAGTCGCTGGCGGGGATGATCATGGCCGGGACTGCCGGCGCAATGACAGGCAACATCTTCTGGTTCCTGCTTGCCTGGAAGCTGGGGCTTGACCGGTTCGAGCAGTTTCTGGTGCGCTACGGCCGGATACTGACAATGGACGAAGCCGAGATCGCACGCGGGCGGGTGCTGTTTGATCGCCATGGTGGCGGGATTGTCGGCGTGGGGCGCGTGATTCCGACCATCCGCTCGCTGATTTCCGTGCCGGCGGGGCTTGTGCGCATGAACATCCGCACCTTCATGCTCTACTCGTCCATCGGCACCTTCTTGTGGACCATGGGGCTGGCGATTGCAGGCTATCTGCTGGGCAACCGCTTTTCCGAAATCGACGAGGTGCTCGGACCGCTCTCGACTGGGGTGATCATGGTGCTGTTCGGCGTCTATCTCTACCGGGTCATCATGTGGAACAGGTGGAAGAAAAACAGGCGAACCTGAGCGCAGCCGGCATGGCGATGCACCAGCCGCGCAGATCGGCCGTGGACCAGAAACTGGCTTGATCACAACAAATGCTCTACCCCTCGCGACCCTTGAGCGTTGCGAGGGCAGCGCGCCTTACCGAGGCGAGCGCGTCGGGCACGCTCAGTTTCTGGTCGATCCGCAAGCGCTGCCATGCCTCGACGGAAAGGATCATGTCGAGCGCCTCGAAACAGGCCGGATCGGTCGCGGCCACGCTCGGAAGGTTGGCCAGGAGAATTGACCTGAGTTCGGCGGCGACTTCGGCATGCTGGGCCTGCAGGAAGGGAGAATGCGGACGGTGAACTGCCGCCGCGACAGCCACGGGCAGGGTTTCCTCGAAGAATTTGACGCGCCGTTCGATGAGCGCGGACAGGCGTTCGGCCGGGGTTTCGCCGACGACCGGGATCGCAAGAATCGAGGAAAGGCGCTGCCGCATCGTTGCGTTCATTTCGCTGTACACGCTGTCCATGTCCCTGAAGAGCCGGAAGACCGTCCGCCGGCCCACACCAGCCCTGTCGGCCACCTGCTCGGCGCTGGGGGATGTCTCGCCCGAACGCACGATGTCGAGCATCGCTTCCACGATCTTCAGCCGGCTGGCGACCGAGCGGCGCCGGCGCCCNTCCTGNTCCTCCTCTGGCTTNGCGCCCATCGCTCCTGCACTCCTTCAGCCGGATCGGGTTGCCTGCTGACGATAAAATGGTCAACCTGGCTTGACCGGGNGGACCTTCTGNTGCACTATTGNCCCTTGGAGTGCCAAAAAAGCAGACCAAAAAATGGTCCCGGGTCGGCACGAGCGAGGAGGCGGGCGTGTGTCGACACGCGGCTGGATTGCCGGCAGCATCACCGGGCTCGTCACGAGCCTGCGGCTGCGCTCGGCAATGCGGGGCATCCGGGCAGGAAAGCGCATCTTGATGCGACAGCCGCCAACGCTGCACTACTTCCATGGCGTGGCGGACCCCTATTCGCATCTCGCCGTCCAGCTGTTGCCGGCGCTGGCCCGGGCTTACGCCATCCGCATTGTCCCCCATATCGTCGGCGAACCCGGGCCGGCGGCTGCGCCTGAACCGGAACGGCTTGGCGAATGGGCACTGCGCGATGCCCGGCAGCTGGCCGGGGCGCATGGGCTGGACTTTCCCGTCGATGCGGTGGCTCCGACCAGAGACGCCGTAAACGCAGCCGAAGCCGGACTAGCCGGGATCGAAGATGCCTATGCCTTTGCGGAACGGGCGATGACGCTGGGGAACGCTCTGTGGCGTGGGCACGCCATCGAGCATCCGGGCAGCGATGCCGCAGCGGCCCTGTCCGCAGGGAACGGGGCGCTGGAAAAGGCCGGCCATTATCTGCCTTGCGTGTTCGCGTTCGAGGGCGAAACATATTGGGGCGTCGACCGGCTGCCGCATCTGGAGGCGCGGCTTGCGGGCTTCCGAAGC
>JGI24125J20156_1000336_pt1 | contig 12351 bp, 5 predicted proteins | sample Subbio12Aug_8Bad_FD_20156 | JGI IMG/M metagenome (IMG submission 20156) | reverse complement strand
ACCAAACCGACGCTTGGGTGCTCGAAACCGCTGAAAAAAATTGGGCGGCCGAAAAAGTTGTGGATATTCGCTCCATTTCGAATGCTTTGACGATTGGTGCCACCTGGGATTTGGCCTCCACGGATTTGGTGTCCTATGCCATCGACCGTGGTTGGTGCAAACGAAAGGCGGATTTTCATTTTGCCAATTGTTACTCCGATACCCTCTACACCCGGTTAAGCGATGCCCATAGAAGGCAGACTTGCTCTACAGAATTGCTTAAGCAAAAAAAAGGACACATCACCGTGAAAACGATGATGTCGGTATTACGGTCTCATGCTTTGGAAGACCCGGGTGGTAATTATCGCCCAGATAAAGGCATAACCGGTTCCTCAGTTTGCATGCATGCCGGATTTGGGCCTGTCCGCGGCAGCCAATCGGTAGGGTCGATGATTTCCCATTTAGCGGCGGGGGAGCCGGTGCATTGGTTAACCGGTACCTCGGCCCCCTGCACGAGTGTGTTTAAGCCGGTTTGGATAGAGGCAGGGCTACCAGATATTGGACCAGCACCCGATGGGACGTATGATCAGGCCACCCTTTTTTGGCGCCATGAGCTGCTTCATCGTGGTTTATTACGGAATTATCGGAAAGGCATGGATGTTATCCTGGCAGAACGAGACTCCATGGAGGATGAATTCATCCAGCAGAGCGCAAGTTTGAGAGAGAGGAATGCAGACCAACGATTGCTTTTTAGCCAATCCTGTTTTTCCCAAGCCGAACTGGCTGAAAAAGCCTGGCTGGCACAAATATTGCAAATATCGAAAACGCCAACCCAGTTGTTATATTCCATTGCATGGCGACAATTCAATAGAACAGCTCGAATTCCGGGGGCATAAATGGACGAGGTTTATCGATAACTATTTTTCTACTGCACTCTATTGTTCATTATTCCCTATTTCGTTGTGAGCCTTGTTAAGAAATTCGGACGCAAAATGCTATAATTTAATATGCAACCACAATGCTAATCCCACTCCCTCAAACCATGCAAACGCCGTATATTGATTGGCCATTCCACTTTATTGGTTGGTTGGGTTGGATCTTGATGGCTGGGTTAATTGGGTGGGGAATCGTCGTTAATTGGAAAACATCCATCCATAGGATTAAACAACACGATAACATCTTTCTCATTTTATTGGTTGTTACTCCTTTAACCACCTTACTGGTAAATATACATCATCTCTGTAGATATGCTCACACCGCTCCCAAACCTTCCGGTTGATGTTGCCCAACCGGTACTCATGGTATTTTTCGCTTTGCCGATTGTGTTGGCGGGGGGACTGGTAGGTGCAATTGGAGCTGCCGGGGTGGGTCTTGCGAGTGGTTTGGTTTTGGCTTTTTATGGGTCCCATACTATATTTACATTGGTGGAGACCGCCGGGTTAGGTTTGGTTTTTGGAATTGCCGTCGGCCAAAACTTTCGAACACCTTTTTACCGATTTATCCGCCACCCATTAGGTGCGGCATTCGTCGTTGCTATCGGGTTTATTCCAGTTTATTTGGTGAGTTCTTTCTTCGCTGTCCCGGGGATATTAGCTGAAAGATTTGATTTTGCACTTACCCAAAACTGGGTGCGAACTTTAGCCGCAGCGTTGAATTGCTCCTGGCTGGCGGAATTGGGGAAATCGTGTTCGCTAGTGGAGATAAAGCTTGGTACAGGCCGAAAGAACTTGTTCCATCACCCTCTGAAGCGAGTTTACAAACCCGATTTCTACATTTGTTCCTGCCTGCATCCATCGTTCTGATGGTGGTTTTAATAGTTGGCGATTGGCTGGCTGCAGGGCAGGCGGCACGACGGATGGTAGAAAGCCGCCTTTCCAATTCCGCGAAAATTGCCGCCAATAGTCTGCCATATTTTTTAGAGACCGGACAGAGTCTTGTGATGGAGTTAGCCGATCCTGAGTTGTTGAATCACCCGCCTGTAGCCATTCGCGAAATCCTTTCAGAGCGCATCCGCACAATTCCTTATTTTCGACAACTGACGGTTTTTGATGCGAACAGGCAACCGCTTACAGGATATCCACAAACCGATATTACCCAATTACAGTTAACCCCAGAAGAAGAAATAGCAGTCAACCTGGCGTTGCAGGGTGTGTTGATCCAAACCTATACCGTTCCACCGTTTCCTGGCGAAAATTCGGCGCAAATTACTTTTATCGCGGCGATCGATACACAAGAGGGCGTACCGGTTGGGGTTTTATTAGGACGGACTGATTTAGATTCCAATCCCTTTACACGGCCGGCTTTAAATGCCCTGGAAGCGCTGACCGGTGATGGTGGTGAAGCGTTTATTATCGATGAAAACCGGAAGCTGCTGTTTCACACATTAGAAGCCACTCCATTAACCGCTGCTGACCAGTATGTTGGACGAATTCCAGAGCAGGCAACTTTTTTTGAGGATGTATCTACAACGGGGACTCGTCAACTTGTTTTTTATCAGCCGGTTATTGGCCGCCCATGGGCAATTGTTGCTACATTGCCGGCTCTCATCGCGCAGCAAATAACCCTAGAAATTGCGATTCCGATGATGGCGATATTGTTTACCATATTCGGAATGGCATTTTTGTTGGTTCGGTTTACCTTAGGGAAAATGGCATTTAACCTCCAGAAACTATCCAACCAGGCTAGTTTAATCGCCCATGGACAACTTGGATCAGCGTTGGATGTCCAAGGAGTGGATGAAATTGGGCGCTTGGGGCACTCATTCGAACAAATGCGTACAGGGCTAAAAACCAGGCTGGAGGAATTAAATAAGTTATTAGAGGTCAGTCAGGGTGTGGCTGCAAATCTCGAGGTGAATGAGGCGATCAAACCAATTTTGAAAGGCGCATTCCACGGAGAGGCGGTCTCTGCTCGGATCGTTCTCATCCAAGAAGTGCGCATGGATGTAAGCGGCAACCAACGGATAAGCTTTGGTATCGGGCCGGCGACGGAATCCTATGCGCACCTTGATAATCAAATCTTTGATCTCATGCGCACCCAGGACGTATTGACGATTTCGAATACCCGGCGTGTCCGCCGAATGTTTACATCCGGGGACCAACCCCTTCCACAGGCGATGATCGCTTTTGGGGTTTATTTTGAAAATACCTATTTTGGGGCCTTGTGGCTGGCTTATGAACGACCAAGGACATTTGCAGTAGATGAAGTGCGTTTCCTTAGTACGTTGACCAGTGAAACAGCCCTGGCGGCTGCGAATTCGCGTTTGTATGCATCTGCAGAAGTAGGCCGGCGCAGACTGGAGGCAGTTTTGGCTTCGGCGCCAGAACCAGTGCTCGTTTTTGATGAAAAAGACCATCTACTGCTTCTAAACTCAGCGGCCATGCACATCCCCGGACTGGTTTCCAACCGAACGATTGGGCGGCATGCCAAAGAAGTCCTATCCTCTCCGGAGCTGGTTAAATTAATTACCGGACCTTTTGAAGACCGGGTTGCATCCAGGGAGCTTGAACTCGCCAATAGGCGTATTTTTCACGGGAGTGTTGCACCGGTATTGGGTGAAGAAAAGCACCTTGGAAAAGTTTGTGTTTTGCGTGATATTACTCATTATAAAGAAATCGATACCATTAAATCCGATTTTGTTACAACGGTCAGCCACGATCTTCGCACACCGTTATCACTGATGCGCGGGTATTCAACTATGTTGACGATGGTTGGCGAGTTGAATGAGCAGCAGAAAAATTACGTCAACAAAATGGTCACCGGAATTGAGAATATGTCGCATCTGGTCAACAATTTATTAGATTTAGGTAGAATTGAAGCCGGGATTAGTTTGAACCTGGAAGAGGTTTCTCCTGCGGCTATCGCTGAAAAAGTTATCAAACAACACTACCCTCAAGCTGCCCAGAAAAATATCAGCCTGGTTTTTGAACCTCCACAAGAAGGAAAAAATGGAAATGTGGTCTTAGATGTGGCTCTCATGCAGCAAGCGCTCATTAACTTGGTTGCAAATGCGATCAAGTACACACCCTCCAAGGGACAGGTGCGGGTTTGTGTGAGGGAAATCAACGACCGGATCATTTATGAGGTTCATGATAATGGGATTGGAATCGCGCCACTTGATCTACCCAGGGTGTTTGAAAAATTTTATCGCAGTGAGCAGCGTGAGGCGTATCAACACCGGGGTACCGGGCTTGGTTTGGCAATTGTAAAATCGATTGTTGATCGCCACCAAGGCCGGGTGTATGTCGAAAGCCACCTTGGAAAAGGAAGCTCATTTTTTATCGAATTGCCCAACCATCAACGACAACCGAGGACCTTGGTAAAATAATTCCAATGAGGATCATAAACAGAGGGGGTGTAGGTGGAACACCAGGAGTCCTTAAAATGGGAATCTGGAAAAAGAAACCTTATTAAAATGTTAGGTTTTTTAAAATATATGGTATAATTTTCTGTTGCATGTATACCTATTAAGTGCCTTTGCTGATTAAAACGCTAGAGTAAAATGCTCAAGCGTTTATACTAGTTTAATACTCCGGTTTACTATTAGAGGAGGCCTATTCGTGGAAACAAAAAGTTTGGTTGCGTTGGGTATTAGTTTAGCTTCTCCTGAAACGATACGCAGTTGGTCTTATGGTGAAGTCCTAAAACCGGAAACCATTAATTATCGGCGGTTGCGACCAGAAAAAGATGGTCTGTTTTGTGAGGCAATCTTCGGTCCCACCAGGGATTATCAGTGTTATTGTGGAAAATATAAAAATCCACGCTACAAAGGAATAGTATGTGATAAATGCGGGGTCGAAGTAACCCGAGCTTCCGTCAGGCGTGAACGGATGGGGCATATCGAGTTAGCAACCCCGGTTGCTCACATTTGGTACACCCGCCGTGTACCTTCCTACCTGGGTTTATTGTTGGATATTTCCCGCCGAAACCTGGATCGAGTCCTGTATTTTGCCCAATATATCGTTACTTATGTCGATGAAGATGCACGACAAAAAGCACTGAAACGCCTGGAAGATGAGATCAACGTTTCCGAACGGGAGCAAGCAGCGGAGATTAATGCCCGGATCCTGGAAGTGAAACAGGCTCGTGATAGGAAAATCGGCGAATTCAATCTGCGGCGTCAGGATATGGAAGCACGCCGGGATGAGGTGATTGCTCAGAAGCTCGAACCCGTGATTCAAGAAGGCCAATCGTTGGAACGCCAGCTACAAGGTGAGGTTGGCAATGTTACCAAGAAGTCGATTGTTTTTACTTCTGCAAATGTTGAAATTGTTACTGCCAATGAGATGATCTCCACCCAACAAATTGGGCGAGTACAGCGGGTAGTTAAAGAAAGACTGGATGAGCTCGAGAACGAATTCAAAGATCAGTTCCAGCGTGATACCGAACAGATCAAAATGCAGATTGAAGAAATCCGCGCTCAAGCCGAAATCGAAATGGATGGTTTACGTAATACGCTTGAAGATCAATCCAATGTTTCGCAAACCGCAAATTCCCGTCAACGGGAATTTTTATGATGTTTTGCGCCGTTTGGATTTGGAAAAATTATCAGAAGAATTGTGGCATGAAGTCCGCACTTCTAAAAGTAAGCAAAAACGCAAAAAAGCAACCACCCGATTGAAGGTCGTGGAGGCATTCCGACGTTCGACCAACCAGCCAGAATGGATGGTGTTAACCGTCTTGCCGGTTATCCCCCCTGATTTGCGCCCGATGGTTCAATTAGATGGCGGCCGGTTTGCTACCTCCGATTTGAACGATCTGTACCGCCGGGTTATCAACCGAAATAACCGACTTAAGCGGCTGCTTGAACTAGGTGCACCGGATGTAATTGTGCGCAATGAAAAGCGTATGCTCCAAGAAGCGGTCGATTCCTTGATCGACAATTCGCAGCGTGGAAAGGCGCTTTCGCGTCGCGGGCGTCGCGAACTTAAATCATTGAGTGATATGCTCAAAGGTAAGAAGGGACGCTTCCGGCGCAACCTGTTAGGCAAGCGCGTCGATTATTCCGGACGGTCGGTCATTGTGGTTGGACCAACCCTTAAACTATACCAATGCGGCCTGCCAAAAGCGATGGCATTGGAACTCTTTCGACCATTCGTCATCGCCCGTTTGGTCCAGCACAATTATGTTGCCAATGTCAAAGGCGCCCGGCGTTTCATTGAACGCAATCGTCCCGAGGTTTGGGAAGTGCTCGAAGAGGTCATCAAGGACCGCCCGGTGCTGCTCAATCGCGCCCCAACCTTGCACCGTTTAGGTATTCAGGCATTCGAGCCCATATTGATCGAAGGCAGCGCCATTCAACTGCACCCATTGGTAACGACGGCATTCAATGCCGATTTCGACGGGGACCAAATGGCAGTTCATGTTCCCCTTTCGGAAAAGGCGGTTTACGAAGCCCGAACTTTGATGCTCTCATCCCGCAACCTGCTTAAGCCCGCAGATGGCGAGCCGATAATCAGTCCATCGAAGGACATGGTGTTGGGTGTTTATTATCTAACCATGACCGATAACATCCAACGTCCGGAAGATGGACGTACTTTTGCCAGCCTGGATGAAGTTGTGCTTGCTTACCAGCTTGGGATGCTACCCGTGCACACTAAAATTAAAGTACTGGTGGACACCTGGTACGATCAAGAAGGCACCCGATTGACGAATAAACGGCGGGTGGTGGTTGAGACAACAACGGGTCGGGTACTTTTCAATCGTATTTTGCCAGAGGATGTCCAATTTATCAACACGACACACGATAAAGGCGCAGTTAAGGATTTAATTGCTGAAGTTTATGAAATTTGTGGCGAAGATATTACTACCCTCGTCGCAGACAGTGTTAAAGACATTGGTTTTGAATACGCGATGCGTTCAGGTTCTACCCTGGCAGTAGCAGATATTACCGTGCCGGTGGAAAAACCAGAAATTCTTTCTCGTGCTCAGGATAGCATCGAAAACATTCAGCGCGCTTTTCGGCGTGGTTTGCTTACCGAACAAGAACGCAACGAACGTGAAATTGACATCTGGCAGCAAACGACAAAAGAAGTTTCTGATGCCGTCCGACGAGGGATGGATCCAAATGGCAATCTGTCCACCATGGCGAACTCAGGTGCGACCAAGGGTGGGTTTGGTCCTATCTCGCAGTTGGCTGGAATGCGTGGTCTAATGGCTGATCCGGCTGGGCGGATCATCCGCTTGCCGATTCAATCGAATTTCCGGGAAGGCTTAACCGCTTTAGAGTACTTCATTTCTACCCACGGAGCTCGCAAAGGTTTGGCTGATACCGCTTTGCGTACTGCCGACGCAGGTTATTTGACCCGCCGTCTTGTAGATGTAGCCCAAGACATGATTGTAAATGAAGAAAATTGTGAGACAAGCGAAGGAATTTGGATAAAAAAATCCGATGATGTAGCCGGTCAGCCGTTGAGCATCCGTTTATACGGGCGGTTGGTTGCTTTACGGGTAGTCGATCCACCTACTGGAGAAGTTTTAGCAGACCGCGATGATATGCTCGATCACGACCTGATCCGAAAATTAGTGCAGGCGGGGATTGAGGAAGTAAAGGTGCGTTCGCCGATGACTTGCGATCTGATCCATGGGGTATGTGCCCAATGTTATGGAATGGATTTAGGCCGTGGTAAGATGGTGGAACTTGGCGCCGCGGTAGGTATTGTGGCTGCGCAGTCGATCGGTGAGCCTGGCACCCAGTTGACCCTCCGTACCTTTCACACCGGAGGTGTTGCCGCAGGCAGCGATATTACAACCGGTTTGCCACGGGTTGAAGAGCTTTTTGAAGCGCGCCGAATGCCTAAAGGTGAGGCGGTCATTACACCGATCTCTGGGGTGGCAAAAATCATCCAGTCTGAACGGTATAGTGAACAACGGGCAGTACGGGTAGAGCATAGTGAAATGGTTAGCGATGAATATGAAGTTCCCGAATCCTGGGATATTGTGGTAAAGGACGAAACCGTTATTTCTCTAGGCGATCCAATTGCAAAGCACGGTGAAGCATTGATCAATGCACAGCACACAGGGCGTGTTCGCCTCGAGGACAGGAGAGTGGTGGTTGCTTACGAACAACGCGAATCAGAGGAATATGATATTCCATCCACAGCCCGGTTCCTTGTCAAGGACGGCGAACATGTAGAAGCGGGTCAGCCGCTTACCGAAGGGTCATTAAATCCGCACGCGATTCTGCGGATCAAAGGACGAGATGCCTGCCAGATGTATCTGATGACCGAAATCCAAAAGGTATATCGTGCTCAAGGCCAGAATATTAACGACAAACATTTCGAAGTCATCATTCGCAAGTTGCTTGGGCGGGTACAGGTTTTGAAAGCCGGAGATTCACCCTTTTTGCCGAATGATTTGATCGATCGTCTCGAAATTAGGAGAATTAACGAGCAGCTGATAACCGAGGGCAGGCAACCGGCTCGGTTTGCGGAGGTATTGTTAGGGGTCACCAAGGCCTCCTTAAGTACGGATTCCTGGCTATCGGCATCATCGTTCCAGCATACGATTAAAGTTTTAGCCGGAGCAGCCATCGCTGGAACCGAAGATCCATTGTTTGGATTGAAAGAAAATGTGATTATTGGTAAGTTGATTCCAGCGGGAACTGGTTTTGAATACGGGCGGTTTCTTGCTGCCGAAGCCAGCCCCGATGGGATTGAACCCTATAAAATATCGGTAGCCAATATTACCAGTGCGAATTGATAAAACCAGGTAAATCGTGAACTTACAGTAGGGGCGGTAATTGCCGCCCCTACTGCCTTTAAATCAGGTTATAAATTTTGAGTGCATTTTTTATTCCATGATAAACTAAGCTTGTTTTTTTAATATAGTTGTGGGGAATCACGAAACGTCAGGAGTCGAGGAATGGAAATTGGTCTGATACGCAATGTGGATATTGACCACGAGATGCAACAATCCTACCTTGATTACGCTATGAGTGTAATCGTCGCCCGCGCACTACCCGACGCTCGGGATGGTTTAAAGCCGGTTCAACGCCGAATTATGTATGGGATGTTTGATATGGGCTTGCGGGCTGGCTCGGAATATAAAAAATCTGCTCGTATTGTTGGCGAAGTCCTCGGAAAGTACCATCCTCACGGCGATCAATCGGTGTACGAAGCGATGGCACGCATGGCTCAAGATTTTAGTATGCGCTATCCTCTTGTAGATGGACAAGGAAATTACGGCTCCGTGGATGGGGATCCCCCAGGGGCGATGCGGTACACCGAAGCGCGTTTGACACCGTTGGCTTTAGATCTCTTGGTGCAGTTAGAGCGCAGTACGGTAGATTTCACCCGTAACTTTGACGGGTCGCTTGAAGAACCCGAAGTATTGCCAGCGGCTTTTCCCAATTTATTGGTGAACGGAGCGACCGGCATCGCTGTTGGGATGGCAACCAGTATTCCCCCGCACAACCTCGGTGAGGTGATCGACGCGCTCCATTACCTTCTCCAGCATTGGGAAAAACTGGAGGATATTTCGGTTGACCAGTTGATCCAATTTGTCAAAGGCCCAGATTTCCCAACCGGTGGGATCATCATCCAAGAAAACTCAGACGCAGATATGTTGACAGCCTATGCAACCGGTCGCGGAAAAGTAACCCTGCGAGGCAAGGTTCAGCTTGAGGACATGGGTCGAGGGAAGAGCCGGATCCTTATTACCGAGCTGCCTTATCAGATCAATAAGGCCTCGTTAATTGAACGGATTGCGGAATTGGCTAGAGATAATGTCCTCGAAGGTATCAGCGATCTGAGGGATGAGTCTGACCGCCAGGGAATGCGGATCGTTATTGAGTTAAATAAAGGCGCCGAAGAAGGCAATATTTTGCGTGAAATCTACCGGCGCACGCCTCTGCAGACAACTTTTCGAATCGCACTGTTAGCACTGGTGGATGGCGAGCCGCGCCTGCTTTCATTGAAACAGGCCCTCAAAGTATATCTGGAACACCGTATTGTGGTTGTTCAGCGACGAAGCGAACATGACCTGGAGAAAACCCGTCAACGCGCGCATTTATTGGAAGGTTTGCGGATTGCGATTAATCATCTTGATGAGGTTGTAAAACTAATTCGCCTTGCCCAAGATGTGGACGATGCCCGGTTGAAACTTATAAAACGTTTCAAGTTAACGGAGATACAGGCTAACGCCATTTTAGAAATGCCATTGCGCCGATTAGCAGCTCTCGAGCGCAAGAAAATCGAACTAGAGTATAAGGAGACCATTAAATTAATTCAACAATTGGAAGAATTGTTGCGTTCTCCAAAAAAGCTTCGTCAGGTGGTAGCGGATGAGCTTTTGGCCATCCAACAAGCATATGGTGACCGCCGCCGAACCCAAATCGTTTCCTTGCGGGAGGGAGAAGTTGCCAGAGATGTGCTCACTACCACCGATTTAATCCCTGAGCAAAAGGTTTGGGTCGGTGTAAGTGAAGGAGGGTTGATCGGTCGAACGAGGAACGACCGACTAACGGGGGCTACAGGGAGGCAAGCGCCGCGCTGGTTGTTAGCAACCAATACTCACCATACCCTTTACCTGGCAGCCACAGATGGTCGGGCGGCAGCAATCGCTGTTCAATCATTGCCAGAGGTTGAAACCTTTACAGATGGGATACCGCTCCACAAAGCATCTGCCTTTGAGTCGGGTATGGTATTAGCACAGATCTTTTCTACACCTGCCAAGATCGCTGAAGCAGACGAGTATTATGTCCTGACAGTTTCCAAATTTGGGATGGTGAAAAAATCCGCGATTAGCGATCTGCCCGGACCCTCCGCGCAATTATTCACCCTTGCAAAACTTAATCCGGGCGATTCCTTCGGTTGGGCGCTGTTAACCAATGGGAAATCGGAGGTCGTGTTGGCGACCCGGCTTGGGATGATGATCCGCTTTGTGGAAAGTGATGTCCGTCCCATGGGGTTGGTTGCAGTTGGCGTGAATGGTATCAAATTGGGATTTCAGGATTCCTTGATTGGGGCTGTGCGATACAATGAAAAGGCTGATCTGCTGTTGGTGGGTTCGGACGGTAAGGGGTGGCGATTACCTCCCGACCAACTTGTGCTCCAAGGTCGTTATGGACAAGGTACGATTGCCGGACACCCGCCAAAGGGTGGAGAAATTGTAGGCGTATTATATGGGCGGGCGAATGATACCGGTTTGTTGCACTTAAAGGAATTGGCTGCCAAGTCTATCCGGGTCGATCAAATACCAGCCGGTCGGCGATCGTCTGCGCCAAAAGTTATCATCCCAATCAAAAGCGGCGATCAGATCTTGGCAGTAACGCCTATCGTGGATGGTCTGGCTGAATGGGGTCAAAAAGAGCGGTCGAAACCGCTAGAAAAAACGGGTGAATCGACAACCCGGACTACAAGGGTGAAAAATCGGGAAAAGATTGGAGCAGCTCCAAAAACACTTCAGCCCACATCTGAAATCATGACCTCCAGGTCGCCAAGCCCAAAAAAACCTTACACCGATACCGGTGCAGGTAAAAAGCCGACCCGGGCGAGTAAAAGCACGGTTGTCGGAACCGTAGATAAAGCCCCAACCGTTAAGCGAACCAATCCAACGAGTCCAGAAGGGGAAAAAAATAAAGCGGTAACGACCCAAAAACCAGCTGCAGGAAAAACCACCTCTCGATCCAAAGCTTCAACGGTGACAAAGTCGCCAGGAACGACGACCACTCAGCGCAAGAAAACCACAACCGGCCAACCAGATTCTTCATCCAAAAATACAAAAGTGCCGGAAAGAGATCAAACTAAAAAGACTACCCGCCGTTCAAATACGAAATGAGGCGGCAAGTGGGTAATTCCTAGGACTATCCCACGACACGAACCTGTTTCTGAATTTCCAATAGCTTTGGGTGGCTTTAGCTGGCAATGTTAAAAGAGGAATAATGGTAGGCAATTTTTCCATCCATTATTCCTAGGGTATCGTTGCCGTTCTGCACACTACCCTTACTGGATTGAGCAGTCCAGTTGATTTGGCGAGAACCCCCATCTCCAGCGGCGCGAGTTAACTTAAAGGTTGGATTTGGCAGCACCTGGGTGATGAGGGTGTTGTACCAGGCCCGAATGGCAACACTGCCATGGATTGCACGCGCAAAGGTGACATGGACTGCATCGGGATGATAGAGCGCGGTAATTCGGGCTGGGTCACGGGAGTTTAGTTCTGCTATGAAACGATCGGCGATATCTTGCAAAGGTTGAACAGGAGCCCAGGGATAGGTGGTAATTGCAGTCCAAATCTCAGGAAGATCGCGGCGGCATGATTCCCAGGAGAAAAAATTTGCTCCATCAAGCTTGAGTGCTTGAGCTGTATCAAGAAATTCTGTTATTCCAGCAGGGGTAGGGCGCCACCCATCCCATTTATAGGATGGACCGGTAG
>JGI24125J20156_1000332_pt1 | contig 12380 bp, 10 predicted proteins | sample Subbio12Aug_8Bad_FD_20156 | JGI IMG/M metagenome (IMG submission 20156) | reverse complement strand
TTTTAATGACTCACCCATCGGATAAGGTATAATAGGGAAGCTGAATGGCTCACTAGCTCAACAGGCAGAGCAACTGACTCTTAATCAGTGGGTTCAGGGTTCGAGTCCCTGGTGAGTCACCTATATTTACGGTGGGGTACACGCCGTTACCCCAGATGTGGTGCAGAGCTCTCTTTCAAAGGGAGCTCGGTTTTTTTTTGGGTTCAGTTGGGTGCAGTTGGGTGCAGTTGGGTGCAGTTGGGTGCAGTTGAAAAATCGTGATTCAACCCATTTGGCACATTTTTGGGTTGGCAGCAACTGCTTCCGCACCCTGTTCAAAGTGGACCGGGGTCAGGGTGAGCGCTTCTTCCATGGCCCGGGCGGCTTCCATCTGCGCACTTGGAATCAGGTGACCATACGCATCCAGGGTGATCGAAGACTTTGCGTGGCCGAGTATGCGGCTGACGGTCAGGACCGGGATATTGCGGTTGAGCGTGATGGAGGCGGCGGTGTGGCGCAGGTCGTGGAAGCGGATTTCTGGCAGGTTGGCCCGCCGCAGGACTTCCTTGAATTCCCGCAGTAAGTTGCGCAGATCCAGCGGCGTGCCGATCGTGGAAGGGAAGATCAGGTCGTTCTCTTGCCACAGGCTGCCAGCCAAGAGCTGCTCGGTCTGCTGCTGGGCGTAATGCTCCCGCAATGCCTGGAGTGGGTGGCGTGTAAAGCGTGAGTTGGCTGTCGTGCGTTAGTATCTACATCAACTAGTTTTGGTTTTTTTATGAATAAGCTATTAATAGATTCCTGTATAATTAGTTACGAAGGTTCTCGTTATTAATGGCTTTACCACAATAATACATTGGATAATTCGATATAGGGGACTGCAATGCTTTCTCAATTAATTCAACGTCAAGTTCCAATAGGTAATGAGGTTTGCTTCATAGAAAATTACAGAAAGAAGTTACACTAACGGGGCACCCATTGAAGATTTTATGGTGGAGTTAAGGTTCGATGACATAGTCATAAAAGATTCTGCTAGTCTTTTTTCATGGAATAAAAATAGCAAGACTATACGAGAACCTCCAGTTTGAGTATTTCAGTATGACTGCCCCAGGGTTAGCCGGAGCAGTCGCGGGTCGATCAGAAGGGCATATCCTCAAGTGACATCGAGTTACGCCGGTATCACAGCGGTCGACAGGCTCTTGGCGCACCTTTCTGAGGCATTACAAGGACCAGATCCTGGCATGTGATTTCTTTACGGTGGAGACAATCTGGTTCAAGACCATCTATGTGCTGTTCTTCATTGAGTTGGGAACTTGACGAATCCATCTGGCAGGCTGCACGACGAACCCCAACTCAATCTGGATTTCACAGCAAGCGCGCCAATTGGTGTGGGAACTAAAGGATGGTTCTCGGGAAATGGCTTTTCTCATCCATGATAATGACACGAAATTCACATTCTTCTTCGATAATGTGTTTCGTTCAGAGGGGATTGAGATTGTGCACACCCCGGATCAAGCGCTGAAAGCAAATGCGTTTGCTGAACGCTGGGTGCGATCGGTTCGGGAGGAATGTCTTGATCATATTCTTGTGGTGAATGAAAAACATCTCGGGACTGTGCTTCGAGAGTACACGGATTACTATAATTATTCACGCCCACACCAAGGCATTAGCCAGCATTTTCCAATTTCATGCCCTGGGAGGAATTCAAAAGGTCAGATTCGAAGGCGAGATATCCTGGGAGGTATCATCCACGATTATTCCAGGCAGCCTCAAGGACAGCCTTTTGGCTGTGGATAGTATTTTTGCACCATACAGGATGAGGCGCGATTTCAACACGGTAAAGTGCGTTTGCGCGAGCGTAATCCCGGCTTCCACCTGCGCAAGCGGCTCGAAAACCGGTCGAAGGTGATCTTGAAGGGCTCTCAACGGAAAAACTGGATGGCGACCTGCGCGCCCTGATTGGCATGCACTCTGAGGATGACCTCGTTTTTCTCTGAGTGGAGGTAAAAAGCATTGAGCTGGTTTTTCAATTGATGCAGATGCTCTACCGCGGGTATTTTATCGCCATTGATCTCGGCCGTTTCTATTTTGGAGCCCGGCAGGATGAGGTGCACAGGGTAAGGAATGGCAGGCAGCTGGATGGAAACAGACTTGCCATCTGCATCCTGGCGGCATCGAATGACACCGGTTTCCTGGCGCGTATAATCGTACCACTTGAAGGAAGATTCACCCTGAGGGGAAATCTTAAAGCAAAGGTTTTGGTAACGCTCGACCGAATTACCCACCGGGTTGCTCAACGTGAATGTTTCGCCAAGGTTCAAGGGCAGGATCGCTCCGGAGCCTAAGAACACCGGGATCCGATCGCGGGGAACGGGCATTGTCATCGCATTCGGTCCGTGATGTATCTCACCTGTCCATAAGTCGGTCCAGACTCCCTTTGGAAGATAGACCTGCAACTGGACGTCGCCTGGCGTTGTGACAGGGGCGACCAGAAGGGAAGAACCGAAGAGATATTGGAATGGGAAACCGGCGCAGTCGCGGTCGAGGGGGTATTCCAAGGTCAGGGCTCTCATCAGCGGCAGGCCGGTCTGGCAGGAGCCAACGCTTCGCTGGCAATATAAGGAACCAGATTCATGCGCAGGTTGACAAATTTGCGGAAAACGGGGAGCACCTCCTGGTCGCCTGTGACAGCCTGGACGTTCCAGGGAGTGCGATCGCGGGAGGGGAGGCGGCGGTCGTTGAAGTCCGAATGATACTGCATGATGGGGCAGAAGACCGCCATGGCCGTGGCACGCAGGTATAGATCGGGATCGGGCAGCCCGCCACCAAATCCAGCGATATCCCACCCCCAGAAAGGCACCCCTGAAACCCCCAGGTTTAGCCCGGCCAGGATGGATGAGCGAAAGGCCTCCCAGGTGGAATACTCATCGCCGGCCCAGTGGCAAGGAAAAGCCTGGCAGCCAGTAAATCCGGAGCGGCTAAAAAGCAGGCTGTCTCCCTGGCGGTGGTCTTGCAGCAGGCGAGCATAGGCCCCCTGGTAGAGCAGGGGGTATTGGTTCCATAATTCATCGTTCGTTCTGCCATCGTGGAACACCAGGTCGTCGCCCCACAGATGCTCACCTCCATCGGTCTTGAAGCCGTCCACGCCCATTTCTTCCAGCAGATAGGCGCGCTTACTCATCCACCACTCCACCGCATCCGCATAGGTGAAATCCATCACCAGGCTGCCGACGAACCAGGCCGGCGGGATGCGATAGGGCTTGCCATCCGGCCATTGAACGCAATAGCCTTTCTCAATCATATAGGCTTCATCGGCGTCGTGCTGCGGATGGTGGCCAAGCTTCCGGTCCGCCTCGAGCAGCTGCTTGAGCACCGGGATCTGCCATAAAACAACCCGCATACCAGCCTCGTGAAGCGAATCGATCAGCTCTTTCGGGTCAGGCCACCTGCCCTGGGGTGGGAAAGTGAAATCAGCCAGATGAAATGGCTCTCCCGAGGGCTTTGGCTTGTACTGGGCGTCGTTCCATACATAGAAGGTGCTCTCGTCGCTCCATGCCTCGATCACCAGCACCGTGGCAGGGATTTGATGGGCCTGAGCCAGGGAGAGTTGTTCCAGCACCATTTCCTGGCTGTTCCAGTCGTTGCTGCTCATCCAAAGCCCAAACGCCCAAGGCGGAGGGAGTGCAGCCTGCCTGGAAAGCCTTTGGAAATCGCAGACAATATCCCAAAGGTTATCCTTCGTAATCAGGCAGCCTTTCAGGCTTTCTGATGCTCCCAAATTCGCCTGGAACGACCAGGCATCGTCCTGGCTGGAGGCCATGTCGTAGTACACCCGGCGGGAGGTATCCAGATAGAAACCGTAGCGCTGCGACGAAACGAAAAAGGGCATGGGAATGTAGGTGCGCTTGCCTTGGTTTCCAAACTGGGCGTGCACGCACACGTCCAGGGTCTGGCCGCGCTGGTCGAGGGCATTGAAGCGCTCGCCGAAGCCGTAGAATGCTTCCTCCTGCGGGCTATCGAACATGCAGCTTATTTGTTTCACGGCGCCTTGCGCATCAAGGAGCAATTGCTCTGCCTGCGTTTCGCTCAAGAAACGCCCAGCGCCGGGGCGGGATATAGAAAGCAGGGCTGGGTCCTGGTTGACACAAACTCGCCAGGGCCCTAACTCCAGGTCGAGGTCCGGGTTTATCTCGGGCGAGGGTTGCTTCTCCGGGTCCAATCGAATCCCGTCATTGACCGGTGTCCATTCCAGCCACAGCCGATAGTTATCGTCGACGCTTAAAACCAGGCAGAGGCGTAAGCCCGGCATTTCCGTCGCCATTTCCAGCAGCAGGCGGTCTTCGAAAGATTGGTGGCGCAGTAAGGCGCCCGTCTTGATCCAGCCAGCGACGCTGAACTCGAAGGAATCCGTTTGGATCAGCTGGCCTGCGTGGTCGCCGAAAATACGGTAGCTCACTCGATCGCAATACGAAAATGGAGGCAATTCAATTGTCCAGAAGCGCTGTCCGTCATCCTGGTTTTTAATGCTCCCCTCGGCTTGAAATTCCGTATGATCTCCGTTCAATTGCCATTGCGCGTACAGGCGGTAAAAAGCATCAAAGGGAGTGGTAGCGACGTTGAGCAGGACTTCCTGACCGGCGACCGGTTGGCGAGGGGTCCTTTCGTAGGGCTCTTGCTGGTAGGGATGGTGAAAGCCAAAGGGGCTGTGGAGGATCTGGGGAGGGTCTTTCTTATTCATATTTTATAAAATTCCCGGTACAGGATCAGATACATGGCATGGGACCAAAGCAAGGGGTTCGCCACCGGACCCCACTTGTTTTCCCAAAGTGAGAAATGTTCTGGCGCCAGCAAGCGCGACGAGACCTGTTCGGGCAGGTTCCCGTCCGCACAGGCCTGCGATTCTATCCAGCGCAGCAGCTGCAGGGCACGTTCAACGTTTCCGTTTCGAGCGTAATGCCAGCCCAGCCAGCCGGCCAGGAGCAGCCATTCGCCGCCCCCAAAATAGGTATCAGCTAGGTAGCGGTAAACGCCACCCTCCTTGCGGTGCAGGTCGCGCTCTATCTGGTCTATCGTGGCCTGCATGCCGGGGTGATTGTGCGCCAGCAAGTCGTAAGGGGTGGAAAGCCCCACCAGGCTGGCATCCACCCCGGCTTCGAAAACCCCCGCGAACGACGGCGAATTCCCCGGTTGAGGGCGGATGAGTTTCACCAGCCTGCCATCGAGCAGGCCGTATTGAAGGATAAAATTGCTGACCTGGCAGGCGGTTTGTATCGCACTGGCTGCCGCGGAGCTGGCTACCCCGGAAGTGTTGGCGATAGAAGCCAGGCCGCCGTATACAGCTCCCAGGGTGTAGACGTGCAGGAAGGTTGGGTTTTCTTCCCACAAATCATAATTGGGCAATTTATAGACCGCAGAAATGTAGCGGATGGTCAGCTCCACGCTTTCGGCGACCGATTGTAAGAGCAAAGAATCACCCGTCAAATCTACGTGCCGGGCCAGGCTCCACAACCAGGTGCCATAGCCATCCAATTGGAACTTGCCCCAACCGTCGTCCTGCAATTCTTCGACACCCTGGAGGGTATAGCGGGTATGGAAAAAGTCTCTATCCTCCAGCGGTTTCCTCTCTGCCAGGCTGCGCTCGATGTGGGCGAGCTTGGAGGCGTGCCGTTTGATGACATCGCCAACCCAGAGATAGAAACGCTGGGCGCTATCGTGCTCACCGACGCAGTCCATGGCGTAGGCGGTGAAACTGCCATCGCGCAGCCAGGCGTAAGCATAATTTTTGAAATTGGGCGAGGCAATATATGCGCCGGTAGGCGCCTGATTTTGCTTGATGATCTGGATGCTTTTCCGGTACAGGGAATGTGATTCCAAAACTCCTCCTAGGTCCATGCTTTTCTTGGATGGCGGAAATTGATTAGAAATAACATAAGACCTTTTACCACCAATCACGCCAAACCGCCGTTTTATAGTTGACTCTCATCTAAACACTTTCGACGGTTTGCTTAGCCCTTTACACCGGTTAACTTGATGCTCTGGATGAACTGGCGTTGCGCGAAGAAGAAAAGCACGATGAGTGGAAGGACGGTGATGACCGAGCCGGCCATCAGGAGGCTCCATTCCGCATAATGCTCATTTTGAAAGTAGGAAAGGCCGATTTGCAGGGTCCGGTTGCGCTCGCTGTTAAGCATGATGAGCGGCCAGAGAAAATCGTTCCAGGTACCCTGGAAAGCCATGACGCCCAAAGTGGCCAGGATGGGCTTGGAATTGGGCAGGATGATGTGCCAGAATAAGGAGAGGGGGGAGCAGCCATCCAGTTTTGCAGCGTCCTCCAGCTCGGGCGGAAAGGTGAGAAAGAACTGGCGCATCAAAAATGTGCCATAGGCGCTGGCTAGGGCGGGTACCACCAGGCCAGTGTGGCTGTCCACCCAGCCCAAATTACGCATCAGGATGAAATTGGGGATCATGGTTACCGCGCCCGGAACCATCAGGGTCGCCAAGTATCCGAAGAAGATGAAATTCCTGCCGGGGAAGCGCAGCTTGGCAAAGGCATAGCCCGAAAGCGAGCAGACGGTCACCTGCCCGAGGGCTACGATAGCTGACAGCTTGAAGGTGTTCCAGATGAACAGGCTAAATTTTACGTCGGTGAGGATCTTCTGATAGGAATCTAGGTGTGGGGGATTGGGGATGAAGACCGGCGGCCAGGTAAACACCTCAGCGGGCAGCTTCAAGGAGGTGGAGATGCTCCACAAGAAGGGCGTGATCATGAAGAGCGCTCCAACGCTTAAAACAAGGTAGGCTAGCGTTTTCTTGGTGACCCTGGCCATGTTTAGCATTCTCATGGCGCTTCTGCCTCTCCGAAGACCCACCTCTTGCGCGCCTGCCACTGGACCAGGGTGATACCCATGATGAGGAAGAACAGGACGTAGGCGATGGTGGCGCCATACCCCATTTGGAGGAAGTCGAACGCCTGCTGCCAGATGTAATAACCGATCACGGTTGTGCTGCGGGCCGGACCGCCATCGGTCATGTTGTACACCAGGTCGAAGGACTGGAAAGATGAAATGATGCCTGTGATAATGGTGAAAAACAAGGCTGGGCTGATCATGGGCAGGGTGATGTGGTTGAATAGCTTCCAACGCCCGGCGCCGTCAATCCGGGCTGATTCGTATAACTCTTGAGGGACGTCTTGCAGGGCCGCCAGGTAAATGATCATGTTGAACCCCATGTTCTTCCAGACGGTAACTAGGATGATGGCTGGCATGGCCCACAGGGTGTTTCTAAGCCAGGCGACCGTAGGCAGCCCCAGGCGCAGCAGGAAGAAGTTGATCAGACCGTAATTGCCGTCGAGGAGCCACATCCATACGACGCTGACTGCCACCGAGGCCGAAATGACCGGCAGGTAATAGGCCGTGCGAAAGATAGCTAGGCCGCGAATTTTCTGGTTTAAGACTACCGCCATCCCCAGCGAGCATACAATTCCGAGCGGTATGCTCACCGCGGAGTAATAGAAGGTATTCAACAAAACCTTGTGGAAAATTTGATCAGAAATTAGTTTTTGATAATTGGCCAGGCCGACGAATATGGGGGGGCTGAGAAGCGTCCACTTCGTTAGGCTGATCCCGCCAGCGGCGAGCACAGGAAACACGACAAATATAAGCAAAAGGATGGTCCCAGGGGCAATGAACAGGTACCCCCAAAGAGCTTCCCTTTTTTGCATGCCATTCATGCGCTTCTTCTTTGCTGGAGGCTGGCTTCTAGTCATATCGTTAACCCTTTTTCTACCACTAATTTTACTTTTCGTCTCGATCATTAATTTTATCCAATGTCGGGGAGACGACCCTCACCCTTCCCTCTCCCAGGGGGTGTTTAGACTGGATACATTGTAACAGGGTGCGGGGGGGGTCATTGACCCACCCGGGTTTGGTTTACGGTTTACTCTTCAGCTAGGATCTGGTCTACCTGTGGGCAGGCAGCTTCCAAGGATTTCTGGACTGTTTGCTGGCCCAATAGGGCTAATTCCAGCTCCGGCCAGATGAAATTATACATCTCGTTCCAACGCGGGTGCGCGGGAGGCGTATAGGCATAGCTGGTGATGTCGAGAAACAGGTGAGCGTTGGCCGGCGGTTTGCCTTCCAGCCGGGAGAGGAACTGGCTTTCAGCCACGAATTTCACGGGGGAGACCTCATAGCCGCCTAGCTGGCGAATGGTGCCACCAGGGATGCCGGTGGCGAACTTGAGAAACTCCCAGGCTGCTTCCTTGTTCTGGGAAGCGGAAGTGACAGCGTAGGCATTGCCGAAGAGGAAAGTGGCTTTTTGCGCCATGGCAGGGTGCTCAGCAATATCCCATTCAAAGTCGGTGATGTTTTCCTGGTAAGGACCGATCGCCCAGGGTCCGACGGGGAACATGGCCAGCTTGCCGGCGATAAACATATCCCAGTCGCTCTGGGTGGCTAGGTCAGCGCGGGTGGGGGAGATATTCTCGACCAGGGTGAGGTCAGCCATCTTCTGTAGAGCTTCCACCGCGGCGGGAGTTGTGAGGCCGCATTTACCGTCTGCGGTGAAGAAGGAGGCGTTGTTCAAGAAAATGTACATCGGCCACCAAGCCTGAGCGTAGCCGTAGACGTCGACGATGCCATCACCATCCTGGTCCTTTGTAAGCTTTTTGCCGGCATCGATGAGCTGGTCCCAGGTCCAGGTGCCGTCCGGGTAGCTTACCCCAGCTTCATCGAAGAGGGTCTTGTTGATGAACAATGGCACGGTGGAGAAGGTGGCCGGCAGGCCAAATTGTTTACCCTGGTATTGATGCATGCCGACGGTGGTGTCGTAGTACTGGGACATGTCGTAGCCGTCCGCTTCGATGAAAGGGTCCAGCTCGGCCAGGGCTCCCAAGGCGGCAAACTGCTGCAGGTTCTCGAAGTTCATGGCCACCACGTCGGGAGCTTTGCCGCCGGCGATGACCGTCTTCAGCTTGGTGAAGTAATCGGAAAAGGGGAGCATTTCCAGTTCGATCTTGATATTGGGGTGATCGGCTTCGAAAGAAGCCACCACGGCCTTTTCGATCTCAGGCGTGTCGATGGTAAAGAAGGTCATGACTTTGATCGTGACCATTTCCCCGGCGGTTGTCCCTTCGGTAACGGGCTCGCCGGTGCTCACAGCGGGCGCAGTTTCTCTACAGGCGCTAAGCAGTATGGCAAGCAGGACAGTGATCGAGAGGGCGAAAAGAAGGACCTTTGAGGATTTCATTTTATTCTCCTTGTTCAAAACACGGGTGCTGGATAAGTCGGATGGCGTACGGGTGATGCTCTTGATGGTCTTCACCTCCTTTTACCGCACTCTTTCTGATTTACTTTTTTCATTGAATTAACGTAGTTATTACCAAAAAAATACGCCTATGCACGATGGGTGGGGTGCTCGAACAGCTCGCGTAGCACCAGGCTGGCCGCGCCGCGAGCCCAAACGTCGTCGCCCCAGGGCTCGATGCGGATGGTGACATCTTGTTGTAGACCGGACATGGCATGGCGGGCGATGGCACCCTGGACGGCCTCGAAAAACCATATCCCGTAACGGACGCCTTCCCCGCTGATCAGGATCAATTCCGGGTTGAAGATGTTGACCAGGTTGGCGACCTCCTGGCCCAAGGTTTGCCCGGCGCCGGAGAGCACTTTTTGTGCACTGGGATGGCCTCCTTCGGCGAGCGCAACCAGCTGGTCGACGTCCGCCAAGTCTGCGAACTCGGGGACCAGCTGGCGCGCGGCGCACAACAGGCCCGTCTCGCCCACGATCGTCTCCAGGCAGCCGCGTTTACCGCAGTGGCACGGGATTCCCTCCGGATCCACGACGATGTGCCCGAACTCGCCAGCGCCCCCACTCTTGCCGCGGTAGAACTGGCCGTTGGCGACGATGCCCATGCCTACGCCGCGCCCCACCGTGATGCACAGGAAATTGTCGATCCCCTCTCCGCAGCCGAACCACTTCTCTGCCAGAGTGAAGGTGTTGACGTCGTTGTCAATGTAAACCGGGACACTGAGTTTCTGGCGCAGCAGGTCGTGAAAGGGGACGTCATGCCAGCCAAAGAAAGGAGACTGGCGCAGCACACCTTTTTCATTGTCGACGATGCCCGCCAGGCCCACCCCCACCCCCAGCAGCTTGTCGGAAGGGATCACCATGCTGGTGGATAAGGCTTTGACCAGCACGACCAGGGCGGTGGCGATGTGTCCGGGTTCGGTGGATTCGAAATGGACGATCTCTTTGCAAAGCACGCTGGCTTCCAGGTCAGCCAGGGTACCGATGGCGTGCTGCTCCATGACCTTAATGCCGATCACGAAGCCGCCGCGTGGGTTGATGGCCAGCCTGATCGGGCGCCGACCGCCGCTGGAGTCGCCGGTTTCTTTTTCGAAGACGAGGCCCGCTTCAATCAGCTCGGCGGTGATGCCGGTAACGGTGGGGGCGCTGAGGCCAGTGAGCCGCGCCAGGTCGGCGCGGGCGATGGCTTCGTTGGCTTTGATGGCGTTCAGGATGATGGAGCGATTGATGGCGCGGATGAGCTGGCGGTTGCCGAGGGGTGTGGAGGGCATGGCGGTTAGTGGTTAAGTTACTTAATTAAGTGAATAAAGTTAGTTTCATTATACACCCATGCTCTAGTTTGTCAAGCGATTCTAATGTTTGGGGGTTCTTAGCTGCCGTACCCTTTAAAAACCTCACCCCCAGCATTTATGCTAGAAAACGGCAACCCTGCTCTATTTTCCATTGTTGGTAGAATGAACTATCTCTTACACATGGAGCACAAAACAGATGGATTGGTTCATCCTCAAGCACATTTTCTCAACCATTTTCACCTTCATCACTATTGGTCGACTATCCCTGTCCTGGCTACTTAACACATCCACCAGCTATGTTGGGATATTAGAAGCGGTTTTTCGCCAAACTTTAAGCCCTTTTTTCCACAAAGGCGTTTCCAAAAAAACTGTTTTTAGCAATATGAGCCGTTAATAAACGGGTTAGTGTAAACTTCTTTCTGTAATTTTCTATGAAGCAAAGCGGTAGGTCTGGTGTATCCTTCAGGTTACCACACCCAAAAAGGAGTGCCACCATGACCTACCAAAGCGATTTTACCTTACCAACCGATCTGCTGGAGCAAATCGCCTCCCAAGGCTTTGACTTCGTACCGGAACTGATCCGGATTGTGATCAATGCCGCCATGCAAGCTGAACGCCAGCGGTATCTGAAGGCAGCACCTTACCAACATACCCCCGAGCGAATGGGACACAGCAATGGTTTCAAGCCAAAGACGGTCCACACGCGCCTGGGTGAGATCAGCCTGGATATACCGCAGGTGCGGGAAGGCGGGTTCTACCCGGAAGCGCTGGAGAAAGGGCAACGCAGCGAACGGGCGCTGACCCTGACGCTGGCGGAGATGTACGTCCAGGGGGTCTCTACTCGCAAGGTGAGTGCCATCGTGGAGCAACTGTGCGGGGTCAGCGTATCGTCGACCCTGGTCAGCAAAGCCGTTGCTCAACTGGACGAGACCCTGGAAGCCTGGCGCAACCAGCCGTTGGGCGAATTCTGCTACATTTTCCTGGATGCCCGCTACGAGAAAGTGCGTCAGAACGGTCAGGTTCGGGATGCCGCCATCCTGCTCGCCGTTGGCGTCGGTGCGGATGGCAAACGTCACATCCTGGGCGTCTCGGTCTCGCTGAGCGAGCACGAAGCCCACTGGCGGGCGTTCCTGCAGAGCCTGGTGGCACGTGGACTGAGCGGGGTCCAGCTCATCACTAGCGACGATCATGCCGGGCTGAAAGCCGCTCGGGTGGCAGTCTTTGGCGGTGTCCCCTGGCAGCGCTGCCAGTTCCATTTGCAGCAGAACGCCAGCGCCCACGTTCCCCGTCAGGAAATGCGACCGGAAGTGGCTGAAGACTTGCGCACCGTTTTCAACGCTCCGGACCGCCATACAGCCGAGGCTTACCTGGCCAAGATCGTCCAGAAGTATGCCTCAACTGCACCCGCCTTGGCTAACTGGCTCGAGAAGAACATCCCCGAAGGGCTGACCGTCTTTTCCTTCACCGCTGCTCATCGCCGCCGGTTACGCACTGCCAACGGGTTGGAGCGTCTCAGCCGCGAAATCAAACGCCGAACTCGGGTGGTGAGTATTTTTCCCAATGAGGCAGCTTGTCTGCGACTGATCAGCGCAGTCTTGATGGAAGTCGACGAGACATGGCAGACTGACAGGATCTACCTGACGCTCGAGACGGATGGGTAGGCGTAGTCGCCGTAGAGGTTGTGGAAAAGTGGGCAAGAGCGCAGCGGTGTCCACTTTTCCACAACCCACCGTAACAAGTTATTAAGGTTCTTTACCAACTTTTGAAGGTCATCAGACCAATTTACAGAAAAAGACTTGCACTATC
>JGI24125J20156_1000325_pt1 | contig 12560 bp, 9 predicted proteins | sample Subbio12Aug_8Bad_FD_20156 | JGI IMG/M metagenome (IMG submission 20156) | reverse complement strand
CGGCAGCCCCCCCGGCGGCCTGACCGCCGCCGAACGGCGTTCCCGCCAGCGACGGCGCCGCCGCTGCGCCCGGCGCCGGTGTGGGGGACTGGCCCGTCAGCTGCTGCAGCACCGGCATTATGGCCGTCGCATCGGCATTCTGCAGAAAGATCACCCGGGTGTCCGCGCCGCCGGCCGCGCTCCTGTCGAGATCGCGCACCATGACGGCAAGACGCTGCACCTGGGCTGCTTCCCCGCGGATCGCGATCGAGTTTGATGCGTCGATCGCGACGATATTTGCCACCGTCGCGGCGCCTTCGCCGGGCTGCTGCAGCAGCCGTTGCAGCGACTGCGCGAGATCCCGCGCGCCGGCGTTCCTGAGCTGGATGATCTGCGTCGTCGTCCGGTCCCGGTCGATTTCGCGCAGCACGGCGCGGGCCCGCGCGATATTGTCGGCAAAGTCGGCGATGATCACCGCATTGCCCGCGCGGTTGGCCGATGCGCTGCCGTTCCGGCTGAGCACGGGCCTGAGCGATTCGACAGCCTGCTGCGCATCGATGTTGACCAGCGGGATGACGGCGGTGGCATAGCGGGCCCCTGCGGCGCTGCCCGCACCGGCTTCGGCCGGCTGAACCCGATACTGGCCGGTTCCGGTGGGCACGGCGACAAATCCGTTGGCCCTGAGCGTCGCCAGAAACAGTTCGAAATACTGGCTGCGGTCCAGTGGTCGCTCGGAAATGACCGACACCTTGCCCTGCACCCTGGGGTCGATCACGAAGGTCGCGCCTGTCACCCTCGCGACATCGTCGATGAAGGCGCGGATGTCGGCATCGCGCAGGTTGATGCTGGCTTGCGCCAGCACCGGCGCAACCGGGGCCGGGCCAAGCGCGATGGCCAAGGCGGCCAGCGCCGCGCGGGACGAGGCGGGCAGACGCCTCACTGCGGATCCGCCGGGACTGCGGGCATCATCGCGGCTCCGTCCATGGCCGGACTGCCGGGCTGAAGCGCTGCGGGATCCGCTGTTCCGGCACCATCAGTCCCGGCGCCCGTTTCCGGGGGCTCTGCGGCTGCGATATCGAACCGCTGCACCGCATTGCCGCCTGCCGAGTCCAGCCACAGGGCCTCGCGGACACCGCTGCGCTCGAGCACCACATGGTCCCGCGCAATGGCGGCAAGGCTCACACCGTCTGAGATCAGGTCTCCCACGGCATAGACCTGCTGCACTCCGTCGCCCGATGCAATGATCGCGCTTCCCCTGCCTGTGGACGAATCGGCGCGCACACCGTGCAGGCTGAAGGGCAGGGCGGTGACTGGAAGCGCTTCCCCCGATGCCGCGCGGGACGGAAAGAAGGGATCGAATCGGGCCAGCAGCGCACGGTCGGCCATCGGCGGCGCGACAAAGGGGGGCGGCAAGGGCAGGGCTGTGCGCATCGCGGCGAGCAGCTGCCACGCCTGCACAAGGCAGGCCGCCGCAAGGGCAAGCAGCAGCGCATGCCCAAGGTGCCAGCGGCTCTTCAGCAACTCGGATACTGCCCGAAAGGCAGGACCGGCCCCGTGCAGCGCCAGGCAAACATGAAGCCACAGGGATAAATGACGGCTGTTCCAGTCAAGATTGGCCTCGCTTCAAGGCTCGGATGGAGTGTTCGCCCGGCCATGGCCTAAGGCGGTTGCGGATTCGTTTCAAGGCCTTGCTCCCTCGGCTCACCGTGCCTCAGCCAAGCCCGAGTCCGTTGGCTGCAAGCCACATCGGAAACCCGGCGGCGGCAAGACAGGCTCCGAAGGGAATCTGCATCGGCCGCCCCGGTTCAGCACCCGGTTCAGGTTCCAGCGGTGCTTCCTGCTTGTGCTCCTTCTCCTTGTGCTTCCCCAGCGCCTTGCCGGCTGCCAGCACAAGGCCCGCCAGCGCCGCCACCAGTATCAACGGCGGAATCAGCACAGGGCTTAACCATGCGCCCAGCGCCGCCATCAGCTTGACATCGCCAAGCCCCAGTCCCTCGCGGCCGCGCAGGGCCCTGTAGCCAAGCGCGATGGCCAGCAATCCGCCCCCGCCGATGGCTGCGCCCAGCAGCCTTTCGCCGATCGTGCCGGGCCCTAGCAGCAGTCCCAGCGCCAGCAGCGGCATGGTCAGCGCGTCGGGCAGCCACAGATGCTCGGTGTCCAGCGCCAGCAGGGCCAGCAGTATCCAGCCCAGAAGCGCACCCGCAAACCCGGCCGGGCCGGGTACCGCGAACAGCGCCAGCGCGCCGATCAGCGTTGCGGTCAGCTCGATTGCCGGATGGCGCCAGTCGATCCGCGTTCCGCAATGCCGGCACCGGCCGCGCGCCAGCAGGAACGACAGCAAGGGCAGGAGCTCGGCGACCGAAAGCTGCGCCCGGCAATTGTCGCACCGCGATCGGCCGCCCAGCGAATCGCCGCGCGGCCAGCGCAGCACCAGAGTCGCAAGGAAGGACCCCGCGATCAGCCCGGCCAGCCCCCCAAACACGGGCCAGAAGGGCGCGGGCCAGAAGGGCGGGGCGAAAAGGTGCGGCAGGGTCGAAGGCTCCATTTCCTTGCTTTCCCGCTCGGGATTCCGGCTGCCGCGATCCGGCAGGGTCGGGACATCAGTTTCGCAGCCGCCGCAGCGCTTCGTCCCTCCCGATCAGCGGCAGCATCGTTGCCATGTCCGGCCCCTGTTCGCGGCCGATGAGGGCGCGGCGCAGCGGCAGGAACAGCGCCCTGCCCTTCCGGCCTGTCTGCTCCTGCAGCGCGCTGGTCAGCGCGCTCCAGCTGTCCGGGCCGAACGGCAGGGCTTCGAGCTTTTCGGCAGCCTCGGCCAGAAAGGCCCTGTCGTCATCCGGCATTTCGGGCGCTGCGATGGGCCCAGTGAAAACCGGCTTCCACTGTTCGGCTTCGGCCAGGCTGGCGATATTGCCCCGCACCGCGTTCCACTGCGCTTCCGTCAGGCTGGTGCGCCCGGCAACGGCGGCATGGCCGGTCTGGTGCAGGATGCTGGCGTTGAGCCGCTCCAGTTCGGCTTCGTCGAAGCGGGCCGTGGCGCGGCCGAGGTGGCCGATGTCGAATGCCGCGATCAGTGGCGCGTCCGAGGTGACGGGTTCCACCGGCTGGCTGGTTCCCAGCCGGGCGAGCAGCGCCTTTACCGCGAGGGGCTCGATCCCGCGGTCCCGGAATTCGGCAACGCCGATGGAGCCGAGGCGCTTGGAAAGTGCGCCGTCGGCGCCGGTCAGCAGTGCTGCATGACCGAAGTGCGGGGCGGGCTGCTGGATGGCGGCGAACATCTGCAACTGGATTCCGGTGTTCGTCACATGGTCCTCGCCGCGCACGACGTGGGTGATGCCCATGTCCGCATCGTCGATCACGCTGGGCAGCATGTAGAGCCAGCTGCCGTCGGCGCGGCGGATCACCGGGTCGCTCAGCGAGGCCGGATCGATGTGGCATTCGCCGCGGACGAGATCGTTCCACCGATGCGGCAGATCAGCCGACAAGCGGAAGCGCCAATGCGGTTTTCGCCCTTCGGCTTCGAAGCGCGCATGATCTGCATCCGTCAGCGCCAGCGCGGCCCGATCATAGACCGGCGGCAGCCCGCGTCCCAGCAGCACCCGGCGCTTGAGGTCGAGTTCTCCGGGGGTTTCATAGGCGCGATAGACATGACCGGACGCCGCCAGTTCGTCGAGCACGCCCGCATAGCGCGCCATGCGCGCCGACTGCCTTTCCTCGGCGTCGGGCGACATTCCAAGCCAGGCAAGGTCGTCGCGGATGGACTGGGCGAAGGCTTCGGTGGAACGTGCGCTGTCGGTATCATCGAGGCGCAGGATGAATCGGCCGCCATGCTTCCTCGCCAGCAGCCAGTTGAGAAGCGCGGTACGGACATTGCCGACATGAAGGGCGCCCGTCGGAGACGGGGCAAAGCGGGTGACGATCATGGGCGGGGCGATAGTCTGGCCCGCGCGTCAGCGCAAATCGGCGGCGGCCGATCTGATGCAGTCAGATCGGGATTCGCTCTAGAAACCGGTGCCCCTTGGCACCTTCACCGGCGTAAACTGTCCAAGGATGCACGAACCGAAGTTCATCCCGGAAACGGGATCAACGACATCGAACCTGTCCATTTCGCAATGCTGGCCGGAGGATGGGCGCAAGACCAGCACCCGGTTCAGGTTCATCGCGGGGCAACTGTCCCTCAGGTCGTTGCGGAACCATCGGTTTGCGCCGGTGCGGAACATCAGCACGCTGTCGCCCGCAGGCGTGGTGTTCACATTGCGCATGCCGATGCAGCGCCTGGGCTCGCCGGTTGCAACCAGCGTGGCGGGATCGGTTCGCTGCGATGGCGCGGTTTCGGCCGAAGCCGCCTGTTCCTTCGGTGCGCAGCCGGCAGCAGCAAGGGCTGCGATCATTGCCAGAATGGGCACGATTCGTTCAGAAGACATCCTTGGCGCTCCTTCTTTGGGCAAGTTCCTCGACCGTCCGGGCGCGGACGAACGGATTGGTCGCGAGCTCGTCCGCGATGGTGAACGGAACCGTCGCTTGCCCCGCCGCCCTTGCCGCCTCGACCTCGGCCAGCCGCGCCTCGACGGCGGCATTGCCGGGTTCGGCGGCGATGGCGAAGCGCGCATTGGCAAGCGTGTATTCGTGCGCGCAATAAACCATGGTCTCGGGCGGCAGCGCCTTCAGCTTGCCCAGGGCAGAGAACATGTCTTCAGCGCTTCCCTCGAAAAGACGTCCGCACCCCATCGCGAACAGGGTGTCGCCCGGGAACAGGGCGTTGGCGGTCGGGAAATGATAGGCGATATGGCCCGCGGTGTGGGCACCCACGAACCGGACGGCGCCTGCATGGTCGCCAAGTGCGATCATGTCGCCTTCGTCCACCTTCCTGTCGATGCCGGGGATTTTCGCCGCCTCGCGCTGCGGGCCGACTATGGTGCAGCCGGTGCCGGCCTTCAGCGCAGCATTGCCGCCCACATGATCGGGATGCCAGTGGGTGTTGAGGATATGGGTGATGCGCAGGCCCCCGGCGTTCGCCGCAGCCAGCACGGGATCCGCAAGGGCTGGATCGACGACAGCCGCCAGCCCGGGCGCATATTCGAAGAGCCACACATAATTGTCGCTGAGGACGGGCACACAAACGATTTTGACCATGTGCGCCACCCTACACCAATGTGCAGCTGTGGCGCCATGGCCTGCCGCCGCCGCAACTGCGCCGACGGCCCGAAATGCTCCCCGAAAGGCTCAGCGTCCCCGTGCGGCCGCCGAAAGTCTTTCGATCTGCGGGTCTGCCGAAGCCAGTACCGAATCGTAGCATTTATTCTGGTTTATCCTGCCCCGGGGTGTCGTATCAGGAACGCCGCACAGCTTGCGCGCCTCGACCTCGACCCGCGATTTCAGGGTTTCAACTCCCTTGTCGGTCGCGAGATTGAGATCGCCAAAGGCAACCTCTCCCGACACGGTTTCCCAGTTCATCCTGAGATAATCGGCAGCGACGATGATGTCCGCTTCCTGGGCCTGGGAGGCGACGCCGGACAGAAGCACGACCGCGGTTCCAAAGGCCCTCAACAATCCCGTCATCAGCAATTCCCCCAACAAGAATGGACGCCAATGGAGCTGGCTCCTTCAGTAAATGGAAGTTATACCAATCCCCATTGGTTGGCAATGGACTGCCGGCCGGCGCGCGGAGCCGGAGGGGCGATGAGCGGCGGCACGATGGATCTCTCGCTGCGCCTCCTCTTGCCTCTCACCGGGAGAAGCGGCACAGGCGCCTCCGGGAGGAATAATGGTTTATCTGGCTGAGTTTCGCACGCATGGCCGCGCCGTGGTCGCTGCCGGCTTCGGCATCGGCGCGGGCGTGTCCCTGAGCTTTTATGTATCGAGCCTGTTCCTCCCGCATCTCTCCGCCGAGTTCGGCTGGACGGATGCCCAGTTCGCGCTGACGGGGGTTGCAGCCCTTGCCGCCGTTATCGGCGTGCTGGTTGCCGGCCGTCTTGCCGACCGCTTCGGGGTCCGCCCGGTCGCCGGCTTCGGCATCGTCGCGATGCCCCTGTGCTGGCTCGGCTTCACCCGCCTTGGCCCCGACATCGCCGGCTATTATGCCCTTTTTGCCACCCTTCTCCTGCTGGGAACCACCACCACCAGCGTTGTCTATGCCCGCGTGGTCGCCGAACGCTTTTTCACCGCGCGCGGGCTGGCGCTCGCCCTGGCCATTTCGGGCGCGCCCCTCGTCGGCGGGCTTTCAGCGCCAATCATCGACCAGATCATCGCCGCCCATGGCTGGCGCGCCGGATACGCCGCGCTGGCGGCAATATCGGCCGTCGGCGGCTCGATTGCCTGGATGCTGCTGCCCGGCGGCAGCACGGGCGCGGCGGCCGCCATCACGCCGAACCTGCTCTCCTCGCGCGCTGCCTATGCCGAGGCTTTCGGGTCGCGCGCGCTCTGGGTGCTGCTGGGCGCCATGGCGCTCTGCAACCTCCCGGGCCTGATGATCTCGCTGCAGCTCAAGCCGCTCCTCACCAGCCTCGGGCTGCCTGTGGCGGCGGCCGTGGCGATGGTCTCCGTCTATGCCACCGGGGTAATCGTCGGCCGCTTCTGCTGCGGCCTCGCGCTCGATCGCTTCCTGCCGCACAAGGTTGCTGCTGGCGCCATGATTCTGCCCGCGCTCGGCTTTGCCCTGCTGGTGGCTGCCCCCGGCAGCCTGCCTGTCACGATCATCGCGCTTGCCCTCGTCGGCATCAGCCAGGGGGCCGAAGGCGATATCGCGGCCTATCTCGTCGCCCGCCACTTCCGCTTTGCCGTCTTTGGCACCGTTTTCGGGCTGGTGGTCGCAACGCTGGGCCTGTCGGCCGCCATGGGCGGGGTGCTGCTGTCGGGGTTGCTCGGGGCGACGGGCAGCTACCTGCCGTTCCTTGTCATCAGCAGCGTTGCGGTCGCAACCGGAAGCCTGACGTTCCTGCTTCTGGGCCGGGAGCGCCCCGTCTGACGCAAACGGATCGGGCCGGGATCGGCGCACGACGCTTGTTTCCAGCCGGGTTCACCTTATTTGCCGGGCACACGGGCCCGCTGCGAGGGAAGCAAAGGCCGAACATGGAGGGAATTGCATGAACCGTTTCCGTATCGCAGCGCTGCTGGCCGCGGCCGCTGCTGCAACGCTTGCCGTCCCGGTTGCCGCGCAGGCGCGCATGGCGGCAGTCGCCAAGGCAGACCCGGCGGCCGAAACCGCCGCCAGAATCGACGCCGCAATGGCCGGGGCGCACCGCACGGAAGCAAACCGTGCCCGCGACAGGTATCGCAACCCGAAGGAAACGCTGCTGTTCTTTGGCCTGAGGCCCGACTTGACCGTGATCGAGATTTCGCCCGGAGCCGGCTGGTATACCGATATCATCGCGCCCGTCGTGAAAGACCGCGGCCGGCTGCTGGCGGCCCACAACAACCCCAACGGAACGGCCGGCGCCCAGAGACAGCGCGCCAGCTTCAAGGCGCGCCTGGAAGCCCACCCCGAACAGCTGGGCCGGGTTGCGGTGACCAGCTTCGGCAAGGGTATCGAAACCAATCTCGCAGCGCCGGGTTCGGCCGACATGGTGCTGAGTTTCCGCAACGTCCACAGCTGGATGGGTGCCGGATTTGCCGAGAACGCCTTTACCGCCATTTACAATGCGCTGAAGCCGGGCGGGGTTCTTGGCGTCGTCCAGCACCGCATGCCCGAAGACCGGGCCGATACCGAAGCCGGTCGTCGCTCGGGATATGTGAAACAGAGCGAAGTGATCCGCATGGCTGAGGCCGCCGGGTTCAGGCTGGACGCAGCCAGCGAGATCAATGCCAACCCGAAGGACACAGCGGATCATCCAAGGGGCGTATGGACGCTGCCGCCCAACCTCGCGATGGGCGACACCGACCGCGAGAAATATCTGGCGATCGGCGAGAGCGACCGGATGACCCTGCGGTTCGTGAAACCGGAAAGATGATCGCGATCGCGGTCGCGCAAGCGCTGGCCTGAACGGAGCCGGCGGTCCGGCGCCGAACCGCAGGCGCTGATGCGGGATGTTGCCTTCGGGAGACAGTCCGCGCCCTCATTTGGGATAGGGGGCATTTTTGGCCTTTGTGGCTGGACAAGTCTCTGACGGGCTGTTTGAATGAGGTGTCGGCTTGGGGAGGGCTGGCGGAGGACAAGAGCCGCTGCGTGCGGCCATGCCCGTGCGGCGTCCGCCTTCCTGCCCAGCGCCAACCGGGGGCCAAGAAGCCCGCGGGGTTTTTTTGGGGAGATTGGAAAATGACAAGAGCAAAGCTGGCACTGAGGGCAGCGCTGGTATCCGCGGTATCCATCCACGGCCTGGTCGCGACCGGGGCGTGGGCGCAGAACGCCGAGATCGCCGTCGGCATCGAGGACATCATCGTGACGGCGCAGCGGGCGGCGGAGGGCCTGCAGGACGTGCCGATCGCGGTCAGCGCCTTCACCGCCGAAGCGCTGACGGAGCGGCAGATCAACAACACCAGCCAGCTCCAGCTCAGCCTTCCCAACATCACCTTCACCAAGGGCAATTTCACCGGCTCGAGCTTCACCATCCGCGGCATCGGCGACCTGTGCGTCGGCACCACCTGCGACGCCGCCACCGGAATCGCCTCCAACGAAATGCCGCTGTTCTTCTCCCGGATCTTCGAAACTGAATTTTTCGATCTCGAGCGCGTCGAAGTGCTGCGCGGGCCGCAGGGCACGCTGTTCGGTCGCAACGCGACATCGGGCATCATCAATTTCGTGACGGCCAAGCCCGATCTTACGGGCATCAGGGCCAGCGGCGAGGCAAGCTACGGCAATTTCAACGAGATCCGGCTGCAGGGCATGGTCAACGTGCCGCTGACCGAAAGGCTCGGCGTCCGTGTGGCGGGCTTCTACCTGAAGCGCGACGGATATACCGAGAACCTGTTCAACAACACCGACATCGACGGTCGCGACATGTTCGCGCTGCGCGGATCGCTGCGCTGGGAGCCGACCGACAACACCACGATCGACCTCATGGGCTATTATTTCCGCGAGGACGATGACCGGTTGCGGATCCAGAAGCAGCTCTGCCAGCGCGACCCGACCGGCGTGCTCGGCTGCCTGCCCGGCCGGCTTGAATATGGAACGACCAACGCCAACTCGACCTTCGTCGGCACGCTGTCGTCGCGAGAATTCCTGACAACGCAGGGCGGCCCGGCCATCGGCGCGCTGGGGCTGGGCAGCCTCTATGGGCCGGATGCCTATGCCAGCAACATCAATCCTGCCGATCCCCGCCAGGTCAGCACCGATTTCACGCCGACCTATTTCACCGACGAACTGCACGCCATGGGGCGGATCGAGCATGATTTCGGCGACTTCCGAGTAAAGGCGTCGGGCATGTACCAGCGCAACAAGGTGGAAAGCGAGCAGGATTACAACCTGTCGGTGCAGAATGCGGCGGGCTATGCCCCGGGTCTCAACACGCTCGCCTTTTACGGCAGCGGTCTTGCCGGGCCAGCGCTTGCGCAGTTCGGGGCGGTCGCCAATGCGCTGATCCCCAATGGCCCGAACGGCGGCGTCTATTGCACCTCGCTCGCCGAGGAAACGGGCGTCGGCGCGTTCGGCGGCAAGGCGCTGTGCTCCTCTACGCCGCAGGATTTCGACCGTTCACGCGGCGCAACCGAAGCCTGGACAGGCGAACTCGTCTTCAGCAGCGAGTTCGACAGCCGGTTCAACTTCCTGGTCGGCGGCATCTACAGCAATCTGACCAGCGAGGATGGCGATTATTACGTCAACTCCTTCGGTATCGATTATATTGCCGGCGTGCTGGGAACGGCGACAGCGCTGGGCCAGCAGGGCGCCGGCAATGTCACCTTCCCGAACGTCTATCTGGCGACCCCCTTCTACCGCAGCAACACGAAGGAATATACGCTGGAGACCTACGGGATCTTCGGCGAAGCCTATTTCGATATCACGGATACCGTGAAGTTGACCGCCGGTCTGCGTTACAACAACGACCGGAAATCGGTGATGGCGCGCACAACGCTGGCGTCCTTTGCGGCCCCCTACGGCCTGAACAACGCGTTCGACTCTCCCTTTGTCGGCGCGTTCGACGCCGACCCGGGCACTGCTGGCAACCAGCTCTTCTCTGAGCGGACGGTCAGCTTCAGCGAGTTCACCGGCCGCCTCGTGCTCGACTGGCAGATCGCCGACGACAAGCTGCTCTATGTCTCCTATTCGCGCGGCTACAAATCAGGGGGCATCAACCCGCCGCTGTCGCCGGTGTTCGCAACGCCGGATGCCTTCACGCCCGAGTTCATCGACGCCTTTGAAATAGGGTCGAAGAATCAGTTCCTCGATGGAACGCTGCAGCTGAACCTCACGGCATTCTACTATAAATACAGGGGCCTGCAGCTCAGCCGGATCGTCAACCGTACATCCATCAACGACAATGTCGACGCCAACATCTGGGGTATCGAGGTGGAAGGCGTGGTGCGGCCGATCCCGCCGCTCGCGATCAACCTCGGCTTCAGCTACCTGAACACCGAAGTCGCATCGGACAAATATCTTGCCAACCCGCGTGATCCTTCGGGTGGTCGCAGCGATGCCGTCATCATCAAGGACATCTCGAACGGCTCCAACTGCGCGGTTGTTTCGAACATCGGCAATGCAGCGATCTCGAACGGCTTCGTGACGGCCGCAAACAACGCCATCAACGCCGGTCTGATCCCGGGGCTTCGGCCCGGCGCCGGCCTGCGCGCGCCAGCGGCATTCCCCGGCGACAGTGGTATCAACGGGGCGACCGGCGCGTTCAGCATGTGCGCCGTGCTGACGGCCATGTCTGCCAACCCCGCCGCGGGCGTTTCGGTCGTGCCCGTGGGTGTCGAGCAGAACATAAGGGGCAATCAACTGCCCCAGGCGCCCGAGTATAAGGTATCGGTCGGGGTGCAATATACCGCCGAGCTTGCCAACGGCATGACGATCGTCCCCCGCTGGGATCTCGCCTTCACCGGCCAGAGCTATGGCAACATCTTCAACGGCAACATCAACCGGATCGATTCCTATGAAGTGATGAATGCCCAGGTGCAGCTGAACGGCGCGGACAACCGCTGGTTCGTGCGGGCATTCGTGCAGAACCTGACCGACAACAGCGCGATAACCGGCCTTTACGTGACCGACCAGTCTTCGGGGATGTTCACCAACATCTTCACGCTGGAACCGCGCCGCTACGGCATCGCCGCCGGGTTCAGCTTCTAGCTTTTCGGGGAGGAAAGGGCGGTCTGCGCCCGACCGGAAAGGGGCCGGAAGGGGAGCGGGAAACCGTTCCCCTTTCCTTATGGGCAGCCAGGGAGTATGGCCACACATCGGACGTGCGTTTTGCGCGCGTTGTTTCCTGCCCCGAGGACATCTGTTGAATTTCGAAGACCTGCACCTTTCAAAAGCCCTGCTGAAGGCCGTCGCCGACGCCGGCTATTCCGAACCGTCCGCCATTCAGGCCGCTGCCATCCCCGCAGTGCTGATGGGCCGGGATCTCATCGGGGTCGCCCAGACCGGAACGGGAAAGACGGCCAGCTTCGTGCTCCCGCTGATCGACATTCTCGCCGAGGGCCGATCGCGGGCGCGGATGCCGCGATCCCTGATCCTGGAGCCGACCCGCGAACTCGCCGCCCAGGTGGCCGAGAATTTCGAGAAATACGGCAAATATCACAAGCTTTCGATGGTGCTGCTGATCGGCGGCGTGGCATTCGGAGATCAGGACCGGGCGCTGGAAAAAGGCGTCGATGTGCTGATCGCCACACCGGGCCGGCTGATGGACCAGCATGCGCGCGGCAAGATCCTGCTGTCGGGCGTGGATGTGCTGGTGATCGACGAGGCGGACCGGATGCTGGACATGGGCTTCATCCCCGATGTCGAGAAGATCTGCACCTTCCTGAAGCCCGAGCGCCAGACCCTGCTGTTTTCGGCCACCATGCCGCCCCCGATCAAGAAGCTGGCCGACCGTTTCATGACCAACCCCAGGATGGTGGAAGTCAGCCGTCCGGCCACCACCAACGCCGACATCGCGCAAAGCCTTGTCGCCACCGACAGCCGTTCCAAGCGGGATGTGCTGAAGGATCTGATCCGATCGGATGACGTGCGCACCGCCATCGTGTTCTGCAACCGCAAGACAACCGTTCGCGATCTGGCGACCAGCCTGAAGCGCAGCCGGTTGAAGGTGGGCCAGATCCACGGCGACATGGAACAGGCCGACCGGATCCGCGAACTGGACCGTTTCAAGGCCGAGGAAATCAACATCCTCGTCGCCTCCGACGTTGCGGCCCGCGGGCTCGACATCAAGGGCGTAAGCCATGTGTTCAACTTCGATGTGCCCTGGCACCCGGATGATTATGTCCACCGGATCGGCCGCACCGGCCGCGCCGGGATGAAGGGCGTCGCCATCACCCTGGTGACCCCCGAAGACGAAGAGGCGATTTCACAGATCGAGAAGCTGACAGGGCAGAAGATCCCCCGGCGTGGCGCAGACCATGCCCGTCCGGCGCCGACGCCTGCCGTCGGCGCGGAAAACATGATCGGGGAAACGCACGCACCCGCCAAACGCCCGGCCCGTAGCCGAAAGCCCCAGCCC